>Ga0070741_10001048_pt1 | contig 89226 bp, 101 predicted proteins | sample Coa_R1_4_FD_66440 | JGI IMG/M metagenome (GOLD analysis project Ga0070741, IMG submission 66440) | Surface soil microbial communities from Centralia Pennsylvania, which are recovering from an underground coalmine fire - Coalmine... | ecosystem: Environmental > Terrestrial > Soil > Unclassified... | reverse complement strand
ACTCGAAGACGATCAGCATCTTCTCGTCGCGGCCGATCATCTCGCGGAAGCGCTGGACCGACGGCGACTGATCTTCGGTCGACACGCTCGCGCGCCGTTCGAGAAACTGATCGAGCAGATCGACGGCGGCGTCGTTCTGCGGCCGCTCGGCCATGTAGCGCGGCGGCGTGCCGGCGATCGCGCGGACGACGCCGAAGTCGACGAGCTCGCGGATGCAGTTCTCGACGTCGAGGCGCAGGCGCCCGAACGTCTGCATCAGCGATTCGACATCGAAGCTCTCGTCGGGGCGCGCGCTGAGGTAGCGCAGGATCCCGGCGCGCAGCGGCGACTGCACGAGGCTCTTGAACCGCGCCTCGAGCTCGCTCTCCGGGCGCGCCGTGGCCGCGGCGCTCGCCCGGCGGGCGTTGAAGATCAGGTCGTCCATTCGTTGCGATTACGTTATCGGTCGGTCCGGGCGGGACCTGCAGGGGGGCGGTAATACTCGGTCTGATACCGTTCGATCAGCGCTTTCATCCGGACCGCGTCGCCCTTGCGATGCCCGTGGCACACGATCGGATCGCTGCCGCCGCTCGTCTCGATCAGCAGGTTCGACAGCAGCATGCCGGTCTCGACGCGGACCGACGACACGTGCGCCATGTGGATCGTCTCTTCCTGCTTCCCGATCCAGCGCGGCGTGAACTGCACGACGGCCGTCGGCGTGATCTGCACCTGCGTCGGCAGCAGGTGATTGCCGCGGCTCCAGCGGCTCGCGCGGAACACGTCACCCTCGGCGAACGGGCGTCCCTTGAGCCAGATCCATACGAGCAGCACGCCGCCGACGACAATCGCGGCGACGGCGATCCACCACAGCCAATTTTGGTCAGCCGCCACACGCAAATGTTAAGCTATTCGCCACACAGGAGCACACACTTTGCCGCATCGCGCTCCCGGCTCGCCCGGGCACTCCCGTCAGGATTTTCTCTCCGGAAAACCGATTCGCTACTACCGTCCCGGCGGCAGCCAGGACATCCGGCGTCTCATCGACGAAGGCTTCCAGGCGTTCAACGCCGGACGACTGTCCGAGGCCTGCGGGATCTTCGCCGACAAGATGCTCGCGCCGGAAAACGACACGACGATCGGTCTGACGATCGCGGGAGCGATGACGCCGGCGGGACTCGGCGGATGCGTGATCGAGCTGATGGAGCGCGGCCTCGTCGACTTCATCATCGCCACGGGCGCGAACTTCTACCACGATCTGCACTACGCGCTGAACTTCACGCTGCGCCGCGGATCGCCCTTCGTCGACGACCGCGAGCTGTACGAAGACGGCGTCATCCGCATCTACGACGTGCTGTTCCCCGCCGAGGTGCTGCTCCGGACCGACGAGTACATCCGCGATTTCCTCGTGCGCGCGAAGCTGAACGAGGCGATGTCGACCTCCGAGTTCCACTACCGTCTCGGCCTCGACCTGCTCGAGCGCTTCAAGGGATGCGAGGAGCACTCCGTCGTCGCGCGCGCGGCGAAATGCGGTGTGCCGCTGTACACCTCGTCGCCCGGCGACAGCTCGATTGGCATGAACATCGCCTATCACGAGCTGATGAACAACAGCCGCTTCATGATCGATCCCAACAAAGACGTCAACGAGGTCTGCGCGATCGTCCTCGCCGGCAAACGCAACGGCTGCGTCATCCTGGGCGGCGGATCGCCGAAGAACTTTTACCTGCAGGCGCAACCGACGCTCTGGGAGGTCTACGGCATCCACAAAGGCGGCAACGACTACTTCATCCAGATCACGACGGACCAGGTCGTGTGGGGCGGCCTCTCGGGCGCGACGCCGGCCGAAGCGGTCAGCTGGGGCAAGGTGAACCCCGGCGTCCTGCCCGACACCGTCGTCGCCTACTGCGATTCGACCGTCGCGTTCCCGCTCTTCTGCGAGTACGCCGTCGGATCGCCGAACGGGCGGCGTCAGCGCAAGGAGCTGATCTCGAAGCGCAATCAGCTGGTCGCGACGCTGACGCGGGACGCCAAAGCCGCGCACGAAAAGCGTCTCGCAGAGACAAAGTAGGCCGGGCCGTCAGACCCGGCAGCGGTCCGCCGATCCGGCTATGGGCACACTGTCGTCCGAACTCGCGTCGCACGCCGAGCGCCTCACCGCGCGGCCGCGCATCTATGCCGACGCGAACGTGCCGGCCGGACTCGTGGCGCACATGCGCCAGCGGCTCGACTGGGACGTGCTGTTCGTCATCGAAGAACCGGATCTGCGCCGCGCGCCCGACACGCGCCACTATCAGCTCGCGCAGCAGCTGCGGCGCACGCTGGTGACGATGGATCGCGATTACCTCGACGACCGCCGCTTTCCGCCGAGCGCGAGCGGCGGCGTGCTCGTCATCCAGGCGCCCGACGAGCGCCAGCTCTCGTCGCTGCTCGACCGCGTCGACCGGCTGTTGTTTCATGCGGCGCCGGGCTCGGAAGACGCCGCCACCGACGAGGTGATCGCGCAGCCGCTCGAGGGGCAGAAGCTGCAGATCAACACCGACTGGGGACGCGATCGATGATCGGCGTCGAACTGCTCGACGGCCGCGCAGTCGCCCTCGCGGTCGACGAAGACGGCCGCGTGATCGCGCGCGCCGCCGTGGACAACCCGCACGTCGGCGCCGCCGCCAACGATGCGCTCGGTCAGCTGACGATTCCCGCCGACGGCTCGATCGGGCTCGCCGCCGCTCTGCCCGATGCGCCCGCGATCGCCGAGGCGATCGACGTGATCCATCGGCGTTTCGCGACCGTGACGCCGCACAGCCTCGTCTCGGCCGGTACGGCGGCGGCGCTCGCGGAAACGTGGGTCGGCGCCGCGCGCGGCGCGCACGACGTCGCCTTCTTCGGCGTCGCGTCGCACGCCGTCGCCGGGCTCGTCCGCGGCGGCGTGCCGGTGACCGGCAGCCGCGGGCGCGCAGCGTCGATCGCGTGGCTCGCGCTCAATCCGGTCGAGCGCGAGGACTATCGCCGCGTCGGCTGCCTCGAAGCGGAAGTCGCGGCGGTCGGCATCGTCCGGCGGCTGGTGTGGCGCATCAAGGCGGGCGATCGCTCGCGCGTGCAGGACCGCGTCGGCGGCGATCTCGCCGCCATCACGGTCGACGACGTGCTCGACGCGGCGCGCGGGGGTGACGGCGTGTCGATCTCGGTGATCCGCGACACGGCGAAGTATCTTGGCATGGCGGCGGCGAACCTCGCCGTCGTCGTGGATCCGGAAGTCCTCGTGCTCGGCGGCGTGATGGCGACCGCGGCGGATCTGCTGTTCGAGCCGGTGCGTGTCGAGATCGGACGCCGGCTGCCGCGCGCGATCGCCGATGCGCTGACGATCGCGCCGGCGCTGCTCGGCCCCGATGCCGCGGCGATCGGCGCGGCGCGGCTCGCGTCGGCCGCCGTGCCGGGCGGGGCGTGATGGTCGTCCTGTCGGGCGCCGCGCTGGTGCTGCCCGATCGGATGTTGTCGCCGGGCACGCTCGTCATCGACGGCGATCGCATCGTCGACGTCCGCTCCGACGCACCGACCGGACACGCGCCGTCGCTGTTCCACGGCCACTACATCGTTCCCGGTTTCATCGACGTGCACGTGCACGGCGTCGACGGGATCGATTCGCTCGACGCCGGCGACGCGGTCGCGTCGATCGCGCGGCGGCTGCCGCGCTACGGCGTCACCGCGTTCTGTCCGACGACGGTCGCGTGCGAGCCGTTCGCGTTGCGCGGCGTGCTCGATCAAGTGCGGCTCGCGCGAGCGGCGCCGGCGGCGCACAGCGCGCGCGTGCTGCCGGCGCATTTGGAGAGCAATTTCATCAATCCGGAGTATCGAGGCGCGCAGCCGGCGGCGTGTCTTCGCTCGCCTAAAGGCTCGCGCTCCGTGGTCGCGGAGCGCGAGGCTTCAGCCGAGCGAGGCGCGTCAGCCGACCGATCGTTCAGCGCGCAGGACATCCTCGACGAGATCGCGCGCGCCGAGCCCGACGTCGCCATCGTGACGCTTGCGCCCGAGCTCGAGGGCGGACTCGATCTCGTCGCGGCGCTGACCGCGCGCGGCCACCGCGTGTCGCTCGGCCACTCGGCGGCGACGTACGACGAGGCGCTCGCCGCGATCGCCGCCGGTGCGCGTCAGGCGACGCATCTGTTCAACCGCATGCCGCCGCTCCACCATCGCGCGCCCGGCCTGGCCGGCGCGGTGCTGCAGGCGGAGGAGGTCGCGGCGGAGATCATCTGCGACGGCGTCCACGTCCATCCGGCGCTCGTCCGCGCCGCGATCGCCGCGAAGCGGCCATCGCGCGTGATGGCTATCACCGACGCGAGCGCCGCCGCTGGCCTGCCGATCGGAGCGCACGCGCGCCTCGGCGGCCAGGACATCGTCGCCGGCGACGCGGCCGCGCACCTCGCCGACGGCACGCTCGCCGGCAGCACCCTGACGATGGACCGGGCGTTTCAGATGCTGGTGGAGCGGATTGGCCTGTCGCTCGTGGACGCGGCGACGCTGTGCTCGACCACGGCGGCCCGCGAGCTCGGCCTCGTCGGCCACGGCGTGCTCAAGCCCGACGCCGTGGCGGACGTGGTCGTTCTCGACGGCCACTTCCGTGTCGTCCAGACCTACGTCGCCGGTCAGCTGGTCTACACGCGAAACAACGGGTAGCGCTCGTTCGTCAAAGCTCGGATGGAGGTCCACCGATGCGACTGACTGCCCTCGTCCTCGCGCTCGCCGCCTCGAGCGCCTGCATCGAGATCAATGGCGCCGACATCGGCCGGTATGTCGAGCGCGAAGAGAAGCGGTTCACGGTGAGCGGCCGGCCCGCGCTGTCGGTGTCGACCTTCGACGGTTCGATCGAAGTGCGGCCGTGGGACCGCGCCGATGTCGAGGTCGTCGTCGAGAAGCACGCGGGCAGCAAGCAATCGGCGTCGACGATCGACGTCGACGCGCAGCAGAACGGGAACACCATCCGCGTCGACGTCCGCGTGCCGGCGCTCCACGCGTTCGGCTTTCACATGAACCGGTCGGCGAAGCTCATCGTGTCGGTGCCGGCCGGCACCGACCTCACGGCCAGGAGCGGCGACGGATCGATCGACATCGAGCGCATCAACGGCGCGATCGATCTCCATTCCGGCGACGGTACCATCAAGGGGCGCTCGCTCGGCGGCGACGTCGTCGTGACGACGGGCGACGGCAGCGTGGCGATCGACGGCGCGTTCGCATCGCTGCGCGCGCACACGGGCGACGGGAGCCTTCGCGTCACCGCGGCGGCGGGCAGCCACGCGTCGAAGGACTGGGATCTCTCCACGGGCGACGGATCGGTCAGCGTGACGCTGCCGCACGGGTTCGATGCCGAGATCGATGCCCACACCGGCGACGGCGGCATCACGCTGCACGACGTCACGCTGTCGGATGTGACGGGTCGGATCGGACGCAACTCGGTGAAGGGACGTCTCGGCGCGGGCGGACCGACCGTGCGCATCCGCACGGGCGACGGGTCGATTACTTTACGATCCGACCGCCCGTCAGAAACCGGCGATAGTCGGTGAAGCGCTGCTCGCGGCGCGTGGATTCGAGCGCGTTGCGATAGACGATCAACATCTCGATCGATTCCGGCAGCAGCATCGTCTCGTCGGGATCCTTGAACGCCGCTTGCTTCAGTCGAATCGTCCGGCTGTAGCGATCGATCGTGATGAAATCGGGCAGCATGTGCTTGCGCTGTTGCTGATCGGTCACGCGCACCGATCCCGGGCCGGCGAGGTGCTCTTCCACGCGGAGCACGTCGAACGTCGTCGCGTCGACCCAGACGCGGCCTTTGATGGCGCCGGGCACTTCGACGCTGAAGCAGTTGTCGCGCCCTTTCGGATCTTCGACGAGCTTCCCCTCTTTCGCCGTCGCGGGCTGGAGATAGTCGATCATCATCGAGCCGCTCTCCTTGCCCTTTCCGAATCCGGCGAACGAGAACCGGTACTCGCCCTGCTTGGCGGGGAGCAGGAACGCGAGCGGCTCCGGCGTCAACGGGTTCGGGTCCATGCAGCTGGCCGCGTCGGTCTTGTCCTTCTCGCGCGGCGCGCGGCCGTTCACCTTGATCAGCGTGCGGACGAACGTGGCCTCTTTCGGCGTCCCGTCCTCGCCGTCGCGCGCGCTTTCGATTCGCAGCTCCGACTCGGTGACGCGCGCGAACACGCCCGGCAGCGTGCCCATGCTGCTCGACACGGGCTGCACGATCGACTTCTCGTTGCAGACGATGTTCTGCACGCGCTTGTAGTACTCGGCGACGCGCTCGCCGACGTGCGCGAGGACGGTGGCGACGTCGGGCGCCATCGGCGGCGGCGCGGCGGCGGCGACGCCTCCGACGCACGCCGCAATCAGGACGAGGCTACGCGCCGACGTACCGCTGGTCTGCATACTGCGTCGGGTCCGCGATGCCGAGTTCCAGGAACGCGTCGTGACGCTCCCGGCACTTGCTGCAGGTGCCGCAGTGCCGGGGTTCACGCGTCGGACCTCTCGATTCGATCGGGCTCATGCACGACAGCGTGAGCGTCAGATCGATCCCGAGCTCCAGGCCGCGCCGCGTCACCGCCGCCTTGCTCGTGCCGGCAAACGGCGCCGCGATCGCGATGTCGTGCGCGAGCCCGAGCGAGAGCGCGCGCGCCAGCGCCGCGCGGAACTCGTCGGTCGCGTCCGGAAACGGATTGTGCGCGAGCGTGCCCAGAACGATGCGCGACAGGCCGGCGACGCCGCAGAACACGCCCGCCTTGCCGAGCAGGACGATGTTGCGGCCGGGGAGGTAGACGTCTTCGTCCGGCGTGTGATACGCCGGCGGGGTGCCGCGCACCGCCCAGTGCGACGCGGCGTACACGTCGCGCATGTCGACGGTCAGCGCCGCGAGGGGGCGCAGGCCGGCGAACGGCGGCGTGGCGAGCAGGCGCGCGACGATCGCGCGCTCCGCCGCTTCCCACGCGAGGCCGACGCTGACGTAGATCGGCTGAACGTCGGCGGCGCCGACGCGCGACGCTTCGTCGGCGAGGAGCACCGCGCTGTCGAGTCCGCCCGAAAGGAGGACTGCCGTCCCGCCCATCGCCGGAATTCTATGACACAATCCGAATCATGTACTCGGTGACGAAGCGTATCGATTTCTGTTACGGGCACCGGCTGCTCGATTACGACGGCATCTGCAAGCACCCGCACGGTCACAACGCGACGGCCGAAATCGAGGTCCAGACCGGGTCGCTCGACAACCGGAACATGGTGTGCGACTTCAGCGACATCAAACGCATCGTCAAGGGCTGGGTGGATCGCGAGCTCGATCACAAGATGCTGCTGCGCCACGACGATCCGCTCGTCGCGCCGCTGAAGCAGCTCGGCGAACCGGTGTTTCTCCTCGACAGCAACCCGACGGTCGAGCGCATCGCGAAACTGATCTTCGACTACGCGCGCGAGCAGGGGCTGCCGGTCGTCCGAGTCAAAGTGTGGGAAACCCCGACGTCGTATGCTGAATTTGGGGATTTGAGGATTTGAGGGTTTGAAGATTGATCTCAGGACTTGAGGATTGATTCGATCCTCCAATCACCAATCCTCAAATCCTCCAATTCATGTTTTCGCTGTACGTGTTTGACCTGGACGGGACGCTCGTCGATTCGCGGCGCGACCTGGCCGATTCGGCCAACGAGCTGCTCGCCGACTGCGGTGCGTCGCCGCTTGCGGAAGAGCACGTCGGCCGCCTCGTCGGCGACGGTGCGGCGACGCTCGTCGCGCGCGTGTTCGCGGCGAGCGGGCTGCCGCAACCGCCCGACGCCCTCGCGCGGTTTCTCGCCATCTACGATCGCCGGCTGCTGAATCACACCCGGCCGTATCCGGGGATGCCCGACGTGCTCGACGCGATCGGCACGCGCGCGCGTCTCGCGGTGCTCACCAACAAGCCGCTCGCGGCCACGCGGCGTATCCTCGACGCGCTCGATCTCGCGCGCCACTTCGATCGATCGGCCGTGCTCGGTGGCGACGGTCCGCTGCCGCGCAAACCCGATCCGGCCGGGCTCCGTCACCTGGCGGCGGCAGTCGGCGCGCCGTTGTCCTCGACGCTGCTCATCGGTGATTCGCGCGTCGATCTGCGGACCGCGCGGGGCGCCGGCGCGGCGCTGTGCCTCGCGCGGTATGGATTTGGCTTCGAGAGCATCGACGCCGGCGACGTGACGCCTGACGATCACACAATTTCACACCCGATCGATCTGCTCTCGCTGTAGGGAATCAGTACGTCCATCGCGTCTCTACTGTCGGGCTTTGATTCACGCGAAAGGGCGGCCGGAGGAAATCGTTCGGCAACTAACTGGCACTGCCATTGCTGAGATTAATCGGTCCTCGCCCAGCAGCCTGACGCCAGCGAGCACAAAGCAGTCCGCTTAGAATACGGAGCTTATGCCGACGCCACTGACTGAGGGGCACGGACGTTCTACCGGTCTGGTCGACGTTCTCGATCGCGTCCTGGACAAAGGGCTTGTCGTCGCGGGCGACATCAAGGTGTCGCTCGCCGAAGTCGAGCTCTTGACGATCCGGATTCGACTGCTGATCTGTTCGATCGACAAGGCGGAGCAGATCGGCCTCGACTGGTGGAAGTTCGACCACCACTTGTCACCAGGCAAGCAAGTGCTATCGGCGGAAAACGAGGAGCTGCGGAAGCAGGTGCGTGCACTCGAGCGGCAGATTACGGCGTTGACGCGCAAGCGGTCGGCGCCGCCGAAGTAACGGCACAAGGAGAGTTCGATGCCCGTTGAACGTGCAGCAGGCGGCACAAGCCTGATCGACGTCCTCGATCGCGTGCTTGACAAGGGGATCGTCATCGACGCGTGGGTACGCGTCTCCCTCGTCGGCATCGACCTGATCACGGTCGAAGCCCGCGTCGTCGTCGCCTCAATCGACACCTACTTGAAGTATTCGGAGGCCGTCGGCCAGGTGGCCCCGGTGTCGAAGCCCGCGATCGAAGGCAAGGGGTATGAGGAAGTCATTGCTGAAAACGCCGCCCTCAGAGCTCAGCTCACGACTGGCACCGCTGCCCGCCGCACTGGTGGGCGTCGGCGCGCGGCGTCCCGCGGCGAAGCGTAACGGCTCGGCGGCGCCGTACACCGGCGTCCCGCGCGTGCGCGTCGCGGTCGAGCAACTGACCGACGAGGAGCACGAGCCGCTCGCGGCGCGCGTGCGCCTGCTCGAGGGATTCGTCAGCCGCACGGAGGTCGCGGACTGCGCGCAGTTCGCGCTGCAATGGATCGGCGAGACGATTGGCGTGTCGCAATCGATTTGCCTCGTCCGCCCGTCCGGCGAGCAGACGTTGTACGCGTCGGGTCATTACGGCTTGACGTCGGGCGCGGTGTCCTCGTTCACCGTGTCGCTCGAGGAGTGGGGCCACCCGCTCGTCAGCACGTTCAACAACCGCAAGGAGATCTTTTTTCCGGCGGCGCATTCGGCCGCCGATCGCCGGCGCCGCCCCGCGACGCCGTTCGAGGACGCGGCGTTTCACGTGCTGCCGCTCGGCGCGCCGCTCGCCGAGGAAGCGCTGGGGCTGCTGCTGGTCGGCGGCGCGCAGCCGATCGACCCGGAGCTGCACTGGTTCGCCGCGATCTTCAGCCAGAAGCTCGATCAGATTCTGCGCGTGCAGTCGCTCGTCGAAGCCGACCGCAAGCAGGGACGCGAGCGGTCGCTGCTGCACAGCATCATCAACGCGGTGTCCGACCCGATTCTGCTCACCGATCCCGAAGGCCGCCTCCTCATCGCCAATCAGCGCGCGCTGACGCTCTTCACCGCGTCGGAAGAGGAGAGCGAAGGCCGCCGCGGCGCCGTGCGCATGAACAACATGCTGCTGTCGTCGGCGCTCTCGAGCAAAGCGATCGAAGAGACCGGCGCGACGCGGCGCGAGCTGCTGCTCGTCAATCCGGTCGACGGATCGGACCTCGTGTTCGAGCTGCTCAGCACGGTCACCGAAGATCCGCGGCAGGGGAGCGGCGTCGTCTCGATTCTGCGCAACGTCACCGACCTGCGCCGCGCGAGCGAGGAGATCGAAGAGAACTACCGCAAGATGCGCGTCGCGGAGGCGCAGGCGCGCGCCGAGAGCGATCGCCTGAACCTGATCATCGACTCGGTCGCCGATCCGATCGTCGTCACCGACGCCTCGGGCGCGACGTCGCTGATGAACGAGCCGGCGGAGCGGCTGTTCACGATTCCGCAGGGCGCGAGCGCCATCGAGCAGCGCTGGGTCCAGGCCAACGACGCGCACTTCTCGTCGTTCATCGCCGGCATGCTCGTCAGCGCCGATCAGCGGCGGGTCGGCGAGATCGGCCTCTCCGACCCGCGCAACGGCGAGCCGATGCCGGTCGAGGCGATCGCCGGCAAGATCCTGTCGGAACACGGCGAGCTCACCGCGGTCGTGACCATCCTGCACGATCGCCGCGAAGCGATCGAGAAGGCGCGCCTCTACGAACAGTTGAAGGAAGCCTCCGACGAGCTCGAGCGGAAGATCCAGGCGGCGACGGCGGACATCGCGCAGCAGAACGAATTGCTGCGGCGGCAGGCGATCGAGCTCGAACAGGCGTCGCAGTTGAAGTCGCAGTTCCTCGCGAACATGTCGCACGAGTTCCGCACGCCGCTCAACGCGATGCTCGGCTACACGTCGATGCTGCTGCAGGGCGTCGCCGGCGACGTCGCGCAGCCGGTCCGGCGCCAGCTCGGACGCATCGAGTCGAACGGCCGCCACCTGCTGACGATCATCAACGAGATCCTCGATATCTCCCGCATCGAAGCGGGCCGGATGCCGCTGCAGCTCTCGACCTTCAAGGTCCCGGATCTCGTGACCGAAGTGCGCGCCGAGCTCGAGCCGATCATCCTGCGATCGAAGCTCGCCGTGAACGTGCACATCGACAAGAGCGTGCCGTCGCTGCGCAGCGATCGGCAGAAGGTGAAGCAGATCCTGCTGAACCTCCTCAGCAACGCGCTGAAGTTCACGCATCACGGCTCGATCACCATCTCGGCGCGCGTCGGCCGCGATCGGCTGGTCGCGCTCTCGGTGGCCGACACCGGCATCGGCATCGCCGCGGCCGATCACGAGCGCATCTTCGAGGACTTCCGGCAGCTCGACAACTCGCCGACGCGCGCGTACGGCGGCACGGGCCTCGGCCTGTCGATCTGCCGCCGCCTCGCGCAGATGCTGGACGGGAAATTGACAGTGCAGAGCCAGGTGGGGCGCGGATCGATCTTCACGCTGCATCTGCCGCTCAAGGGACGGAAATGAGTGCCAAGGAAACGCGACCGCGCGTGCTGATCGTCGACGACTATCCCGACGCACGCGAGATGTACTCCGAGTATCTCCAGTTCTCCGGCTTCGATGTCGTCGAGGCCGCCAACGGGATGGAGGCGCTGCAGCGCGCCGTCGACACCGAGCCCGACATCATCCTGATGGATCTGTCGCTGCCCGTGATGGACGGCTGGGAAGCGACGCGCCGCCTGAAGGCCGACAAGCGGACCGCGTCGATTCCCGTCGTCGCGCTGACCGGTCACGCGCTGGCCGGCATCTCGGAGGGCGCGCGCAAGGCCGGCTGCGACGCGTTCGTGACCAAGCCGTGTCTGCCCGAAGATCTCGTGAAGGAAATCCGCAGGGTGCTCGACGAATCGACCTCGACCAAAAAGACCCGCAGGAGCGGCAAATATGCCAAGAACAGCGTCAACTAACGGCCGGAAGGGGGCGCGGTCGGCGCCGCCCGTTCGCGGGGCGAAGCGGTTCGCAACTGCGGTGTCGGCGAAGAGCGGCGGAAAGGCGAACGGCGCCGAGAAGCCGAACGGGAGCGGCCGCGCGCCGGCCAAGAGCGCGCGCGACCATCGCGTGGCGACGCGCGGCGCGACCGAGAAGGTGGTGCACGCCGGACGCACCGCGACCGCCGAAGCGGCGGCGAGCGGCGCGAGCCGCGGCAAGTACGTCTACTGCATCATCGATTCGAGCGATCCGCTGCGCTTCGGTCCGGTCGGCATCGGCGCGGAGCCGTCGGAGGTCTACACCGTCCACTACAGGAACCTCGCGGCCGTCGTCTCCGACGCGCCGCTCGAGGTCCTCGACTCGACGCGCGAGAACGTCCTCGCGCACGAGCGGGTCAACGAGACGGTGATGCGCGAGCACACGGTCATCCCGATGTCGTTCGGCACGATCTTCAAGACGCGCGAGGACATCGTCGAGCTCCTGCGATCGGCGGCCGAGGCGTTCGGCGACGTGCTGAACAAGATGCAGAACAAGCTCGAGTTCGGCCTGAAGGTGCTGTGGGATCGCGACCAGGCGATCCGCGAGGTCGAGAACGAGGACGAGGACATCAGCCGGCTGAAAAAAGAAATCTCGGGACAGAAGGGGCCGACCTACTTCGCGCGCATGCAGTACGGGCGGCTGATCGACTCGGCGCTGCAGGCGCGATCCGAGCGCTACCTGGCCGACATCCTGGAGCAGCTCCGCGAGGTGTCGGTCGCGTCGCGCATCAACAAACCGATCGGCGACAAGATGATCATGAACGCCGCGTTCCTCATCTCGCGCGATCAGGAGCAGGCGTTCGATTCGAAGGTCAAATCGATCGCGAGCAAGTTCGACAAGCTGACGTTCAAGTACACCGGCCCGTGGCCGCCGTACAACTTCGTCAACATCCGGTTGAAGCTGGAAAGGGCGTAGCCCATTTTCATCCTCGACACGCTGCTGATCGGATCGCTGCGCTTCGTGCTCGACAAAGTGGTCGCGGCCGCCGAAGCGGAGATGCAGGACGATACCGCCCTGCGCGAGCAGCTGCTCGAGGCGCAGATGCGGCTCGAGCTCGGCGAGATCTCCGACGAGGAGTTCGCCGAGACCGAGCGCGGCCTGCTCGCGCGCATCCGCGAGATCAAAGGTCAGCAGCCGGGCGCGATCACGATGTCGCCGACGGACACGATCGCCGGCGTCGACATCGAGAGCTGGAACTCTGAGTCGTAAGCGAGCGCCCGACCCTCGAACCCCGACCCGCTTCGTCTTCTTCGGCGGCAAAGGCGGCGTCGGCAAGACCACCTGCGCCGCCGCGTTCGCCGTCGCGCAATCCCGCCGCGCCGCGACGCTCGTCGTCTCCACCGATCCCGCGCATTCGCTCGGCGACGCGCTCGGCGTGCGGCTGACCGCGCGCGTCCGGCGCGTGCGGCCGCGGCTGGACGCCGTCGAGCTCGACGCGCCGCGCGCGTTCGCCCGCTGGATCGCCGACCATCGCGCCGCGGCCGCCGACGTCCTCGAGCACGGCACGTGGCTCGATCGCGACGACATCGAGGCGCTGCTCGACCTGCCGATCCCCGGCATCGACGAGCTCGTCGGGTTGATCGAAATCGATCGGCTCGCGCGAACGGCGTACGGCCTCGTCGTCGTCGACACCGCGCCGACGGGTCACACCTTGCGCCTGCTCGCCGCGCCCGACGCCGTGCGCGCGGTCGCGGAGATGCTCGACGCGATGCAGGCCGAGCACCGGATGATCCGCGAACAGCTCGCGCGCGTCGGCCGCGCCGAAGCGGCCGATCGCCTGATCGAAGAGATCGCGGCGCAGGCGTCGGCGATCGGCGCGAGACTGCGCCGCGCGGCAGAGGCGACGTTCACGTGGGTGACGCTGCCGGAGCCGATGTCGCTCGCCGAGTCGGAGGACGCGCTGGCGGCGCTCGACCGTGCCGGCATTCGCGTGCGCGACATCGTCGTCAACCGCGTGCTTGCCGACGAGGGACCGTGCGCGATCTGCGATCGCCGGCGGATGGAACAGCACGCGATGCTCGCGCGCGTGCGGCGGACGATCGGGAAAGGGCGCACGGTGACGATCGTGCGGGCGCAGCCCGTCGAACCGCGCGGGCTGCGCGCGCTCGCATCGCTCGCGCGCGAGATGGCGGATGGCGGTCGGTCGGCCGTAGCTGGACGCAGACGTCATCGCCGGTCGCGCGCGCTGTCCATCAGCGACGACCCGTCAGCCCTCCGCCACGATCCCGCGTCGCTTCCGGCGATCAGCGGAGCGACGCTCGTGTTCGTGGGCGGCAAAGGCGGCGTCGGCAAGACCACCGTGGCCGCCGCGCTGGCGCTGTCGCTCGCGCGCGCCGACGCGCGCCGCCGCGTCCTGTTGCTGTCGACCGATCCCGCGCACTCGCTCGCCGACGCGTTCGGCGCGCCGATCGGCGACGCGCCGGTGCATGTGCCGCACGGACCCGACAACCTGTCGGTCCGCGAAGTGGACGCGGCGGCCGCGCTCGCCGCGCGCCGCCACGATCTCGAGGCCGCGCTCGCGGACATCGCCGCGAGCATCGGCGCCGGCACCGCGACCGCGAACCCAGGCGACCTGATGGAGCTGGCGCCGCCCGGCGTCGACGAACTCTTCGGGCTCCTCTCGGTCTTCGACGCCCGCGACGCCTACGACACGATCGTCGTCGACACCGCGCCCACCGGGCACGCGCTGCGGTTGCTCGAGCTGCCCGAGACCGGACGCGAGTGGGTGCAGGTGCTCCTCCGCGTGCTGCTGAAGTACCGCACGCTCGTGCGGCCCGGACGCCTCGCCGCCGAGCTCGTCGAGGTCTCGAAGTCGATTCGCGCGTTTCAAGCGATGCTGCGTGACGCCGACGCGACGCGCGTGCTCGTCGTGACGCGCGCGGCGGAGCTCCCGCGCCGCGAAACCGAGCGGCTGATCGGCCGCCTGACGACGCTGCGGCTGGCCGTTCCCGCGGTGCTCGTGAACGCGCTGACGCTGGCGCCGGGACGCTGCCGCCGCTGCCGTCGCACGTATGCCGCCGAGCAGCGCGAACTGACCGCGCTGAGACGCGCGGTCGGCCGCCGCGGTATCATCCGAACGCCGCTGGCGGCGCCGGCGCCGCGCGGCGTGCGCGCGCTCGAGTCGTGGGCGCGCACCTGGCTGTCATGACCCCGCTGACCTACGTCTACGGCATCGTCGTCGCCGACCGGACGCCGTCGCTGGCGCGCGTTCCCGCCGGACTCCCGGGCGCCTCGCCGGTGCGGCTGCTCGAAATCGGCGCCGGCCGCTATCTCGCCGTGGCCGACGTGAAGGCGCGCGACTACGGCGAGGATGCGATCAACCGTCGCCTCGCGAATCTCGACTGGGTCTCGCGTGCCGCGATCGCGCACGAAGGCGTTCTCGAAGCGCTGGCGGCGAAGGCCACCGTTCTGCCGATGAAGCTGTTCACGATCTTCACGAACGACGCGCGCGCACTGGCCGACGCCGCGCGCAACCGATCGCGCATCGACGCGCTGGTGAAGCGGGTCGGCGGACACGACGAATTCGGCATCCGCGTGGTGCTCGATCGTGCCGCCGCGGCGCGGCGACAGACCGACGCGCCCCCGGTGCGTGCGTCCCGCGCCTCGGGTGTCGCGTACCTGCAGCGCAAGAAAGCGCAGCGCGATGCGGCCGCCGAGCTCGCCGCCCGCGCGCGCGACACCGTCGCGGATCTCTACGACCGGCTCGCGCGGCGCGCGCGCCTGGCGCGCCGCCGGTCCGCGAGCGAGCTGCCGGTCGACACCGGGCCGCTGCTCCTCGACGCGGCGTTTCTCGTGCCGCGCGCGAAGGCGCGCGCGTTCCGCCGCGAGGTCGCGCGCGAAGCGCGCACGCTCGCGCGGCATGGTTACGGCGTCACGCTGACCGGCCCGTGGCCGCCGTACACCTTCGTCCAGGAGTGAGATGGCTCGGGTGAAGCAGGATCCGATCGGCGGCCGCGTCAGCGATCACATCCTCGAGACGCCGCAGGCCTCCGCGCTCGATCTCGTGGACGAACTGCTGAACACCGGCGTGATGGCCAACGGCGAATTGACGCTCGGCGTCGCCGGCGTCGATCTGATCTACCTGCGGCTGTCGGCGCTGCTCTGCGCGGCCGACCGCGTCCTTCCGCCGGATCCCGCGCGACCGAAGAAGCGGCGGCGGCGCCGCCGGTGACCAGGAAACGATCACGCGCGGTGCGCCGGCCGCGACCGCGCGCCCGCACCTCGCGGCGCGGACCGCGCGCGGTCGCCGCGGCGCCGGTCACCGCCGCGGAACTTCGTGCGCTGCGCCGCGAGATCGAGCGGCGCGCGCAGCCGGCGCGATGGAATCCGAATCCCGACGAGGTGCAGAAATCGGTCGTGCAGCTCGTGCTGACGATCGTCGAATTCCTGCGCCGGCTGATGGAGCGTCAGGCGATCCGGCGGATGGAGCAGAAGACGCTGACGCGCAAGGAAGCCGAGGCGGTCGGCGCCGCGCTGATGAAGCTCGAAGAAACGATCCGCGACATCGGCGCGAAGTTCGGGCTCTCGCCGGAGGAGTTGAACCTCGACCTCGGCCCGCTCGGCAAGCTGATGTGAGCTACCGGCGCCCGGCGGCGCGCCGCTGCCGCTGCCGATCGCGCGCGTGCACGCCGTGGTTGCCGAGAATGTTGCCGACGATCATCGACACGCCGCCGAAGATCGCCACGTCGCGCGAGCCGTGCACGCCGACCTGCATGCCGCCGTCGACGGCGTATCGCGCGCCGAGCTCGTAGATCGCTCCGGCGTCCATCGCCGTGATCGGCGCGCCGTCCGGCTCCTGCCGCGAGAACCAGAACAGCTCGCCGTACGGATTGAGGTTGTCGGTCGCGGCGACGCTGACCGATATCGACGCAAGATGCTGCGCGAAGTGCGGCTCCCCGTTGCCGGCGCCGATCGCGCCGATGCCGTAGTTCACGTCCGCGTGCCAGTGGCGGCCGATGTCGGTCCCGGTCAGCAGCGCGACGGTGTAGTCGCGATCGCCGCTGCTGAAGCCCTTGCCGGCGTCGCCGGTCGGGAACGTGACTGTCGGCAGAATCGACAGCACCGGCACGCCGCCCGGGTCTGCCCACAGCCGCAGCTTCGCGCCGACATTCGTGTTGCCGACGCCGTTGAAGCGCACGAGCCCGTCGGTCTGCGTGATGAAGCCGTCGCTGCCGATGCGGGCTTCGATCCAGTCCGCGAGGCCGACGCGCGCCGTCAGCGGCGACCCGAACCCGCGCTGCGCGCCGCTCGAGTGCACGAACTGTCCGCCCATTTCGATCTGCAGCAGGCCGATCTCGACGATGTGGGTGCCGTTGGTGACGTCGGGCCGATCGGGCTCGATCGTGTCCTGCGCGGCCGCGGTAGTGGCGAGCGCGAGGCACGCGAACGCGAGGCACGCCTTCAGCGCGCGACCTCCACGAGCAGCTTCGATGCGGCGCGTGCGCCGATCGTGATGCGGCGATCCTGCCCGCGCAGCTGCACGGCGTCGGCCGCCGTGTCGCGCGTTTCGACTTCGACCGGCTGTCCCGGCTTCAGGTTGTTGTCTTCGATGAAGCGCAGGAACTCGGGGTCCTGGTCGGCGATGCGCGTCACGCGCAGCGGCGTGTGCGTGGGACACGTCAGCAGCGTCTCGAGTTGCCGCGCCGCCACCGACCCTTCCTGATTCGGAATCGGATCGCCGTGCGGATCGTGCGTCGGGCGTCCGAGCATCTCGTCGATCCGATCGATCAGCCGATCCGAGACGACGTGCTCGAGCAGCTCGGCGTCCTCGTGCACTTCGGCCCAGCTCATGCCCATCACCTGTACGAGGAACAGCTCGACGAGCCGATGACGCCGCACGACGAGCGCCGCGAGCTTTTCGCCGGCGCCGGTCAGGCGCACGCCGCTGTACGGCTCGTATTCCACGAGGCCCGACTCCGCGAGCGTCTTGATCATCGTCGTCGCCGTGCCCGGCGTGACGCCGAGCGCCGACGCGACCTGACCCATCGGCACGAGACGCGCGCCCCCCTCGAGCAGCGACTGGCCCTGGTAGATCGCCTTGAGATAGTTCTCGACCGTGCTCGACGGGAGCATGGAGTCGTTATTATCGCCCAATGCCGCTGGACGACCGCATCGCCACGCCGGAGGGGAAGCGCCGGTATGTGCGCGCGCTCTTCGCGACGATCGCGGATCGTTACGACTTCATCACGCGCGCGCTGTCGTATGGGCAGGACCGCCGCTGGAAGGCGCGCGTCGTCTCGCTGGCGTCGCCGGCGCGCGGCGCGCGCGCGCTCGATCTGGCGACGGGCACCGGCGACATCGCGTTCGCGCTCGCCGCGCGTGGAGCGGACGTCGTCGGCCTGGACATCACCTTGCGCATGATTGAGATTGCGCGGCACAAGGCTCGTCCTTCGACAGCGCCGCCTTCCGCTCGTGGTGAGCTTGTCGAACCACGAGCGCCGGCCTTCCTCGTCGGCGACATGCTCGCCTTGCCATTTCCCTCCGCGTCGTTCGACATCGTCACGACCGGCTACGGCTTGCGCAACGTGCCCGATCTGGGCGGCGCGATCGACGAGATCGCGCGCGTGCTGCGGCCCGGCGGACGTTTCGTGTCGCTCGACTTCAACCGGCCCTCGAACGCGGTCGTGCGCGCGTTGTATCTCGGGTATCTGACGTGGGTCGGCGGCGCGCTGGGATGGGCGCTGCACCGCGATCCCGACACCTATCGCTACATTCCGGCGTCGATCCGCCGCTATCCTGGCGCCGCGGCGGTCGCCGCCATGCTCGAGGCGCGCGGATTCTCGCCCGCGCAGTATCATCGGGTGCTCGGCGGCCTGATGGCGATCCACGATGCCACCCGACGTTGATACGACGAACTGGTCCGGCGAAGGCAGCTTCACGCAGCTGCTGATGGAGCAGCTCCGCGCGCTGTCGGCGATTCGGCTGATTCGCGTCGAGGACGCGCCGGCGAGCCGCTCCGATGCCGACTACAACTTCATCAGCAACGAGCTGTTCGTCGCGTTCGCCGTCGCCGAGCGGCGCGAGCCCACGAGGCGTTTCGGGTTCATTCCCGGTTCGCGCAGCGTGGTGGACAAAGCGATGACGCTGTCGCAGCTCGAGCAGGCGCTGACCGCGATCGACGCGATCGGCGCGCCCGATTACGCGGACGAGGGCATGCTGCAGTACCTCCGCACCGAGCGGATCGTGCCGCCGTATCAAACGCGCGGCTACAAATTGGTCGAACTCGTCCGGGTTTACGAGGCCGGCGCCGAACCGCGGCGCTGACGCGCCCGCTAATGTTCGCTCTGCCTTCGTCCGACAACTAGACCGGTGAGTCTCGTCCCGTCACTCCTCCAGGCGATTGTCCGCGTCGACGGCGATGCGCTCGTGATGCACGCCGGCGACAAGCCGTACGTCGTCTCGCCCACGGGTCAGGTCGATCTGGCCAGCCGTGGCCTCTCGCTCGAGGCCGTGGACGGCATCGTCGCGCAGTTGCTGTCGGTCGAGTCGCGCAACGCGCTCGAGGAATTCGGCGCCGTGCAGTACGAACTGCCGCCGGCCGCGGAATTTCCGAGCGAGCAGTTCACGGTCGTGGCCGCGCGCGGCGGCGACGACTTGTGGGTCGAAGTGCGCCGCCGCCGCGTGCCGGACGACGACCGCGTGCCGGAGGAGCTGTTCGCATCGGCGCCGCTCGCGTCCGCGGAAGACGATCACGTACCGACCGAACTATTGACCGGCGCGCCCGTGCCGATGGCGGAGACCCTCCCCGAGCCAGCGGCCGAGGCCGTGCCGATCGCGTCGATCGCGGGTCACGACGACCTCGGTCTTCCCGACGTCGACCATGTGTTCCCGGGCGCCCCCGAAATCGTCGAAGAGGAACCGGCGCCGCCACGCTTCGAGCCGCCGCCGGCGGCGCCGAAACCGGTCGTGGCGCCGCCGCCGAAACCGGTCGTCGCCGCGGCGCCCGAGCCGATCGCCGCGCCCGAACCGAAGCCAATCGTGACGCCGAAGCCGATCGTCGCGCCGGCGCCGAAGCCGGTGGCCGCGCCCGCGTTCGCGCCGATCGAACCGGCCGCAGCGGCACCGCTCGCCGCCGCGCCGCCAGCCGCGCCGAAACCGCAGCCGCGTCCGCAGCCCGCGGTCGTCGCGCCCGCCGCGACGGTCCCGCCGCCGCCGCCCGAACCAGCCGTCGTGCTGCCGATGGCGCGCAACCCGATTCGCCCCGAGCAGGCGGCCGCGTCGATCGGCGATCCGACGATGGACGGCCTGCAGCGGCTGCTGCGAATCTCGGCGGCGCGCGGCGCGTCGATGCTGTATCTGTCGTCCGACGCGCGGCCGTCGGTCCGCGTCGACGGCGAGTTGCACGGTCTCGACGCGGAGCCGGTGCTCACCGCGCGCGACATCGAATCGCTGCTGCTGACGCTGATGCCCGAGCGCAGCCACGAAGCGCTGCGTACCGGCGCGCCGTCCGAGTGGATGTGCGACATCGAGGACGTCGGGCGCGTCCGCTGCACGACGTTCCGCGATCACGTCGGGCCCGGCGGCGTGTTCCGCCTGATGCCGACTCGCACCGTGTCGGCGGAGCAGCTCGGGCTGCCCAAATCGGTGCAGGCGCTCGCGATCGAACCCGAAGGGCTCGTCCTCATCGTCGGGCCGCGGTCGAGCGGCAAGCGGACGCTGATGTCGGCGTTCGTCGACTTGATCAACCGCACGCGGCGCGATCACGTGATCACCATCGAGCGCGAGATCAACATCGTCCACCCGCGCGTCAGTTCGTTCATCAGCCAGCGCGAAGTGCGCGGCAACGACGATGCGATGCTGGCGGCGGCGCGCGCGGCGCTGCGCGAGGATCCGGACGTGCTGATGATCGAGGATCTCCGCACGGGCGCGCTGATGAACGTCGCGCTCGAAGCGGCGGCGTCCGGACGGCTCGTGATCGGCGGCTTCTCCGCGCATACCGCGACGGCCGCCATCGATCGGATCATCGATCTCTACGCGCCCGATCAGCGTCACCAGGTGCAGCTCGCGATCGCCGATACGCTCCGCGGCGTCGTCGCGCAGGTGTTGTTGCGGAAGATTGGCGGCGGCCGCGTGGCGGCGCGCGAAGTGCTGCTGAACACGCCCGCCGTGTCGAGCGTGATCGCGGAAGGGAAGACGTCGCAGCTGCCGATGGCGATCGAAGGCGGCCGCCGGCACGGGATGATGCCGCTCAGCGACACGCTCGTCGCCCTGGTGCAGAGCGGCGTCGTCAGCGCGAGGGACGCGTACCGGCACGCGAACGATCGCGCGGGGCTCGTCGCGGCGCTGAAGCGTCAGGGCGTGGACGTCTCCGAGCTCGGCACGCTCACGGGAACGCTCGCCTAACGGCTTCAGCCGAGCGTCAGCGTTCGACGAACGGCTCGATCTCCTTCAGCAGAAACTCCAGCACATCCTCTTCGCTGACGGCGCCGGGCGTGCCGTTGCCGATCGGCCGCTCGGTTTCGACGATGTGCCGGCCGCGCAGCCGGCTGACGTGGCCGAGGACGCGCGGCGCGTCGCTGGCGGCGTCGAGCACGATCTCGATGAAGTCCTCGGCGCGGCGATCCGACATCAGCCGCACGCTGCCGGACGGCGTGAACACCGTGAACGCGTACCCGTCGGCTTTCAGCGCGCCGGCGACCTGCCGCATCAGCGGCGTTGCGACGTGTTCGAGGAACGCGTCGTACGCGCGCGCCGCCTCGTCGTGATGGCCGCGGCGATCGGCGGCGCGCCGCTTCGCGCGTTCGATCGTCTCCCGCAGCCGGTTGCGCACCACAGATGTTTCCACGTCAGATCACCTTGTCGCGTCGGAGCGCCGCCACGTCGGCGGCGCTGAGGCCGAGATCGCGCGTCATCACCGCGTCGGTGTGCTGCCCGATCGCGGGCGGCGGCGTGCGCACCGCGCCGGGCGTGTCCGACAGCTTCACCGGAATCCCGAGCTGGCGGATGGCGCCGGCGGCCGCGTGCTCCATCGACACGATCATGTCACGCGCCGCAAGCTGCGGGTCGGCGAACACCTCGCCGAGATCGCGGACCGACCCGCACGGCACGCCCGCCGCGGTCAGCCGCTCGATCCAGTACGCCCGCGGATGCGCCGCGAGCGCGCGCGCGACCTGCGGACGCAGCTCGTCGTATCCGCTGACGCGCTGGCGGTTGGTCGCGAACCGCTCGCCAAGATCGATCCCCGCGACGCGGCAGAACGTGGACCACAGCGCGTCGTTGCCGACCGCGAGGACGAAGTCGCCGTCGGACGCCGCGAACACTTCGTAGGGGACGATGCTCGGGTGCCGGTTGCCGAGCCGCGTCGGCGGCGTGCCGCTCGCGAAGAAATTGCCGGCCTGATAGGTGAGCAGCGCGACGACCGCATCCAGCATCGCGAGATCGACCTGCTGTCCGCGTCCGGTGCGCTCGCGCGCGAAGAGCGCCATGGCGACGCCGTACGCGGCGAACATGCCGGAAACGATGTCCGCGATCGCGACGCCAAGCCGGAACGGCGGCCCGTCGCCCGCGCCGGTGATGCTCATCAACCCGCCTTCGGCTTGAATCACCGCGTCGTAGCCCGGTTGTTTCGACCGCGGCCCGGTCTGGCCGAATCCGGAGACCGAGCAGTAGACGAGGCGCGGATGCTGCGGCGCCAGCGACGCGTAGTCGAAGCCGAGCTTCGCCAGCGTGCCGGGGCGGAAGTTCTCGACGAGCACGTCGGCGTTCGCGACGAGCCGCGCGAGGATCGCGCGCCCCTCGGTCCGCTTGAAGTCGAGCGTGACGCTCTCCTTGTTGCGGTTGATGCTCATGAAGTACGCGCTCTCCCCGTTCACGAACGGTGGTCCCCAGGCGCGCGTGTCGTCGCCCTTGCCCGGCTGTTCGATCTTGATGACGCGCGCGCCCATGTCGGCGAGCAGCATCGTGCAGTACGGACCCGACAGGACGCGCGTCACATCCAGAACGGTGATACCTTCGAGAGGGAGCATATGCCGTCCGAAATTATCGTCTATGCGGGGAGTGCCTGACGGAGCTGCGAGCTGGTGAAAGAGTTGCTTTCACGTGCCGGCGTGCCGTTCACGGCCCGAAACGTCGACGAAGACGACCAGGCGTACGACGAGTTGATCGCGCGCGGGATGCGAAGCGTGCCGGTGACGGTCATCGGCGACCGCGTGCTGACCGGCTTCCATCCCGTGGAACTCGCCGACGCGATCGAGGCGTGGCGCGGCGGCGGCTCCTGACCGATCGCGCCACCGCGACGAGGTCGGCGAGCAGCGCGTAGGCAGTCTGCGTCAATCCCGATCCGAGCTCGACGATCGCGAAGTGGCCGAGCAGATCCGTTTCGATGACGAGCGCGTTCTGCGGTCCCTCGAGTCCCGCCAGCAGATCGGTGTCTGGCAGTTCGAGCAGCGCGACGCGCGCGTGCGCGCGCCGGCCGCGTCCGCGCGCCGACGCCACGAGCTTCACGCGGCGGCCCGTCGCGCGCGCCGCGGTGATCGTCGCCGCCGAGGCTTCGCTCACCCCTTCGCGCTCCACATCGTGCGGCGTGATCGCGGCGCCGAGCAGCACGTTCGCCAGCGCGGCGGTCTTGGCCGCCGCATCCCACCCGTCGGTGTCGAACGAGGCGTCGGCCTCCGCGATGCCGGCGCGCTGCATCGCGCCGAGCGCCGACGCGAACGACTCGCCGTGCTCCATCGCGGTGATGATGTAGTTCGTGGTGCTGTTGACGACGCCGCGAAAGCCGGTGACCGTCACCGCCGGCATCAGCTCGGCGGCGCAGTTGAACACGGGTACGCCGTCCATGACGGCGCCTTCGAATCGAAACTGCCGTTCGGCGCGCGCGGCCGCCTGCGACAGCGCGCGGTAGGCGAAGGCGACGGGCCCCTTGTTCACCGTGATGACATGCGCGCCGCCCGCCAACGCCGCTCGCACGTGCGACGTCGCCGGCTCGCCCTTCTCGATGTCGAGCGTCGTCGCTTCGACGACAACGAGGCGCCCCTGGCGCGCCGCGGCGGCATGGGCGCGCACCGCCTTCCGCACGGCCGCGACGCTGTCCGGCCGCCGCGTGATCGTGTCGACGAGGCGCGTCGTGAGGTCGTAGTCGCGCGCGAGCGCGTCGCGCTGCTCCTCGAGGAGCGCGACGAACCGCCGCGCCACGCGGCCGAAGCCGACGATGATCAGATCAAACGTCAAGGCGTGCGAGACCGCCGCGCAGGTAGTCGGCGTCCTCGCCGAATCCGATGCGCAGATAGCCGTCCATGCCGAAGTGATCGCCCGGGACGACGAGGACGCTGTGCTCGACGCGCAGGCGATCGACGAGCGCGGTCGAGTTGATCGGCCGATCGTAGTGCACGTACACGATCGCGCCCGCCTCCGGCGTCGCGTAGCTGACGACCGATCCGCGCGCGTCGAGCCAGCGCGCGATGATCGGCCAGTTCGCGTTCAGGATCGTCCGCGTCCGCGTCAGGATCTTCTGCCGATGCGACGGCGCGAGCGCGCGCCGCGCGAGCAGGTCGCTCAGCGCCGCCGGGGCGATCGTCGTGTAATCGTGATACGACCATGCCGCGTCGACGAACGCCGGCGGGCCGGCGATCCACCCGAGACGCAGCCCCGGCAGGCCGTACGCCTTCGACAACCCGCTCGTGACGACGACGCGCTCGGTGCGGCCCCACATCGACGGTGTCTCGCGGCCGTCGAGCTCGGCGCCGCGGTAGATCTCGTCGGACAGAATCCACGCGCCGTGCCGCTCGGCGATCGCCGCGATGCGCTGCAATTCCGCCTCGCCGATGCGCGCGCCGGTCGGGTTGTTCGGGTTGCAGATCGCGATCAGCTTCGTGCGCGGCGTGACGAGCCGCGCCAGCGCGTCGACGTCAGCGTGCCATCGCCCGCCGTGCAGGACGAGCGGCCACTCGGTGAGGCTGCCGCCGAACGCCGGCACGAGCCCGTGCACCTGCATGTAATTCGGCACCATCATCACGACCTCGTCGCCGGGCTCGACGAGATGCCATGTCGTCAGATAGTTCGCCTCGGCGCCGCCGTTGGTGACGGTGACGTGATCGGCGGTCGCACCGGGATAGAGCGCCGCGATCGTGGATCGGAGCGCGATCGTCCCATTCGTCTGCGTGTAGCGAAGCCGTTCGGCCAGCAGCGCCGCGCGCGCCTCGGTGTCATCGAGCAGTTCGTCGACGCGCATCGGCGCGACGCCGCTTTCTGCCAGATTGAATTCCACCTGATGCTCGTACGTGGACTGCATGCGTTCCAGCGCGAACGGGTCGAGTCTCATGGCGCTCCACTGTAATATAGGCGCGTTGTCGCAGCCGACTGCCCCCGATCTCGCGCGCATTCCCGCCGGTGATTTCCTGATGGGCGCGGCAGACGCCGAAGAGGACGAGCGTCCTGTGCACCGCGTGTGGGTGGACGAGTTTTTCATCGGGCGCTTTCCCGTCACGCAGGACGACTACGCGCGCTTCGTGCGCGCCACGCGCTATCCCGCGCCGTCGGTGCGCGGCCTGCCGCTCATCACGCAAGGCGGACGCGACACGATGTTCCGCGATCTCGCACAGCCGTACTTGTGGCACGACGAGGAGCCGCCGCCCGGCCACGGCAGCCATCCCGTCGTCCTCGTGCGCTACGACGATGCGCAGGCGTACTGCGCGTGGCTGACCGACGCGCTCGGCCGTCTCGTGCGCCTGCCGACCGAAGCGGAGTGGGAAAAAGCGGCGCGCGGCGGCGCCGAAGGACTGCGCTACCCGTGGGGAAACGAGATCGACGCGTCGCGCGGCAACTACCTCGCGGACGGGTCGGCGAAGCGTCAACGCGGCACGCGGCCGACCGGCACGTATCCGCCGAATCCGTATGGGCTCTACGACATGATCGGCAACGTGTGGGAGTGGGTGTCGGACTGGTACGCGCCGGACGCGTACGGCCTCTCCGAGGAGCGCGATCCGCGCGGTCCCGAGTCGGGCAACATGCGAATCGTCCGCGGCGGATCGTGGGTCAATGACGAAGTGTCGATGCTGCGGTGCGCGTACCGGCACAAGGTGCCGCCCGACACGTACGCCTACAGCATCGGGTTCAGGGTAGTCTGTCCGTCGTGACGTCAGACGAATACGAAAGAGCGCGGCGCCTGCTGATGCGCCGCGATCCGGTGCTGCGCGAGGCGATCAAACGGATCGGCCCGTGCCTGATGGCCGATCGGCAGCGGAAGGATCATCTCACCGCGCTCGTCGGCGCGATCGTCAGCCAGCAGCTGTCGACGAAGGCGGCGGCGACGATCTTCGCGCGGTTCACGGCGCTCTTTTCGGCGCAGCACATTCCAAATGCGGCGGCGATCGACGCGATCGGCGACGACCAGCTGCGCGGCGCCGGCTTCAGCGGTCAGAAGGTGCGGTATCTGCGCGATTTGTGCGCGCGGATCGCCGACGGCCGCCTGAATCTCGACGAGCTCGACGCGCTCGACGACGAGCTCGTCATCGAGCGGCTGACGGCGGTCAAGGGCTTCGGCCGGTGGACGGCGGAGATGTTCCTGATGTTCCGGCTGCACCGGCCCGACGTGCTGCCGGTCGACGACCTCGGCATCGTCAACGCGATCCAGCGGCTGTATGGCATGCGGAAGCGGCCGAAGCCGGATCGAATCCGGAAAATGGGCGAGGCCTGGCGGCCGTACCGATCGGTTGCGTCGTGGTATCTGTGGCAGACGCTCAGAAACGAGCCTTTAGCCAAAGCAAGCAGTAGCCCGCCGCGATCGCGACGAGCGTCCCGCGCTCGCTGAAGAGCGTCAGGAAAATAGGCGACGGGCCCGCGACGGAGCCGGAACCTGGACGACGGCGTCCGAAGCGCGGGATCCAGCGGGGTACCCGCCGCTGATAGGCGCGATATTCGTCGCCGCGGCGCGCCAACAGCAGCGCCTCCTCCCATTTCACGATCCAGTGGTATTCGGCCGCGAGCAGCGCGACGGCGACGGGCGCCAGCCACAGCAGCCGCGCGGTGACCGCGAACCCCGCCCACAGCAGGATGTTCCCGATGTAAAGCGGGTTGCGGACGTAGGCGAACGGGCCGCTGTCGACGAGCGGTCCGAGGCGGTCGCTGCGGGTTCGCGAAATCGTGCCGATGTGGTGAACGCCCCACAACCGAAGCGCCTCACCGATCGCGGTCAGTGCCACGCCCGTCAGGACCGTCGTTACGGGGCGCGGCGTCTCACCTGGAGGAATGAGCAGGATGGCCGCTGCGATGGGCAGCGGCAGCGAGGTCCGGTGCCGAAACAACCACGCGCCGAGTTTGCTAGAATTGGGACTGATCTGGTCGGATATTGATGGCGTCATCCAACGCACTCATTCTTGATCGCGCGCCCGGCTCCTCGGTCTTCGAGATGATCGGCCGGACGCCGCTCGTGCGTCTCCACCAGTTCGAGCGCGACACGCCGAACGTCGAACTGTACGCCAAAGCCGAATGGCAGAACCCGGGCGGCTCGGTGAAGGACCGCGCCGCCGCGCGGATGATCGTCGAGGGCGAGAAGAGCGGTCAGCTCGACAAGACCAAGACGATTCTCGATGCGACGTCGGGCAACACCGGCATCGCGTACGCGATGGTTGGCGCGGCGCGCGGCTACAAGGTGACGCTGTGTCTTCCGGAGAACGCGAGCCCCGAGCGCAAGCTGATTCTGCGCGCGCTTGGCGCCGAGCTCGTGCTGACCAGTCCGCTCGAAGGCAGCGACGGCGCGATCCGCGAGGCGCGCCGCCTGCACGCCGCCGATCCCGATCGCTACTTTTATCCCGATCAGTACAGCAACGACGCGAACTGGCGGGCGCACTACGATACGACGGCGCCCGAGATCATCGAGCAGACGAGCGGACGTCTGACGCATTTCGTCGCCGGCCTCGGGACGAGCGGCACGTTTATCGGCACCGGCCGCCGCCTGCGCACGTTCAATCCGGCGATCAAGCTGATCTCGTTTCAGCCGGACTCGCCGTTCCATGGCCTCGAGGGGCTGAAGCATATGGAGTCGGCGCTCGTGCCGGCGATCTACGATCCGACGCTCGCCGACGAGGACTTGCGCGTCGACACCGAGCAGGCGTATCGGATGGTGCGCCGCCTGGCGCGCGAGGAAGGGATGCTCGCCGGCATCTCGTCGGGCGCGGCGATGTGCGCGGTGCTCCAGATCGCGCGGCGCATCGAGCGCGGCGTGATCGTGACGATTTTTCCCGACGGCGCCGAGAAATATCTCACGGAATCGTTCTGGACGGTCAATGACTGAGCGGCGGCTGACGATCTCGCGCGACGTCGACGCGGCGATTCGCGCGCACGGGCAGGAAACCTATCCGCACGAATGCTGCGGCGCGCTGGTCGGACGCGACGATCGGGTCGTCGCAGTCGTGGCGCTGCCGAACACGACGGAAGAAGGTCCCCGGCGCCGCTTTCTCGTGCGTCCGTCCGACTATCGCGAAGCGGAGACTCAGGCCGCCCACCTTGGCGGCGAGCTGCTCGGCTTCTATCACTCGCATCCGGATCATCCCGCGCGTCCGTCGCAGTACGACCTGGACCACGCGTGGCCGACGTTCGCCTACATCATCGTGTCGGTCGCTGAAGGCGCCGCGACGGACATGACGGTGTGGTTTCTCAAAGAGGATCGTTCGACCTTCGACGAGGGCAGATTGCACCATGGCGAAAATACTGATTCCCACTCCGCTCCGGCCGTACACCGATAAACAGGACGCGGTGGACGCCACGGGCGCGACGATCGGCGAGCTGCTCGCCGACCTCACGCGCCGGCACGCCGGGCTGAAAGCGCATCTCTACAACGAGCAGGGAAAGCTGCGCAGCTTCGTCAACATCTACGTCAACGACGAGGACATCCGCTATCTGGACAAAGAACAAACGGCGGTGAAGCCGAGCGACACGGTCAGCATCATCCCGTCGGTCGCCGGCGGCGCGCCGGTGGCCGAAGCGGCCGTCGAACTGACCGGAGACGAATACCAGCGGTACTCGCGGCATCTGATCATGCCGGAGGTCGGCCTCGACGGTCAGAAGAAGCTGAAGGCGGCGAAGGTCCTCTGCATCGGCGCGGGCGGACTCGGCTCGCCGGTCGCGATGTACCTTGCGGCCGCCGGCGTCGGCACCCTCGGCATCGTCGATTTCGACACGGTGGATTTCAGCAACCTGCAGCGGCAGATCCTTCACGGGACGCCGGATGTCGGACGTCCGAAGCTCGCGTCGGCGAAGGACCGCTTGAACGCGCTCAACCCGAACGTTCACGTCGAGACGTACGAGACGGCGCTCACCTCGGAGAACGCGCTGAAGCTGTTCGAGCCCTACGACGTGATCGTCGACGGGACCGACAATTTCCCGACGCGCTATCTCGTGAACGATGCGTGCGTGATCCTCGGCAAGCCGAACGCGTACGGCAGCATCTTCCGCTTCGAGGGACAGGCGTCGGTGTTCGCCACCAAGGACGGCCCGTGCTACCGCTGCCTGTACCCGGAGCCGCCGCCGCCCGGCCTCGTGCCGAGCTGCGCGGAAGGCGGCGTCCTCGGCGTGCTGCCCGGCCTGCTCGGCGTGATTCAGGCGACCGAGACGATCAAGCTGATCCTCGGCACGGGCGAGCCGCTCATCGGCCGCTTCCTGATTGTCGACGCCTTACGGATGAAGTTCCGCGAGCTGAAGCTGCGGAAGGATCCGGATTGCCCGGTGTGCGGCACGCATCCAACCGTCACCCGGCTGATTGATTACGAACAGTTCTGCGGCGTCAAACCGGCCGCGCACTCTGCACCCAACACGGCGCACTCTGCCCCCAACACGGAGCACTCTGCCCCCAACACGGAGCACTCTGCACTCATGGAGATCACCCCCACCGAACTGAAGCAGCGCCTCGACCGCGGCGACAAGCTGCAGATCGTCGATGTCCGCGAGCCGCACGAGTACCAGATCAACCGCATTCCGGGCTCCACGCTGATCCCGCTCGGCGATATCCCGAAGCGTTTCAACGAGTTGGACCCTGACGCCGAGCTCGTGATGCAGTGCAAGTCGGGCGTCCGGAGCGGCAAGGCGGCCGACTTTCTGCGATCGCAGGGCTACAAGCACGTCCTGAACCTCAAGGGGGGGATTCTGGCGTGGATCGACCAGGTCGACCCGAGTCAGCCAAAGTATTGATCTCCGACTGCGGCGGTCGGATATAATGGAGTGCTAGGAACTCTGGCCGAATGCTTCGACTGTCCAAGAAGGCCGACTACGCCCTGATCGCGATGAAGCATCTCGCGCTGCGGGGCGACTGCGGATCGTCCAGCGCGCGGGAAATCGCGGAGCTGTACGCGATTCCGATCGAGCTGATGGCGAAGGTGCTGCAGCGGCTCGTGCGGCGCGGATTGCTCGCGTCGCAGCAGGGGACGCGCGGCGGCTATCAACTCGCGCGCTCGCCGCGGCAGATCTCGGTGGCGGACGTCATCCAGGCGATCGACGGGCCGGTGACGGTCACCGCGTGCTCGACCGACGAAGGGCAGTGCGATCAGTTTGCGAAGTGCAACGTCCGCGATCCGCTGTGGCGCGTGCGGGAACGGATTCTGACCGCGCTCGGCGAGTGCACGATCGCGGAACTCGCGGCCGACGCGCCGCCGCCGCCGGTGGCGAAAGCCGCGGTGCTGCACACGCATTTGTGACGCGCGGCTGGCGCACGAGCCGGTCGTGAGACGACGGTGGATCGCGAACCGTCGGGCGAAGGAAAAGACTCAGGCGAGGGGAAAGAAAAGAGAATGGCGATCAAGCTTCCGATTTACATGGATTACCACGCGACGACCCCGGTCGATCCGCGCGTGGTCGAGGCGATGCTCCCGTACTTCACCGAGAAGTTCGGCAATGCCGCCAGCCGCAATCACCCGTTCGGCTGGGAGGCCGAAGAAGCGGTCGAAACGGCGCGCAAGCAGATCGCCGATCTGATCGGCGCCAACGCCAAGGAGATCGTCTTCACGAGCGGCGCGACCGAGTCGGACAATCTCGCGATCAAGGGCGTCGCCGAGATGTATCGCGAGAAGGGGAACCACATCATCACGTGCGTGACCGAGCACAAGGCGGTCATCGACACGTGCAAACGGCTCGAGAAGAACGGCTACCGCGTCACCTATCTGCCGGTGCAGAAGGACGGTCGCATCTCGCTCGACGAGCTGAAGGCGGCGATCACCGACAAGACGATCCTCATCTCGATCATGACGGCGAACAACGAGATCGGCGTCATCCAGCCGATCGCGGAGATCGGTGCGATCGCGAAGGAGAAGGGGATTCTCTTCCACACCGACGCGGTGCAGGCGATCGGCAAGGTGCCGTTCAACGTGAACGAGCTGAAGGTCGACATGGCGTCGATCAGCGCGCACAAGATGTACGGTCCGAAGGGCGTCGGCGCGCTCTACGTGCGGCGCCGCAATCCGCGCGTGCTGCTGGCGGCGATCATCGACGGCGGCGGCCACGAGCGCGGCATGCGCTCCGGCACCCTCAACGTGCCGAGCATCGTCGGGTTCGGCAAGGCGGCGGAGCTGTGCAAGCAGGAGATGGCCGAGGAGTCGAAGCGCCTGCGCGGGCTGCGCGACTACTTGAACGACAAGCTGCACCAGCATCTCGACGAGATCTACATCAACGGATCGATGGAGCACCGGCTGCCGCACAACCTGAACATCAGCTTCGCGTACGTCGAAGGCGAATCGCTGCTGATGGGGATCAACGACGTGGCGGTCTCGTCGGGATCGGCGTGCACGTCGGCGAGCCTCGAGCCCTCCTACGTGCTGAAGGCGCTCGGCGCCGGCGACGACCTCGCGCACTCGTCGATTCGCTTCGGCCTGGGCCGCTGGACCACCAAGGAAGAAGTCGATTACGTCGCCGACAAGCTGACGTCGGTCGTCACCAAACTGCGCGACATGTCGCCGCTCTACGAAATGGCCAAAGAAGGCATCGATCTGTCCACGATGCAGTGGCAGACGGAAGGACACTAGACAATGGCGTACTCGGACAAAGTCATCGACCACTACGAGAACCCCCGCAACGTCGGCTCGCTGCCGAAAGACGACGCCAACGTCGGCACCGGACTGGTCGGCGCGCCGGAGTGCGGCGACGTCATGAAGCTGCAGGTCAAGGTGAACCCGCGAACCGGGGTCATCGACGATGCGAAGTTCAAGACGTTCGGATGCGGCTCGGCGATCGCGAGCTCGAGCCTCGCCACCGAATGGCTGAAGGGCAAGACGGTCGAGCAGGCGCTCGCCATCAAGAACACCGACATCGTCAACGAGCTGAGCCTGCCTCCGGTGAAGATCCACTGCTCGGTGCTCGCCGAGGACGCCATCAAGGCGGCGATCGCCGATTACAAGAAGAAGCAGGGCGCCGCGGTGTCCGCGACGGCCGAGAAATCACAACCCACGGCGTAACGTGAATTGGAGGATTGGAGGATTGGAGATTTGAGGAACCGGGAAAATCCTCCAATCCCCCGATCCTCAAATCCTCAAATTCACTTCTGTTGACGATGATTGAGATCACAGAGACCGCCGCGCACAAAATCCGCACGCTGATGGAGAAGCAGGGCATCAGCGACGGCGGGCTGCGCGTCGGCGTCAAGGGCGGCGGCTGCTCCGGCCTCAGCTACACGTTCGCGTGGGAACGCGAGCCGCGGCTCGGCGACGAAGTCTTCGAAGGCCCCGAAGGCGCGAAGATCTTCGTCGACAAGAAGAGCCTGCTGTTCCTGAACGGCACGGTACTCGACTACGACACGAACTTGATCAGCAAAGGCTTCGTGTTCAACAACCCGAACGCGAAGTCGACCTGCGGCTGTGGGAGCTCCTTCGGAGCGTGAACACGTCTCAAGTCTCAACTCTCAAGGCTCAACTCTCACGGCTCAAGGCCCAGCGTCTGTGAGGGTTGAGCGTTGAGAGTTGAAAGTTCCCGCATGTCTTCAACCACTTCGCCAACACTTCAAGTCTGTCGCGAGTGCGGCGGCGGCGCGCCGGTCGATGCGCACTTCTGCCCGCAGTGCACGAAAATCCTGTCGCTCGGACGCCACGGCGACTACTTCGCGTTCCTCGGCATTCCGCGGCATCTGACGTTCGACGCCGCCGAACTCGATCAGCGTTTCCGCGATCTGAGCCGCCAGTTCCACCCGGACTACTTCTACAACGCCACGCCGGCCGAACGGCGCGCGAGCCTCGACCGCTCGTCGTACCTGAACGACGCGTACCGGACGCTGAAGAACCCGGTCATGCGCGCGGAATATCTCCTCAGGCTCGAAGGGCTGAACGCCACCGCGTCGGCGACGCCGCCGGGGCTGCTCGAAGAGGTGTTCGCGCTGAACGAAGAGCTCGACGAGATTCGCGCGCTGCGCGCGTCCGGGGCGCCGCGCGACGAGGTCGCCGCGCGCCTCGCCACGGCGCGCGAGCCGATCGAGCGCAAGCGCGACCAGCACGAGGCCGACCTGAAGGCGCTGTCGGCGAAGTGGGATGCGACCGGCGACCGCCAGGTCCTCGAGGCGCTGCGCGATCGCGTCCTCGAGCGCAACTACATCACGAATCTCCTCGACGGGATCGAAAGGGAATTGAGCGCGTGAGTCACGTCGTCGGCATCGATCTCGGCACCACGAACTCGCTCGTCGCCTACGTGAAAGACGGCAAGCCGGAGGTGATTCGCGACGCCAGCGGCGACGGTCTGGTGCCGTCGGTCGTGTCGATCGACGCCAGCGGCACGGTGTTCGTCGGCCGCGAGGCGCAGCGGCGCCTGCTGACCGACGCGTCGCGCACGGCGTACTCCGTCAAGCGGTTCATGGGCAAGGCGTACGAGGACGTCGGCGGCGAAGCGAAGCACTTTCCGTTTGCCATCGGCGGCGCGGGCACCGGCGTCGTCCGCATCGGCCTCGGCGATAAGACGTTCACGGCGCCCGAAATCTCCGCGTTCGTTCTGCGCGAGCTGAAGCACCGCGCGGAGGCGTTCTTCGCGGCGCAGGGCGAGGTCGACAACGAGGTCGACCGCGCGGTCATCACGGTGCCGGCGTATTTCAACGACGCGCAGCGGACCGCGACGCGCGACGCCGGCCGCATCGCCGGCCTCGACGTGCTGCGGATCATCAACGAACCCACGGCGGCGTCGCTCGCGTACGGCCTCGACAAGCGCCACACGGGCATCATCGCCGTCTACGATCTCGGCGGCGGCACGTTCGACATCTCGATCCTCCGCGTGGAGGATGGCGTCTTCCAGGTGCTCTCGACCAACGGCGACACGCATCTCGGCGGCGACGACATCGATCACTTGCTGATGGACCACCTCGGCTCCGGTTACGGCCAGGACGTCCGCAAGGCGGTGATCCAGGCGAAGTGGGACCTCTCGGACCGCGACGAGACGACGATCGACGGACGTCGGATCACGCGCGCGGAATTCGAGACGCTGATCATGCCGATTGTCGAGCGGACGCTCGGCCCGTGCCGCCAGGCGCTCGCCGACGCCGGTCTGCAGCCGTCGCAGATCGACGAGGTCGTCCTGGTCGGCGGATCGACGCGCATCCCGCTCGTCCGCCGCAAAGTCGCCGAGCTGTTCGGCAAGACGCCGCACAGCGAGCTGAATCCCGACGAAGTCGTCGCGCTCGGCGCCGCGGTGCAGGCCGACATTCTCGTCACCGGCAACCGCGAGATGCTGCTGCTCGACGTGACGCCGCTGTCGCTCGGCATCGAAACGATGGGCGGCGTCGTGTCGAAGATCATCCTGCGCAACTCGACGATTCCGGCGACCGGCAGCGAGATGTTCACCACCGGCGTCGACAACCAGACGGCGGTCGACATCCACGTGCTGCAGGGCGAGCGCGAGCTCGTCGCCGACAACCGGTCGCTCGCGCGGTTCAAGCTGCGCGGCATCCCGCCGATGCCCGCCGGCCTGCCGCGCGTCCAGGTGCAGTTTCAAATCGACGCGAACGGGATCCTCAGCGTCACCGCGCGCGAGCTGCGCACCGAGGCGGAGCAGACGATCGAGGTGAAGCCGTCCTACGGCCTCACCGACGAGCAGGTCGAGCAGATGCTCCTCGACTCGTTCGAGCACGCCGAGGCCGACTTCGAGGCGCGGCTGCTCATCGAGGCGCGCAACGACGCCGAATCGGTGATCCACGCGACCGAGAAATCGCTGCGCGATCCCGATTTCGCGGCGATCGAGCAGGAGGCGCTCGCGCCGGGCGAGCGGCAGAAGATCGAATCGATCGTCGCCGCGCTGAAGATGGTCCTCAACGCGAAGGACCGCGAAACCATTCAGAAGTGGACCAAGGCCCTCAACGACGCGACGCTACACCTCGCCGAGGTGATGATGAACCGCTCCGTGAAGGCCGCGCTCACCGGGAAGAACGTCAACGATGCCTAAAGTGACCTTCATCATCGACGGCGAGCCGACGACCGTCGAGTTCGAGCACGGCCGGCTGCCCTACTCGCATCACGGCAAGCCCGAGTCGTTCCTCGACGTCGCCAAGAACCTCGACGTCCCGCTCGAGCACGCGTGCGGCGGAAGCTGCGCGTGCACCACGTGCCACGTCATCATCCGCGAAGGCGCGCAGAACCTCTCCGAGATGGAAGACGACGAGGCGGATCGGCTCGACACGGCGTGGGACCTGACGCCGCAGTCGCGCCTCGGCTGCCAGGCCGTCATCAAGGGCGACGTCGTCTGTGAGCTGCCGATGTACACGCGCAACTACGTGCAGGAAGGCGGCGGCATCCAGCTCGGCAAGTCCGACCGGAAGAAGGAAGAGGTCGCGCGATGAAGTGGACCGATTCGGAGGACGTCGCGATCGCGCTCGCGGAGAAGTTTCCCGATCTCGATCCGCTCACCGTCCGCTTCACCGACATGCGCGAGAAGGTCCTCGCCCTCGACGGCTTCGACGACGACCCGAAAGGCTCGAACGAGCCGAAGCTCGAGGCGATCCAGATGGCGTGGTACGAAGAATGGAAAGACGCTCAGAGTTGAGAGTTGAGCCTTGAGCGTTGATATCTTCCGCCCAGGGATGCGAGCGTATTTCGTGCCGCTCGTCGCGGGTGTCGTGCTCGCCGTCAGCGCGTTCCTGCCTTGGGTGATCGTGTCCGGCCAGTCGCTGCGCGGCGTTCCCGACATCCCGGCGCTCTGGGTCGTCGGGCTCGGCGTTCTCGCCTCGGTGCTCGCGCTGCTCAGCCTGATCACGCGCAAGAACTCGCGCCACCCGCTGTTCATCATCGGCCTCGTCGCGTTCGGCATCCTGTTCCTGTCGTGGCGCATCCTGCCGCGCTCCGCGGGGGAGCGCGCGCTGACGATCTCGCAGGCCTACGCCATCGTCGAGAGCGCGCCGATGGGCGACGCGCCCGAAGCGTACGCGGGCAGCGGCATCTTCGTCGGCCTCGCCGCCGCGGTGGCGATCGCCGGCTTCGGCCTCACCATCGTGATCAAGCGCGTCGCCACGCCCTACGTCGTCGATGCGGTCGACGATGACGTCGAGTAGATGCCGCGCACGCTGATCGTCGCGGCGACGGCCGCCGAGATCGCGCCGGTCGAGGCGGCGCTGCGGGCGCGGCGCGACATCGACGTCCTCGTCACCGGCGTCGGGATGGTCGCGACGGCGGCGCGCTGCTCGCGCCGGCTCGCGCAGGGCAGTTACGACTTCGCGCTGAACCTCGGCCTGTGCGGCAGCTTCGATGCCTCGCTCACGCCGGGCGTCGTCGTCCACATCGTGTCGGATCGGCTGTCGGAGCTCGGCGCGGAAGACGGCGACGCGTTCGTCGCGATCGAGGCGCTGCCACTGCCGTCGGATCACGTCGTCGACAACCCGAGTCCGCCGGCGAACGTGGCGCTGGGGTGGCTGCCGAAAGCGTCGGCCGTCACCGTCAACACGGTGCACGGCAACGCGGCTGCGATCGCCGCCCTCGTCGCGCGGTGCCGGCCGCAGGTGGAGAGCATGGAAGGCGCGGCGTTCATGTATGCGTGCCGGCTGGCGGGCGTCCCGTACGCGCAGGTGCGCGCGGTGTCGAATGTCGTCGAGCGGCGCAATCGCGCCGCGTGGAAAGTGTCCGAAGCGATCGACGCGCTGGCGGCCGCGGCGCGCGCCATTCTCCAACTCGCATGACGCTCTCGCTGGGATTCTCGCCGTGCCCGAACGACTGCTTCGTCTTCGACGCGATCGTCAACCGGCGCATCGATCTCGAAGGGATCGACTTCGAACCGCGGATCGCCGACGTCGAGGCGCTGAACAAGGCGACGTTCGCGCGCGACATCGACGTGACGAAGCTGAGCTATCACGCGTACGCGTACTGCGCGCCGGACTACGTGATGCTCGATGCCGGCGGCGCACTCGGGCGCAACTGCGGCCCGCTGCTGATCTCGAAACGCGCGATCGCGCGTGAGGAGGTCGCGGCCGGCGGCCTGCGCCTCGCGATCCCGGGCACATACACGACGGCTAATTTTCTCTGCGGCCTGGCGTTCCCGCGCGCGCAACAGAAAATCGAGATGCTCTTTTCCGACATCGAGCAGGCGCTCGTCGACGGCCGCGTCGACGCCGGGCTGATCATCCACGAGAACCGCTTCACCTATCAGGCGAAGGGGCTGAGGAAGATCATCGATCTCGGCGAGTTCTGGGAACAGGAGACCGGCCTTCCGATCCCGCTCGGCGGAATCGTCATCGATCGGCGCCTGCCGGAAGAGCTCCAGCAACGCGTCAACCGCGTGCTGCGCCGCAGCGTCGAGTACGCCTTTGCGCATCGCGACGCCAGCCTGCCGTTCGTTCGCGCGCACGCGCAGGAGATGAGCGAAGAGGTGATGTACAAGCACATCGACCTCTACGTGAACGAGTTCACCGTCGATCTCGGGCCCGACGGGCGCCGCGCGGTCGAAGCGCTGTTCGACCGCGCCGTCGCGAGCGGCATCATCGCGCCGATGTCGGTGCCGCTGTTCTTGCCGGCGTAGGCGGGCCGTCGCTTTACAATACGTTTAGCGCCCTCTGGTATACCAAAACTATGAATGTGCTCATCCTCGCTCTGATGCTTCTGCAGCCGCCCGCCGCGGGCGCGCCGCTGCCGTCTCTGCAGGCGCCGCCCCCTTCCGGTGCGCAGCTTCCGCCGCCGCCTCCGCCGAACGCGCCGCCGCCGCAATATCCGCAGGCCGAACTCGAGCGGATCGTCTCGCCGATCGCGCTCTATCCCGATCCGCTGCTGGCGCAAGTGCTCGCGGCGTCGACATACTCGCAGGACATTCCGGCTGCGGCGCAATGGGCGGATCAACATCACTACCTGACTGGTCCGGCGCTCGCGTCGGCGATTCAGGCCGATCAACTGCCGTGGGATCCGAGCGTGCAGGCGCTGCTGCCGTTTCCGTCGGTGCTCGGCATGATGGCATCGGCGATGCCGTGGACCGAAGAGCTGGGCGGCGCGTTTCTCGCGCAGCAGCAGGACGTGATGAATGCGGTGCAAGCGCAGCGTCAGCGTGCGGCGCAGTTCGGTTACCTGCAGTCGAACGCGCAGGTCGTCGTCACGCGCGGACCGTACGTCGCGATCACGCCCGTCAACCCCGCGTTTGTCGTCGTGCCCTATTACGATCCACGCGTGGTCTTCGTGGCGCCGCGCCCCGGGTTCCGGGTCGTGACCGCTATTCGGTTCGGGTACGGCGTCAACATCGGCGTCGCGTTCGCGCCGTGGGGCTGGGGATATTCGCACGTCGATTGGGCCGGCCGTGTCGTGTTCGTCAACCGCGACCCGTGGCGCCGGACGTGGGCGAATCGCGTGACCTACGTGCATCCGTATGCGGTGCGGCGCGCGGCGCCGGTCGCCGTCGAGCGGCGCGAAGAGCAGCACCGCGCGATCGAACGCACTGAACGCGAGCGCGAGGCGGAACGGGCCGGCCGGGCGCGGCCCGAGGAACACAAGCACGAGCAGGAACAGAAGCGCGACGAGGACAAGGACAAGAAGGCGCGCGGCCGCGGCGGCGTGTAGGTCGGCCGTGCCGGCATTGTTGGTATCATCATTGCCTTGCGAGCATGAAGGAGGCAGTGCGGCACGGTTTTGCGTATCAGAGTTATCCACACCCCGTCCGTTTCGGCGATTGACGGCATCGATCTGCGGCCCTATCGCGCCGGACTCGAGTACGAGGTGGGGACGACGGTGGGATCGCTCCTGCTGCTGAATGGGTGGGCGGAGCCGGTCGTCGACGGCAAACCGCCGCACGCCGCTGGGCACGAGCCATCCGCCGCCGACGCGCCGCCGCACCCGAACCCACCGAACCTCCGCCGCGAGTTCAGCGCAGCGCCGGCGGCAGGTCGAACCCTAGCCGCCGAAGGAGCGGCGCGTCCGCGCCGACGTACACGAAGTACTTCCCGTCGACCGTGAAGATCCGCTCCGGGTCGCGCACGAGATGCTCGATGTCGCCGGTGCAGATCGGCACGTCCCAGCATCCCGGCGCGCCGCTCGTGTTCGCGTAGCCCACTACTGCCACCGGCTCCCCGTCCGCGAGCGCGTGCGTCACCGCGTCCACGTACGGTTGATAGCGTTCGGTGGCGTCGGTGGATCGCGCGATCACGCGCTCGTCGCTGTAGAAGATCAACTGCGTGTCGAGCAGGCCGTTCATCGTGAAGACGTGCGTGACGCCGCGCGACGTCACCGCGTTGATCACCTGCTGCATCCGCCGCGACTCCGACAGGCTGTTCGGCGCGTTCGTCCACAGATAAGCGAAGTTGCGGAACTCGACGAGCGACACCGCGCCGGCGGCGACGAGCACCGCGGTGATCGTCGTCACGGCGCGCCGCGGCAGCCGATCCATCTCCACGGCCGCGAGCGTCACGACGAGCGCGCTGAGCGGCAGCAGATACCGGCCGTCGCGCGCGAACAGCAGCAGCCAGTTCGCGACGAGCGTCGTCGCCATCGCGGCGAAGAGCAGATGCGACCACCGCGAGTACCGCCGCGTGGCCACGCGGTGGATCTGCACGACGGCGAGGAGCGCGATCGTCGCGCACCAGAACCAGGCGACCGCGGGCGTGACGGGGCCGGGCGGATCGACCGGCGTCATCAGATAGTACGAGCCGGTGAGGCTGATGTAGATCTGCTGCGCGACGCGGACGCGCGTGCCCCAGATCGATGGATTGCCAAGCGCCGGTCCCGCCCACGTCGGCGAGCTCGTCACCGGGATCGCTTTGATCGCGACGACGATCGCGGCCGTCGTCGCGGCGTAGATCGCCGGCGGCATCCACCGGCGGCGGGACGCGAGCGCGAACGCGATGAACGGCGCGAGACCGGGCAGCCAGATCGGATGCGCGAGCCACACGATCGCGGTCAGCGCGCCGGCGGCGAGCCAGCGCGACACGGTGTCGCGCTCGCGCGGCTGCACGAGGATCCACAACAGCGCTGCCGAGGCGGTGAAGGCGGTCAGGTACCCGCCCCTCGCCTTCATCGACCACACGGCCCAGGCGGGCGTCAGGATCAGCACGGCGATCGTCCAGAAGGCGCGGCGTTCGCCGATCATCCGCGCGAGCGCGAGAAACAGGAACAGCACGCCGACGGTCCACAACGCGAGCATCGCGAGTTTCAGCGGCAGCGGCCCCACGCCAGCGATCTTGAACGCCGCGGCGGCGAGCCCCGCTTCGACGGTGGAGAAGCCGTAGCGCTGTCCCCAGAAGAACAGCGGCACCTCGCGGCCAGCCGCGAAGTGCTTCGCCATCAGGCCGAGGACGCTCTCGTCGCCGTCGACGAGGAGGTTCGGACTGAGGAGCTGCGGGAGGCGCGAGACGAATGCGAGCGCCGCGAGCGCGACGAGGCGTGGGCGCATCAACCGGTTTCGGCAGCGAGGCGCGCGCGGCGCCGGTCGAGGGCCGCGGCCTGCGCGAGTGCGCGGTCGATTACGCGGCCGGGCGCACCGCCCAGGCGCAGCAGCGCGATCGCGTCGCGGCTCGTCGCCGGTCCCGGCGTCAGCCGAAACTCGAACGTCAGCCCGTCGGGCTCGAGCGCGTCGGCGAGGTGATAGGCCAGATACGTATCGCGCAGCAGGTCCACGAGTTCCGCGTCGTGCGTCGCGAGGAGCGCGACATGCGGCGCGTCCGCCTCGACGAGCGCGGACAGGACCGCGGCCCCGGCGGCGATCCGTTCGACGGCATTCGTTCCGCGAAACAGCTCGTCGATGATGAAGAACTGCGGCGTCCGGCGCTCGCTCGCGCGCAGCAGCGAGACGACCGTGTCGACCTCGGCCTGGTAGTAGCTCGTGCCGCCGGCCAGGTCGTCTGCGCGGCCGATGCACGTGCGCACCTCATAGAACGGCGCGCGATACCTCGTCGCGAGACACGTGTGGACGCTTTGCGCGAGCACGATGTTGATACCGACCGTCCGCAGGAACGTCGATTTGCCCGACATGTTCGAGCCGGTGACGATGACGCCGTAGGGCGGCCCCAGCTCGATCGAGTTCGGGACTGGCTCGGCGATCAGCGGATGACAGACATCGGCGAAGACCGCCGGCTCGTCGTCTGCGATGAACGTCGGCCGCGTCCAGCGGGTGGCGCCGGCGCGTACCGACGCGACGGCGACCGCGGCATCGACTTCGCCGACCGCCTCGATGGCGCGCAGCAGCGCGGGTCCCCGCGTCCGCAATTCGCCTGCGGCGAAGAACAGCGCGTTGACATCCATCAGCAGGAGCAGGTTCAGGTACTCGAGCGTCAGGAACAGAACATCCGGCGTCGTCGACGGATCGCGGCTGACCCAGCGCGCGACGGCGCCGATACGGCGGAGCGCGGCGAGATCATCGCGCAGCGTGCCGAGAATCGACGCGGTTTCTGGCGATCCGAGCGACCGCAGGTCGCGCGCGGCCGACAGCAGCGGGCCGAGCTGGCGGAACGACGCGATCTGTCCCGCGACGCGGTGTCCCGTGATGATGCGGACGAGCACGTTGACGAGGAGCGACAGCGCGACCACCACGAGGAGCGGCGGCCAGACGATCGACAGCACCGAGAGCGCGACGATGGCGCCGGTCCAGATCGGAACGAGCACGTCCCATGGTCGGCGCGCGACCGCATCCGGTCGTGCGAGGCGATGGAGGTAATAGGCTGACGGATCCTGCAGTCGCGACAGTGCGAGCTGCGTGCGTTCTCGCACGGACGAATCGCCGCCGACTCGATCGACAAGCGCCTCGAAGGCGTCGAGGGCGCGGCGTTTCGATCGCAGGCGCGAGTACAGGACTTGCTCGCCAACGCGGCTCTGCGTCCGATCGAGCCACGCGAACACCTCGTCGATCAGGAGATCGCCAGCCGCGCGGTCGTCGAGGGCGCAGCGGCCCGGATCGATTTGCTCGAACCAGTCGGCGACCGCGGCCATGTCCCGGCGGCGGTCTCGCGGGTGCCCCCATTCGCCCCGGAGGCGCTTCTCGAGCTGCGCCCGCGTTCGCCTGGCAGACCAGAACGAGGCGGCGGCGACGGCGGTCAACGCGGCGAGGCCTGCGAGGGCAGCGACTGGCATCAGTCAGGTGATCGTAGCGGGATCAGCCGTCGATGCACAGGTTTCTGAAGATCGCGTGGAGCTGGTTCACCCCGTCGGTCAGGCTCGCGGGACCGGGCTGAAGAATGTACGTCGACTTGATCTCGTAGATGCGATCGCCGCGCACGGCGCTGACGCGGTCCCACCCGGGCCGGCCGACGATCGTCGCCTTCTTCATCTTCTTGCCGCACCACGACGCGACGATCACTTCCGGATCGCGTCGCGCGGCCTCGGCGGGATCGACGATGCGCTCCTTCGCGAGCCGCGCGTGGCGCAGCTCGGGGAAGATCGGCGCGCCGCCCGCGATCTCGACGAGCTCTTCGACCCATCGGATGCCCGAGATGAGCGGCTCGTCCCACTCCTCGAAGAACGTCCGCGGCCGTGCCGGCCATCGCGCCGCCGCCTCGCGAATCCGATCGAGATCGGCCTCGAGGCGCTCGGCCAGCCGCTCGGCGTCGGCCTGACAGCCGACGAGACCGCCGAGCATCCGGATCATCTGCAGAATCTCGGCGACGCTGCGCTGGTTGAACGTGACGACGGCGATGCCGCGCTTGACCAGCTCGGACGCGAGCTCGGCCTGCAGATCGGAGAACGCGAGGACGAGATCGGCCTTCAGCGCTTCGATCTTGTCGAAGTTCGCGTTGATGAACGCCGACACTTTCGGTTTCTGCCGCGCCTCGGGCGGTCGCACGGTGTAACCGGAGACGCCGACGATTCGATCGCCCTGGCCGAGCAGGTACAGCGTCTCGGTCGTCTCTTCAGTCAGGCACACGATACGCGACGGGTATTTCATTTCGTGATCTAGTTATCTGGTTATCTGGTTAGGTAATTTGTCAATTGCTTCAATTAACTAGATAACCAGATAACTAACTGACCAGATGTATGTCGGTGAAGACGAACCCGTCTCGCTCGACAGTGATGCCCGTTTCGATCGGAATCGGCGCCGCGAACATCGGTCCATCGTACGCAAACGAGTGGAACTCGCCGCGCTCGCCGCACGGGTCGACCGACGGCGGCAGCTCGGCGAGAAGGCGCGCGTCGAAGTCGCGCCCGGCGAATGCGCGATCGAGCTGGCGCGGGTCCACGCACGTGATCCGCGCACGCAGGCCGGCGGCGATCATCTCTCGCGCGAGCGCCGGCGTGCGGCTCGGGTCGTCGAACAGCGGAAACAGCGGCGTCAGGCCCGAGCCCGCGAGCCGTTCCTCGCGGTAGCGTCGGATGTCCGCGAGAAACAGGTCGGCGAACGCGATATGCGTGAACCCTTCGCCGACCGCGCGCGCGACCGTTGCCGCCATCGCGCGTTCGTACACCTCGTTCGGACACGGCGAGGGGATCGGCACCTGCCAGAGCGGCAGACCGACGGCACGCGCCTGCGCCTCGAGCAGGTCGACACGGACCGCGTGCATGGCCACCCGTTGCGCGTCCGCGTTGATCGTCGTCAGCAGCGCGCCGAGGTCGATGCCGCGCTGGCGCAGCACGTGGAGCATCCATGCGCTGTCTTTGCCGCTGCTCCAGGAGACGAGACACTTGCAGGTCGCCATTTGGTTATCTGGTTATTGGGTTATCTGGTTATTTGGTTATTTTGGTCAATTGATGGGGGTTGGTGGTCGAATTGCATCTGCACGGGCGTGAGTGAATTCAGCGATCGTCTCAAGGAACGGTGCATGTCGTTCGCCGTGGCGGTTTTGAGTCTGGTGGACCGGCTTCCGTTGACCGCGGCCGGCCGCGTTGTCGCTTTTCAGTTAGCAAAATCTGCCACCTCGGTCGCCGCGAACTATCGCGCAACTTGCCTCGCTCGCTCTCGCCGCGAGTTCATCGCCAAGCTCGGTACTGTGGTCGAAGAAGCCGACGAATCCGCATGCTGGCTCGAGCTCATCGAACGCCGCCGGATGTTGCCGACCGACGATGTCCATCGGTTTCTCGTCGAATCGCTGGAGCTCCGAAACATCTTCGGCAAGTCGCTCGCAACGGCCCGAGCCAACGCCCGCAAAACGTCAACTTCCCCATTACCTCACCAGATAACTAGATAACTAGGTAACCAATTAACGAACTTCACCGACGGTGCAGGACCTCGGCGATCTCGCGGGTCGCCTCGACGACTCTTGGCCCGGGGACGACGAACTGGTCGCCGGTGAGTACGTACACGCGATGGTTGCGCACGGCCGGCACCGACGACAACGCGTCCCACTCGCGGACGATGCGCGCCGTGTCGAACGTCGGCAGACTATCGCCGTACCGCAGCTCGATGATCACCTCCGGCTGCCGCGCCAGGACCATCTCCGTCGTCGCCTCCACCGACTGCCGCTTGACGTCGGCGAACACGTTGTCGCCGCCGGCGACGCCGAGCATGTCGTGCAGGAATCCGTACCCGCCGCTCGCGTCGATGCCCCGCAGCGATCCCGGCTCGCGCCCGAACACGAGCATCGTCTTCGGCCGCGGCTTCCCGGCGACCGACCGCTGAATCGCCGCGAGGTCCGACTCCATCTTCGCGGCCGCACGGTTGGCGGCGTCGGCGGACCCGAGTCGCGCGCCGACGGCGCGCAGCGTCTGCGTGATGTCGGCGAGCCCTCGATGTTCGTACCGGTAGACCGGGATGTTCGCGCGCGCGAGCCGCTGCTTCAGCTCCTGCTGCGTGTCGTAGACGATGACGAGATCGGGACGCAGCGACAGGATCGTCTCGATGTTCGGATCCAGCAGCCCGCCGACGCGCGCGAGCTTCTGCACCGCGGGCGGATAGCGGTCGTAGCTGCTGACGCCCACGAGGCGATCGCCGTCGCCGATGGCGAAGATCATCTCGGTCACCGCGGGGATCAGCGACACGACTCGATGCGGAACGGTGGACGCGTCTTGCGCCATCGCGCCGCCGAGTGCCGGCGCCACGAGGATCCGGACGGCGAGTGCGAGCGCCAGAAGGGTTCGAGTCATCGCGTGCGCCTCAACAGCAGCCACAGGAAAAACGGTCCGCCGATCATCGCCGTGACGATGCCGACCGGCAACTCGACGGGCGCCGCAATCGTCCGCGCGAGCAGATCGCAGCCGATCAGGAACGCGGCGCCGAAGAGCGCCGCCGCCGGCAGCACGAGCCGGTGGTCGGCGCCGACGAGCATCCGCACGAGATGCGGCACGACGATGCCGATGAAGCCGATCGGACCGCCGAGCGAGACGGCGGCGCCAGTGGACAGCGACGCGCTGACGAGCGCCACCCGTTCCGCGCGAGCGACGTCGACGCCGCGCGCCGCGGCCGCGTCGGGACCGAGCGTGATGAGGTCGAGCGTGCGCGGCAGCGTCGCATAGCCGATCGCGGCGATCACCATGGGGACGAGCGCCGCGACGATCGCGGTGTAGCTGCCGACGTCGAGCGATCCCATCAGCCAGCGCACCGTCTGGAACGTCTTCGTGAAGTCGGCGAGGTACTGGATGAAGCTGACGATCGCGCCGAGAAACGTCGTCAGCACCACGCCGCCGAGCAGCAGCACCGTCGACGACATGCCGCGGCTGCGCGCGATTGACAGCGCGTAGACGACCGCGAGCGCGCCGAGCGATCCGAGAAAGCTGGCGACCGACACCGACGGGACGCCGAGAATCGCGGTCGCCGGCAGCAGCGTGATCGCGATCATCGCGCCGAGCGACGCGCCGATCGAGACGCCGAGCGTCTCCGGCGCCGCCAGCGGATTGCGCAGCAGCGCCTGAAACACGACGCCCGCCGTCGCGAGCCCCGCGCCGACGAGCGCCGCCGCGACGACGCGCGGCAGCCGCGCGATGAAGAAGATCTGCGCGTCGAGGTTGTCGGCAAACGGCGTGGTGCGATCGAACACATGCGCCAGCGAAATCCGTGTCGTGCCCACGAGCGGCGCGACCACGGCGACGGCGAGCAGCAGCCCGCCGAAGACGGCGACGACGCCGAGCAGCCGCTTACGAATGGGCGCGGCCAATCGGTGTCACCGTCAAATGGCGCACGCGAGGGTGCATCGCGATCTCGGCGTCGACGCCGTACAGCGCCCGGACGTTCGCGGGCGTCAGCACGTCGGCCGTCGCTCCGCTCGCGAGGACGCGGCCGTGGCGGATCATCACGAGCTCGCCGCACAGCGCCGCCGCCAGATTCAGATCGTGCGTCGACACGACCATCGTCGTGCCGCGCTCGGTGTTGAGCCGGAGCAGGAGATCGACGATGTCGAACTGATACCCCACGTCGAGCGACGCGGTCGGCTCGTCGAGCAGCAGGACGTCCGACGCCTGCGCCAGCGCGCCGGCGATCACGACGCGCTGTTTTTCGCCGCCGCTGAGCGTCGCGAACGCGCGCGCTTCGAACGCGGCGGTCCCCGTCGCCTGCAGCGATTCGCGCGCGATGCGGATGTCGTCCGCGCCTTCGAGCTGAAAGGCGCCGAGATGCGGGTAGCGTCCCATGAGCACGATCTCGAGCGCGGTGAAGTCGAACGTCGCGTGCGTCTCCTGCGGGACGACGGCGATGCGGCGCGCGAGGTCGAGGCGCGACAGCGACGCGAGCGGACGGCCGTCGAGCGCGACGCCGCCGCGTGCCGCCTTCAGCGTGCCGCCGAGGATGCGCAGCAAAGTCGTCTTGCCGGAACCGTTGGGACCGAGCAGGCCGACGATGGCGCCTCGCCGGACGGACAGCGAGACGTCGTCCAGCACGAACCGATCCGGTTCGTACGAGAACGACACGCCGTCCGCCCGAAGAAGCGGATCCATCAGAGGCCGATGCGGACGCCGACGCGAACGGCGCGACCGAGCGCGACGTACCCGAGCGGTTGCATGTACTGGCGATCGGTGAGGTTGTCGATCGCGAGCGTCGCGGTCAGCGCGCGCACGATCGCATACGAGAGCCGCGCGTCCCAGGTGGTGAATCCCGGGTTGCGGGTGATTGGCGGATCGAAGGAGACGAAGTCGCTGTCCGCGAATTCGCCGACGAACGTGCCGACGAGCGACACGGCCGCGGGGCCGCGCCGCCACGCCGCGTCGACAAAGCCGGCGTGACGCGGCCGGCGGAAGAGCGGCTGGCCGACCGCGAAGACGACGTCGGACGGCGACGTGCTCTCGAGGATTTCCGACGACAGGAAGGTGTAGCCGCCGCGGACGCGGACGGACGCGATCGGCGCCACATCGGCCGACACTTCGGCGCCGCGCGCCTGCGTGAGGCCGATGTTGAAGTACTGCGCGGCGAACGTCACCGGATCGGTGGTGCGCGTCGAGATCAGGTTCGTGTAGCGGTTGTCGAACCACGTGGCGTCCACGCGCACGCGATCCGCGAACAGCCGCTGGTCGAGCCCTGCCTCGACGCTGCGCGATCGCTCCGGCTGCAGATCCGGGTTGCCGCGGAAGTACGGCGACGGGCTGAACGACTGCAGCACGGTCGGCTCTTTGATGCCGAGCCCCGCGGCGGCGTGCAGGCGCGTTGCGCCGAACGCGCCGGCGGCGTCGTGCAGCGCGAGCGCGATCGATCCGCGCGGCACCGCCGCGTTGCCGAAGCTGGCGTTGTGCTCGAGACGCGCGCTCGCGGTCGCCGAGAGCCGCCGCCACTGCGCCTGATGCTGGACGGCGACGCCGACGTTGTCGCGCGACGCCGGCGTCGCGGTGTTTGCCAGCCGATCGGTCAGCGTCGCGCGCTCGCCGTCCCAATCGACCAGCGCGGTGAGCAATTGATAGCCGCTCGATGTGTCGTTCGCCAGCCGCAGGTCGGCCTGATAGCTCGCGTGATGACGCGTCAGCGCGTTGAAGCTGTCGAACGTGAAATCGGTGAAGGTGAACGGCGCGGACAGCGATCCGAACCGCGGCACGTACGGCGGATCGAGGACGAGATCGGCCGAGTCCTGATGCGAGACGGCGGCGGAGTAGCTCGCGCGCTGGCGGAGGCGATCGGTCACCTGCTGGTCGAACGTTACCCCGGCGATCGTGTCGTGCCGCTCGAAGAACGCGTCCAGGTCGGGCCGCTCGAACGCGGTCTGGCCCGGCGTGCCGGCGCGCTCGCGCTCGAGCCGGACGATGCCGCGCAGCGTGGCGCCGTCGCCGAGGCGGACGCCGACATTCGCGGTCGCCGTCGTGTTGCCGAACGCGCTGTTCGGCTCGCGATTGTCGGTGTCGAGGCGCGAGGCGCCGAGCGCGTAGTCGACCGCGCCGGTCGTGCCGCCCACCGACGCCCCGGCTCGGACCGTGCCGTACGTGCCCCCCTCGACAAATCCGTTCACCGCCGGCTTCGTCGTCGTCCCGCGCTTCGTGAAGAGCTGGACGACGCTCGACATCGCGTCGGATCCGAAGAGCGCGGACTGCGCGCCGCGGACGATCTCGACGCGCTCGAGATCGTCGGTGGTGACGTTGCTGAAGTTGAACGTGCCGCCCGGTTCGTTCAGCGGAATGCCGTCGAGCAGCACCTTGTTGTAGTTGCTCTCGCCGCCGCGGACGAAGAGCGACGTCACGCCGCCCGGACTGCCGGTCGTGACGACCATCGCACCTGGCGTCGTCTGCAGCAGGTCGGAGACGAGCGGCGCCGCGCGGCGATCGAGATCCGCGGCCGTGAACACGGTGACGCTGAGGCCGGCCGTTTCGGCCGGGGTCTCCGTCCGCGTCGCGGACACGACGACGGTTTCGTGGACCGGCGCGACGCGCAGCACGAGGCGGACCTGCTCGCCGCAACTCGCCTCGGCGGATGCGAATCCGGTGAGCGACGCGACGAGTCGGCAGTCCGCGGTCTCGGTCGCCAGGCCGAAGTGACCGGACTCGTCGGTGAACGTGCTCGCCAGTTCGCGGGCCGACGCGTCGACCGCGCGCACGAACGCGCGCGGCAGCGGCGAACCGGATTGGTCGACGGCAATACCGTCGATCGAGATCAGTAGGAAGGGGAGCGTGACGGAGCAGAGCGTCGTCTGCCGCCACCAACGGGGTGTGCGCATGTGTCCCTCCGGCGTCTCTCGCGCCGTAAAAGGTTTGTCCCCCGGTGGTCAGGTTTCCTGACTCGCGGCCGTGCCTGCGCGCCTTCCCGTTCGCCTCCGCGCCATCGCGGGTCGGCGAGACAGTGGCTCAATGCGCAGCGTGTGAACCGCTTACAGTGGCGGGACCGTGTGGGCTTCGCACCCACTTCGCGTAACCGCCGGGGCAAACGTGGATTCGAGGATTGTATATCAGTTAACATCGACAGGTTCGGCATGGAGCTCTCCGTCATGCGATCGCGTCTCGCGAGCGCGAACCTCGTCGATATCGCCGACAAGCTCGATTCGGGCGTCCGCCTCGATCTCGCGGACGGCGTGCGTCTGTTCGAAACGCCCGATCTGCTGGCGGTCGGCTGGCTCGCCAACCGCGAGCGCGAGAAGCGTCACGGCGCGCGCACGTTTTTCAACTACAACATCCGGCTCGAAGCGACCAACGTCTGCGTCGCGAGCTGTCTCTTCTGCTCGTTCGCGCGGCTGAAGCCTGGCGATCCTGGCGCGTACACGTTGTCGCTCGAAGAGGCGTGGGACAAGCTCCGGAAGCGCGCGCACCAGCCGCTCACCGAAATCCACGTCGTCAATGGCCTGCATCCGGATCTGCCGTTCGACTACTACGAAGAGCTGCTGCGCGGCTTCAAGCGGATCCGTCCCGACATCCATCTGAAGTGCTACACCGCGGTGGAGATCGCGTTCTTTGCCGATCACTACGGCATGAGCGACGAACAGGTGCTGCGGAAGCTGATGGCGGCGGGGCTCGATTCGCTGCCCGGCGGCGGCGCCGAGATCTTCGCCGAGCGCGTGCGGAAGAAGATCGCGAACGACGCGAACAAGTGCGACGCGACCCGCTACCTCGCGATCCACCGCCTCGCGCACCGCCTCGGCATGCGCTCGAACGTGACGATGCTCTACGGCCACATCGAGACGCTGGCGGAGCGCGTGGATCACATGCTGCGCGCGCGCGCGCTGCAGGACGAGACCGGCGGCTTTCAGGCGTTCATCCCGCTGGCGTTTCATCCCGACAACAACCAGATGCGCAAGCTGCCCGCGCCGAGCGCGGCCGACACGCTGCGCGTCCACGCCGTCGCGCGGCTGATGCTCGACAACATCGCGCACGTGAAGGCGTTCTGGATTGCGACCGGCGTGGACGTCGCGCAGACCTGTCTCTGGTTCGGCGCCGACGATCTCGACGGCACCGTCCAGGAAGAAAAGATTTATCACATGGCCGGCTCGCGGACGCCCGAGGCGATGACGACGCGCGAGATCGAACGGCTGATCCGCGCCGCCGGCCGCGAACCGGTCGAGCGCGACACTCTCTACAACGTCGTCCGTCAGGATCGTGTTGCTTCCACTGCTCACTGAGTCCGAACAGACCCACATCGCGGAGCGGCAGCCGCTGCCCGAGCGCTATCTCGGGTTGACCGACGAAGAGATGGATCGCCGGATCGCCGCCGCCAAGGCGGCGCTCGGCCGGCGCGTCGTCATCCTCGGCCATCACTATCAGCGCGACGAGGTGATCAAGTTCGCCGATTTCACCGGCGACTCGTACCGTCTCGCGCAGCAAGTCGCGCGGCGTCCCGACGCCGAGTTCATCGTCTTCTGCGGCGTGCACTTCATGGCGGAGAGCGCCGACGTGTTGAGCGGCGACGAGCAGCAGGTCATCCTGCCCGATCTCGCGGCCGGCTGCTCGATGGCGGACATGGCGGATCTCGAGGATCTCGAGATCTGCTGGCGGCATCTGGAGCGCTCGCGTCAGCCGAGCGTGGTCCCTGTCACGTACATCAATTCCTCCGCCGCGATCAAAGCCTTCTGCGGCGAGCACGGCGGCGTCGTCTGCACCTCGTCGAACGCCGAAGCGACGCTCCGCTGGGCGTGGGATCGCGCGGATCAGATCCTGTTTCTGCCCGACCAGCATCTCGGACGCAACACGGCATTCAAGATGGGGCTCGCGCTCGAAGACATGGTCGTGTGGGATCCGAACGAGGTCGGCGGCGGCGTCGACCCCGACGCGCTCGCGCGTGCGCGCATCATTCTGTGGCAGGGCCACTGCTCGGTCCACACGCGCTTCACCGTCCGGCAGATCGAGCAGGTGCGCGCGCAGCATCCCGGCGTGCGCGTCATCGTCCATCCGGAGGTGCCGCTCGACGTCGTGCAGGCGGCAGACGAGTCGGGATCGACCGAATACATCATCCACACGGTCAGCAACAGCCCCGAGGGATCGGTGTGGGCGGTGGGCACGGAGATCCACCTCGTCAATCGGCTCGCGGATCAGCTGGCGCCGCAGCGCACGGTGCTGTCGCTCGACCGCTTCGGCTGCCTGTGCTCGACGATGTTCCGCGTTTCGCCGAACCACCTGCTGTGGACGCTCGAAGGACTGCTCGACGGCGTCGTCCACAATCGCATCACGGTGCCGGACGCCCGCAAGTACTGGACTAAGATCGCTCTGGATCGCATGCTCACGATTTCGTAGGAGGTCGACCGACATGGCTCACTCTCTGCCGCCGCTGCCGTACCCGTCCGATGCGCTCGAACCGCACATCGACAAAATGACGATGGAGATCCATCACGGGAAACATCACGCCGCATACGTGAACAACCTCAATGCGGCGCTCGAGAAACATCCCGAAGTGCAGTCGAAGAGCGTCGAGGAGTTGCTCAAAGGCATCAACACCGTGCCGGAGGACATCCGCACGGCGGTGCGCAACAACGGCGGCGGCCACGCGAACCATTCGATGTTCTGGCAAATCATGGCGCCGAAGGCCGGCGGCGCGCCGACCGGGCAGATCGCCGACGCCATCAACGCGGCGTTCGGCGGATTCGACAAGTTCAAGGAAGAGTTCAGCAAGGCCGGCATGGGCCGCTTCGGCAGCGGGTGGGCGTGGCTCGTCGACAACGGCGGCCGCCTCGCGATCGAGAGCAGCGCGAACCAGGACAGCCCGCTCATGGAGAACAAGAAGATCGTCATGGGCGTCGACGTCTGGGAGCACGCGTACTACCTGAAGTACCAGAATCGCCGCAACGAGTACCTCGCGGCGTGGTGGAACGTGGTGAACTGGACCGAAGTGAACAAGCGCCTGCAATCGCGCTAGTGTCGCTGTCGACCGTTCTCTTCCTGTTCCTGGCGCACCTCGGCGTCGGCATCGTCTGCACGCTCCTGTTCGTGTCGCGCGACGCGGGCGTGAAGTTCTTCCGGTTCAACGCCGGCCTCGCCGCGATCCTCATCGCGGTGGCGCTCGCGTTCCAGTTCGATCCCGTGCTCGCCGTCTCCGAGGCGGGACTCGTCCTCTACTGGGCGACGGTGGGCCGCATGCTCGCGCGCGTGCGGCCGCTGCTCGTCGCGCTGATCATCGGCGCCGGCGTCACCGCGATTGTCCTGCAGGCGCTCAGCGTCTCGGCGGCGTGGACGCTGCCGGCGCGCGCGCTCGCCGTCGCCAGCTTCCTCAGTTCGGCCGCGCTTCTCGGCGGCGCGTGCACGGCGATGATCCTCGGCCACTGGTACCTCGTCATCCCGTCGATGCAGGTCGGCCATCTGCAGTCGATCGTCAAGGTCCACATCGCCTCGATGGTCGTGCGCATCGCCGTCGTCGCCGCGGCGGTGTTCGTCGCGATCGCGACGTGGCAACCGGGCACCGGTCCGAGCTTCCTCTACTACATCACCTCGGTCAGCGGCATCTTCTTCTGGCAGCGCGTCCTGTTCGGCTTGGCCGGACCGGCGGTGCTGTCCTATCTCACGTGGGAAACGGCCAAGATCCGCTCGACGCAGTCGGCGACCGGCATCCTCTACGTCGACTTCTTCACCGTCGTCGTGGGCGAAGTGCTCGCGAAGTACATCATCCTCGCGACGCGCGTGGCCGTCTGAGAGGTGTAGTAGACTGATTTTTTGCGGGTTGCACCGCGGTCCGGAACCTGTGCAATGGCAGACTGCGAACCGCGTCAGGGCCGGAAGGCAGCAGCGCTAAGCGGATCCTCCCATGTGCCGCAGGTCTTCCGGATCGCGGTGCAGGCCGCAAGAGCCGTAATCATCAGTCGCCGGTCCTCAGTCACCAGCCGATGGCCTATCAAGTAATCGCGCGCAAATGGCGGCCGCAGAAGTTCGACGATGTCGTCGGACAGCAGGCGGTGACGCGTACGCTGCGCAACGCGCTCGCGAGCGGGCGTCTCGCGCAGGCGTTCGTCTTCGCCGGCCCGCGCGGCGTCGGCAAGACGACGACGGCGCGCATCCTGGCGCGCGCGTTGAACTGCGTCAACGGGCCGACGGCCGATCCGTGCGGCACGTGCGACGCGTGCGTCGAGATCGCCGAAGGGCGCGACATGGACGTCCTCGAGATCGACGCGGCCACCCACACGCAGGTCGACAACGTCCGCGAAGTGATCATCGCCGGCCTCGCCATCGCGCCCGTCCGCAACCGCTACAAGGTGTTCATCATCGACGAGGTGCACCAGCTCTCCAATGCCTCGTTCAATGCGCTGCTGAAATCGATCGAAGAGCCGCCGCCGCACGTCGTCTTCATGATGGCGACGACGGAGCTGGAGAAGATTCCGGAGACCGTGCTGTCGCGCGCGCAGGCGTACGAGTTCCGCGCGATCGGCAGCAAGGCGATTGCCGAGCAGCTGCGCACGATCGTCGACGCGGAGCAGATCTCGGTGCCCGACGAGGCGCTGCAGTTGATCGCGCGCGACGCCGACGGCAGCATGCGCGACGCCGAGACGAAGCTCGATCAGGTGATCGCGTTCACGGGCAATACGATCACGATCGAAGACGTTGGCACCGTGCTCGGCCTGGTCGGACGCGACCTGCTTCTCGACGCCGTCGAAGCCGTGGCGAACGAGGACGCACCCGCCGCGTTCCGCCTCTCCGCCCGCGCCGTCGAACTCGGCTACGACCTGCGCGCCGTCTGCCGCGAGCTCGCGCGCGTGGTCCGCGATCTGCTCGTCGTCTCGGTCGACGCGTCGCGCGTCAACGATCCCGAGATTGCGAGCGAGGGGGAGCGCGACCGCGTCAAGGCGCTGGCGGGCCGCTTCTCGCGCGAGGACCTGCTGCGCGCGTTCGATCTGCTGACGAAGGCCGAGTCCGACATTCGCGGCGCCGCGCAGCCGCGGTATCACCTCGAGATGGCGCTGCTGCGCTGGATCTACGTGCGCAAGCTCGTGTCGATCGAGGAGCTGATCGCCGGCGTGCCGCAGGGCGCCGCGGTCTCCCGCGCCGCGGCGCCGCCGCCGAAGGCATCGGCGCTGCCGCCGCCCCGCGCGATCACGCCGCGGGACGAGGTCGCGTCCGCGCCGGCGCCGGCCCGCGGGATCAAGCCGCGCGACGTCGGATCCGCTCGCCCCGAGCCTGTGGAAGCGCGGACGCCGATCGCGTCGACCGGCAACGCGAAAGACGCGTTCCTGAACGAGATCAAGAAACAGAAGGTCGTCTTCTACAACACCGTCGTCGCGCTCGCGCAGAAGATCGACGTCACGGGCGACCGCATCACGTTCACGTTCTCGCCGGTCCAGAAGTTTCCGCACGACCAGGTGCAGCAGAGCAAGGGCTGGCTCGAATCGGTGGCGCAGCAGGCGACGGGCCGGCGGTTCGCGGTGACGAGCGTGCAGCAGGAAGGCGCCGCATCCGCTTCCGGCTCGAGCGGCGCGCCGCCCGAGAAGGGCGACAAGAAGACGGCGCTCCGCGAGCAGGCGCTCGCCGATCCCGGCGTGCAGACGATGCTCGAGGTCTTCCCCGCGGACATTCGCGACGTGGAGGAGATGTGAACCCACAGCAGATCCAGCAGATGATGAAGCAGGCGCAGCAGATGCAAGAGCGCCTGCAGAAGCAGATGGCCGAGCTGCGCGTCGAAGGCAATGCCGGCGGCGGCATGGTCGTCGTCACGATCAACGGCGCGAAGCAGGTGCAGGCGATCAAGATCGATCCCGAGGTGGTCTCGAAAGAGGACGTCGAGATGCTGCAGGATCTGATCGTCGCCGCGATCAACGACGCGCAGCGGAAAGCGGACGAAGAGATGCAGAAGAGCGTCGGCGGGATGCTGCCGCCCGGCATGAAATTCTGACGTGTCGCTGCCCGAACCTCTCACGCGATTGATCGAAGAGCTGCAGCGCCTGCCGGGCATCGGCCCGAAGGGCGCGCAGCGGCTCGCGTTCCACATCCTGAAGACGCCGCGCGAACACGCCGACCGCCTCGCCGACGCCGTGCGCGACGTCAAGGCGCGCGTCACCTACTGCTCGATCTGCAGCAACATCACCGACCGCGACCCCTGCGGCTTCTGCAGCGACACCGCGCGCGACCCGCACGTCATTTGCGTCGTCGAGGAGCCGCAGAACGTGTCGGCGATCGAGAAGACGCGCGACTTCAAGGGGCTGTACCACGTGCTGATGGGCGCGATCTCGCCGCTGCAGGGGATCGGTCCGGACGACCTGAAGATCAAGAGCCTGCTCGCGCGCGTCACCGACGGCGTGAGCGAGATCATCCTCGCGACCAACCCCACCGTCGAAGGCGAAGCGACCGCGATCTACCTCGCGCGGCTGCTCAAGCCGCTCGGCGTCAAGGTGACGCGCATCGCCACGGGCGTGCCTGTCGGCAGCGACCTCGAGTACGCCGACGAGATCACGGTGCACAAGGCGCTCGAGGGCCGACGCGAAGTGTAGTGTTGCCGCACGCCTACGAACCCGCGGCGGCCATCGCGCTGATCCTCGGCGGCGCGCTCTCCTGCTTCGCCGGCTATCGCCTGTTCCGCCTCGTGCTCGCGATCTACGGATTCATTCTCGGCGGATCGATCGCCAGCTCGACGCTCGCGGCGACGAATGCGTCGGGACAGCTCGTCGCGTGGCTGCTCGGCGGCCTCGCCGGCGCCGTCATCCTCGTCCTCGCGTATTTCGTTGGCATCGCCCTCATCGGCGCCGGGCTCGGCGCGCTCGCCGCGCATCTGGGGTGGACGGCGTTCGGCAGCGCCGGCGATCCGCCGGTGGCGCTCGTCATCGTCCTCGCGATCCTCGGCGCGATCGGCGCGATGGTGCTGCAGCGCTACGTGATCGTCGTCGCGACGGCGTTCGGCGGCGCGTGGACGCTGCTGCTCGGCGTCGTGTCGCTGATGGAGCGGCGCGCGCCGACGCTGCGCAGCGCGGACGTGTGGGTGATGTATCCGCTGTCGCCCGCGCCCGATCAGAAATGGCTGCCCGCGGCGTGGATCGTGCTCGGCGTGATCGGCACGGCCGTGCAACTCGGCGCGGCGGGACGAAAGAGCACGTAGACGGAGTGTCCGGCTTCCGCCGGACGTGGAGGCACAATGGCGACGTTCGAACGGCACGTGGAGATCGACTGGAAAGGTTCTGTCACCGAAGGCGGCGGCAACATCAAGGCGGGCACGGGCGCGTTTTCGCTGCCGGTCTCGTTCCCGCGGCGCATCGGCGACGCGCAGGGCGTCACGAGTCCCGAGGAGCTGATGGCGGCGGCGCACGCGGCGTGCTACGCGATGGCGCTGAACGGCACGCTCGGCCGCACCGAAGGCGTGTCGGTCGACCACACGCTGGTGAAAGCGACGATCACGGCGGACAAGGGCGACGCCGGCATCAAGATCCTGTCGTCGAAGCTCGAGGTCACCGCGTACGGGCTCAAAGGCGCGGACGCGGCGAAGTTCAAGGAGATCGCGCAGACGGCCGAAGGGCGCTGCCCGGTGTCGAACGCCTATCGCGGGACGCTGCAGATCACCGTGGAGACGAAGATCGCGTAGGTGTTTCCCAAAGAGCATGGCGCCTACGGGCAGCTGCTGTTTCCGCTCGTGACGGCGCTCGCGATCGGGCGTCCCGGCGCCGGCGCGCTCGCGCTGGCGGCGGCCGCGGTGTGCGCGTTTCTCGCGCACGAGCCGCTGCTCGTCATGCTCGGGCAGCGCGGTCCGCGCGCGGCGCGCGAAGACGGTCCGCGCGCGCGGCGGTGGTTCGCGGCGTTCGCGACGCTTGCCGCCGCGTTCGCGATCGCCGCCGTCGTGCGGCTGCCGCCCGCGGCGCGCGTCGCGCTGGGGGCGCCCGCCGCCATCGGCATTCTCGTCGCCGCCATCGTCTTCTCGAGACGCGAGCACACGACGGGCGGCGAGATCGTCACCGCCTGCGCGCTGGCCGCGCTCGCGTCGCCGCTCGCGCTCGGCAGCGGCGCGTCGCCGACGGCGGCGCGGACGGTCGGGCTGGTCTACGTCGCGTCGTTCGTCAGCGCGACGTCGTGCGTCCACGGCGTGATCATGCGGACGCGCAAGCCGCCCGCGACGGCGTCGCGCATCGCCGGCGCGACGGTCGCGACGCTGTCGGTCGCCGCGCTCGCCGTGCTCGCGCAGCTCCACGTCGTCGCGACCGCCGCCGCGTGGGCGGCGCTGCCGATGTGCGCGGGCGGCGTCGCGCTCGTGTCGTCGCCGCCGTCCGCGCGTCAGCTCCGCACCGTCGGGTGGACGCTCGTCGCGACGACGGCGGCCACGGCGGCGGCGCTGGTCGTGATGCTGCGGCGGTGACGCGTCAGCAGCCCGCTTCGCTCTGAATCTGCGTCGCGAGCTGCAGCAGCTGGCTCGTTTCCGCGGACGTGAGACGAATGCGCTGATCGGTGAGAGATTCCGCACGGGTCGCGAACGACCTGAAGCCTGCTGGTCGGGGCGTGTCGAGAGGTCTCCTACGTAGATCGGAGAGCGCCAGCGGAAGACGAACGTCTTGTTCTCGGCGGGGCCGGTGGGGTAGGATCGCGGTTCGTCCTGCCGCGCGCGTCGGTGTTCCTCAGTAGCTCAATGGCAGAGCATCCGGCTGTTAACCGGAGGGTTGTTGGTTCGAGTCCAACCTGAGGAGCCAATTTTCCGAAGAAAATCACGCTCCTGCCGCTGTGGGCTCCTCCCGCGACCCCGTTTTGTGATCAATTGTGATCAATTCGCCGCCGACTTGCTCGACGGCTCTTCGCAGCGACTCATCGAGCACCTGGGTGTAGACGTTGAGCGTCGTGTCCACCTTCGCATGCCCCATCAGTGTTGCGACGACCTTGCCCGGCACGCCTTGCTCGTGCGCCCACGATGAGTACGTACGTCGAAACGTCAGCCACGACACGGGTCGGAACCCGAGCGCCTTCGCCGCCGCAGCAATGGGCTTCAAGACGTTGTTCGGCGAAATCGGCTTGCCGGACCACGTGCTGAACACGAGCGCGTCCGCTCTCACCGTACGGACCCGCCGCTGCCACGCCTCGATCACCTGAACCGCTGCGGCCGACAGCGGCACGCGGCGACGTCCCGCTTGCGTTTTTGGCGTGTCGAAGACCCCCTCGTAGACGGCCTCTCGCACCGTGAGGGTCCGCGAGGTGAGATCGACATCCTGCCATCGAAGCGCAAACAGTTCGCCGCGGCGCAGGCCGGTGAGGAGCCCGAGCGCCGCCATCGTCTTCGGCAGCGCCGCGAGCCCGTCGAGAAGCGCTGCGGCTTGCGCCGTGGTGAGCGCCCACTTCGGACGCACGCACCGGAGTGTCGGCAAATCGACTTCCCGCGCCGGATTGACCTGGAGATGTCCCCACTTCACGGCCGTCCGCAGCACCGCGCTGAGCACGTCGTGAATGTGATCGATCGTCTTCGGCGCGTACCCAGCTCTCATCAGGTCGGCGACGTACGCTTGGACCTCGTGGGCCGTCACCTCTGAAATCGCGAGGTCGCCGAAACGCGGCCCCAGGTGTTTGTCCGCGATGTGCCGATGATTCCGTTGCGTCGAATGCTTGTACATCGGCACGACATTCGCCTTCCACTCTTCGAGCACCGTTCGAAACTTCACGAGCGACCGCGTCGGCACCTTCGTGTTCGCGGCGGCGCCGATCTTCACGGCGAGAAGGCTTGCCGCTTCGGCGCGCGACATCTCGCCCAGATTTTCGTAGCGCAACGCCTTGCGAACTGTGCCGTCGGGAGCGATCTCGAGCTCCCGCCAGCGAATTGCCCACCCCCTCTCCCGCTTCAGAAGCGCGCCGCTTCCGTACTGCCGTTTCCGTGGAGCCATACGAGACAGACCCTTTCTTCTCGTCGGCTCTTCGTGGGTTTGCCTGCCGCTGATTGTAGCGGCTGGCGGAAAGCCAATCACTTGAGCTGGCATTTCTTGCGCTCGAGGAAGGCACGAATCGCGGCTGGATCGAAGCGGACGTACTTGCCGAGTCGGATGTGCGGAATTCGCTCCGTGCGTGAGGTGCCGCGCGATCGGGTGTGCTCGTACACCCAGCTTGGGCTGACTTTCAGTAGGGCTGCGACGTCATCGACCGTCAGCAGTTCGTGCAGGTCGTACGCCTCGGGCGCGAGTGGTCCGTGATCGGCGGGACGCGACAACACGCGCGGAGACGCTTCTGGACTCGACATCGGAACCTCCATGATCGCGGCTGATATCATTCGCGAACGCGTCAGTGATCAGTGCCCCGGACGTCACCGCGAGGGTGACGTCCGGGTCTTGTCGTGCTACGACGCGACGGCGTTGCGTTCGTCGAACTCGTCGTAGGCGTCGAGGATCAGCGTGCGGAGTCGTTCCTGGGCGCTGACGTCGACGATGGGGCGAAGCAGCGCGAAGCTGCGGCGTTCACCATTGACGGCGTATTGGCGTGCCGGGAAGGTGACGTTCCGCCCGCCGCCACCGCGCCGTTCCCAGATGCCGAAGCCGATCAGCTTCAAACCTCCGAGATCGCCATCGGTGAAATGCAGCTCGGCATCCGCGAGTTTGCCGGCGGGGTTGCCTTTGTCGTTCGGTGTGATTTTGACGACGAGACTCATAATGTGACCTCCACGAATGCTCGCGAGCGCGAGCGGTTGACGCGTGATGGCCGGCTGTCATGCGGCCTCCGAACTGGCGTGTGGCGCCTTCAGGCGTTGCCACAGCCAGTGCTGCAGCGTGTTGAGGCCCACGAGCCCGGGATCCGCAGGCACCAGCCGATGCTGATGCCCGTGGTACTTGGCGCGCTGCCAGGCGAGTTCCATCGCATCCACGAGCACGAGCCGCGCGGGGACGCCGCGGCGTGCGTGTTCGTCTGCGATCGGATCGGCTGCGAACCCCGCGACGTCGGCGAATGACGCCGCGTGCAGAGTCACGGTGCCCGGCGAATCGAGGTCGACCGGGGCGGTAGTGACGAAGGCGAAGAACTGGCGCGTGTGCCGGCCGATCGTCACCGTGATGCTTGGTGTGATCGACAGATCACGCATGGGGACACACTCCTTTCGGTGAGGTGAGGGAGTTCGGGTCGGCGCTCAGGTAAGTGCCGGCCGTGTGCGACGCCGCTGGGCGGTCAAGGCCGTCAGCCCCGCCATGCGGGGGCGGAGCCGTGCGACGCGCCTTGACGGCCCTGCGGCGAGCGCCACGCTCGACGTCTGAGCGACGACGGGGCGACGGTGGTGCGGTCGGGAGCTGGAGGTGTTCCGAGAGGCGGGTGAGACCGTCGCGACGCCAGCTGTGACGACACGCGAGCGCGACCGCCATCACGCACGGCCATCGGCGCCGTGGAATGGAGTGCAAGTCGCCGACGATCTCGTGGAACACCGGATCGAGGAACAGCTCCTCGAGGAGTGCGACCAGGAGATCGTCGGACCACGTGAGCTTCGCCGCACGATCGGCGAACGCACGGAGTGCTCGCGGCCGCACCTCGTCGCGCCAGTGGTCAGCTCGGAGTCGATGCTGAATCCGCCTGACATCTTCGAGGTACGCACTGAAGTCGAACGACGGCTTGATGGGCACACGCACGGAAACACCTCCAGCGGAGAAGCCAGGCGTGACGCGTGGCGAGGAGCGGGCGGGCGAGACGCCGTGCCCGTATCAGGCGGGAATTGCGGAGGCCTTCGGGGCTGGACCCAGAAGGGCGAGGACCAGGGTTACTGAACCGTGGTCAGGAGGCGACTCGCGGCGCGATCCAGCGCGAACCGTCCGTCTTGCCAGGGCGTGCGTTGACTGAGACGCGTCAGTCCCTGCACGTAGCCCCAGATCGAGCGGGGATTCGACTCGTGCTGTTCCGCGAGGTCGTACGCCTCGGCGGCGTGCTTCTACGACAGATCGAGTCGCTGCACGACCGCATCGAGGACGGCGTCACGCGTGGAGCCGAGTTCCTGGGTCGACGACCGCAGGATCAGCGCGCGTTCGGACGTCGTATCGGCGTCGAGGCTCGCGCGAACTCGTTCAAGCGACGAGGTCCACGCGTCCTGAATCGACGCACCCACGTGTCGGCGCCGGAAGCCGGTCACGTGCTGGAAGCCCCAGATGATGTGATTCCCGCACACCAGCCGGAACAGGAACAGATCGAGCGTGAGGGCGGCGGCACCGACATCACTGTTCCGGAGAATGAATCCGCGGAACAGACCGGCGTGCGTGCGGTCCGTGGGATCGTCGAGATCGCGGTTGCCGTCCACGAGGAACAGAAACATGTCTCGGTCTCCCAGGTAGGCGCCCGATGGAAGTTTCGTGGCGCCGAACTCGCCGTCCTTGTATCCGAGCGGCAAGTGCCAGGCCGGGTGCACGGCCATGAGGTCGAGCACCCGGCTGGCCAGCTCGTCGTGATGGACCCGTGCATAGCGCGGTGACGTCATCGCATGCACAGTCCATGGTGCGGTGTCCTCGACGAAGAGCTGATGCTGTTCGCGAGAGACCCGCCGCAGCCCGTAATTGATAGCCTCTGAGGCGATCGTTGCGGGCAACGTCCGAAGGTAGTTGGGCGGCGCGCTCGCGATCGTCGCGAGCTGGCCGAAACTCCAGTGGGTCAGAGTGGCGGTGCGTCCCGACGATTCGCGGAGCGCGAGATCGTCGTCGACCGCCTCGGTCCTGAAGTCGCCGGTCTCGATGGTGCGCTCTTCGATCCGCTGGCGCCGGGCGCGAGCGGCCTCGTAGAGCGCGTGCACGCTGGCGAACCGTTCATCGGGTGGGCGAGAGGCCCATTCTCGATGCGCGGTGTACGCCGTGACAGCGGACACACTTCTGCCGGTCATGTGGTGCTCCTTTCAACAGGCCCTGAGGGCGTGTGGTGGGAACGGCTCCAACGTCGGGCGACGTGGAGGGGTGGCCAGGACGGCCACAGCGAAGATGTTGAGAAGTTAGGACGGATACAGCCGTCCGTCAAGCACGGCTGTATCTTTTCGGCCGCCGCTGCGACGAACAGTTATGGAGGAGCGGAGAACGGCACGCTTGGGTCGAATTGCGCGAGGGAACGCTTGTTACTTCTACGCACGCCTCAGCAACCGACCTTTTCGCATCTGCGCGTCAACACCCGTCATACGGAGACGAAAGTTCACGAGTTGTTCAGTCACGCGATAGGTTTCCGCGATTTGTGGCGCGGCCATCCGGGCGCGACGCGTTGAGAGCAATGCTTCGCGTGGCAACAGCAGCGCCCAGCCGAGCCAATTTGCTTCGTCTTCCTGCTTCTGATCGAAGGTTCGCGTCGATAGCTCTCCATCTTCAGAGAGCACTACGGTACACGGCTCATGGCCCAGAATGATGTGGGCGAGCTCGTGAATGATGTCGCTCGACTGCCGTCCGACGGACTTCTTAGGGTTGTAGATCACGATCGTCGTGTGGGGGAGGACTAGGGTCGTTGCTGACCAACCCCACGGATCCACTTCGAGGAGTTGATGAGCGATGTCCACGGGGAGTTCCGTCAGCCGATCGGGACTAACGAGGCGGACATCAAGATGTTCTGCCAAACGTCGCGGGTCCAAAGGCTCCACTGGTGATACACCGAGCTCTCGGCGGAGCGCCGATGCCGTGCGTTCGGCCCACGCTTTAAACCCTCGTTCAAGCGTCGCCATCACTGAATTCCCCCGTCGCCTCGCGCTTCGCGACGAACATGAGCATCTTTGCGAGGGCCGATGCAGTCTCCGGAAGCGGAAGTCTGTCGATGCGGAAGTGTGCTGAGACCTGAACGGCGGGATCGGTTCCAGCGTTGCCGGCATCAGCTATTCGCCGCTTTTGGTTGTCGAACCCCAGAAAGTCGCCGGGATCTACGTCGAGCCACTTGCAGACCTTTCCGAACGTTTCCAGATCGGGGACTCTCCCGCTTTCGATGCGCATCAGGGTTGGAGCACTAATTCCGATGTCCTTCGCGACTTCTCGGAGACGACGTTTTCCGCGTTTTTCGCGGACGAGGGGTCCAAACGATGCCAGGGTGACTTTGGGCATTAAGTCCTTTCATGAAACAACAGTTGACATGAGTAACGTAGGCGCGTATTTTGAGTGTACCTCAACTCGACCTGTGAAACGCCTTCGTTCCGCAGGCTCGGTGGGGCTAAGGAGGTTGCCGTATGAACTCGGAACTTCAGGGCGAGCTGGGTCCGGACCGCGGTGGGCCCCCCGCAGAGCCGGCACACGGTCCGGAGGTGACCATTACCATCAACCGGTCTGAATATGTGATCCACCGCGGGTCCTACACCGTCACCGAAATCAAAGCGCTGGGCAACGTCCCTCAGGCCGACGATCTCGAGCAGAACGTCAACGGACAGCTGACACCCCTGCCCGATGACGGCCGCGTAACCATTAAAGGGGGCGAGAAGTTCGTCAGCCACCCCAAAGACAGCGGCGCGTCCAACAACTAACCATGGCGTTTCCACAGGACCAGCTAGACGAACTTCTCGAACTCTCGCCCGGCCTACGGGAGTTCGAGGAGGGAGGCTTCCAATACTTCTTCTTGCCCGGATTACAGCTGCCCGACGGATGCGAGCCCCGCCAGGTAGATGCGTTGCTCTGCCCGATGCAGCGCGACGGGTACAGTTCGCGGCTCTACTTTGCTGTTCAGGTCCGTCCGATGGGTAGAGCAAACCTCGCCGCCCTTAACTGGAATGGCAGCGTGCGGATCCTTGAGAGAAATTGGCATGCCCACTCGTGGCGTACGCCTGCCGGGCTTCGGCTAGCGCAGATGGTCGCGATTCATCTAAAGGCACTGCGATGAAGGGCATCCTTCGAATGCGGTCCGATGTTCACCGCCGCCTGCTCGACGAACTGCGGCGGCCTCACACTTTTGCTGCGGAACGCATCGCTTTCTGTCGGTTGCGGCTCGGTAACAGGGAGGGCGACACTCCGATCGCACTCGTCACAGATTTCTGGGCGGTCGCCGACGATCAGTACGTAGATGATCCACGGTCCGGAGCGCGAATCAACAGCGCGGCGATTAGACGCGCGATGCAAACGATACTCGACACGGGCGACGGTATTCTTCACGTCCACTTGCACGAGGTGTCTGGCAATCCGACCTTCGGCACAATGGACCGTGCGGAAATTCCGCGCCTGGTCGAAAGCTTTCGCGACACCGATGCAGATCGCGTTCATGGGATGATGGTGCTGAGCCGCGATTCCGCCGAAGCGTGGGTCGCCTTTCCGCAATCTGATCTGCAGCCCGTCTCGAAGATCACGATCGTGGGGAAACCGATCAGACTCGTGGCCAGACCCCGTGCGGATCGCCCAGGCCGGTTCCTTCGTCAGAGCTTCCTGGGAGACGAGTCGGAGAGAATTATCGCGTGCGCGCGGATAGGGATCGTAGGGCTGAGCGGCGGCGGTTCGCACATCGCCCAGCAGCTCGCGCATGTTGGCTTCCTCGACTACGCGCTGTTCGATGAACAATACATAGAAGAGTCGAACCTGAATCGACTTGTAGGTGCGACTGAAGATGATGTGGCGAAGGCACGCTTGAAGGTTGAGATCGCAAAGCGAGTGATCCTCGGCGTGAGAGGGGACGCTCGCGTCGAAGCTATTCCGAAGCGCTGGCAGGACGCGACCGAATTCCTCCGCACGTGCGACGTTGTGTTCGGTTGTGTAGACGGTTTCGACGAGCGTCGTCAACTCGAGATTTCATGCCGTCGGTATCTGATTCCTTACATCGACATCGGGATGGACGTGCGCTGTGTCGGGACGGAGCCGCCTCGCATGGCTGGGCAGGTAATGATGTCGTTACCTGGATTGCCGTGCATGCAATGCCTCGGTTTTTTGAACGAGCGCACGCTGACACGTGAGGCGCAACGATATGGCGACGCAGGAGAGCAGCCTCAGGTCGTGTGGGCCAACGGAGTTCTCGCTTCAACTGCGGTTGGTATCGGCATTGACTTGCTAACAGGCTGGGCCGGGCATGACGCCAAGTACCTATCGTACGATGGGAACGCTGGAACCGTAACGCCGCACGTGCGGCTCGAGTTTCTTCCATCCGGGGCTTGTCCTCACCACAAGAGCGTCGGCGATCCTTTTTGACGCCACGATCTCCTGACGAAGCAGGTGGTCGCCTGCTCCGCGGCACGGGTGACATGAAATGGAGTCGCCGGTATTACCGAGACACAAGTCTCTGGTTGCTTACCAGAGATTCATGTTTCAAGCTACTGTTAATTGGGCGGCCACGCCTGTATAAGCGGCCGACTAATCGTCGGCCAACCAAACCATCTTCACGTCAGTTCGACTCTGCCCTGGGACGTTCGACGTGATCGACGACCAGGAGATCGACCACCGAGGTACTTGCTTTGAGTGTGAGCCCGAGTTGCTTCCTCAGCGCCACATCGAGGTTTCGTCCGCGCCCTGCGGCAGAATCCGCTCGCCCCGGCATGGGGCTCAAATCCACGTCGAAATATCCCGATAAACCAGTCGTGTCACGAACAACCGTACCCGTCCAGGCCGTCAGCAGATTCGCCAATTGAGGCATCGTGATGGCCGTGTTCGTGATCGTCTGATTGTTGGTTCTGGCGAAACCGCAAGGTCGGTAGCCTGGTCTCGATGGCATAGGGCCCTTGCGTTTCGAAGCGATCCACCCAGCGCAGTCCGCTGGCGTCTGCCGCATTTGTGGGCCCAGAGTGCCGTCACCGCTCGCGACGTTGAGGTCGAGTGTGTCGAGGTGTTTCGTTTCGCGGTGGACCGCCAGCCTGAACCGATCCGCGAGGAGCGCACGCACCATCGGCAGCCCGTCGTCAAACGAAGTCGGAGGGTTGTCGGTCGGCGACTGCGCGTCGATTTCAAACAAATCGACTCTCAACCAGTCGGGGCCGCCGATCAGCTGCTCCTGAGTGCGTGCCGCGGGAATGCCATATGCACACGCAACGATGCTGTCTACCGGACCGAACGCCTTGAACGCTCGTCCGCCGGGGCCAAATGCACAGAGAAAGCCGCGATTGGAGGTGTTCGCCACGACTTGTTTGATCGACGCCGACGCGAACCCTCGTTGGTCAGCTGGCTGAGCCGCGTTGAGGGGGGCCTGCGAAATTGCGTTGAGGCGACTGTGCCCCGCTAAGACAATCACGAATGCCGTAACCAGCGCGATCGGACCAACAACTCCGGAAGAACTGATCTGAACGTCCTTTTTGCCACGCAGAATCCGCTGCACCCGCTTGAGAAGACTTCCGCCTGTTGCGGCGAATACGAGCCGCGGCGGTACAGCATGAGGAATTTGCCGCGCCTGCTCGAGTTGCTTCAGCGCCGTCACGTACCCGAGGGGGTCGCCACATAGCTCCACCGCAATGTCGTCGCAGCATTGTTCTCGCTCCAATCGAATCCGCGCCGAGAGCCACCAGACGACAGGATGAAAAAACAGGAACACTTCGGCGATGTTTTGCACGAGATTGACGACGTAGTCCCACCGCCGAACGTGCGCGAGTTCGTGCGCGAGAATCGCCTCAACTTGCGTCGGCGTCAATTGCGCGACAGCAGCAATCGGGACGAGCACGACCGGCCGGATCCATCCGAGCGCCATCGGCGTATCGACGGCATCGAAATCGACGATGTGCACGAGTCTCCGCAGGCCGACGCGACCGGCCACGACGTCGCCCGCATGCTGAAGGCGTGACGACGGTGTCGCGAGCGCCCGCTTGTGGAGACGCCGCACGCGCCACCAGCCGACCGTCAGGCGCACCGCCAGAAACGCGGCTCCAATCAGCCAAAGGAACACGATCATTGGCAACAGCCGTTCGACGTCCGATCGCAATGTCGTGAGCACCGGCTGAGGCGCAACCGCAGACGGCGGAAGCGGCGATACGGTACCGGCGGCCTGGAAGGAGACTCGCTGGAGACGCGCGATGTCACTCGGCGTGACACTCTTCGCCAAAGACAGACCCGTGACCAGTGGCGATATCAGCATCATCGCCAAGGCGACGCATGCGACGGAATATCGCGTCGCGGAAGACGTGTGACGAATGAGGCGGAACGCGACTGCCGCAATGACGCCTACCGCAGCGCCTTGCCACGCAAAGTCGACGAGCGTCCAGCCAATCACGTGGGTCCAGAAGATCACTGGCGGCCTCCTCGTTCCTTTTCGATTATTTTTTCAATCTCAGCGAGCTCTTGTCGCGATGCTTTCTTCGACGCCAACGCCTGCATCAGGAGCTGCGCGGCTGACCCATCAAAAACGCGGTTCAACAAGTCTGCTACCAGCCTGCGCTGGGTGTCGTGCTCTGAGAGCGCGGCCCGATACACGTGCGACCGGGCCGATTCGTCACGGTCGACGAGGTGCTTGTCAGCCATGATTTGGAGTTGCTTCAGGACGGTCGTGTAGGCGTTTTCACGTCCGAGCTCGTGGGCCACCTCGCGAACGGTACTCGGCCCGCGTGACCACAGGACCCGCAGGATTCCCAGTTCGGCGTCGGTTGGCTTGGGCGGCTTTCGCATGCACCGAGAATGTACGAAGATCTTCGTAGTTGTCAATACGAAAGTCTTCGTACATTGCCAGCTCGGCGATTAACACGCGAATGCGGCTCCATCGGCCGAAACTCTGTCGACGGCTTGTCAGCCGGCAGTGATGCGCGCAAGATACTGATCCTCCGAGGCGACTCCGATGCGCATTGCGCTGGCCCTCCTCACCCTTTTCGGTCTGCCGGCGGTCGCGGCGGGACAACCGCCGCAACCCGCGCGAGATGTCTCCGCACGACCAACTTCAGGCGTCGGCACTGCCGTCATTCGCGGCCGAGTGTTTGTTGGCGATACCGGAAAGCCTCTCCGTCGTGCTCGTATTACCGCCACAGCTCCGGAGCTGGCTGGACAACCTCGCGCCACGAGCACAGACCTCGATGGAAGGTATGAACTGACCGATCTGCCAGCCGGCCGATACACGCTGCGGACGGAACGTAGTGGCTATCTTCGCGTTCAGTACGGGCAGCGGCGCCCGCTCGAACCCGGTAAGTCCATCCAAGTCTCCGACGGACAGACGCTCGACAACGTCGATTTTTCGATGCCGCGGATGGGAATCATCACAGGGCGTATCACCGATGAAAACAACGAACCGATCGAGGGTGTGAATGTCTACGCGCTTCGCTCGATGTACTTCAACGGACGGCGTCAATTCGTTCCAACGGGCGCGAATCAAGTCCGAACTGACGACGATGGCTCGTACCGGCTTCGAGCGCTGGCGCCTGGCACATATTTCGTGCGCGCCTCGACGCGGGAGACATGGACGGCGAATCACGGCGGCGTCGCCGAGGTGATGGGCTACGCACCTTCGTACTTTCCGGGCACGACATCAATGGCGCAGGCGCGACGAGTTACGGTTCGGCTCGGTCGCGAGACGAGCAATATCGACTTCGCAATTATTCCGGGCCGGGCCGCGATGCTGTCGGGTCATGCCTTCGATGCGCAAGGAAAGCCATTTCAAAACGTCAGCGTGGAGCAGGAAATCCGCGGGGACGACTTTGGTTCGTTTGGGACTGTGGCGTCCGGGCCCGTAGCTGCGGATGGCAGCTTCACGATCAAGAACGTGCCGCCCGGTGACTACATCCTCGGGGCGACGACAGGCATGAACGCACCTGAGCCGAGCGCGGCGCTTTTGCCAATTGCTGTAGATGGGACTGACCTGACGAACCTGGAACTGGTCGGATCCACTGGCGGAACCCTATCCGGTCAAGTGGTCGCCGACGACGGCACCACGCCATCGATCGACCGTCTACGCATCACCGTCAACGAGTTCGCTCGCGGTCAGCCGAGTCCGATGCTGGTCGGGCTCGTTCGAAATGGCGGGCCCGGTGTGGTCCGCAGCGACGGCACGTTTACCGTCAGCGGGATTTTCGGTCGCTCGAGGCTGAGGGTGCTCGGCTTAACCGACGAATGGGCGGTTAAGGCGGTGCTACACGATTGGCGCGATATCGCTGAAGAACAGATCGAGCTGCGGAGCGGCGAAGCGATTACGGACGTGCAAGTCGTATTGACAAAAACAGTCACTGTCGTGGGCGGCCAGGTGACGGATGGAAAGTCTTCCGCAATCAGATGGCACCGTTGTGCTGTTCTCGACTGACACCGCGCGATGGACAGAGGATTTCCGGTACGTGCGCGCCGTGCGTCCCGACGCGCAGGGTCAGTGGCAAATCAAGGGCGCGCCGCCCGGGGAGTATTTTGTCGTGGCTCTCGATGCCGTAGAGGACGGTCAGTGGTTCGAGCCGGAGTTCCTGGAGTCCGTTCGTGACCACGCAGCGCGTCTGACGCTGATTGAAGGCCAGTCACAAACATCACAACTAAGGCTGGCGACAGTAGAACCCCAATAGCGTAGCTTAACGAGCGCTGCGTTCCGCTCTTTCGATGAGTCTGCCGGAACGATCCTGGCGATCGATCGTCGCTTGGCAATTCCGAGATCCGCGTAGCGGCCGCAGAACCGCGTTCAGAACCAAGGTAAACCTCATCGGCCGTCCTGTGAACCTTCGACGATGTCAGTATGGGGCAGATGTTCGGGTGATCGCTGCCATTTCGGCAGTTTCGAGGCGATGCTCTGGTTGATTACCAGCGTTCATGTTTCAAGCGATTGAGTGGCTTCCGTATCGCCGTCAGCTGAAATCACATATTCGCGACGTAACGTGAGCGGGCCGACACGCTGCGTGACGAGCAGTCCGATGACGATCACCGAGTAATCGGCGCGCCGATCGCGCTCCCAAATCACGCGATGCTCACGCAGCGTGGCCGTGGTAGTCGGCATGGTCTCTCGCACGTGTTGCAGCGCGGCCCATTGGGCCGCCGTCGCGTGTGGCGCGTCTCGGCTGACGACGCGTACCTCGCGAGGATCTACTTGGACATCTTCACGTCCAGCCTGACGGCGCATGGCTGCTTCCAGCCGTTGTGCCCCGTCTCTCACGTAACGACGATATTTCGAGAGCGGCGCAAAGACATGATCCGTCATGGCCTCAATCGCCTCGTCCAGTGAGAGCAGTCCCGCAGCCGCGCGGGCACGCTGTTCTGGTGTGCCGTATTGCGAAATCCATTCGCCGACCGCTCGCTTCTTGTGTTCGTGGACGGCGAGTTGTTCCGCTCGTCCCTGACGATTCCGCTCCTTCCGATGGCGGAGGTCTGCGCGAAACCTCCGGTGTGCTTCCGCTGGGACGTCGCGCGCCGGCGATTCGTCGGCCCGTGCGTCGAACACGAGGCGGCCTTGAGGCGTGTCGACGTGGCATCGTGTCACCGAGGGCGCAGGGTGATCTGCGGCCCGGCGGGTTGGATCACTCAGGAATTCCCGCGCGACGTCCGCGCGCCGCTGTTGCTCCGATTCGTGTTTCGTCACGCGTGCTGCTCGACGTGCGGCCTCGTACGCTCGTTCGAGCTGATGATTTCGCGCCGCCAGGCGGAAGAGGTCTTCGACGTCGGGCGGCGCGTCGTACGTGGGGGCGGTATCGATCCGCGTGATGCGCTGATCGTTCCCCAGTTCGTAGCGCGGGCGCAATTTCAGGCGTGCAACACCGTCGGCATCGACGTGCACCAAGTGCAACCTCGCCGCCGGCACATGCACGGTCAGCTGCTGCAGCGCTCGGCCGTCACCGCCTGCGAGGAGTGAAGCCTTGCGTCCCTCTTCAGAGAGCAGATAGGTGGCGTGCACGGCCAACGTTCGCGCGGCCGGGTCAGCGGATGTTGACTCTGGTGGGCGCCGAACAACAGAGGTCACCGTGTCCATCGAGAATCCTCAGCGAAAATCGACTCGGTCGAGAATTGAAATCGGTCCGTCCGGCTGTCGTAGCCACGGATCCCGACCACCTGTTGCACGCGTCGCACACCGGCGATTCTCACGACGTGCACGACCATATGAATCGCTGATGCGATGGCTTCACGAATGCTGTGATGCGGCAGTCCGACATTCGCCGTCAGGACGCAGTGCGCGAGTCTGGTGAGCGCTTGCTCAGCGGAATTCGCATGGATGGTCGTGAGGCTGCCCAGGTGGCCTGTATTGAGCGCTTGGAGGAGGTCGAACGCTTCGGGACCGCGCACCTCGCCCACGATGATGCGATCCGGTCGATGGCGGAGTGTCGCCCGCACGAGATCCGCGATGGTGACCGGTGGCGGTGGTGTCTCCTGCCCGAGCGGTGTCTGTGCCCGGCGCGCCTCAAACCGGAGCAAGTTCGGTTTGTCGAGATGAATCTCCGCGGTCTCCTCGATCACGACGATGCGATCGCGGTCTGGAATGTGCGCGGCGAGTGCGTTGAGCAGCGTGTTTTCCCCGTTCCTGTGCCTCCGGCAATCAGAATGTTCTGCTCAGCGTCAACAGCGGCTCGGAGCTGGGCAGCGTCCGTGAGGCTGAGTGCGCCCACGTCAAGCAGATCGTCGAGGCTGTATCGCCGCGTGAACTTCCGGATCGTGAGCGCTGGACCGTCGACCGCGCAGGGCGGGAACATCGCGGCGACGCGTGAGCCATCGTCGAGGCGCGCGTCGAGGAGCGGCTGTACGTCCGAGATCTCGTCGCCACAGGCACGTGCAATGTTCTTGATGGCGACCGTCAGGTTCCGGGATTCGAGCGTGCGCTCCGGCACCGCGTGCACAAAACCGGCGCGCTCAATGAAGATGCGGCGGCCGCCATCGTTCACCATGACTTCTGTCACGGTGGGATCTCGCAGCAAGTCCTCGATCGGCCTCAGGAACGGCAAAATCCGGTCGAGGCTGCTCACAACGCGCCCCGCTGCAGGTGTTCGAAGTAGCTGGTCTGCACGTCGAGGTAATGCGGCTTCAGATAACAGAACTGCGGTGGCAGCGGATTGAGGCCGTCGTACGGGAGCACCACAGCTTGCGCGTTTTGCAGCTCCGTGAAGACGCGAGCCGGGAAGACGTACTCCGATTCCCAGCTATAGGTTTTGGTGGCGGTTAGGCTGTGTTTCGCCGCCGCCGCGCGGCCCGTTAACAGGGAAATGTGCGCGCCGTCTCCAGTCTCGCCGAGGGTGTAGCGAGCCTTCAATCGATCGGACCGGCCGCAGAGTTCCGCCGCAGTCCGCGCGGTGAACTCGTCACTGGTGGCGAGAAACACCTTGGTGCGGAAGCATTGGAGGAGCGTGCGCCAGCTCTCGTCACCGGTCAGAGCAGACCGCAGCGAGCTGATACTCTGCGTCGCCACGATCGGGATCAACCGGGCTTGCCGAGAGAGCGCGAAGGCGCGCTCATCGCCGGTCGGATCCGTTTCTCCAACCGTCGCGAAGGCGTGATATTCGTCCGCGACGAATAGCAAGTCTCGCCAGGCGCGCTGCGGGGCCGAAGCGATCTTCGGGATCCGCTGGAGCACCGCCCGCTGAAAGTCGAGCTTGACCATGACGCCGAGTCCGCGTGCGAGCGCTGGATTGAGCGCGACCGGGAAGTTCAGCCCTAAGACGTGGCCGCTTTCCAGGAGATCTTCGAGCGGCGGCAGCGGGCGCGGATCGCCTGGATTCGGCGTCTTCGCGTACGCCGTCCGCGGGGGGCAAAACGCGCGATACACCGCGGGGTTCTCATCGAACAACGAGAGGAACACCACGACGCCTTCCACGATCGAGGCTTTGACCTTGGTATCCAGCCGGATCCAGGTGTTCGTGTACCAGCGGTCGATCGCTTCCAGCCGGTGTCGGCGGTCGCCGCAGATGGCGGCGTCACCCGTGCGCACCTCGAAGGGGACGCCGGCGCCGGCCAAATGCGCCTCGAGCTCCGCATCGTACGGATGTGCGACGTGCGTCTGATCGAGCGGCGCCCACAGTGTCCATGGCAACTGTCGGATCGCACCCTGATACTCCTCGCGACGGATGGCGATGACGTCCTGTGGCTGGCCGAACTGCGCTTTCAGCGCGCGGATGTTCTTGTCGATGCGACTATCTTCAATGATGTAGCGATAGACCTCGGCGAGCGTCGTGTAGCCGTCCGAAATGCGACGCAGCGAGATGACGAATTTCAGCAGATCGGTGTACGCCTGTTGCCAGAACGGCTCCTTCGATCGGCCGAACAGGTTGTTCAGCAGCGTGGCAATCGCGTAGGCCACGGCATAGGGATCGAGATCGTTGTGCAGCGGGTTGTAGCAAACGCCCGTGTCGAGGCCGATCTCCAGATAGTCGGCCTGCCGGCCGGCGCGCGTGAGCATGCCCTGTACTTGACGACAGAAGTCGCCTTTGACTTCGAGGATCAGACCACCCACCTTCGCGTCCGGATCTGCCGCTCGCCAGCGCAGCAATTGATCGACGTACGGATACATACACGCCGACGTTTTGCCGGTCCCGACGGCGCCCAGAATCATCACGCCGGTGTACAGGCCGCGCTGTGGGATCGCCAGCCATGTCGGGTCAGGCGCGGGCCCTGGCGTCATCCCGAGGTGCGTCTCGCCCAGGATCACCATCGGCGCCTGCCGGTCCTCGGGTGCCGGATACGGTGGGAGCCGTCGCATCCGCATCGCGGGCGCGTGCGTGTAGGCGAGAATCGCGACGAGCGAGGCGACCATCGATCCCGCGAAGAACGGCGTCGTGAACCAGCAGGCCGCGTAGCCGTACGCGAGCGCGTGAAAGAGCATGGGACTGCGAAGTTCCACGAACCCGAGGAACACGTTGTCTTCGGGAAACGGGTAGGCGTGCAGACCCCAGAGACCCGTGATCGCGGCGATGAGCATGACGATCAACGCTCGTCTGTCCAAGACAGAACGCCACATGGTCATTACCTCCGAGGCGCTTCGGCACTGGACGCGGTGCTCACGAGGTGAGCCGCCGTTGCCGCTGCGGTGGTTGACCGACTGGGGGGACGCATCGCGCCGGCACGTCTCGCGCGCGTACGCGGGACCCATGATTGCGGGTGGTCCGCACGCCATTCGACAAACTCTTTGTCCTTCGCCAGCACCTTTTCGATGACTTGGTTGAGCACGTACTCGGTCGACTCGTCGAGAAACTGCGCATACGCGTATAGCGTTTCGTTATTCTCGTGGTCGAGACGCGTCCGATGTTTGACGAGTTGCTTTCCGCGCGTGCGAGGCTTGATCAGCGGCATGGTGACTCCTTCCGGGAACTCGCGACCATTCGGCGAGTGGACTGTTCTCACGCTCCTCCGGTCATCGGGCGGCTCCTTGGTTCAGCCTCCGTGGCCGGACGATATCGACCGTTCGACGGGGCGTGAGCGACCCTCCGGGACGGAGCGGGGACGCCCGACGCGGTCCACGAGGGGGGTCGCTCACGCCCCGTCTGCAGACACAACCCCGGCCGTTTCGGGCGGCACACGACGCCGCCCGCCCTCCATACCGACTCCGACTGCGCGTTCGTAAGTCGTTCATCGCGCGCACGTTTCTCTGACAGGTGACGCCGATCGCCGTGTCTCGAACGAGCCGATGGCTGTGGCGCGTCGACGCGACCGCGGAAACGTGCGCCCCTACGTGTCTTCCCCCCTTTCTTCCGCTGTCGAGTTCCTTCATGCCGTACCCACCAGCGGTAAGAGATGCGCGTACTGGTGCGGGAGCACGTGACACTCCAACTCGCCGGTGCGGCGCTCGATGGCGTCTGCCAACGCCGGCGACAACGTAGCGTCGAGGACGGGTTCTCCGCGCTCCCGCCAGGCGTGATAGAGCACCCGAAAGCGCGGATGGGCGAACGCGCGCGCCGCCTGATCGAACCGTTCGTTCCGCGATCCTGACTCGCGGGCGCGTTCGTGAAAGAACCAGCGCAGATCCTCGAGCACGGCCGGACGCAGCGGACTGCCGATCTGCTCCCGAAACGCCGTGCGATACACGCCGCCGACACGCGCGAACGGCCGCGGCAGCACCAGACGAATCGTCCACGCGCGCAGCGATCGCAGCAGTTCCGCCGAGCGTTCGAGGAACGATCGGAAATCGATCGGGCCTGGACGCGTCACGAGGTAGACAAACGTGTGCCGGCCCTCCCTGTCGACGCCGATCGGCAGTTTGTCGGGAAAATACCGGACGGTCATGTCGTCACCGGCCCCGAAGGCGATCGACGGGAGGTCCTGTCGCGGAATCCGATGCACGAGAGTGAAGTGCGCGAGCTTCTCCTGCTCGGTCGCCAGCCACGTCAGACTTCTGTCAGCGAGCACGGTGTCCAGCAGCATCAGGCGCTCGATCGCGCGGGGCAGCGGTGCGGGTTTGCGGTGCCGATTGTCGCGTTCGCCAATCGCGGCGTACAGCGGCTTATGGTGGACGTGGTAGAGCCGCGCGTTGTGACGCAGTGGCGTGGCCGTGGCGAACTTGCGCGTCAGCAGCTGCTGAAAAAAGTCGTGCATCTTTCGTCCGTAGGCGATGCCTGCGAACGCGCAGTACTGTCGGCCAACGCAGACGCCCGAATGCAACATCGTCGTGACCAAGAACGCCGCCTGCCGGTCCGTGAACCCGTAGCTGGCGATGGCGTGAACTCGCTCGTCCCACGTCATCGCAGCCACGCCTTCGCTGCGTCGGGATCGAATGGGCGGCCACCCGTCCGCGCGTGTGAGCCGCCGACGCGAACGCCGGATCCGCCGCGATAGCAGGTGAAGCCAGAGCCGGCTTTGCTCGCGGCGTGCGCCCCACGATAGTGCGGCGTCAGAACCTCGACGTCCTCCACATCGCGCCGTCCATCAGGCCACTCGTATTCCATCCGGAAGTCCGGAAACAGCACGCCGTCGTCGACGACGGGAAGGTGGTGCGCACGTGCCCACTCGGCAATTTCGTCAGCCGCTCGCGTGGGTCGCCCATCACTGTCCGATCGGTCGCGATTCCCGTCTTGGAGGAACGCCTGATAGGCACGTTTGAGGTCGTTCTCGAGCACGACGCGGTCGATGCGGGCGCCCTGGGCGCGCAGTCGTTCGGCGGACTGCAGGTACGCGCGGAACAGCTGCGCGTCGTGTGACAGCTCCCGCGTTTTCGCTGGCCCGGCATAATACCGTTGGCCGACGTGTCGCTCGGGATCACGATGACGTTCGAGCACTTCGCGACCGCGGTCCGTTAACGCGACCGGCGAATCGAGGCCGTCACGCGCTACGGGGACCACGCGTTCGATCAGACCTTGTGCGTGGAGGTGCTCGAGATCGCCGTGTCGGAGGTCGCCTGCCCGGCCGTCGTCGTCGCTGAGATCGCGCGCAGAGACCACACGGAACGCTCCGATCGTCGCGAGCGCGCGCACCTCGGATCCGCGCAGCTGATAGATGTTGTCGTCCACGTAGACATGCTCGCGTTCACGTCCACTTGGAAGATTCAGCCCGTTGGCAAAGACCTCCCGTGGGTCGATCGTCTCTCCCGCGCGCGCACGGTCGGGATCGCGATCGCGAGGGTCGGAGGAGCGAGGATCGGCCGCGTCCAGCATGGGTCACCGAGGCATCGGCGGCAGGTAGGGCCGCAGTTCTTGATGCATGCCTTCCGGCGTGCTGAGCTGTCGGTCGATGTGCATCAACTTTCGACCGGTGTCGCGCAGGAACAGCCACCGCGCGACACCGTAATAAAGCGCGCACAGGTTCAAGAACACGATCGCCGCCGCCGCCACGAGGACCCGGCCGTAGAGCTGAAACAGCGCGTACTTGAACGGCGCGAGATAGCTCACCTCGCCGGCCAGCCACGCCACGAGGAGAAATAACGTCAGTGCGGCGGCAAATGCGGTGTTCTTGATCATCGCTGTGGCTCCTCGAACGCCTGATCGATGCGGAAGTAAGTAATTTGCAGGCCGAGTGGATTCACTCGGACGAACTCGTTCGGGACGTGGTTGCGCATTACGAAATCGACCTGTGCCACGTAGGTCTCGTGGGCGCGCTCCGACCGAGTCCCAGGCGCGTAGAACACCTTCCGAAAGGCCACGGACGCCTTGTACGGGGGCTTGGCCAGTTCGCTCAGGCTGACATTCTGAACGGCGACGTCAATCTCGTCGGCCGACGGATTCGTCACGAACGTCTCCAGCGCTTTCGTCTGTTCGTTGTGGGCGATCGTCGCGTCTGCCAGCGCCGGATTGAGAAAGAACAGCGAATCGGGATACTCGTGGTCAAACGTGGCTCGAATTCGACTGAAGTGCTTCACGACAAACTGGGTCAAGAAATACCGCAGCTCCGGTGCCTGCGGCTGATACGCCGTCGCGTCGTACTGCACCGCCTCGGCTCTCCCGACGTCGTCGATCCGGACGACCAGCGGTTTGAGATTCGCCGCTCTCGACGCGGTTCGAAAATTCAATCCAAGGAGACCCAGCGCAAGCAGGCAGACGAGAAGAAGGGCGATCTTCAGATACGTGTTCATCACCAGTGCGGAGCCGTAGAGCTCTACGAACTGGCGCTTAGCATTTTCGAGCGTCTTCGGATTGAGATCGGCGACAGTGGTGGCCATGATGACGCCGTTAGGACAGGGCGTGATACCGAAGGATTCCTGCGATGATCCAGACGACGCCAATGACCAGGCCGACCGCAGCACCGATCAGGTACAAGGTGACGACGACGCGCGTGACCGTCGGTCCCGCGATTCGTTCACGTTCTCGTTGGTATCTGGAGATGGCCATGACGTCAGAACCTCACAAAGCGATCGGGCAACACACTTTCGCCGCCGCGACCGGAGAAGATCGAACTCGTGAGCGACGGAATCAGAAAGATCCCGAGACAAAAGACGCCGATAACGACGATCGCCTGCAGGCCGTACACCATGTACAGGTCTTCTGTGATTCCTGGCGGCAATGTGGTCAAGTACTGGAAGATGAACCGCTCGAAGATCATCAAGAAGGCAAGCGCGACGACCGGCAGGAACGAGTACTGGAGGAACGCCTTGAACCATGACCAGAACAACCAGTCGAGCTTCGGCACGATCAGGAACGGCACGAAGATCGGTCCGAGCAACGCACACACGGCGCTAGCGATCAGGCCGAACGCGACGATCGCCAGTGAGAGGACCTTGGCGATGGTGACCGCGATCAACAACAACCAGTACAGGAGATTCGCGAGAATCGCCCACGTGTCGGGCTGGATGAAATGCTGCGACAGCTCGTCGAGGTGGTCGAATGTCAGCTCGAGTGAGCGAGCGTCGAGTATGTTTGCAAAGTTGTGCGTCTGGTCCGTAATGAGATTGCTGAACGACACGCCGATTCCCGGGATCGGCGACTCGTAGAAGGCGACGATCGCATAGCCGAATGAGATGAACAGCAGCAGCCTGGCGAATCCGAACAGGTGATCGCCAAGGGCATCCTGGGACAGCATGATCTTGATGCCCTCCCAAACGATCAAGATCGTCGCGAACGCGACAAACAAGGAATACCCAAACCGCAGGAACTCCGGCTCGTAGGTGGTCAGCAAGCTGCTGATGGCTTGCTGCACGGTCGCCACAACGGCGAGGTGTGGTTCTGGAGGCATGTTGACCCTCAGGGCTGTTGCCAATGGCGCAAGTCGTTCGATGCACCGGACACGAGGCTCGCACCCGCCACGCGTCCATAGCGCAGCCGTTCGAGCTGCATGTTCATCGTCGCGGCTTCAGTGTCGCGTGCCCGCTTGTTGTCGACCAGGAGCTGCTCGACGAGGCCGGCGAGGAACTGGATCCGCGCCTGTTGCTGGCGGGCCCGGATCAGCCCGGCGCCGCTGATCTTGTCCAGCACCGCGGTGGTTCCTTGGGTCAGCGACGGGTCGAGCGCGTCGGCTTCGAGCGCTTCGATCGCGGCGAGCTCCTGCCGGCCGTTGTAGCGAAGCTGGCCCGTTTGATCGGTGGACGCGATCATCGTGCTGTCGGCGACGTCGAGGGTCGCGAGCTGTGCGGCAATCGCCACTTCCGCGTCGGACGCTTCCTCGCCGATGCTCGTTAGTTCCCCGCCCGGTGTCTGCCGCTCGCGTGAGACCTGTTCGAACGCGGCCCCGTCGGGGTCGCCATAGTTCAATGCGGCATCGTAGGGGTTCGCGTACAGGAACTCCTCCCCAAGGAAGGTGTGGATGCGCCACTTCGGTGTGTCGTCGTCCGAGATCCCGTACCGACTCAAGTCGCCGAAGGCACTCAGGCGCTTGGCCATTCGATACAGCCGCTCGGCCTGCTCTGTCGCGGTGTCCACCACTTGCTTGTTGACCGTCGCCACGAGCGCGTTCTTGATGGTGACTGCCGGGTCGGTCACCACGATCTGGGCTGTGGCCACCGCGGCACACACCGTGACGCCGACGCCAGCCAGCATGACTGTTCGCGTGCGGGACATGATGGGCGCTTCCTGCTACGGCTGCCGCCACGTGCGAAGGTCGTTCGCAGCGCCGGTGATGAGGCTGTCGCCGGCCGCGCGACCATCACGCATCCCCAGGAGCCGCATGTTCATCGTTGCGGCTTCGGTGTCTCGCATCCGCTTGCTCCGTGCGAGCAACTGCTCGAGGGCGTGCGACAGGAGCTGGTTCGTCGCCATGTCCTGTCGGCGCGCCAAGAGTTCACCCGCCGCCACCTTATCGAGCACTGCCGTCATTTCGTGGTACGACGGCGATGGACTGAGGACGTCGACTTGAAGCGCGTCGGTGGCGCGCTGCAGTTGCCCGCTGTAGCCGCGGATGAGCGCCACCTGATGCGCGCCCGTTTCCGCGATGGAATCGGTCAGTTCGATCGTCGCGTAGCTGTTCTCGATCGCCCGACGTGCGCCGGCGGGTAGATCGTCGAGGACCGTTCCAGGAGCCTCCACTGATCGCGTGACTTGGCGGTATAGCTCACCGCGGGCGTCACCCGCGTTGAGACCCTGCAGCCATGGCGCCCCGTAGGGCCATCGCGCCGGGTCATGCGCCGTGATCCCAATCGTAGGGATCCGATAGCGGTCCATCGACCCGAGACCTTGTGACATCCGCAGCAGCGTTTCGTACTGCTCGACGAGCGTCTGGTACTCGCGGAAAGTGCGTTCCGCGACGAGGACGGTTTGCGCCAGATTGCCGGGATCGGTGACGACGATCTGCGCACGCACCGGCGCGATGATGATCGCGATCAGCGTGATGCCAAGGACGAATGACTTCATCTCCACCCTCCGTCAGCGCCCCTGCGCCAACAACGCCGGGCTGCCCCCAGGCCGCGTCTGGTACGCCGGCAACTCGAGGTCACTTGTGAGATAGACCTTGACGCGATGCCCTTCACGAATGGTGATCGTCGGCATCCGATTCAGATACCGATTCATCGTCTGCGCCGTCGCCTGCGCAGTCGCGTCGCCCATGCCGCCGGCGATGACGACCGTGTTGCTGCCGGTGCGGCTGAACGCCGCGGTGCCGAGGTACTGCGCGAATCCCGTAATGAGGCCGACGGCGGCCGAGGCGCCGAAGGTGGCGGCGTAGTGCTGGTTCACTTGGTCGCGCAGACCCGCGTCCCCGATCTCGTTCAGCCCCATGAACGAGTCGAGCCGGAATGTGCGGCCATCGGGCATCACGAGTCGATCGAACGCCACGGCGAGGCGCGTCTCACCAAACGCTTGAACCGGTTTCGTTTCGCCGAGCACGCGTGCGCCAGCCGGGATGACGATGTACTCGCCGTCGTGCGAGTAGACGGGGTTGGTCACGAGACAATTGACGGGTGCTGCGACGCTGCCGTCGAGCCGATTGGTCAGGACCGCATCGATCATCGTGCCTTCGAGCAGTCGATGGGTCGGTCCGCTCGATATGATCGGTCCGGTCGCCCGAGCGCGCGTCTGGGCCGCGTCAGCTTCGGTTGATGAGGTCGCCGTCGCGCGGGGAGTCGTGGCTGCACCGGCCCCGGCAGCCGGCGTGGACGGTGGGGCATACCGAGATGTCGCTCGCACCACGGCGTCGGCGATGTCGTCGATGCTGGGCGCCGCCGTCGGCGCAACCTGTGGACTCAATCCGTTGGCCTGCGGTGGCGCACTCGCGCCGGTCATCGGGCGTGGGCCGTCTGGTCGGCGGCTGACGACGAGGTTGCTCGCGAACAGGCTCTCGTATTCACGGCGCCGTCGCTCCGCGACGAGCGGATCCGGCGACACCACGGGCGCGGGCCTGGATTCGTCCGACATCGCATGGGGCATCGCCGTCGGCGGCTGCTGGCTGGCGGCCTGCTGCCGCACCCGTTCGTCGAGCGTCCGCAGCCGGTCCTGATAGTCGCGGAGCCGCTCGGGGCTGGGCGCCGCGATGGCGGTTGACGGTGGCACGTTCGCGGTCCGCGTCGCGCGTTCCGGGTGGCCAGCGAACATGATGATCCCGAGAATGACGGCCGCCAACCCGACCATCAACCACGTCTGCGTGCTCCGCGGGAGGACTCCCCGCGGAGACGACCGCTGATCGATGACGGGGGCTGTGCCGGGAACGACATCGGCCATCACTAGCGCCCCTGCTGGAATGAAAACTTGTCCTTGCCGAGCACGAGGTATCCCCGCTCGATGACTTTCGGCACGACGTACGTGCCGTTCTGCACCTGGAAGTTCACGAGCGACGGCTCGCCGTCTTTCACCTCGTAGAGCGCCGGCAGCTCGTGGGCATCTGTCTTGATGTAGGTGAACTGACCATCGTTCCAGATCGACCGGACGTAGAACGGTTTCTCATATTTCGGCGCGCCGTACACGAATTGCAGTTCCGACGGGTACTGGCGCCTGAAGCGGGCGATTTCCTCGTCGGTCCGCTGCTGCACCCGGTCGATCGCAGCGCGGGCGTCCGTCAGTTCCTGCTCGAGTGCGCTCATCTGCGCGATGGACACGTATTTCGGCTTCGCCTGCCGTGCGTTGGGGTCGGCGGTGACATACACCTTCAGGTCCGGCTGGGCAGTCTTTCCTTCCGTCAGCAGGAAGGAGTAGACGGTGCCCTTCGCGGTGACGAGGTTCAGGTTCGTCGCGGCGCCTTCTTTGGCCGGTTTGATATGCGCGATGTTTTGGGTCGCGGAGATGACCCAGAAATCCCGATCGCCACAGACGACGTCGAGGATCTCGTCCTCATCCGGCAGGATCACCATGGTCGTGTACCGAATCCGGGTGTGGAGCGGAATCAGACTCCGATCCGAGGCCGACACGTCACGAATGCCGGCCGATTGCGCGGCGACGGGCACGAGGCCGATGGGCGCGAGCGTCAGGGGGAGCGTGATGGCGGTGAGGGCTCGAATACACATCGAACATACCTTTCTCAATCGGAGGTGGCCAGACGATCCAGCCCGGCCTCGAAGCCGTGTTCATGGACGATCGCCGCGACACGTTCGTTGTCGAGCGGCGTATTCGTGTACAGCCAGTACGACCGTGGATCGACGTTCAACGTCAGGACCTTTGCGAGGCGGGGTCGCTTCAGAAGCAGCTGCCTCGGGGGAATCAGATCCGCGAGGAGCTCGAGCTCCATGGCGTTAAGTCGGAACAGCTCGGCATATTGCGCACGATCCAGTGACGGATTCGCCAGGAGCAGCTTGGTCGGGCAACTCTCAATCACCGTGCGCAGCAGGTCCGCCGATGCGAAGTCGTCGATCGACTGGGTCGCGAGGAGCATCGCGGCGTTCCGCTTGCGCCACGTCTTGAGCGCTTCCTGCACATACGCGCGGAGCTGGGCGTGTTGAATAAATCGCCACGCCTCGTCCATGACGCAGACCGTGAGCTGACCGGCCGCCGCCGACCCCGCCAACTGATCGCTGACGCGGTGCAGAACGTAGAAGAGCAGCGGTTCGAGCACGGACGGATAGGTGCGCGCGTCCTCAAAGTCGAACACCTGAAACCGCTGCAGTGTCAGCGTGTCATCAACGTGATCGAACAGATCGGCGTACCGACCTCCTTTGACCCATTTGCTCAGTCGTGCGGACAGCGCCCGCGGGACGAGATTGGCGAGCGTGAATAACCGCCGCTGCACACGATCGAGGACGTACAGGTTCTCGATGGCCTCGTACAGTTCGCGATCCTCCGCGTCGGACAGGCGGTACGCGTCGGCGCCCTCAATGAGGACGCGGACGAAGGCGTGGAGGAAGTGCAGGTTCTCGGCCGTCGGTTCGAGTGCAAACGGATTGATCGCGACGTCCCGTGGGTGCAGGCCGACTTCTACGTAGCTGCCGCGAAACAGCGTCGCCAGCTTCCGATAGCTGTGACCCAAGTCGAAGATGATCGTGCGGGGCGCATACTGCTCGGCCTGCGTCACCAGAAAATTCAGCAAGAAGCTCTTGCCGCTGCCTGTCGCACCGAGGACGACGGCATGACCGACGTCGTCCACATGCAGGTTGAAGAAGAATGGCGTGTGGTGGCGGGTCTCGAACACGGCGAGCGCACCGCGGTTCAGGTGCGGACTGACACGATCGCCCGTGTCCAAGGTGAACAGAAAACTGAGGTCGGCGCAGTTCGTCTCCAACAGAGCGAGGCGGCGCAGATTGTGGGCGCTGTTGCCGGGGATGACGGCCAGCCACGCGTTGAGCAAGTTGTATGTCTCTTCCACCAACACCCCGTCATGCGTGCCCATCACCTTTGTCGCTTCTGCGACGGCACGTTCGATCGCCCGCACATCTCGGTCGAACAGCACCAGCGAGAGCGAGCATTCGCCGAAGAAGTGGCCATTGACTTCCATTTCGGTAAGCGCGTCGCCAAGTTGCTTGACGGTCGCACCCGCACTCTCGTCAACCAACATCTCCTCAGGCTTGGTGTCCGGCGACACGTAATTGACCAGCGATACCCGCTTGTTGAAGAAATGGCGCCGGCGAGTCTGGATGTCCCGCCGCATGCGATCGTTCGCGATCCGCTGCCACTCGAGGCAGGCGATGAACTCACCCGGAACGCTATAGAGCTGCTCGAGCAGATGCGCGAACGTGCTCACCGGCGGTTCCTTCATCGTCAACGTCTTGACTCTGACGCCGCCGATGTCGAGGTGCGTCCGGTGGCACTCGATCGCGGCATCGGCGACGAAGTAATCAAGATGTGTGTCGTACAGCAGGCTGCCGCGGGAGTTCAGATCCGTGTAGTTCACGAGACGACGGAAGAACCGAAACGCATCCTGCTTCGCGAGTCTGGTTGGACAGAGGCTGTCTGCCAGGAGCACTTCGAGCGCGGCGGCTTTGTGATGGAGCTGCGCGACGGCGCGGTCGACATCGGCTTCGAGCAGCTGAAGCGCGGCGGAAGTGGACAGCCAGTCACGCACGGCCCGTCGAGGCGCTCTGAGCATCTCGCGCAGGCGCGTGCTCGTCCCGCCGGCCGCCATCCCGCCTTCGAAGAGGAGCACCAGGTAGAGGTCGATCTGATACAGGTCGCTCCGACGCTCGTTCAGGAAGGTCGTGCGGCGCTGAATCGCGTCGCGAGCGATCGGTTGGTCGCAGGTAGGGGCACCGAACGCCTCGACCCGCCGCTTGCACAGGTATTGATAGACGCGGCAGTGCTCGTCGAGGGCCCGCAGCGCCGCCTCGAAGCGGTGAACGATGTCGCGCCGTCCGTCGAGATCAAGGCATTCGTAATCGATACCCTTGAGGCGGTACACGACACCCACGTGCCCGGCCTTGGTGAGAAACGTCTGGTCGTCGACAAAGCCCCACAGCGCAACCAGGCTATTCACGGCGCCGGCGTCCTGATAGTCGCGGAGGATGCGCGCGAGTCTCAGCATGAGCGCACCTCGACGTCGAAGCGGGCGTGCTTGATGGCGTCGTACCGCGTGCGAAATTGGGAGGCTGACAGCAGGATGCGAAGCATCTGCGCATCGTGCCGTGTGGACCACGCCGCGAACCCGTACAGCGCGACGAACATCAACACGCCAGCGACGAAGGAGTAGAACAGGTTGAACGTGGCGGCGCCCATCATCAATGCCAGGAAGAACAAGCGTCGGTCAACGCCGCAAATGGTCAGCGGGCGGTGGAGCGCCTTGTGAACGCGGCGATACATAACGATGTCTTCCATGGCCGCCCCGCGTGATGGGTCTAAAAGAGCCACGCGAGAAACTGCCCGGCAAACAGCGCCAGGCCACCGCCAAACACAATCCCAGAGATCTGCCGCTTGGCCCCGCCCTCGCCAAACATAAACATCAAGCCGCCAATGACGATGGCGACAAGTGCCAGCGATCGAGCGAGCGGACCCGTAAATGTCGTCGCCAAATTGTTGGCGGCGCGTTCCCACGGTGCTTGGGCGTACGCGGTGCGCACCATTCCCAAAACGATCAAGAGCAGCGTGGCGAACTGGCGTGGCAAGGCGTCGAACGACGGCGAAAGGCGAGTGGTACGACACGTGGTTCCGCGCATGTAAACGCTCCTCGCGAGTGCGGCTGTTCTACAACTCAGTGGTGCGCAGGCCTGGAGCAATTTGCGATGCACGCAACCGCGGCGCGGTTGATCGGGTCGCGATCAGATGGTCATACGCGTTATGAATCGCTGCGGCCGAATATCAACGTGCGGAATTGCACCGGAATCTGAATCCACGTGTTGCGGCGACTGTTGTTCAGCGCTCGCAGTGGCGCTCCGATCAAATCGGCGGTGACCATCCGAGCTGACGTGCACTTCTTACACGTACGTCAGCTACGGCCGAGGTAGTGCGCGACGAGAAAGAGCCCACACGCGCGTGTCCTCGCGGCTGATGATCGTGAAACGTGTCCACGGTCGACGGGTAACAACTACCCGCGCGGGTAGCAACTACCCAAAACCGAGCATCCCGTCTGATCACGCGATTCAAACCGAAGTCTTTTGACATCAACGCGTTCTAACGATTGGGCTTCGAACGGGCATCGCGCTTTATGTGCCACGAGCGCCGCTCGTCAGTCTTGCTGGTATCGGTCGACGGGAGCTGTGTCGATGGCCGAACGTCCTCGGCGGCGCTACCGCGTGATCGCGACCAGTGTCCGCGCGGAGGATGTCACCGAGGCCGACCGAATCGTGGAAACATTGAAAGACGAAGGATGGCCGTTCGCAAATCGATCACTCGTGATTCGCGAGGCTCTCCACTGTCTATGTGAGGCGCTCCAGGGCAAGTCACCGGAAGAGGTGTTCGACTTCTTCCTAGACCGTCGTGCGAAGCGAATTCCAATCCGGCCGAAGACCGCCGGACGCGAATAACGTCGCCACGGAGACATCATGCGCGTAAACAGACAGAACCAGCTATTGGCCGCGCTGTCTCCTTTGCGGCGCTCTCGGATCGAGGCATACGCCGAACATGTCGTCCTGTCGCCTGGAGACGTCATCGCCGACGCCGGCGACCGTCCGCAGTGGGCGTTCTTCCCTGAGACGGGCGTGATTTCCCTGTTGGCAATGGCCCGCGAAGGTTCGATGGAGGCCGGCCTCGTCGGTTCTGAGGGAATGATTGGGATGGCCCTCATCCTCGGCGGCCGAGGCGAAGTGGCGCGGGCCGTTGTGCAGGTCGAGGCGCTCGGCTGGCGAGTGCCAGCTGACGCCCTGATCACAGAATTCCGGCGGGGAGGCCAGCTCACGCGCAACCTCTTCTGTTATACCGAGACCCTGGTTCGGTTCGTAGCGCACGCGGCGGCCTGCAACGGCGCTCACAATCCGGAGCAACGATTCGCCCGATGGCTACTCGCCGTGTCCCGTCGCGTCCGGACGCCCGTTCTCCCCCTCGCCGCCGCGAACCTCGGAGACGTTCTGGGCGTGTCGGGTGAGGTGGTCTGGCGTCTCCGTTCGTCGCTCGTGGCACGTCATGTCATCGAGACGGTCGGACCAAATCTGCGCATCACAGATCGCCGCCGACTTCGGGCGGTTGCATGTGCGTGCGACCGAACCGACGCACAAGAACTCGTCCAGCTTCGTCGCGCGCTGACGGAAGGCACGCATATGTAGTGTCATCACCGAGCGCCGACTACTGGCGACCGTCCACCGATGTGCTCAGCGCCCGTCGCTCGGACCAGACCTCGATAGGGTCAGCGAAGTCGCGTGATCGTCAGGGGCGGCCAGAGGGATGAATGTGGACAATCGAATCACTCGTGCGAGCCAGACCTGCAGTCAGAAGCCGTCTTCGCCGCGCCTGTCGTGCCTAGAAGCGGATCGTGGTCAATGCGGTCGGCGGTTGCGCATCACAGCGAGCGACATGCACGATCCAAATGACGATTGAGTGTGACGCGTGTACGCAGCGGCCGCCGTTCACACCGCGGTCGGTCTTTGTCGCGTTTCAGGTTAGGCGTGCGTGTCAACGCGTCCGATAACGACTAACGCTCCTCTCTATGCCTGCGGTTTGCGCCTTCACGCACCGTTCGCTATCATCGAGCTCATGCCTAAACACTCCCCAACGATTCTGGAACTAGCAAGACGAGGTGCGGAACATCGGTATGAAGAATTGAAAGCCGAGATTGCCGCGCTCGCCCGCCAATTCCCTCATCTCTCATCGACCTCGCGCGTCGGTCGGCCGCGGAGAAGCGAGGGTTCGACGTCTCGGTCGGCTGCAGTTGCCGCACCTGACGCGAATGCCGGCGCCGTGCGACGAAGCCGGCGCTCGATGTCGGCGTCGGCTCGAAAAGCGGTTAGCGAGCGCATGAAGAAGTACTGGGCCGCGCGTCGGAAGGCGAAGAAGTAATAAACAACGACAGGGGCGCCGGTCGGGCGTCCCTGTCATCGTTTGTAATGTCTGACGGTTGCATGCGACCTCCTGGTGCGGCACTAGGCGTCTCTACAGGTGGCGGGATTTGAATTCGATTTGGGGCGCATCCGACAAGTTGATGAGAGCGCGCTACTTCTGAGCCAAACGATTGACTCCGGAGCACCTCACCGGCGAATTCAGACTGCTCTGGATTCCCGCTCAGCGCCCTGCGATCCGCCGGTTCGTGGAGGCATCTTGGAGGCGCAGAGAAACTGTTCCCCCGCCAATGCTATGTGGGGCTCATTTCCGTCCGATGGAGGGCGAGCGCTGATTGTTCCAGAGTTCCCTGCTTCGGTCCCTCTTAAGGGCGCGGCGGCGAGATGGAAACTTATACTGTCTATGCTGCTAAAGGGATGGAACGTGTTCGATGCTGTTAAATGGGCTAACGGTCAGGAGGTTGATACCCTCGGCGGTTTGTTTGAGGAAAAATCATTCGCTCCCGGTACGACGTTCCGAGTGATAGGTGACCCCAGTGCTCACATCAAATGACCTCCGCTTTAACGCTCGCACAGTATGTTGGGTCGCGTCACTTGTGTGGGCGACCACGGTTGGAATCGCCACCGCACAAATCAGCGATCCAGTGGCTGCAGTACACAGCACTCTGAAGGCGTTTTTTCCAGAGGTGGTTGACGAGCGCCATTTCATGATCGTTTATCAAACCGATCCCGCAAGTTATGCGTGGACCACAGATGGATTCTTGCGGAGCTTCGGCACCGAGATTGTAGAGTCACCAGAGAGGCTTCTGCGCGACAACACGCGCGAGAGGATCGGCAAAGGTCTTCTCGATGTATCTAGCGATTTCGACGCTGATGGTGTTCTTCGGGAGCTCCATGTGATCGGGACGGCGAACCACTTCCTCGAATGGCTTGCTCTCAGATCTGAGGTCGAGAAGAACGCGAGTTGGTCTGACGCCGAAGTTGTGAAGCTACTGAATGACAAAGGAGCGAGATATCCGCCTGCGAACCGATCGGCATTTATTGCCCACTTGCCAAGGATGGCTACGCTTGTCGACATTTTTGGTGCTGTTCCGTCCGTCGAGGAGGCAACGTTCATGATGAGGCCTCTCGACAGCTCTGGGCGACCCACTGTGGTATTGAAATGGGATGTGATATTTCAATGCCGCGTTGCAGGGAACCTGGCGCGTTATGACGCGACATTTGAGCCTTTTGAGGGCAAGCTCTGGAATATCGGACGTATCAATGAGTGACGAGCCAACGGCGGAGAATCGAATGTGGGTCTCGACCGTGGTAACTGGCCGTGATCCGATTGGTGGACATCTTCGCTGTGGGGATCCGATCTCCAAGCCGCTGACCGATACATCAAAGGGGACGGCACGACACCGTGAACGCCTGCGGTTCACCGTGATCAATCTGTGAACAATCTGTTCCCGAACACCCCGAAAAACGCGCTCAGCTCCGAGCGATCACCACGAAGAATCAACAAGATGCGGGACCAGCGCCATCCTATTGGGACAAGCGGGCGATGGCGACCGCGCCTGGCGACGTGTCGGCGGCCACCATCGTGCACTGGCTCGGTTCGCCGCTGCTCGATTTGAATCAGATCACCGGCAGCTACGAGTGGCT
>Ga0070741_10001047_pt1 | contig 89259 bp, 122 predicted proteins | sample Coa_R1_4_FD_66440 | JGI IMG/M metagenome (GOLD analysis project Ga0070741, IMG submission 66440) | Surface soil microbial communities from Centralia Pennsylvania, which are recovering from an underground coalmine fire - Coalmine... | ecosystem: Environmental > Terrestrial > Soil > Unclassified... | reverse complement strand
GACGTCGTGCCGCCACCGCCACCGCCGCCGCCATAGGCGAAGATGTAGGCGCCGAACGAGCTGGTGCCTCCTGCGCCTCCCGCGACTCCGTTCGCGTTGATGACCGACCCGCCTCCGGTGCCGCCCTTGCCGACCGTGACCTTGACCTGCTTCAGGACCGAGACCGTACTGCTCAGTCCCATGAAGTCGAAGTTGCTCAGCGCCGAGATGCGGAAGGTGGCTTCGGCCTTCGCCGCGCCGCCTCCGCCCGATCCACCCGTCGAATCCGACGCCGCAGATGCGCGGCCGGAGCCACCACCGCCACCGCCGCCCCAGAGGATGACCTTGACCACCGTGCAGCCGGTCGGCGGATACCAGTAGCCTGTCGCGTTGAAGATCTGGACGTTCGTGATCGGGTTCGAAGAACCGGCCGGGCCGGTTGCTCCCTGTGGACCCTGCGGTCCGGTGGCGCCCTGGGCACCGAAGTTGCTCTTGGACCGAGTGACGCTCACCAGGAAAACACCGTGACCCTGCCATCGGCACCGTTGCCGCCGTTGCCACCGAGGTTCGTCGCACCTGCCCCGCCGCCGCCGCCGCCACCGCCAGGGAATCCGCCGTCGCCACCGTTACCACCGTTGCCGGTTCCGTTCGAGCCACCGCCAGCACCGCCTCCGCCGCCGTAGTCGCCATAGCCAGCAGTGCCGTCGATTCCGTCTCCGCCTCCCGCGACGCCACCGCCACCAGTCTCGGAGCCGACGTTGAACGTGGTCGCCCCGACCGGCAGGAACGATCCGGCTGCACCTCCCGCGCCTCCGGCCTGGTTCGAGTTCGCCGCCGACGAGTTGCCGCCACCGCCGCCACCGCCACCGCCGAGAATGCTGCCTCCGGCCTTGCGCCCATCGTTCCCGCCGTTGGCTCCAGCGCCGCCGCCACCGCCGCCGAACTCACCCGACCGACCAGCCTGGCCAGCGTTGCCTCCGCAGCCCGCACCAGCTCCCGCGTACTGGTTCGCGCTATTCGACAGGCCGGGGAAGCCAGCCGTGCCGTTCGTGCCAGCACCGCCGGTGCCGCCACCGCCTCCGCCGTTCGGGTTCGTGCTGTTGCCACCCGCGCCACCGCCGCCTCCTGCGCCTGCGATGACGAGTGACCCGAAGGACGAGTTCGTGCCGTCCGTTCCGGCGTTGCCGGGTCCGCCTCCGACACCTGCTGCGCCGACCGTGACAGTGACCGTCGATCCGGCATCTCCGGCGTCGAAGGTCAGGTCCACCTTCGCTCCGCCTCCGCCGCCTCCGCCGCCGGAGCGCGAGGTGCCAGTCGTGCCTCCACCTCCGCCTCCGCCGCCGCCAGCTCCCCACATGAGGACGCGGACCAGCGTCACGCCGGAGGGCTTCGTCCAGGTGTAGGTTCCGGCAGCCGCGTAGTGCTGAATGTCCACGGCGACGCCCTGGGACGATCCAGCGGGACCCGTAGCTCCCGGAGGGCCAGTCGCGCCCTGGGCGCCGCCGAGCTGGTTGAGACGGGTAATGCTCATGGCCTACGGGTAGGACAGCTCCTCGCCGTAAACGCCGAAGCTCAGCGTTCCTGCAGCGGAATAGCAGCGCAGGACGTCGCCCGAGGACAGCGTCAGCCCGAGCGTGAAGTCCACGACGTCGTTCGACGTGATCGGCACGTCGAAGGCGAAGTAGTGCTTCGGGTCATCGGCTGCACCTCCAGGCGCGACGCCGATGCGGAAGGACGTCGTCCCTCCGGCCTGCTCGCAGACCATCACGGACGAGATCGCAGCCTGCGACCCCGGCGGCACGACGTAGACGTCGGTCAGCACACCAGCGCCAGGCTTCGACTGTCCGAGTGGCTTCAGTGGCATCGCTCATCACCTCCCTTGTTCTCTGAACTGCACACGATTCTAGCCTCCCATCATCAAGAACACGCGCTTGTAGAGTGAGTTGTCGCTGGAGCTGGCTCCCGTCGCTCCCTGCGGACCCGTCGCGCCGGTGTTGCCCTGGCCTCCTGAAGGCCCGGTCGCGCCGGTGTTGCCGTTCGTGCCCGCCGGTCCCGTTGCCCCGGTCGCGCCCGTTCCGCCTGCCGTACCCGCAGGTCCGGTCGCGCCCGTTGCACCGGGGTTCCCGTCCGTGCCAGGAGGACCCGTCGCGCCGGTCGCTCCGTTCGTCCCAGCCGGGCCGGTGGCTCCGGTGTTGCCGTTCGTCCCGGCAGGGCCGGTTGCGCCCGTCGATCCCTGACCGCCGGACGGCCCCGTTGCACCAGTCGATCCCTGACCACCGCTCGGACCGGTCGCGCCCGTGCTGCCCTGGCCTCCCGAGGGACCCGTGGCGCCAGTCCCGCCAGTCGTCCCAGCCGGGCCGGTGGCGCCCGTCGCGCCCGGATTGCCATCACTGCCTGGCAGTCCGAGCGGGCCAGTAGCGCCAGTCGCTCCCTGCGAACCGGCCGGGCCGGTCGAGCCGGTAGCGCCCTGGGCGCCTACAGGCCCGGTAGCGCCGGTCGCGCCTGCCGCTCCGTTCGGCCCTGTAGCCCCTGTAGCGCCCTGTGTGCCGCTCGGACCGGTTGCGCCGGTGCTTCCCGCCCCGGTAGCGCCCTGCGGCCCCGTAGCGCCCGTAGCGCCAGGGTTGCCGTCCGTGCCCGGAGGCCCAGTAGCGCCCGTGGTACCCGCGCCCGTGGCGCCCTGGGCACCAGCCGGTCCGGTGGCGCCTGTAGCCCCAGCCGCGCCCGTTGCGCCCTGGCCTCCCGATGAACCGGCCGGGCCGGTTGCACCAGTTGCTCCCTGCGATCCAGCAGGCCCCGTTGCGCCCGTGCCGCCCGACCCGGCGGGTCCCGTTGCGCCCGTCGCGCCCTGCGATCCGTCTGCGCCTGCGGGACCAGTCGCGCCAGTCGCCCCGGCCGGACCCGTCGCGCCCGTTGCACCACCAGGGCCGGTCGCGCCCGTTGCGCCGGTCGCGCCTGTGTTGCCACCCGCCGGTCCGGTGGCGCCGGTAGCTCCCGAGCTGCCACCACCGACGCCATGCCAGATGACCTCCCCGGTCGGCTTGACCTGCATCGTGACGTGGTTGTCGAACTCGTCCACGCACGAAAGGCGAATCTCGTAGTCGTGCCGCCAGCCCGGAGGCAGGGTGAAGATCGTCGTGCCGAGCGCTCCACCGACCACGCCGCCTTCGATGTCGATGTTGCCGTCGAGCCGCCAGCGGAAGCGCATCGGCGTAATGGAGCCACCGTCGAGCGTTCCGATGTTGCCCCAGCCGTTCTCGAAGACCGGCGAATCGGGAGTGGTGCCCGGATCGGTCGGGTAGGTGCCGACGTAAATCCACGGCCCATCGGTGAGCGTCTCGGTGTTGTGGACCCGATGCCTGTGCTGCCCGACCTCCGCGAAGATGTCGTGCCGGTTGATATACCGGCTCATGACGTGGCGTCCTGCGGCGAGACGACCAGCTCGGAGACGTACTCGCCGAAGTCGTCATCGATGGTGATCTTCCAGCCATAGACGCGCTGCACGCCGTTGACCATCTCGCGGGTCGGCGGGAAGGTCGGGTTCGCTGAAGCCTGGATCGTGATGGTGTCGCCGAGGTTGTAGTCGTTCCAGGGCAGCGGCGAATCCTCTGGCGTCGGTACCACCGTGATCAGGTCGCGCGGGTCCTTCTGCATTGCGAGCCTCATGGTCGCGAGCTTCGAGAGGACGTTCCCGTGCTCGACGTCGGAGACGTTCTCGATGTTCTCCATGAGGTTGTACAGCTCCATCTTCGACTCGTCCTTCGCGACGGCGTCGTAGCCCTTCTGCTTCTTGCCGAAGAGGTGGACGTAGTTCGCCATCACGTCGAGCGAGATCGTACGGTCGTACTCCGAGGCCGAGTAGGGAGGAGCCGCGTAGACGATCGTCGCCGTGTTGTCGGAGCCGAGCCGAGCCGTCGCTCCGAGTCGGAGGAAGACTCCGTTGAAAACGTCCAGGTACTCCATGTTCAGGTCGCAGGTCAGGGTGTTGCAAATCTGCGCGAGCGCGTCCATGATCGTCGCGCCGGTGTCGAAGGTCAGCGTGAGCGGCGCGGTCTCCGCCCAGTCGCCGCCGGTGTCGATGTGGCACTGAGCCTTCGGGTCGTACGGACCACCGGGGTTCCCGTTGCCATACTTGATCGTGCGCGTGATGAGGCTCTTGATGATGTAGGAGCCGCCGAAGTCTCCCGAGTCGCCGATGTCATGGACGCCACCGTCGCCTGTGTCCGGCGGCTGCACCGCATCCACCGAGCGCCAGAACTTGATCTGGTTGAACGTGGAACCGGCGCCGGGGTTCGGGAAGTAGAGACCGTTCTTGTCGCGGACGGCGCGCTTCTCCAGAATCTTGAGCGGGTCGTAGCAGGTGACCATCGTCTGCACCGTGTCGCCGTCGCCGTGGTCCTCCAGGCTCCAGACGCGCCCGGCGAACTTCAGCTCCCAGCCGCCCGGCCCATCGCCGACGCGTCGGTATGCCTTGACCGCGCGCAGCCCGCAGGACAGGTAGGGCAGTCCGTCCACGGAGTACTGCAGGTTTACGCGCGGGTCCTCGGAGGGCACGTTGAACGTCAGCTCGGCGGAGCGGTTCATCCCGAACGTGAGCTGAATGCCCGTCGCGATACCGTCGAGAATCGACAGGTAGTGACTCTCGAAGTGGTCGCCGTGCCACTCGTTCGAGCAGAGCACCAGCCGCCACTGGACAGGGTTGTTCGGCATCTAGCCCACCCACGCGCTGTTCGAGAGGACGCCGAGGGAACTGGCTCCGAGCGCGGAGACGTCACCGCCGCCCGGCGGGATCGAGAAGAAGTCGCTGTTCGCCATGTCGAGATAGCGCAGCGCGTTGGCTCCGTCGCCGTCCCAGAACATCGTCTCGCGGCGCATGTCCACCTCGATGTAGGAGCCGAGGATCGAGTAGCCAGCGGGGTCGGGACCCTGTCCCCAGATGAGCGTATAGCCGCCTGGACCGAACAGCGTGAACGGCCCGCCGGTGTAGACCTTCACAACTGGCCAGGTGTCCGTGTTGCCCGCGTTCGGCACGAAGCCGGAGCCGAAGCCGTCGATGTCGGTGGAGTCCTGCGCGTAGCTCAGCGCTTCCGGCCGGTCGGCGATCAGCTCGAACGTGAAGGTCTTGGGACCGGCGACGCCGGAGGGCGAGCTGCCCTCGGATGCAGCCGGACCGATGACGTCGAGGCCCGTCAGCGTATGCACGGAGTGGAAGCGGATCTGATAGGCCGGGTTCGACAGGTCGGCCGGATTCGCCGCAGGCTTCCAGAACCAGCGGCCTGCCTTGTCCGAGGGCTGCCCGAATACGCCGACCGTGACCATGTCCGCAAGGACGTGGCGCAGCCAGTCGGTCATCTGCTGCCGATACTCTGGCTTCGTCGCCACGATCATTCCTTCGACCGCGATGATCTTCGACGCGCGGTGGAAGCGGTGGACGATGCCGCCGTGCGAGTGCGGCCGGACGTGGTAGGGGTTGCGAACCGTCGCGGAGTCAGCGCCGACGATGTTCGTGAGCAGATAGCCGTTGCCATCCGGGAGGCCCTGCGGGTAGACGGAGCCACCCAGCCCCGAGAGGCCCTGTCCGGTAGCGTCGCCGGTGAGGACGTTGAAGACGATCTCGCCGGAGTCCTGGGACAGCAAGCTGGTCGGGATGCCGACTTCCACTACCAGTTCTCCCCTTCATCGTCGCCCAGCTTGTAGGCGATCATCTCAATGTGGAACAGCTTGGGCGCGGCGCTCATGCCGTGCTGCGAATCGACCTGGCCCCGGAACTCGACGCCCGCGTAGAGCCGCACCGTGTGGAACCGTGTCGTGGAGTAGGGCTTCGGAGGGAGCGCCCAGGTGAAGGTGCCGTCGTTCTTGAGCAGTGGATCGGTGACGGCCTGCAGGTGGTCCTGCATGACCGACCGGCACCACGGCTTCGTGGCAACTACCAGGCCCTCGACTACGATCAGCTTCGTGGCCCGAAAGAACGGGTGGATCATGCCACCACCCTTGTGCGGCCGGTTCTCGTTCGGCGTGCGGAGGCCCGGCTGCTCGTTGCCGATGACCGACTGAACGAGGTAGCCGTTGTCTGCCGGGAGACCGAGGCCCGCCCCGTGATCCAGGTCGTTGAAGGTGACCGTGCCCGCCGAGGAGGAGAGCGTCATAGGAACGCCGACCTCGCTCATTACATCCCCGCGAAGGCTCCCTGCGACAGACGCCGCGCCTGGTCAGCGTGGTAGTGCCGGTTCTTCGGAATCTCGTGGTGGACGTTGTTCTGGTTGATCTTGACCGTCTTCGACGGCGCGTTGCCAGGCTGGTTGACCGAGAGGCTCAGACCGCCGCCTGCAGACTCGCCAAAGATGTTGCCCGCGAACTCCGAGAAGAAGGACCCGCGCAGCTCCATGACTGCCTGCAGCTCCTTCGCCGAGGCAGCGGCATCGGCGTTCGCCTGCTTCGCCAGCGCGATACGCTTCTTGTCGATGGACGCGATCTGCTTCCACAGCTCCGCCTGCTGGTGGAGCGTGAGCGTCTTGTCCTTCAGACGCTTCTTGAGCGCGTCCTCCTCGGCCGTGTACATAGCCAGCTCGTGCTTGCGAATCTGTGCCTGCACCGCTGCCGTCTTCGCGGCGCCTGCCGCTCCGCCCAGGAGCGACGCCTTCGCCAGTTCGATCGCCATGCGGTCGTTGAACGTCTGGTTCTCGTTCTTGACGACCTGTGCCTGCAGCGACGTGAGCTTCTTGTTGACCTCGGCCAGAGCCTTCGCCGCCGCCATCCGCATCTTCAGGCTGTTCTTGTGGTTGTCGAGCACGCGCTTGAGGAACCTCTCCTCGGCGTCGAGCGCGCGCTTGTCGTCGGCGAGGCCCTTCGTCAGCTCGGCCTTGTCGAGGCCCATCGAGAGGATTGCCCACTCGGGTCCGAGGATGCCACCCGCGCCCAGCTTGGCGCCCTTCTTCTTCTTGGCCTTCGTCATGCTGCCGGTCTTGAGGTTGCCGATGCCTGCATTGACGCCGCCGATTCCGCCGCCTCCGAACCTCGACCCCGGAATCTTCGTGGTGTCCTTCTTGCCGCCGTGCAGCCCCGCCGCGCCGCCACCGCGATGCCCGGCGCCGATCCCGTGGGGCACCGACTGATGCGTCGTCACGTGGCCAGACGGCCCGGCCCAGTGGACCTGCCCGATGTGGCCCATCTTGAGGTGGGTGATGCCCGGCTCGGGTACGGGGATGCCGAGGATGTGGTGGATGCGGATCGTCGGAATGGGAATCTTCGAGATCATGTCCGAGACCCAGTTGAGCGCCGAGATAAAGGCGTTGGCGACGGCCTGCGCCGTGCTCTTCATGGTGTTCCAGATGGCGGAGCCGACAGCCTCGAAGAGCTTAATCATGGTGTTTCCGACGTTCTTGAGCTGGTCCACCAGGCCCCAGAAGATCTGCCCCAGGTCGTGGACGAGGTTGCCCCAGTTGCCGCGCAGGATGTCGCCGACGAAGTGGAAGATGCCGATGACGATCTGCAGGTCGTTCTTGATCGAGTTCACCAGCCAGTCCACGTAGATCTTGATGAACTTCATGATCTCGTCCCAGTGCTTTCGGATGAGACCGATCGCTGCCTCGACCGCGCTGACGATCGCCTCAAACGCCTTCTTGATCGTCGGCCAGAGCTTCAACGCCTCCATGCGGACCCAGGCAAACGCCTTCCGCAGGTCCATCACGATCTTCTTCGCCGTACTCGCCTTGACGCCTACTGCTTCCAGTCCCTGCTCAAGCAGCTTCGGGTACTTGACCGCGAGCACGAACACCGCGACCAGGGCAGCGATTCCGGCGACGATCAGCTCCTCGGGCGACAGGATCATCTCGAAGATGGCCGCTGCGATCTCCAGGGTCTTGATGACTCCGTAGAGAACGCCGAAACCGATGATGAGCGCCTTCACGAGCTGGACGTGCTTCGAGAGCCAGGTCGCGCCCTTGACCAGCCAGCCGACGAGAATCTTGAAGAACGGCAGCGCCGTGGTCATGAGCTTCGCGCTGGCCTCGCCGAACTGCGTCTTGATCTTGTTCCACTGGCCCGTGAAGGAGTCGCCGAGCGTCTTACCCGCGCCCTTGTAGGTCTTCTCCAGGATGCCGAGGATGTACTTCTGCGCCTCGAAGCCCTTGTTGGCCGCGATGAGATGCTTGACCACGGCCATCTGTGTCTCGGAGAACTTGATTCCGGCGCGTCCGGCCGCAGCCATGCCCTTCGCCGGATCGGTCAGCATGCGGCCGATCATCATGGAGAGCATCGGCGTCTTGATGTTCTTGCCGAGCGACTGCATCTTCGCGGAGATCTCACCGATGACGTTGACCGAGCGGTCGAAGACATCGTTGCCCTTCCCGGCCTCGTTGCGGATGAGCTGGAAGTTGGTCAGCATCCCAGCGATCGACAGCGTGACGGCGCGCTGCTGGCCGTCCACCTTCATCCAAGTGTCGGCGAGCCTGCTGATCGTCGGGATGTTGATGTTCTGAATGTCGCCGGACTGCTTGACCGCGTTGTTGAGCTGGAGCTGCGCGAGGTTGTTCGCCTTGAGCGTCTTCACGCCCTCCTTGATGACGAAATAGGCCAGGCCGAGACCGGCCATGCCCGCCATCTTCATGCTCTGCTTGCCCGCCGCCGCCAGCGACGCGGTGCTCTTCCGCCACGCTGCGGCACTCTCCCCAGCCGCCAGCGTCGAGGCAGCGCCCGCGCGCTTCATACCGCCGCTCATCGCAGCCGTGCTCTCGTCCACCTTTGCGGCCGCGCCCTCCATCGACCCGGCCATCTCGTCCGCAGCGGCGGAAACCTTGCCGCCGGTCTCCATCGCGGTCGTGCCGAAGAGCTGAAGCTGCTCCTCCGTCCCGGTGAGCTGCTTGTCGATCGCGTCCGTAGCCGTTGTCGCGGTCGCCTGGGCCTGCTTCCAGCCCTGGTTGTACTCCTCCGTGTTGAGGACGAGCCAGTAGGTTGCCTTGCCGAGTTCGGGCACTACTTCTCCAGCTTCTCGATGCGGACGCCGATGCCGAGACTGCCGACGATCGCGGCGCCCTCGTCGCTAGTGACCTGCACCGGCACGACCGGCTGCTCGCGCTGCTTGCGGCGGTCGAGCGAGCGGTGCAGGCGCTCGCGCTGGCGGTCGCTCATGTACGGGTGGTCCGCTGCCGTGCAGAACTGCTCCAGCTCGTGAGCCTCCAGACCAGGGATCGCCCGAAAGTAGAACTCCACGATGTGGGCAGGCCACGTCTGAAGCTCGACCGGGCTGACTCCGTAGAAGCGAGTCAGCCTCGGCCAGTGCGCGATCTTCGTGTAGTCGCGCTCAGTCTTCGAAGGGGTCTCCAGCGGAAGTGCCCTTCTCCTCCCCAGGAGTCCCGAATGCTGCCTTGCCCGCTGCCGACGCCGTCTCCGGGTCCTCGATCTCGTACTGGACCGCCTCGAACAGCTTGGCCTTCTGATGCTGCGGGAGCCGGTCCGCGACGTCCGGCGGGATCGTCGTCATGATGCCGATGATCCGGTTCTGGCACTCGCGCATGCGCCCGGCCAGGGCCTTGCCCTTCTCGACGCGAGCCGTCTTCTCCAGCTCCTCGGCGATGAGCGAGTGCCGCGAGAACAGCGCCATCACCGTGTCCTCCTGCTCCTGGCTGAGATGCTCCAGCCCGAACAGCTTGTACTCCTCGCCGTCCACCGAGATGAGCTTCGCCGGAGCGATGCCCGTGGACAGCTCGACCGCGATGCGGTCCGTCATCCTCCCACCTCCACTGTGATGCCGCGCTCCGTGAGCGCCGCGTTCTGGAGCTTCTCGACCTGCTCTTCCAGAGCGGCCAGCTCCCTGTTGGCGACATCGAGGTGTTCCCGCGCCCGCTTCACTGCGAGCCTCGCGGGTCCGAAGTCGATGAACACCGTGACTGGTACCTCGATCGTTCCGGGCTGTGCCATGAGGCTGTGCCCACCTTTCTCGCGGCTGCGCCGCGCGTTGGTCTAGGTCGCCGCGCGGACCCGGCCGAAGGACTCGTCGTCCGTGGAGCGGTTCGGATCGACCAGGGCGTGCAGCGAGACTGCCAGGACCGCCTTGTTGTCCTTCGTGAACGTGGCCTCCGGGTTGTCGGCCTGGAAGCAGACCGGAACCTCGAACTGGAGGACCTTGTCGCCGTAGGGCGAGAGGTGGTCGTTCTTGGCGAAGAAGGCGAAGGTCTCGACCTGGAAGCCGCCGCGATAGAGCGGCACGCTCTTGTCGCCCGCGCCGCCGGTCGGACCGGCGATGGCCCGGTTCAGCGCCATCGCGTAGTTCTCCAGCGTGAGCGAGGCGATGTCGAAGGTGATCTCCAGCGACTCCTCGGAGCGCACGGCCTTGATCGGCCCGGTCACCTGATCGGCGCGCAGCTCGACCACCGTCTGCGGGGACGCCACCTTGACGCCGCCCTCGGTGTAGCCGATGCGCGTCCAGCTCGGAACGTTCGTGCCCGGCGTGCCGACAGCCGGGAAAGGCGTGCCGGTCGGGGCGAAGTAGACGTCGCAGGGTCCAGCGACGATCTCGTAAGGCTGGGTGTTCGCCATTCCGAGAGGAAGTCTACCCAGGCAACACGAGCGGGAACAACCCGCCTAGAGCGGGTCGGTGCCGATGTACAGCTCGGCGAAGACCAGGACCTCCCAGGTCTCGATCGAGTCGAAGTGCATCGAGGGACCCGCCTGGACGTTGATGAGGTGGATCAGGTAGCGCTGGTCCGTCGAGGCCATGCGCCCGACGACCCGGCCGCGAGCGTTCAGGTCGCGGTAAACGGCCTGGCCGATCTTCTCGGCTTCGGCCAGCGATCCGTGCAGGCAGCGGCACTGCGCGCGCATCCACTGCGTCGGCGTGTACCGCTCCATGACCGGGAGGCCCGCCGCCATGATCGAGACGACGCCAGCCTGCTGCTGCTCGTTGTTCGCCGGACCGACGACCACGTCCCAGTCGAGGCCAGTCAGGGAGAGGCGCTTCAGGACGTCTGCCGTCAGCTCCGCCGGGGAGACCTCATCGAGCGTGCCGCTCACAGTCCCTCCTCTCGGAATGCCTGCAGGACGATCCGGTCGGCGCGCGCCCCGCGCACGATCTCCATGCCCTGCGTGATGCCCGGATGCGCGCGCCCGATCCACTCGACGCAGGCGTAGGGCAGCCAGGAGCCGACCTGTACGACGGGTCCCATCCACGTCGGCGTCGGCTGCACGTCGAAGAGGAGCATGTCCTGCCCGCCGCCTTCCTCGCCCTTCGTGCCGCCCGCGATCATCTCGTCATCGTCGCCGTTGTACTCGATCCCGGCGCAGTGGACGGAGCGCTTCAGTGTGCCCGAGACCACGTGCGTCACGTTCTTGGTCTCGACCGCGACCGCCAGCCCGATGCCGACGATCGCGCGTCCGGCGGCGCGGTTGATCTTCTGCTCCAGCGTGATGCCGTGCCAGTTGCGTGCCATCGGCATTAGGACGGACCCCGCTGGACGTAGATGCTGCACTCCAGGTGGTGGCCACCGCCGAAGCCGGAAGCCGTGGTCTTCACGAGGATCTTCGACAGCGGCAGCAGCTCGGTGCCGTCCGAATCGAGCACGCGCACGGCGTCGTCCTCCTTGATGTCGGCGTCCAGGTCGCAGTAGAGCTTCAGGCGCCCGACGTAGACGTCCACCGACCGCTCCATCATCTGCAGCCCGCCACTCTCGCGGGTCAGGCGGCACGGGAAGGTGGAGACGAGCGTCTCGCCACCGACCGTGTGCTGCTGCGGGTTGGTCGAGAGCTGCTGGCCGAAGCGGTCCTTCAAGCGCTGGCCCGTTGCCGGGTCGGTCTGGCGCCGATAGACCTCAGCGGTGTGGCAGAGCAGTCCGGTGAACACTCAAATCCTGCTCCCGCGTGCCTGCAGCCCAGCATCGAGCGTGACGACGATCCGGTCCTGGTCGTCGTTGTAGACCACCGGAGGCCACGGCCCGCAGATGATCGTCTCACCTGCCGGGACCGCGATGACCTTGTTGGCGAACGTCAGACCAGCCGGGCCGGTGGACTGCGGGATGAACGTCGCGTTGAGCGACCCGCCAGTCGGGTTGGACAGCTCGATCGTGAGGTTGCCGTCGTTCGCTTCGACGGTCCAGTTCGTGCCGTCGCCAGTAATGAAGGCCAGCGGCTGCCCGCCGTCCGTGGTCACCTGGAGGATCGGGATGTCCGCCATCAGATGACCGCCACCCTCGACCGGCGCAGGAACGGCGCCAGCATCATCATCCCGCGAGCGTAGAAGCTTGGCATGCCGTCCTCGTCGGGAGTCGGGTTGATCGTGTACGAGTAGTCGCCGATCTTCTCGTCCGTGAGGCCGGAGAGCGCGCGAGGCCCGTCCTGGTACCAGCCCGCAGCGAGGAAGGCGATACCTTCCTGCACAGCCTCGGGCACGACGCCGGTGCCCATGTAGTGAACTTCGACGCGCGCATACTGCCGCAGGCGCCGCTGGGCGCTCGCGCCTTCGAACGGGGAGACGAACAGCGTCGGCCGCAGGATCAGGTCGCCGTTGTCGGTCAGGTCGTAGCCGTGCCCGAGGCCCAGCTCGATCGGCGACAGCGGCACGCCAGCGCTCGACGGGTACTCGAACGCCTTGACCGCCGTGACTGTGACGTCCGGCGCAGGCATCCGCAGCGTGGCGTCCTCGGGGACGTCCCAGAAGACTTCGAGCTGGGCGCCGGAGCCGGTCATGTTCCACAGCCGCTGCATCATCATCGACTCGACAGCTTCGAGCGCAGCCCGCAGACGCGCCTCGATCGTCAGGTCGGTGCTCGCCTCGATGCGGAGGATGCGCTTCACGTCGTCCACGGACGCCAGATGGAGAGGCTGCTCGGCCATGTCTAGGAGTCTACTGCGGCGTCCCGCCAGGGGAGCGGTCCGGCGCCACTGTCCGGGCCGTGTGGCTCTGCGAGCGCTTCATGCGGCCGGTCCATCATCCCGGCATGGTGCGCTTCCTTGTGGCGCCCCAGCGCCCCGGCGCTCGGGAAGGCCTGATCCGGGCACCACGGGCATTCGTGGTCGAGCGGGACGTCGTACAGGTCCTCGGCCGTCTTGATGACCGGCTCGGGCACGACAGGCTCGCGCGGCTCCGGCCCGATCTGGACGCCGCTCGGCGTCCCGGTCGTGAACACCTCGTCGCGCTGGAGCGGTCCCGTGTTGCGCGGCTTGCGGATCGACGGCGAGCGGCCCGTGACGATCAGGCGCGGGATGCCCGCGTCCATCGCTGCCTGTGCGACGGCCTTCGGTACCTTGTGTGTGCCGGGGTTGTACCGCTTGCCCCGGCAGGTCCAGGAGGACTCGCCGGTGACAGTGAGGTAAGGCACTAGAAGTCGAAGAAGACCGGGACGGCCTGGTTCGGCGCACCGCCGGTGATGTGGATCGACCCGGCGACCGGGACGGCGTCGGAGCGCTTCTGCGGCCCGCGCGACAGCCCGAAGCTCTGGTTCGTCAGCGCGATGGCGGACCCGGCGTCGATGCAGCCGCAGTACCAGGCGGTCGGAGCCTCGATGCCGCCGGTGCCGTTGCCGTCGAGCTGTGCGATTCGGGTGTGGATCGACACGTCGTGACCAGTCTACCCGGCACGGCCGACGTCGCACTTCGGACAAACTGCGTCCAGAACGACGGAAGCCGCCTCCTCCGTGCGGCTCCGTCATCTTGAGCGCCAGCCTGCTGGCGCGAGTTTAGCAGGCGACGCGCGCTGCCTTCTGCTCGTACATCCGGTGGTCGGCCTCGCGCAGGACCTTGCGCCCGCGCCCGCGTGCGACTCCGACGCTCAGCCCGACCTCGGGCAGCCCCGGCGTGGCGAGCCGCTCGGCCAGACCCGGCGCATCCTTCGCGCGAGTCAGGATCGCGAACTCGTCGCCGCCGAGCCGGGCGAGGAAGTCGCCCTCGCGCAGGCTGTCCCGAAGCACCTCCGCGACGTTCTGCAGGACCGCGTCTCCGGCCTCATGCCCGTGGCCATCGTTGACCGCCTTGAACCCGTCCAGGTCGATGTAGATCAGCGTGTAGGTGCGCCGATCGGCGACGACCTCGGCGAGCTTCTCTTCGAAGGCGGCGCGGTTGGCGATGCCGGTAAGCCGGTCGGTGTAGGCCAGCTCGCGCAGGCGCTCGATCTCGGCTTTCAGGTCCTGGTAGATGTCGGTGTTGGTCATGGCTTCGTGAATCGGCGTCGATCGCTTGGAGGCTGATCCCTCGTTCGGGGATCAGCCGTTCCTCACCTCGTCGGCGGTCTTGTCGGTGCGGAGCCGCTTGAACTGCGGGTGGCGCAGCTTGCCGGAGCCGGGCATCCGGGTCATGTAGCTGACCTCGATGACCGTTCCGATCAGGGCCTCGGCCTCGGCGGTGACCCGCTCGCGCTCGGCAACCGTCATCCCGCTGCACTTGCCCTCGATCGGCTGGCCGTCCTGGTAGTGCGTGAACTCGATGGCGCCGATCAGCCCGGCCTGGTCGATCCAGCTACCAGGCTCCGAAGGGGAGAATCCGGTGATGATCGCGTCCACCGTGTCGGTGGCCTTCAGCTTCATCGAGACGTTCGAGCGCTTGCCGGACTGGTAGGTGCCGTCCAGCAGCTTGACCATGCTGCCCTCGAATCCGAAGTCGAGGTTGATCTGGTGCATCTCGTCGGTGGCGTCCATCTTCGGGCTGGCGATGATCCGGCCTTCCCAGCGAGCCTGGTTCGCGTCGCCTTCGAAGACCCGGTCGATCGTCGTGCGCCGGAGGCTGAAGGGCTGGTTGCGAATGTCGCCGCCCGCCCAGGCGAGGCAGTCGAAGACCACCAGCTTGATCCGGCCCCGGTCCATAACCCGGCTGGCGTCGGAGCCGAGGACGCTCTGCGCGCCGCCCCAGTCCTGCGTGCCGTTCGGGTTGAAGGCGACCGCTTCGCAGTCGAGCCAGGTGCCGACCGGTAGGTGGTCGGCGAGGAGCTGCTCGATCCTCGGCAGCTTGCCCGTGGCGCTCTTGCCGCTGCGCGTCCAGAGCCGGACGCCGTTCTCGCTGCGGTTGGCCAGGAGCCTGATCCCGTCGAACTTCGGCTCCAGGATCGCCGGGCGTCCCTGGCAGGCTTCCTCGACCGTGTTGGCGCTCTTGCTGTTCATCGCCAGCTTGCTCGCGTCTTCGAACCCGCGAAGCTGCGTGCGCGTCCGGGTGTCCGTCTCGGGCGCCGGGTCGGTGATCCCGCCCTGCGCCTCGATCGCTTCGGCCAGCTCCTGCACCTCGGCGTCCTCGGCCGCGATCTCGGCGTCCACCGCGCTCCAGTCGTTCTCGGCGAGGTGGGCGTCAACGATCTGGCCCATGTGCGGCTGCGCGATCGTCTCGCGCCAGTTGGCGGCTGCCTCGGCCTCGGCGCTTGCGCCCATCCCGCGCGAGTCCAGCTCGGCGGTCAGTGCGTCGAGGGCCTCGGGGTCGTTGCCCTCGGCCGCGACCGCGAGGTAGGTGGCCTGAAGCTTGCCCGCGCTCATCGCGCGGAAGTTGCGAAGGCGCCCGGTGGGTCCGCGCCCGGTTTGCGTGTTGCTCGGCATTGTTGCCTCCTGGTAGGTGGTGGTCTCCATGCCACTATTATCGCCCGAGGGACGCCGTTCGGCATCCCTCGAACGGGTAGTTCTTGAACCGGCCTAGTCGAGCGCGTAGAGGGCGCGCGTCGCGGGAGACGCGGTGCACCAGATGTCGTCCTCGTCGTCCTCGTCGTAGATGATCGACTCGGCGACGGCGCGGGAGCAACCCTGGCGCATGAGGCTCGTGATCGCCTCCTCGTCCGTGTAGTCCCACTCCTCATCTGTCTCGCGCGGGTAGTTGAAGTAGGGAGACTCGGCCGCGAGCGCCTCTTCCCAGCAGGACCGCTTGCGCTCCAGCTCCTCATCGACCACCCGCTCGATCGTGGTCTGCCCCTGGATCGGGCGGGCGCCGTTGCGCCGGGCGCGCTTGCGCTGACTCTTGCTCATCTTCGGGTAGCTCGGCCGAAGCGGGTGGGTCGTGGACGGCCGGTACGCCTGGTAGGTCGTCACGATCCTCGGCGGCTCGGCGACCTTGAGCGTGCCGGGGATGACCTTCCCGTTGATATGAACGTAGCTGCCCTCGGCCAGACTCACCAGCTTGCCGGAGAAGCGCTTACCGTAGGTCCGCCACCAGGCGCGCTCGATCGCCTCGGCGGTCGAGGCCCAGATGACGACGTCGCGGGTGACTCCGTAGACCATCGGGTACATCCGCAGCCGGGCGAGGATGACCTCGTTCGGGTGGTCGGTGTGGACGATCGCCGTGGCCGCGCCGCCCTGCAGCAGCTCCAGGCAGGTGGCGACGTTATCCCATCCCTCGCGGTCGATCAGCGCGGGGATGACCTCGGAATCGACCGTGCCGACTCGTGGCAGGTTGAAGGTCTGGAAGACCTCGTCGGCGTTGCGAATCGTGCCGTTGTGGACGGCCGCGACCTTGCCGGAGGCAACCGGGTGGGCGTTGCGCGGGTCTCCTTTGTCGCCGACCGTCGCGAAGCGGGTGTGCAGGAGAACCGTCCGGGCGTTCCGGTGCATCCTCCCGCGCTTCGCGACGAAGCGGCTGGCGGTGACCGTCTGCTTCGCGAGCTGCACCTTGCCGTTGTCCATCAGGGTCAGGAACCCGGTGGCGTCGCGGCCCCGGCTCTCGATCGCCAGGAGTAGCTCGTTGCTCAGCTTGTCCAGCTTGGGGATCGCCTTATCGGTGCGGCGGTGGATTCCAGCTTGCCCGCACATCAGTGGCTCCTTCCGTTCGTCGGCTTGTCGATGATCTTGATGAGGCCCGATGCCTCAAGCTCGAAGAGGAATCGGAGCGGCGGCGCCTCGGTGTTGACGATCCGGCCGGACCAGATGTAGGCCCGCTTCGCCAGCTCGTCCCGCCAGCCCTGGTCGTCGGAGGCATCGTGCCACTGCCCCGCTGCCCAGGCCCGGAGGAGGTGCCTGGCGGAGGGAGCCGCCAGGCTCGTCCCATCGGGGAAGGTGATTGTCAGCTCGGTGGTCATGCCGCCACCGCCACGTTGCCCTGCGCCAGGATCGCGCTCGGTGCGTTGAACTGCACCGCGCGGCCCAGGAGGAAGGCTCCGGCGTCCTCATCGATGCCGGTGGTGTTGAGGAACTCGCGGAGGCTGGTGAATCCGCTGAAGGCCTGTCCGCGACCGGCGACCGCATCCAGGAGGCCCTGGCCCAGCTTGATCCAGGCCTCCATCTTGCGGAAGCTCAGCGTGCCCTGGTGCTGCCTGATCTCCACCGTGCCGTAGCGGGCGAAGGAGTGGAGGTTGACCGTCTTGTAGCGGCTCGGGATTCCGCTGATGCCATCGCCGTAGACCCGGAGGCCCGAAAGCTCGGTCTCGGTGAGCCGGTGGCAGTAGGTGCTGCCGTTGCGCCTGCGGCTCGGGCTGACCAGCCAGTCGATCAGGTCCTGGTTCGCGGCGTAGCTGCGAGCGAACCGGATCAGGCCCTGGGCGCCCAGGTCGCGAGCCTCGTGGTGGACGTGCCCGCCGCAGCGCCGGTCAACCGAAGCCTCGTTGTCGAGGAGGAGCTGGTAGACCGTGCGGAGGGAGTCGAGTCCGGCCTGGCCCTGGAGGGCCGGGCTGACGACCTCGATGCCGTTCATCCCGAGGCTGCCGTCGTGCTTCATGCGCCAGCCGCTCGGGAGGGCGTCGCGGACGATCCGGGCGCGGTGCCCGTCGTAGCCGCCGGGGATGTTGCACTCGATCTCGACCCCGAACCTGCGGCGGTCGCCGAGGCGCGGGGAGGTGATGCCGGGGACCCTGTCGCCCGAGCGGTTCCGCCGGGCGCGGCGCGCGGCGTTCCGCTCGCTCTCGCAGGTGCGGCAAAGGGTGAGGTAGTAGGGATCGCCGTTCGCGGGGCGGATCAGCCGGTGGTTCGAATCGGTGCGTCCGCAGCCCGTGCAGGTTTGCTCCTGGGTGTTGCGGGTGTAGATTCCTTCGGCGTTGTAGGGCATTTTGTCTCCTTGATCTCGTGGCCTGGTACCTGGATTATCGGGTACGTGGGCCGTGAGCGCATCCCTCGAACGAGGGATCTTGCACTCTAGCGGTTCAGGAGCCTAGATACCAAGAAGCCGGGCGACGGCCTCGGCCTCGGCCCGGTAGTCCACGAGGCTGTCGAACGTCGCGCGGAGCGCGCGGCCCATCGCCTCGTGCCGGGCGCGGTCGGATGCGATCTCCAGCATCAGCGCAACCGTCTCCTCCGGGCCGTGCCGATCCAGGTCGATGCAGGTCTCGCCGTCGCGCCAGAAGGGAGCGGCCATCTTCGGTGGGCGCGAGTGGCCCTCGCCCGTGTAGTAGCTGGCGTGCCCGATCAGCGGTCGGCCGATCGCGGCCCAGGCGTGGATGACGTGCCCGAACCCGTCGCCGACCGGCTTGTCGTGCCAGCCGAATCCGGCGGTCCGCATGAGCTTCGCTACGGCGCTGATCGGCTGGATGTCTCCGTCCCGGCCGTCGTGACCGTGGACGGTGAACTCCCAGACGTCCAGGTCGCGCATCCGTTCCTCGGCGTCGAGAAAAAGGTTGTAGCCGGGCAGCCGGTCGAAGGCGTTGACGAAGTTACGGACGACGTGCCCGCTCTCCAGCGGCCAGAAGTCGAACGTGTCGCCAGGACCCGAGTCGATCTCCTGGTGGATCGTCACGCCTCGGCCCTCCGGGTACGGCATCTCGGACGTCGAGATGACCAGCGCATCCCAGGCCCAGTCGATGAACTGCCCGGTGTTGCCGACGTGGTAGAGGAGCTGTGCGCCGACCTCGTAGGCCAGCCGGAGGAAGCCCGGTGCGTTCTCCTGCACCGAGGCGAGCACGAAGTCAAAGTCGCCGAGCGCGCGGAAGGCATCGAGCGTCAGGCAGTTGACGGGCCGGTGCGGGTGAGCCGGGTCGCGCCAGACGTAGGTGCCGGGACCGACCTCGTGGTAGCTGTCGTTCGTGACGAGGTACTGCTGCGCCAGCCGATCGTCACCGAAGACGGCGCCGAACTGCCAGAAGCCCTCATCCCACCACTCGTGCCCGACCGGGATGTAGAGATCGAATCCGAGCCGGTCTTCGAACAGCCGCTGCAGCGCATAGAGCAGGTCGGCGTGATGCCGATCGACCAGGATGCGGAGCCGCCTCATCGGGTGACCATGTCCACGTTCGCGCCGAGCAGGAAGTTGATCAGCGCAGGCTGGTGCGCCTTGAGCGTGGAGTAGTGCCCGCCGTATGCCCGGTGGAAGACCTCGCTCTTGCGTGGGTCGCAGGCGAAGTCGAACTCGGCGTCTCCCCACCACAGCGGCGGCGTGCCAGGGACGACCGGCGGGTAGTAGAACTCGAAGACGGGCGCGTCGAAGCAGAAGTGCCGCCGGGCGATGACGTTGACCGCGATGTGGTGCGGGTGGCCGTACTCGCCGACGCGGTTGTGCGTGTAGACGCGGTCCCAGCCCTCATAGCCCTGCGCCAGCCACTCAAGGAAGCGGTCCTCCCAGACGGAGAACTCGCTCTCGGGGACGTCCTCGTCCGCCAGGCCGAGCATCGCCGACGTCACCGAACCGCCGAAGTAGTGCAGCGCCTTGTGCGCCTCCGCGAACTCGCGGCCGCGCCAGTCCTCCCAGTCGTGCGTGAAGCTGACGATGTCCCACTCCCAGTCGGGATGCGCCAGGATCGTGGAGCCGAGGAAGAGGACCTCGTCGTCTGGGTGGGCAACGAGGACTAACGCCTTCACAGCGAGTCCTTGAGCACCAGCACCGCGTCAGCGAGAGCCAGCACGAAGAGCGCCCACCACGCCTTCCGCTCGCGGCTCAACCGAGGTACGCCTTCCACGCCTCACCGACGACCATGCGGCCGAACGTCAGCTTGGCGAGCATCCGGGTGGCCTTCGAGATCTCGTGCGCGGCGTCCCAGTGGTCGAGCATCTTCTGGCACCAGGCGCGAGCGTCCTCCGGGTTGTTCGACCACTGCCCGGCGAGCCGGTGGCCCTCGAAGAGCTGCGGCCCATACGGAAACATGGTCATCAGCTCCGGCCCGATCGAGAACACCGGGATGCCGGTCATCATCGCCTCGATCAACCCGAGCGTGTAGCTCGCGGGCTGCGTGCCGGTGTAGACATAGCAGCGCGCCTCCCGGAGGAGCGCCTGCATCGTCTCGACCTCCAGCATCCCCAGCCCGCCCTCCAGAGCCTCGCTGTCGGGACCGGCGGGCGCCGCTGGCAGGTCCTTCGTGGCGTGCCACCAGAAGGCGGCGTTCGTCCAGACGGCGCGCTTGACCATCTCCTGGGTCACGTTCGTGACGATCGCCTGCTCGCCCGTCCAGCCGGACCACTCGTCCTCGTCCTTGTAGAACCGGATCAGCGCATCGGCTCCGATGAAGCCGGGGATGAACTTCTCGTGCGGCGAGTAGCGGATGACCTCCAGGCCATCCTCGCGATAGGGCAGCGCCTCGCGTTCGTTCGCCTCGACGCTCTGGCCGACCGTTCTCCAGATGACGCGCCCACCGCCCGCGCGCCAGTCGGCCAGATGGTCCCACTGGCCGAAGAGCCGCTGCAGGTAGTGGTGGTAGATGATGACGCCGTCCTTGCCAAGCCAGTCGAGGATCGCGTCGGGGATATGCGCCTGCGCCGCGCCGAGGTTGTCCGGCACCTCCTGCGCGTCCACGGCGCCCTGCACCTCGGGGAAGTACGGCACCTCCGGCAGCGCCGGGCGCTTCGGGTCGTGTGGCGCGTGCGGGTTGATGTAGCCACCGATCGACGCGACGTCGTAGCCGAGTCCCGAGAGGAGCTTGAGCTGGTCATGCTCCTCGATCGAGTGCGACAGGCAGAGCAAGATGCGCTTGCCTGCCGGACGAATCGGGAGTGGGTCGGACGGCCTAGCCACGGCCGGAAGCATACCAGTCGAGGAACTTCTGCGCGTAGAGGCGCCAGCGCGCGTGTGGCTCGACCGGGTCTCGCAGGCTCTCGATCAAGTACGCGGCCATCTGGTCGGGCTTGTAGACCTCGGCGAAGCGCTCGCGCTCGATCAGGTCCATGTTGCTCGACGTCCCGGCGAGGTGCGTGAACAGCTCCGGCGACAGCTCGGCGGGTCCCTGCTGGTTGCCGCAGCACCACGTCGCCTCTTCGAGCTGGAGGCCGAACTTGTAGAAATGGTCCACCGGCAGCGGTCCGAAGTACTCCTCGGTCTGGTGGCTGATCCAGTCGCGTCGGGTGAACAGGCAACACGGATGCCAGCGCTGGTCCTGCCGCGTGCCGATCATCTCGGCGCCGTACTCGTAGAGCGCCTCGACTACCGGCCACAGGCACGGCTCGGGGAAGAAGTCCTGCTCCGTGAACCAGACCCACGGCGCCGTCGCCTTGCCGAGCATCGCGAGCGTGGCAACCTGGCGCCAGTCCGTTTCGCAGGGATCGTGCGAGAGGAAGGTCACGTCGTCTGGCGCCATGCGCTCGACCACGAAGTCTCGGTAGTCGTGACCGTCGATCGGCGTGAACGCGACGATGACCATCCCGAATCGGGACCTCTCGCGTCGCAGCCATGCGCGCCAGAGTGGGTAGTCGTTGTTGCGCGGCCAGGGGACGAGCAGGTCTACCCTCATCGCTCCCTCCAGGTGATCAGGTCGTTGATGACCGGCGTCCAACGGTTGATCTCCGAGACCGGCACGCCCATCCGCTCGCGCAGCCGGTGCCAGTTGGTGCCGTAGACGTTCGACAACTCCGGCAACTCGTGTGCGTGCGTGGTCGCGCAGCGTCGCCACCAGTTGAGCCGGTGCGACCACTCCGCGATCTCGTCCGGGTCGGTGAGCGTGCGGCCCTCCATGAACTCGAACCCGCCCGGCCCGTCCCAGTCGGCGCAGAGGTTCGAGCTGCTGCTCAGCGAGCCGCAGTGGAACCAGTGCATGTCCGCATCCTGTGCGGCAAGCTGGCTCTTCCAGAGGTGCGGTCCCTTCCACTGCGGGATGTCGAGCACGCGGCACCGGTCGCGAAGCTGGAAGGCGGTGCCGCCGAAGCAGTCGCAGACTGCGACCTCGCCCTCGGGGACCCGGTAGCGCAGGCCCGGCACGACCATCTTCTCGCCCCAGGAGCGCTCGCCGAAATCGCGGTCGGTCGCCCGCAGAGCCTCCCGCTTGGCGAACACGAAGGCAGGCCACATGCCGTGGCCCTCCGCGTAGTCCTGCAGGATGCCGCCGCCCCAGCGCGCCTTCGCCGCCTGCTCCAGGTTTGGCGTCATCGAGACGCGCGGGCTGGCGCAGACGTCGTACTCGTCGCGCTCGATCTTCGCGAACATCTCTTCGATCGCCCGCGAGTGCCGGACGCGGACGTCGTCCTCCAAGAGAACAACCGCGTCCGCGTCGCAGTCGGAGATGAGGATGTTCAGCGCCACGCCGTGCGGAACCAGCCCGCCGGTCAGCCGCTCGTGGTAGGTCGCGCCCGCCAGCGCGCAGGCTTCTCGAATGTAGTCGCGCGCCTCCGTGACCGGCTGCCCTCCGACGAGCACGTGGACCTCGTCCACTTCGTCGCGCCACACCTCGCGGCAGTTGTTGAGCCAGTGCTTGACGAGGAACGGGTCGCCTGGCGTCGGTAGCAGCGCGGCGGTCTTCATGGCATCCAGACCATTCCGACGCCGGTGCCGTCCGGGTGGTAGATGACCTTCGACTGCAGCCCCTCGGAGACGATCGGCCAGAGCCGGTAGATCTCGACGGTCGGGTTGTTGCGAATGACCGCGTCGTCAAGCGCGACAACACCACCGCTGCGGACGAGCGGGCTGTACATCTGCCAGTCCACGTAGGCCGGGTCGAAGAGGTGGTCGCCATCGATGTAGAGGAAGTCGAGCTTGCTCTCGCCGAGCATTCCGCGAACCCACCGATACGCCTCGATCGACTGCGAGAGACCCCGGAACACGTCAGCGCGCAGCTCAGCGGCCGTCGCAGGCGCGGTCTCGTCCGTGTCCTGGATGCCGAGCAGCAGCGCCGGGTCAAGATGCGTGCGCCAGGACCGGAGGCTCTGTCCCTGATGCGTGCCGATCTCCAGCACTCGCCCTTCGCCGCTCGGGACGACCGGACGGACGACGTCGAGAATCTGCTCCAGCTCCCAGCCGCGTGCGGCCATTACTCCTCCCAGGTGATCCAGGCCGGAAGCATCTGCTCCCAGCGATCCACGTCCTCGAAGACGTTGCAGTAGTTCTCCAGCGTCAGGAGCTGGTTGAGGATATGCCCGCCGACCTCGGGGAAGAAGTCGTCCGGCGCGGTCTCGATGCAGCGCCGCCACCACCAGATGCGGTGCGCCCAGTCGGTGCCCTCCAGCGTGCCTCCGATGTTCGGACGCACGCCGAAGGCGCCCTCGGGCACCTCGGTGACGAGGTAGAGGTTCTCGTTCGACAGCCCGCCGCTGTGGAACCAGGGAGGGTCGTAGCCCGCCTTCTCCTGCATCGCGGACAGGTCCTTCATCCACAGCTCCTTCCACTGGCCCTCGTAGACGAGCGGGATGCCTGCTTCGCGGAGCCGGAAGGCCGAGCTGGTCGTCGTGTCGGTATGCGTCTCGAACCCGAACCAGCATCCCAGGCCGGGAATCACCTGACCGGCGGGCCAGCTCTGCGATGAGAACCCGTCCTTGACCTCGTCCAGAACGTGGCGCGGGCCGAACATGAAGCATGGCCACAGCCCGTAGCCCGACGATCCGTCTGGCCCTTCGGGATCGGGTCCCCACTTATCGCGCGCTGCCTGCTCGATCGCCGGGTCCATCCCACCTCGCGGCGAGCCGACCACGGCCCCACACTCCGCATCCACGAAGGCGCGGTCGATCGCGCCGGGCTGACGGACGAAGGCGTCGTCCTCGATCAGCAGAACGTCGGTGGCTTCAGTCTCGCCGATGAGGATACGCGTTGCCTGGCCGTGAACCAGGCGTCCTTCCTGTGCGGTGAAGATGCCTCCCGTGTCCTGCACGAGCCGCCGCATCGCCTGCACCTGATCGGCGCGCGGGTTGCCGTTCACGAAGACCCTCAGCTCGTCCACTTCGCCCTTCCAGACGGCCTCGTAGTTGCGGAGCCAGTACCGAAGGATGAACGGGTTGCCGGGGAGCTGGAGGAGCGCTGACCTCATCGCCAGGACGACCTGAAGATCGCGTAGAGCAGCATCTCGGCAGCGACCACAGCCGTGAGCGCCAGCGCCAGCTTGATGTACTCCCACCTCACCGAATCAGCCCGTTCTCGTAGAGAGACGTCATCGCCCTCGCAGTATGATCGGCGGGTCGCTCGTCAGCAACCGAACGCGCGTACTCGGCGATGCCGTTTGCCCACTGAACGGTCGGCGCCCAGCGCAGCAACTTGCGCGCCTTCGAGATGTCCGCGAAGCAGTGCCGGATGTCACCGGAGCGGAACTCGCCCGTGCCGTTGATGACCGGCGCGTTCCAGCCGAGCGCCTGTCCGATCACGTGCGCCGTCTGGCCGATCGTGCGCGCCTTGCCGGTGCCGAGGTTGATCGCCTGGCCCGACGCCTCGGGTCCGGCCTTCAGTGCCGCGACGATGCCGGACACGATGTCGCTGACGTGGATGAAGTCCCGGCTCTGCAGCCCGTCCTCGAAGATGATGGGCGGGCAGCCGTTCAGGATGCGCGTGGCGAAGATGGCCGCTGCGCCGGTGTACGGGTTGCCGAGCGCCTGCCCCGGCCCGTAGACGTTGAAGAAGCGCAGCGCCGTGGTCGGAATGCCGTAGGTGTCGCCCAGCACCAGGCACAGCTCCTCCTGGTCGCGCTTCGTGATCGCGTAGACGGACGCGGGCACCAGCGGCTTGTTCTCTGACGTGGCGACGGGCGACATGGTCGCGCCGCACGCGCAGACGATTCCCCACTGCCCAGCCGCCATCTTCTCCGGCGTACGTGGAAGTGGGTGGTGACCGATCTGACCCCAGCCGTGGTCGCAGCGATACTCGCCCTCTCCGTAGATGCTCATCGAGCTGGCGACAATGAGCTTCTCAATGTCGCGCCCGCGCAACGCCTCCATCAGCACAGCCGTCTCGTAGGTGTTTCGGCGGACGTAGCGTCCGGCCTCGTACTGCGACTGGCCGACGCCGACGACCGCTGCAAGGTGGACGACGCGATCTACGCCGTCGAGCGCGTGCTGAAGCAGGTGGTCCTGGTCGAGTCGGCCGACGACCATGCGCGCGGCTCCGTCGATCCGGGCGTGCCTGACGCCGTGGTGGACCTGCCCCTCGAACGAGTCGATGACCGCCACCTCCTCGCCCTCGGCAGCAAGGCGCCGGACGAGGTGCTGGCCGATGAACCCGGCGCCGCCGGTGACGAGAATCATCCGCCGACCGAGTAGCGGACCATCCGCCGCGAACGCCAGACGAACTCCTGCGCGGCCCAGTCCAGCACCGGCTTCCAGTGCTTCTCCACGATCTCGTCCGCGAGGTACTCCTGCGAGGCCCACGCGCAAGTAGAAGCGCGGCGCCGGAGGCGCTGCTGTTCGTCGTCGGCGTAGGCTTCCTCCAGGCACTCGACCAGCTCCTCGACGCTCGGCGTGAGCTGCCAGCTCTCAAACGGCGTGTACACCGGCTGGCCTCCAACGCACCAGTTGCCTGCTTCGACCGGCGCGACCTCCGGCATCGAGGAGAAGTTGGTCGTGATGCAGGGCGTGCCGCACGCCTGCGCCTCCAGCAGCGGGACGCCGAAGCCCTCGCCCGTGCTCGGGTTGAGCAGCACGTCGAAGGCGTTGAGCGTGGCCGCGACGACCTTGTCGGGGATGCCGAGCGTCAGTCCGTACTGGTCCGCGACCCACGGCCTGATCTTGAGGCCGTCGCACATGTCAGAGAGCGGCTCGCCGTCAGGATTCTCCATCCAGGTGTGCAGGTAGAGGATGCAGTCGTTGTGGTTCTCCTGCAGCCGGGCGAATGCCTGGAATGCCTGCGAGAAGCTCTTGCGTGACGGGAAGCCGAGGTTGGCCGCGACCATCCCGACCACGAAAGCGTCCTGCGGCAGCCCGAGCGCCTTCCTCGCCTCGCCACGGTCGATCGGCCGGAAGGTACGTGGGTTGAACCCGTGCGGGACGTACTGGACGTCCTCGTGCCCGGCCTCCTCCAGGATGCGCTGCCCGAAGCGGCTCATGGCCACGGCGATAGCACCGGACTCGTTGAACCAGTGGTGTGTGCGCGGCATGATCGGGTCGTGGTCCACCGGGACCCAGGCCAGGCAGGGCAGCCGCTGAATGATCTTCGGCTGCATGACCCACGGGTCCGTCAGCAGGATGCAGTAGCCACCGCGCCCTCGGAACCAGTGCTTCGTGTGTGCGCCCAGGACGTCGTTGCCGTGCCCGTCGCGGCCGCTTGGGTACACGACGTAGGGACGGCCGTTCGGCGCGACCCAGCCCTGGCGCGCGCCCTGCAACCCGAAGAACGCGCTGAAGGCGACGTCATAGCCGAGCTGCGTGTCGAGCAGCGGACCGAACAGGCCGGTCTGCGTGCCATAGCCGGAGCCGACCCACGGCGCGTTCGAGTGCCACATGATCGGCGTGCGATCGTCGTTCTCCAAGAACGAGTCCTCGGGGCGGGCTGCCAGCACATCGGCCTGCGGGACGTCCTCGACCGACTCGACTCCGGGCCTCAGCTCTCGATCGCTCTCGATCGGAGCTGGCCCTGGCTCGATCGACGGTGGAGTCGCCCCTTCCTGTTGATGCACGCCTACCCTCCCTGGGTTGTGATAGCGGAGGCGGGATTCGAACCCGCGACCTCAAGGTTATGAGCCTTGCGAGCTGGCCAGACTGCTCTACTCCGCTGGACGGCAGGTTAGCAAATCGGGCAACGAGAAGACCCGGCTTGCGCCGGGTCTTCAGGGAGGGCCGATCGAGGAGGGCGTCGCCGCTAGTAGCGGTGCGCCTTCACGTACTTGTACGCCTCGGCGCTGACGACGTATGCGGAGCCGGGAGTGGTTCCGCCCTCGACCCGTGCCCGCGTGCTCCAGAGAGCCTTCGTCTCCTCGACCTGCGAGAAGTCGGGGAGCGGGAGGCCGTCGAGGAACGTCTGCACACCTGAATCCAGCGTTGCGATCAGGTAGCAGAACGCCGCGATCTGAGCCTCCTGGGTCAGGTTCGAGTACGTCATTGCGCCGCCCTCCTAGACCTCGACGTTGACGTTGTAGGCGACGACGGCCGCGCTCGGAACGGCGACCTTCGCGTCCACCCTGGCCGTCACGATGAAGGACGTTGCTCCCTCGCGCGGATCGCGCCAGGTCTCGAACTTCATCGCGCGGTGGTAGCCCGCGTAGAGGTTGTTCTGGTTCGTGAGCAGGACGCTGGACGTGTCCGGCGAACCGCTGACGATGCCCGCGTCCAGCGACGGGCAGCCCTTGATCAGGATGCCCTGGTAGCGCAGCTCGTTCGTGCCCGTGAGCATCAGGTCACCGAGCGGCGTCCCGCGCGAGGCGAGGATGTCGCGGTACTTCTGCTCCAGGGTCACGGGGACGTAGTAGCGCCCGTTCTGGACGAGGTTCCGCAGGAACCTCTTGGGCATGTTGGCGAGAACGACCCGGAAGATCTCCTGGTAGTCCTGCGCGTAGGTCGTGGCGTCCACGGCGTTGCCGGACGTCTTGACCTGCTTCACCCAGCCGTCGAGCAGCGCGAGGTACGTGTCGCCCGAGGCCTTGTCGCCGTTGACCATCAGGTCCTCGATGTCGAAGCCGAAGCGGTCGGCGATCGTCCGCTCCAGCGACTGGGTCAGGTTCTGACCCGCGACGTTGTCCTCGAAGACCTCGTCCGACACGGGGATCTCACCACGGATCAGCGCGGTGGAGATCTCCACGATGCCGGTACTCGGCTTCACGCGGTCCGTGGTGCCGAGGCGCGTGGCCTCGACGCCGGGGCGCGCGATGCGCGAGGCGAAGTTGATGATGCTCTCCTGCCACTTGGCCGAGGCCGAGGTGACCGTTCGAACATCGCCCAGGAAGACCTGGGATGCGGCCATCAGCTCGATGAACTGAGTGACCTGCTCGATGCTGATCGGCGCCTGGCCCGCTCCGCCGAAGTCGCCACCGGAACCTGCGAAGGCACCGGCGGTCCCGTCGGAATCGGAGAGAACGGCCTTGCGGAGCAGCTCTTCCGTGCTCAGCACTTCGTTCCCTTCCTTTCCTTGCCCGGTCCGCAGCGCGCTAGCGCAGCGTCACCCGGTGGCCCTGCAGGGCCTTCGCGATGGCGGTCTGGGTCGTCGGGGCCTGCGGCTCCTCGCCGCGTGCCTCGCCTTCCTGACCGTCGAGACTCTTGCGGGCGGCGATGCCCAGGGCAGTCTCGATGTTGCCCACGCGGTCGATGACCGCCTCGAAGATGTCGTGGTAGGGCTTCATGCCCTCCTCGATGGCCTTCGTGACGTCCTCGATCGAGAGCTGCGGCTCGGCCGGGGTCTCCGGCGTGGCTGCAGGCTCGACCGCAGGAGCTGCTTCGACAGCCGGAGCGCCCTCGGCGGAGGGAGCCTCGACCGACTTCCGCAGCTTCTCGACCAGCTCGTCGCCCAGCGCGCCCATGCGGGCGTCGAGGGCGGCGTTCAGCTCGTCCTGCGTCATTTCGATCTCGTCCTTTCCGTCCAGCACCTTGCGGAGCCGGTCCAGAATCGAGGGAGCGTCCTGCTGACCAGCGCTCTGCGACGCGCTCTTCGTCACGACCTCCAGCGCGGACACGGTCTTCGCGACATCGGCCTTCGCCTCGTCCGTCAGGGACGAGGTTTCGAGCCGGTCCTTGACCGCCTCCAGTGCCTTCGGCATGACCGCGAGCTGGCCGTCGATCACGTCCGCCACCAGGAACTTGTACGCGCCGTAGCTAGCCGGGACACCGTCCTCGGTCAGCTCGGCCTCGCCATCCTGCCAGAGAAAGCAGGCGGCGTACTTCGGCGATGGCCCGTCCTCGGCGCCGGTGGCTGCCCGCACGCGGGCCTCCGCCTCTCCGACTACCCAGGGCTGCTCGGGACCGACCACGAAGGAGAGCGCGTCGGCATCGGCGCCGTCACGCGACTTCGCGATCATCCAGCCGTCGATCAGGTTGGCTCCGAAGTCCACACCGGAGACCTCACCGATCAGCAGCTTCTCCAACTTCGAGAGCGTCGCCATCTCAGACGACACTACCCCGCTGGTCAGTCCCGCCTTAAGTAGGCACGCCGAGACCGCCCCAGGTGCGGGCAGGGCTTAGACTACCGCGCGAATCAGTCCAGGCGGAAGACGCCGAAGTAGGCGTGGCCGACGCAGCCGTTCTCGTTCAGCCACTCCGACCTTCCTCCGGCGCGGCGGTCTCCGCCGAGCCACATGGCGAGCTGCCGCTCGGACAACTCATGCGGGTGTCCCTCGTGCGCCGGGATGTCGATCCACTCGAACAGGCGCAGGATCGGGGCGTGACGTCTCGCCGTAGCGATGACCGCCTCCGGGTCGCGGACATGCTGGAGGCAGTTGTAAATCCACGCCTCATCGAACCGTCTCGGCGTGCCCTCAGCGCGGTAGCCCTCGGCGGGCGCGCGGTCGTAGACGATGCCGTGCGCCCGGTAGCGCGCCTTGCACCATGTCGGGATCGGCAGCGGATCAACCACTCGCTTCTCGCGCCCGCCGGTGGTCTTGAGTAGCATCGAGACCGGCCCGCCGCCGATGTCGAGCACGCGGCTGCCCGCCAAGTCGTAGACCGGCCAGCGCCCCTGATCCTCGTACCACCGCAGTCCCATGAGCCGCGCGTAGGTGAGCTGCTTCGTCTCCTCGCCGTACGTCCAGCAGGCATCGCCCCACCAGCGCTTCTCGAACTGCTGCGCGGTCAACGGTCACGTCCCCGGATCATCGGCTTGAGCAGGGAGCGGTGGATGAAGACCATCGTCGGACGGTGGCCGATGCGCTTGTAGCCGCCGCTCGCTCCGTTGTACATCTCGTACTCGCCCTGGTGTTCGGCATAGCGACCGCGCTTTCGATCGGCCCAGTGCGAATCGTAGAAGTCGAGAGGAACAGCGTACTTGCCGTCAAGCGGACCTCCGATGCACGGCCAGGCCAGCGGCGGCTCTTCCTCGCGGCGCTTCGTCTTCGCCTCGGCGGTCTTCGCCCTGCGCTCTTCGACGGAGAGCGGCAGACACTCCGAGCAGAAGCGCGGCGCCCAGGATGGCACCTTGCCGGTGAGCGGATCGCGAGACATCGCCACGTCGATCTTGCACTTCCGGCGCTTGCGACAGGCGGAGCAAGACTCAGTGACCGGCTCGTTCCGCTGTGCCACGCAGTCGCGACAGGAGCAATCCTCGGCGTGCTTGACCACACTCATCGCAGCGCCGACGTGACGCCGGAGATATTCTGCACGATCATGTTCTCGTAGCGGGCAACGGCCGGGCGCATCTGCGTCCCGAGCCACAGCCCGCCGACCGCGTAGGCGGCAAGGGTCACGGCGAGCCATCTAAGCACCGAGGGCCTCCACGAGCGCCTTGACGAGCGGCTGCGCCATGATCCACTCCTGCGGATCGGCGTACTCCATCTCCTCGAAATCGTCGCGGTACGGGTAGATGGGCCGGTTGAAGAGCCAGCCGAGCTGCAGCCGAGAAGCGTTGACCCGGAAGTAGTGCAGGAGCGCTTCCTGATAGTCGCGGTCGATCTTCGTGACGTCGTGCCAAACGCCGTGGCGATCAACCCACCAGCGGCCCTGGTTCGTGAGCAGGTCGTAGCGTGTCCACTTCCGGGTGATCCCGCCCGGCAGCTTGCGCTGCGGCTTGAGCTGCGTGCCCAGGCGCGTGCGCTCTCGGCGCGGCTTGCCCGCGTTGACGAAGGTCGCCCGGCGTGCCTGGCGCGGTCTAGGCACGGGGATGATCCTCCCGGTAGCCGACTGCCTCGTAGATGGTCGCTTCCTCCATGAGTCGCACAATACCTGAACGGCGCTCATGTTCAACCTCGACCTCGCGCGTGCGCTCGGTCCGGCGCCAGACGTAGGCGGCGTCGGCCGTGTGGCACCAGCGCTCCATCTCGCCGCCGCCGGTCTTCGAGATCGCGGTGTGCTTGCCATCCCACTCGGGAGGCCCGCCTTCCAGCACGACCAGCATCGTCCCGGCCGGGCGTGGCATCAGCGCAGCGCCTCCAGCTCGGCCTCGGCCTCCGCCAGGTCGTTCGCCAGCTCCTGCACCTCGGCCTTCGACCACTTCGAGCGTCCGTGCTTCTCGGGATGCTTGATCTTGTAGCGCAGGGACGTGACGCGGTTCTGCGCGCGGCGCTTCGGCGTCATCGGCCTCTTGCTGACCTTCGGCATCTCGGCCTTGATCGCGTCGGCCAGCGACGAGCGCACCGGCTCCTTCGGCGCCTCGGCGCCCTCGGCCAGCGGCTCACCGTGCGAGACGAGTGCCCGCAAGGGGAACCAGTCCGTCCAGTGCGGCTTGTGGGGCTTGCCGGTCTCCGGGTGGTTGCCTTCTCGCACGGCCCGGACGTACAGGCCCGGTCCCTTGTGCGGCAGCTCGGCGAACTCCTCGACGCGGCGAACGCCACGCCAGATGATCCAGCGGCTGCCGACCTCGACTCCAAGCGTGTCCTTCACGGCTTCCTCCCGGTGCCCTCGCAGCGGCTGCGCGACGGCATCCCGCTGCCGGACCTGCCCCACGGCCGGAACCGCTTGTGAGCGCCGACCTTGCCCGCCTTCGTGAGCCGGACTTCCTTCCCGCAGACCGGGCAGACCATCACGACCTCCTCTCGGCGGCGCGTCGCAGCGCCGCCACCAGATTCTTGTGGCCGCGACCCCGCTCGGTCCAGGATCGCGGCGCGACTGCAACCAGCTCCTCTCCGTCCATGATGCGGAGGTGCTTCTTGCCCTCCTCGACGGTGAAGCCTAGCTCGGCGGCGATCCGCCGGATGGTCCGTTGGTACGCCTTCATCGGCCCACCAGCTCCTCTTCGAGCATCGAGGCGATGGCGAACAGGTCATCCGCCAGCTCCCGCTCGTAGCGAGCGCCTTCGGTGGCGCCTTGCGCCTCGGCGCGACGGGCGACGTGGTGCGCGCGGTCGCCCGCCTCCTTCAGCGCGGCGATCAGACGGCGCAGGCGCCGCGTGTCGTCGCTCAGCAGTTTGCGCTTCAAGCGCCGCTGGGCCAGGTCTACGATCTTGCTCATCAGTCCTCCTCTGCGTCCGGGTGGCGCGCAAGGCCATCCGGGTAGTGGTCGTGAAAGTCGTCCCAGAATGTCCGGGGCGGAGTGGCATCGGCCTGCGCCTTCTCCATCGAGGCGACCGCCTCCGGCCCGTGGCCGAAGTGCGCGTAGCCCTGGCGGAGCATGCCGAGGTAGTGCTCCGATGCCGGTCGCTGCGTCCATTCGCGCGAGCGATCCGTCATGAAGTAGACGATCGCCTTCTCGGGCTGGCCGTCGCGATCGAGCACGGTGACCTCGCGGCGGTCGTACATGCCGAAGCCTCCGGGCTGGTAGCCCTCGCGCTGATCCAGCCGCAGCAGAGCCTCCGGGGTCAGCTCCCAAAGGACGCCGTAGACGACCTCGCCCGGCGCCTCCTCGATGTCCGCGAAGGCCCGCATCCGCAAGCCCCAGTCGGGCAGGCAGGCGCGGCCGAGCGGGATCGGCGGTCCGGGCAGGTAGTCCATCGTCTCCGGGTCCATGTTCATCCCGAAGGCGAAGTAGAGGTGGCGCGTCATGACCGCTTCTCCAGACCCGCCAAGCAGCGCTGGCAGGTGACCGCGCGGTCGTCGCCGACCGGGTCGTGCTCGACCGCGAAGAAGCGCGGCGAGTGCGGCTGGCAGAGTGCGCGGGGATGGTCGTGCCCGCCCCAGCCGCGCGTGGTCTTGATCGCGGCGTGGACGGCGTTGCCGTGGCCGATCGAGCAGGTCAGGTAGCCCTGGCCTTGTTCCCGCGCGTAGGCGAGCCGTGCGGCTAGCCGCGCGTTCTTCTTCGCGGGGAAGCTCGGGTCGATCGCGCTGGGCAGCGGTGCGCTTAGTGCGTTCATCGTGGCCTCCTTGTTGGTCTCCATACCCGGATTATCGCCGAAGGGGAGGACGGACCGCATCCCTCGAACGGGTAGTTCTTGCACTCTAGAATCCGGGGTCCTCTTCGATGCCCTCGATCGTCTCGAAGCCTTCAGCGGTGTAGCCGACGCGCAGCCCGATCTCCGCCAGCGTGCGGTCGAGCAGCTCGCGGTTCGGCTCTTCGATCACCTCGTCGTTCACGTACCGCAGCGATCCGTCCGCATAGCGCACCGTCCAGTTGCCTGCACGCGGGTCGCGCCAGACGTCGCGGACGACCGGGCGCGGTGGAGGTGCCTGCTGCGCCGTGACCCGGAACTCGGTCGGGCCGGGAACCGTTGCCAGGTATGGCCCGCCCACGAGGTCAACCGCCTGAACCACCGGCGGCTCGGCTCGAATCGACTGGAGGTGTAGGTTGTCGATCTCGCGACGTGGCTCGTCGGCGCCTCGACGCGTGGCGATCGAGTAGCCGCGCAGGTCGCCAGGACTGAGAACAGCAGCCTGATCGGGTCGCAGCGTGAAAGTGCATTCGACCGCCTCGCCCAGCCGGGTGGTCATCTCGATGTTCGAGATTGTCCCGATGACGTTGCCGTCCGGCCCACGCAGCTCGGCGGTGTAGGGAGGCACCGTATTGTCGATGGCGGACGCGACGTCGAACCCGAAGTAGCGCCGGTCGCTCGACTCCGGCGGCAGGTGCGTCGAGCCGGGAGGAGGCACCGTGCCCGCCAGCGGCCGGTCGTTCTCGACCCGGTGCCGGTTGCCGAAGATGTCGGTGGCGAACTGCATCGGCCGCATCGCGCGAGCGGACTCGGCAACCGCCTCGCCCATCTCACGGATCGAGTCGCCGACGAGCGCGCTCATCTCGGTGTAGCTTCGGCCGAGGTCCCGCCCGATGTCGAGCACGGCCGCATACTCCTCCATCGTCATGTCACGCGATCCCGTCTCGAAGATCAGCTCGTCGTGAACCTGGAGCGGCTCCTCATCCCAGTCCAGCTCGTGCAGCGCGGCGTAGTAGGTAATCTCGGCGCCGTCCGACGCGCGGTCGGTCGCCTCGATGCGCGTGTAGAAGAGCGCGTTCGCCGGAATCGCGATCGGCTCCTCACGATCGACGGGAAGCAGCACCGCGATCGTCGGCTGCCGGTAGACGTAGGCGAGCTGCTCCGGCATCTCCCCACCGGGCACAGGTGGGTGGACCAGCTCGGTCTGGCCGTCGAATGGACCGCCGATGAACTCTACGAGCGCCACGGCGCCCGGCGCATGTAGCACGCGCCGCAGAACCAGGCCCAGCACTCGATGATCGCCTCGCGGATGAAGCGGCTGTGTGTGGGCAGCTTCCTCTTGATCGCGACGCGGTGGATGGCGGCGATGCCGCCGCAGTCCTCGCAGCGCTTGCCGAAGCTCATGCGGCCCTTCCAGAAGTGCGAGTGCCCGCAGCGCCCTCCGTCCCTCGGGACTCGTCTGGGTCATCTGCTGCGGGCGCCCGCCTACGGGCAGCGACCTGCCCGAACTCCTCGGCGATCTTCTCCTCCGACAGGCCAGCATCCTCCGCCTCGCGTCGGGTCATCGCCAAACCAGGGAAGCAGTTAGGGCAGGGCGGCGAATCCGCATCCTCGTAGACGTAGCGGTCGCAGCCGGTGCAGCGCATCGGGTAGTCGTCGGCTCTCATGGAGCGCTCCCTTCCGATTCGCAGCCGGTGCAGGTGCCATACGGCACGTCGCCGACTCGCTTCGTGACCGAGGACGCGCGCAGCCAGCGCATACGGAAGCAGCGCTCGCAGAATCCCAACTCGGCTCCGTCCTTTCGCTTCATGCACCGAATCATACCTGAACTGGCGGAACACGCCAGCGCCGGTAGACTCCGAGTGATGGCCGACGCGCCCGCATCCGTCTTCAGCGTGCAGGACCTGCCCAACGTGTCGATCGACCAGTCGGGCAACGTCCAGCCGCTCAGCAGCGCAGACCCGCGCAAGAAGCGGAAGCGACCGAAGCGATGAGCGACTGGCCCGACAGCTTCTTCAACCCGGAGCGGACCGAAGCGCCGATCTCCGAGTGGGATGGTACGCCTCGGCTGCTGATGGACTACGACCAGCTCTGCGCGATCATCTCCATCGCCTGCCCGCACTGGCGTGCGGACGTCACCGGCCCTCCGGCCTTCGGGACGTTCGTCCCGACGCGGCTGGAGTTTGGCGCCCTCGTTGCGCCGACCCGGAACCTCGCCCTGCAGACGATCGAGTCACGCCTGCGGCAGTGCTGCAGGCTCTGGGGTCGCGAGTACGACGAAGACGACTGGGCTGTCGAGCTGTACCCAGTCTGGCAGAACTAGGCGCCGTCGTTCGGCGTCGGCTTCGGGCCGACACCGTCTGCCGGTGGTGCAGTCGGCTCGGCAGGGAAGCTGCCCCAGGTTACGCCCTTGTCCGTCAGCTTCAGCGTGCCCTCGATCCTGAAGACACCCTGCATCTTCTTCGCGAAGGCGAGCGCCTCCTCGCCGGACCAGTCGGCCGCGATCAGGAGGTGGTAGTTGGCGACGCCGGGGATGGCCTTCTGGACGTGCCTCCCGGTGTAGAACCAGTGCGGTGGCGCAGGCTCCTGGTGGAAGACCCACCACTCCGCCCAGGTCGCGTAGCCGAGCGTGTAGCCGTACCACGGCTCCCACTTGCGGAGGTCGGGCTTGCCGTCGCGCGTCCAGGGCTGGTCGTAGAGCTTCAGCGCTGCCTCGACGCTGTTCTCGACCACCGGGACCCAGATGGCTGGGTCGGTGCTCTCGGTCCGCAGCGCTGCCTCGGCAGGCGTGCCGATCTGGGAGGCCGGGATGTTGATCTGGAAGATGCCGCAGTCGCGCGAGACGACCTTGCCGTTCGCGTCGAGATTGTCGTGCCATGCGCCGACGTAGAGCTGCGACTCGGAGTGCGCCGTGGCCACGGCCTTGATCAGGCCGATGCCTCCCCAGTGCTTCGCCGCGTACTTGGCGAAGACGCGCGGCATGAGCTGCGGCCCGGCGAACGGCACTAGAGGTGCCTCACAAACCAGATGATCGCCAGCACCGCGAGGATGCCCAGGATGAGCTGCCAGAACGAGATGGTGATGTCGGCGAGCATTACTGAACCACCTTTCCGAACGGGGACAGAGACGACCCAGGACCCGGATCGTCGCGGACCGGAGCGCCGGTGGAGAGCAGCAGCCGCGCCCACGCCTTACCTGCTTCGGTGGCGGACTGGTGGTCGCCGCCGATCCCGAAGCCGTACTCGATACCGACGCCCGTGTTCGCGTCGTGGTAGAACCGAGCAATCTGCTGGCCCGGCAGGACGACGTCACCCACACCGCAGTCCACGTGGATGTACTCCGCCAGGTACCACTCCTCACCAGCGTTCGGGCCGTCGAGGAAGACGCCGTGGATCAGCCCGCCGTGTCCGTTGAAGCCGGACGGGTTGCCGTAGGGTCCCGGCCAGTGCGAATCGGTCGTCGCCTCGATGATCTTCGAACGCCCCAGCGCTCCGATCGGCGACCCGGCGTTGCCGCCGTAGTCCACGCCGTCGTCGGTGCGCTCGGGTACGAGGCCCTTCGAGTGTGCGAACGGGTTGACGTACACCGCCGGAGGCTTGTAGCTGGCGTAGAGCTTGCGCGCGTAGGCGTCGAACCAGGGCCACAGCGCATCGAGCGCGGGCTGCTGAATCTGGCCGTTCTGCGGCAGGCTGACCGTCTTCTTCCACTGGTTCAGCCAGCGCACGGAGAATGGCCCGAACACCGGCGTCAGGCCCGCAAGCTTGCCGGGACCGTAGCCTGCACGCGCGAGCGCACGCTTCGCCGCCTTCGCGTCGGCGCCGGTCGTCCCGAGCTTGATCGTCCGCCAGAGCTGCACGGCTGAGAGTCTACCGGCTCGCTGCTACGGCGTGCCTGGGGCGATGACGCCCATCGCCTCGGCCGCTGCGCGGCTGATCCGGTACTGCGATCCCAGCGAGCGGTTGCTGCCCTGGTCCACCCACTGCTTCGATCCGTCCGCGATGCCCTCCGAGCCAGACGCAGCCGTCGAATCGACGTAGCCGTCCATCGCCTGGAGCTGCGCCTCCTCTGCGCCCGACGCCGTGACCCAGTACGCGTTGTAGGTGCGGTCGATCCGCACCAGCGTGATCGGCACGCCCGCCGCCTAGTTGGTCAGGCCGAGGTTGACCGCGAGCGCCCGGCTGATGACCCAGGCAGGATTCGTGCCCGGCAGCACCGAGCCGTCCACGTCCTCGATGACCGCCTCGCCGTCCACCTCGTCCGCCCAGAACGCTGAGACGTACTGCGCCGCCGGGTAGTCGGTCGAGTGCTTGTAGCCCGAGAAGTCCCCGTAGGCGCCGGTGACGAGAGCCGTGTTGTCGGCCCGGTTGAACTTGACCAGGGACGGCGTCATGCCAGGTCCCTAGAGCAGCTCGCCGGTGCCAGCCTGGAGGTGCTTGCGGGCGCGCTCGTAGCTCATGATGAGCTGCTCGTTGAAGGTGTCGAGGCCGTCCGCATGCGCGGACTTCGTGACCTGCACCTTGAAGCCGCCGGTCGTCGGCGTCTTCGCCTGGAGCGCGGTGTCGGCTGCGGACCCCGCGAGGACCGGGTAGTCCACCTGCGGCATGAGCCTAGACTCCCTTGAAGGAGTAGGCCGAAGCGTCGCCGGTGTACTGCGGGGCGGCGAAGCCCGAGACGCCCTGCGCCCGAAGCACTCCGGCGGTCACGAGGTACCGGCTGGTGCCGATCAGCTCGCAGAACTCGCCGTCGTTGCGCCCGGCATCGCCGGGTCCGGTGGCCTCGCCGTTGAGCGCTGCCAGGGCCGTGTCGTCCGCGCCGGTTGCCGACACGTCGTACGTGCCGTCCGCCCGGTTGACCTTGTTGATCGTGATGCTCACGGGAGGAAGTCTACCGGCGCCATCCGTGCCGGAAGAAGGGAGGCCCGCTTGCGCGGGCCTCGGTTTCTTGTCCGACCTGTCTAGGGTCCGGGTCTTCCCGGCTAGCGGCTGCCTCGGAGGGTCCTCCTTCCAGCTCGGGGTATAGGACTGCTCAGCGTACCACGGGCGCGCGGCCGAATCCAACCACACCTTGCGGGTCCGCGCCTCAGAGCGTGGTCGGCCCCGGCACGCTGAGCAGGGCTGCGGCGAGCTTAGCGGTCGCGCCTATATTCTGCACTCCCTCGGGCCTCGGCACGGCGTCCACGTTCGCCCGCATCTCGTCGCCGATTCGCTGAGCGTCCTCCGGCGTCAGCGACGCGTCATCGACCATCTGGTAGAGGAGCTGGTTGGCGCCGTTGGCGGCGCGGCCCTCCGGCGTGTGGAACTGCAGCTCAACCGGGAATCCGTCGTCGGTTCTGAGAACAGCGTTGATTCCGACGTAGGTGCCCGGCAGGAATCGCTGGCTGCCCGGCGTGCCTGTCCAGTAGTTGCGGAGTCGCTGGACCGTGAGCGGCAGGTCCGCGAGCGCCGCTCGAACGCCGTCCGTGTAGTCGATCGTCGGGTAGATCAGCGTGTAGCGGAGCGCGTCGTAGACATGCCCGGCCGCGTCCTCCAGGGTCGAGTCGTCGCGCTCGGCGACCGCCTTGATCTTGGCCGCGAGCGTCGTCGGGTCCTTCCAGCGGAACTCCAGCCCGCCGAGATAGCCGCCCGTGGCGCGCGCCGCCTGCTCCATAAACGCGGTGGTCTCCGGTTCGTGCCGCACGGCTTCGCGGTAGAGGCCCCGTGCGAGCGCGTCCGCGCCCGTGTCGGCCTCCGACCACCACGGACGGGCGCTGAGCAGGACCTGCGGGTCGGGGAACTTACCAGGCCCCTCGAAGCGCCAGCCCCGATCGTCCACGTAGACGTGCGCGATGGGCTTGATCGCGGTAACCGGAATGTCGCCGTGCCCGTGCGCCTCCAACCAGCGCTGCACCGTGAGCACGTCCCCGGTGTCCCGGCCGCGCGAGCTGAAAACCACGACGTCGAAGATCTCGCGCATCGCCGTCAGCCACTCGATCGCGCCCTCGACGGGCGGATCATCGACCGCGACCGGCGTCGTGGCGCCGTCGCCGGTGTAGTGGTGCAGCACGCCGTCGAAGTCGATCGCGGCGGTCGGACGCCACTCGGGTGGCGGGACGACGTTCTTCCCTACGGAGAACAGCCGCGCATCAAGCACCGTAGACGGCCCAGTCCGCGTCCTGCATCTGCTCGGCGTCCCAGATGGAGTAGTTGTCGCCCCAGGGAGCGACGGCGCTGAGCTGCGGAGCGAGACCAGGGTTCTTCTCGGCGTTGACTTCGATGATCGGCCACGTGTGCGGCCCCGTTCCGTTGCCTCCCCAGAGACCAGGCTTCGGGACGGCGTTGCGAGGGAAGCCGCGCCAGAAGGCGTCGCTGTCCATCGCGCCTGCGATCCCGACGCCCGGCGCGACACCGGCCATGCCCGAGTACGCCTCGGTCATGCAGTCCCAGCCCGCTGCGATCCAGGTCTGGTAGTAGACCGCGTCGGCCATGCCCGCACACAGCGTGACGCGAGGGAAGGTCGGGTGAGCGTTGGCGAAGGCCGTAGGGAAGTCCGGCGTGTCGATCGGGAACTCCTCGATGTCGGCGCCATACGCGTCGAAGCCGTAGGTCGTGAGCAGCCGGGTCACGTGGTCGAGGCGCGGCTCCGGGTAGTCCTTCTGCACGTCGCTGCGCTCCCAGAGGATCGCCTTCATGCCCAGCTCGTGCTGCGCCGCCACGAAGTCGGCCATGAACTGCTCGTTCTGCAGCGCCGGACTGCCCTCCAGCGCGGCCCACGAGAAGCCAGCCTTGTGCAGGCGCGCGGCAATCTGCGCCGGTGTCCAGTCGCCCGACTCGAAGCCCCAGGCGATGTGGATGCCACGCCCCTTCCAGGGCGGGTTCTTCCAGATGCTGACCGGCTCCGGGTGAGCAGGCGGAGGCTTCGGCGGCTTCGGATGCGCGTGCAGCAGCTCGTGCCGCAGGCGCCACGCCCACAGCGGGACGAGGTGCCAGACCGCCGGACGCGGTCCGCCCTTGTCCTTCCAGGTGTTCCACGCGTCGAACTCGGCCCACTGCTCGAAGCACCAGTCGTACTGCGGGCGAGTGAGGTGCGGGATGTCCTTCGGGCGCGGCTTGCTCGGCAGGATGCCGTAGCGGTAGTCGCACGCCTCGTCCCACCACGAGGGCAGGGGATGCGGAACAGGGCTAGCCACAGCGCGCCGCCTTTCTGAGCTTCGCCAGCTTGAACTCGGTTGCCTGTGCGACTCCGCGCACGATGCGCTTCACGACGTCGCTCCACTTGTCGCAGACGTACTTCGGCGAGACGGTGACGTCGAACATGGCACAGCGCGCGGTCTCGACGTCGAAGTAGGCGCAGGTCGCACACGACTCGCCAGGCGCGCTGGCCGGGCGATAGTTGACCGCCGCCGGGATGCTGTTCGCCTTGCCGACCGGCGCCGTCCCGAGCAGGATCGCGCGACCCGTCTTCGGGCAGGGCGCGGAGTGGGTGAGGATCGTGCCGTCCGACTCCACGATCGGCGCATCGAGGCTCTTGAACGCCAGCCCATCGTGCGTCCCACCGCAGCGCGCGCATCCTCGAACGTTGACGATCTCGTCTGCCACTAGATGTCCTGGAAGTCGAAGGCCTTGAACCAGAGGTTGACCCAGGTCGGCGTGGTCGGATGGGCCGGGCCGGTGCCGGGGTTGATCCAGACGCTGTTGTCGTCCTGGTTGTACCACATGCGCGGGAAGGTCCCGATCCAGGCCGAGCCGCCTGCGGGCACCGTGGCCAGGCGGTCCGGCGTCGGAACCGTGTCGAGCTGCGGCGTAGCGAACTCGGCGCCGACGTAGGCGTCGGCCGCGTCGTCGTTGACCGCCAGAAGCCAGGTGTTCCCGGCGTTGTTGGCGAAGTACATCTTGTTCTGGTCGTCGCCCTGGACGAACGCCGAGCCTCCGATGCCGGAGCGCGTGACGCGGGCGACAGGAATCTGGACGCGGCCCATGCTGTCAGCCTACTCCGTGCCTACGAAGGGCACGAAGAACTCCTGCTCGGGAGAGCGGTCGCCGAGCGAGTCCTCGAACTGGAACGCCCAGGTGCCGCTGCGGTTCGGCGCGAAGCCGTACCAGGCGCTCCCGGCTCCGCCATCGACAGCCGCCGGGGAGGACAGCGAGCCGGACGGCGAGCGCAGGAGCGCGGTGTACGGTCCGCTCGCGGAAGCGAACACGGCAGACAGCGTGATCGAGCCACCGATCCCGTGCAGCGGGATGGCCTGAATCTCGGCGACCTGCAGCCCGGCGTGGATGTCGATCGTCGGGTCGTCGCGGTCGAAGGACAGCACGTCTCCGTTGACGTTGTTGACCTCGATCTCGCAGGCATTGACGCCGAGCTGCGGGATGTCGTTCGTCGGCCAGACGAGGCCCTTCCACGGAGCGGCGGAGAACTTCGGCCCTTCGCCCTCGGTGACGGTCAGCTCTCCGCTGCCCGACCCCGGCGGCTCCGGCCCGATCGTGATGAGGCTGACCGGCGCGTATCCCACACTCCAACTCTACCCAGCACCAGCAGAGCCTCCCGAGGGAGGCTCTTGCTGCCAGGGCGCCTGAATCACCTGGTTCCCGCGCCGTAGCGCGACCCGGATTCGAACCGGGAGGCCTTGCCGAGCTACGCGCCCGGCGTGAACGCGAACGTGCCGCTGGCAGGCTCGCCGCCGACGACCGCGCCCTGTGCCGACACCGTGACGACGGAGCCGTCCGGGTTGGTCAGGGTGACCGTGACGGTGGCCGTGCCGAGCTTCGGCGGCTGGGCCGGTGCGATCGACGCCGACAGGCCATCCGCAGCGGGAGTGACCGCCAGGATCGTCGGGTCGTCCACCGACCACACGGGCGCCGCACCAGCCGCAGCCGGAGCGCCGTCCGCATCCACGTAGGAGACGGCTCCGACGCCTGCCGGGTCCGTGTCCTTCAGAGTGAAGTCGGCCATGCTCACCTTTCCGTCATGGGACGTGAAGAAGAAGCTGCCGCTCGCCGGACGTCCCGACCCGGCGTGCTGCAGGAGCTTGAGGACCTTGTCGAGCTTGCGGTCGATCCGCCGGAGCAATGAGCGCACCGTCTCCTGGCCGCTCCAGTCCAACTCGACCTCGATCTCGAACTCCTCGTCCATAGCCCTCCTTTCAGAACCAGTCTACCAGCCGCCAGCAAGGTTCTCTGGACGGAGATTCTCCGGCGGGCCGTTGCCCGCCTAGAACGCTCCCGGCGCGACCTGCGCGCAGAGCAGACCGATCCGGCGCCACATGCGGACGACCCGGTTCCGGTCATCGAGCGCCAGCCGAACGTGCCAGTAGTCGGCGATCATCTGCTGGAAGATCTCCAGCTTCACGATCTCGTCCTTGCGCGTGTCGCCCTCCTCACGCATGTAGAGCGAGTGCCAGGGGACGCCCGACCAGCGCAGCCACTCCTCGGTCGCGTCCCGGCACGAATCCGGGCGACCCGAGAGGCAGATGCAGACCCAGCCCGCTGAGACGAGCTGCTTCGCCAGGTCGATGACCGGCTGGTTCGGCTCGTCGGTGTTGACCCGCGAGTAGTCGTAGGGCGAGCGGTCTACGTGCAGCGCCGCCGTGCCGTCCAGGTCGAGCAGGAAGGCGGAGGGCAGGCGGAAGTCGGGCTGGTAGCGGTAGCCGCCGTCCTCGTAGAAGACGGTGCCGCGCGACTCGTTGCCGAGCGCATTCTGCAGCCGCGCGTGCATCTGCCGGATCGCGACCTCGCCGACCATTGTCCCACGCGTGTAGTGGCGGTCGCGCTCGATGCACAGGTCGAGCGGCACGGAGCAGAAGTCGTCGTTGACCGAGAAGTCGGCACCGGCGTCCTGCGCCAGCTCCCGCCAAGCCCGCAGGTAGCGCGAGGAGATGTTCGTGTCGTCCACGACCACCGAGCGCTTCGCCTCCAGCAACCCGCGCACCGCCTCCTGCTGCGCGGCGGAGAGGTTGGTCTCCAGCCGGTGGGCGATCTTCGGGTCTGGGTCGAGCGGGTAGCCCCGGTTGTAGAGCATCAGCCGCAGGTCGTCGCGGTTGATGCGTGCCCGGTTGACCGGGTCATCGGCGACCCACGCCTTCGCCCAGGTCGTCTTGCCTGAGCCGGGGATGCCGCGAGTGACGATCAGTTCAGGAGTCAATGCGCTCACCCTACCTGAACTACCAGCCATAGTCCACCGACACGGTCTTGGTCGCCGGGCAGTTGGCACAGTGGAAGTCGCTCGCCTCGCTCGGCGCCGAGCCGACCCAGTTGTGGCCGCGCGGCCGCGTCCAGAAGCAGCGGCGCCGAGCGCGACGGTCGGCCTTGCGCTGCAGCCGCGACTTCTTCTCGGCGATGTCGTGGTCGAGCTGCGCCGCCTTGAGCGCCGCCTTGTGATCGACCGGCCTCTCGCTCGGCGGCTCCATGTAGTCGGCGCCCCTCATGAGAGCATCTCCCGCGCGCCGTAGGCCGCGAGGCCCAGGCAGGCGACGATGGCGAGCGCCACCTTCAAGCGGCTCATGACCACAGCTCCTCGGGAATCCGCAGCCCGCGACGCTGCCAGTCGCCGAGCGCCTGCTTGACCAGCAGCGAGAGGTTGTCCGGCCCAGAGAACCAGACCTCGGCGTCGCCGCCATAGGCGTCTTCGTGGAAGCCATCGCCGGTCGGCCCGTAGAACGACGCCCAGGCCACCAGCCGCCCGTCCTTCAGGCGAATCACGGCAGCCTCCCAGCCGTCCCACCCGTCGCCCGACGAACCGCCGTAGAGCACCTCGGCAACGTCTTCCTTTCCGAACGGGCCGACCTTCGACTCGTCCACGGTATTGAAGCCGCCGCTCGTCCACGACCCCTCACCCGGCGTGCGGTCGAACGGGACGTAGATCAGGTCGGTCAGCTCCTCGACGGTCACCACGGCCTCCCCAGCAGGTGCAGCACGATCCAGGCGCCCATCCCGTACTCGACGCCGATCAGCGCGCGGCCGATCCCGGCGCCGATGACCTTCGCCAACACGTAGTCCTTCTTCTTGCCGGTCATGCCGACTCCTCCCAGCCCGGCGCCATGACGTCGAGCGCGTTGATGAGTGCCGTCTCCTGCTCTTGAAACTTGCCCTGCTCCCGCGTCCACAGCTCGACATCTCCGAGTGCGCTGGAGCGTTCGGTAATCGCGTTCTCCTTCTGACGCTGGACGTCGCCGAGCTTCTGCTTGAGGGCCTCCACGACGATGTCGCTATCGCTCATGCGATCTCCTCTCCTCGGTCCATCAGCGGCTTTGCCGCCTCCGGCCTGATCGACGCCCAAATCTTCTCGTGGACGTTCTTGCCGTCCAGCAGCAGGAACATGTACGGCGCCCATTCCGGCTGCCGGGTGACCAGCTCCGCGAACTGCTTGCGCGACCAGTCGGAGCCGTGCCGGTCCTGCATCCAGGACGTCGCGGACGCGTACTTCTCGCGGATGCGCGCCTCGATGTAGTCGGCCTCGGCCTGCAGGTTGCGTCGGACGTTCTCTGCCCAGACCATGAACTCGTCGGGCAGCGTCTCGATCAGCTCCTCGAAGCGGTCGGCGACGATCGCCTCCCAGACCGTGCGCTCATTCAGGTGGGTGACGATCCGGTGCAGCTCGACGTAGTCGGCCTGCTTGATCTTGACCAGCGCGTCGGTCTCCAGCAGCCGAACGACGACGCCTTCCTTGCCGGGTCGCTCGGGCAGCGCCACCGCATCGCGGAAGGTCAGCGCCTGCTGCAGCGCCGCCATCGGTCCGGGCCATTCGAGCGACGGGCCTCGCAGCTCGCCGGTCTCGATCTTGACCTGGCCGATCATGTGCAGGTCGTCCTCGCCGCCATAGTCCACGACGATCCGGTTCTCCGGGTAGATGATCTCGAACAGCGGCGTCCAGCCCTCCTCGGGCATCCAGTGCGCGTACCGGCGCTGGTAGAGCTTCGATGCGTGCAGAGCCTGGTCGGAGGTGAAGGAGCCGCGCGTGGCGATCGACAACCCGCCCCAGGTCGGGTCGAAGTAGCCGATGCCCAGCGAGCCATCCAGCTTGTCGGTGACCTCCACGAGCGCATCCGGGTCGAGCACGAGGCCCTCCGGCGTCGGCTCGCCGTAGTTGAAGAACTTAGCCCACGGCCGCGCATAGATGACGCCGTCCTGCGTGCCGTAGATGATGCCACGGCACTTCATCGTAGTCGCGTTCCAGGCGCGATCATACTGGCAGCGGTGGGTGTAGTTGAGGATCGTGAGCGGCAGCAGTGGATGCTGCTGCGCGGAGACGTATCCCGCCTCGATCATCTCCTCCAGCTCAAACGGGTCGATCAGGTCGAAGATGTCCATGCGCGGACTATAGCGCAGGGTTCAAGAACGAGGAAGCCGCCTTGCGGCGGCTCCCTCCCCGGTAGCTCAGCGCGGCAGCTTGGTGCCGCTATGAAGCCCGAGTCTAGCTCATCCAGGACGCGTCGTGCGCTCGCGCCCTCCGCCTGGCGTGGAGGCAACACCGCCATCGCCGTGCTTGTGGATGAACGTCTGCGCGGGCGCCAGCCGGTCCTCGTCCTCGGACCCGGCCTTCTCCTCGCGCTCGACCATCTTCCGCAGCTTGCGGATGCGCTCGGTGTGGTCGTAGCTGCGCTCGCTCTCCGCCATCGTCCTACGCCGCCCGCTTGTAGAGCGTCGCGGGCCTGCCGATCGCGCCCTTCTTCTGCTTGCCGGTGATGGCGATGAGCTTGCCCTTCTTCACCAGCGCGTTGACGGTGCGCGAGACGTAGGTGTAGCTGACGTCGAACTTCTCGGCGAGCGTCGTCTTCGACTTCGCCGATCCAGTCGCGGCCAGGACCTTCTCCTCGATCGTCTTCTGGGCCATTCTCCCTCCCTTCTCGTTGTTCAGGATACCCGGCCAGCGCGCCGACGACGCGTCTCGCGGGAATCTTCCTCGGCAGGAAACTGCGGCAGCCGCCCAGCGAACTCACGGGCAAGCTGCTCCTCGACCTCGATTGACGGAACGTCGTCGCCGTCCGCCAGCTCCTCGAAGCGCCGCGTGAACTCAGCGAGGACGTCCTCTTCCTCGGACGAGGGACCCGGCTCTTCATCCTCAACGGCCAGGCTCGCTGGCAGCGTCTCCGGCTCGGGCTTCGGTGCAGGCTTGGCGCGAGGCTTGCGCGGTGCGCGTGGCTTCGGCTTGGTCTGCTCCTCGATGACGGTCAGTCGACGGGCCACCGACTCCAGCGCCGCGACGACGAGCGCCAGCGCCTCCTCGATCCGAGCAACGGCAGCGAGAGCCTCCCGATCGGAGGCCGTCGCTGCCGGTGCCCGCCGGACCCGCATTACTCGTCCTTGTCGGCCTTCGGCTCGACCTTCGGCGCCGGAGGTGTCGCTTCCTTCGCCTTCGGCTTCGTGCGCCGTGGCGTCTTCGGCTTCGTGACCTCCGTCCGAACCTCGGCGTCCTCCGCGTCGGCGTCGATCAGGCCCCGCTCCACCAGCGCATCGGTCGTGCGTGCGTCGGCAGGCTTCCAGCCCGCCTCCAGCCGAGCAGGGACGTCGGCCAGCCCGACCACGTTCGTGATCGGAACGTCGCGGCCCTCCTTGTCGGTGACGACCCGCGTCAGCCGATAGTCGCCGTCCGCGAAGCCCGAGGCCGGAACGTGCGCGTCCGAGCCAGGTGCCTCGTCGGGAGCGTCCGGCTCCCAGCCGTCCTTCAGCCGGGCCTCGACCTCCTGCATTTCGAACACCCGCGAGAGCTTGACCTTCCGGCCCTCGCCGTCCTCCTGCACCTTCGTGAGCCGGAACGTCCCGAGGCCGTCCGGCACTTCCGCCGCTCGCATCTTGTCGAGCAGCTCCTCTTCGGTGAGCGTCATGCCACCTCCCTTTCCTGGCCTAGTCTACCTGAACGACGGAGGGCCGGTCGAAACCGGCCCTCCGCAGCATCCCGGCTCAGCTACGAGCAGTTCGGGACGTACTGAACGTCGTCCACGGTGGAGTCCTCCGTCGTGCCGTAGACCGACGAAAGGGTGAGATCGACCGTGTTGTAGAACAGGTTGGCGACCGACGACCAGCCGCAGGTGTGAATGCCGCCGATCAGGAAGCCCGACAGGTCGGCGCCTCCGCTCTCGGTAGCCGATGCGCTCCAGACGTTGTAGGCACCGCCGTTCGAGCCGACGCGCGTAAGCGCGTTGCTGATCCAGACCTGGTTGTACGGGCTGTTCCCATCGCACTCGTACGCGACCGGGTAGACGAAGATCAGGTTCTGGCCGAACTCCCCGAGCGGGTCGAAGCCGTAGTACGTGGCGCCGCAGTGCTCGTAGCCGTCTCCACCTTCGGTCGGCGCAAGGCCGGAGTACGTGTCGAAGATGTTGGCCTGGGTGTCCGGGATGCAGATGCCCGACCCGTTGCACGACGATCCGGTCGGTGCGGCGCAGCCGACGCCGTTGCCCTGGATGAGCGGCGACGTCAGGTAGCCGGTGCCTCCTCCATCGGTCGAGGTGATGGTGGCGTAGGTCCGCCAGGTCGCACCGGCATACGTCGATGAGAGGCTGTCGCAGTTGAGCTGCGGCCCTGCGAACTCGGTGCCGTTCGGCGGATTCGGGTAGCCGCCGCTGCCGAGCTGCCCACCGCAGACGTAGGTCGTCCACGGGTTGTTGTCCGGGACCGGGTTGCCGTTCTGGTCGAGCTTGTAGCCGTTCGACGGCTCCAGCTTGTACTGGATGCAGACGTTTGCGTTCAACCCGTCCTGGCTACAGGAGCCGTCGATGTACGGCGTCAGCGAGCCGTTCGGGTTCGTCTGCTGGTTCTGGCCTGCGTGCCAGCGCGGAACCACCGCGACGCCGGTACACGTTGCATAGGCCGATGCCGCCGGAGCGAACGAGAAGGCGACACTCGCCGCCATCGCCATCGCCACCGACAGGAAGATGAGCTTGCGCTTCACCTGTCCTCCTTGATTACCGCGCCCTGCTATAGAGGTTGATGGCAGGGGTTTACGCGTTGCCTGGATTATACAACGACGAAGCGCCGGTCGCCCGGCGCCTCGCCTGCCGCCTGCTACGCGTCCTAGTCCCAGCGAACGTTCCGCTTGACGAACATCGTCAGCCCGAGCCAGATGCAGAGGGCCGAGACGACCACCCAGCCGAGGGCGATGGCGCCGGAGACCGCGACGATCTCGCCCGTGCTGTGGTAGAAGGAGTGCGGCGCGTACCTGTCGATCTCGCCGCCGCCAGCCGGAGTGACAGAGCTGATCAGCGTCAGGTCGTTGACGTGCTGGTGGTCGTAGCCGAGGCCCAGCCCGGTGAAGACCAGGGCCAGGGCGATCGGCAGCGCGACTGCGATGAAGAGGCCGAGCGTCCCCTTGACGAAGTTCACTTCGACCTCCCGACGAAGTAGGTGATCTGGCTGGTGGGCACGAGCTTCCCGCCCGGCGTCTTCGCGTAGCAGTCCCAGTCGAAGGCGCTGGTCTGGATGAACTCGGTCGGCATCCCGCTGCGCCCGTTCAGCGACGAGCAGTAGGCGCGGGTGTTCGACATGTCCCACTGCATGCAGCCGTAGACGATCCCGACCACCGCGCCGACGATGGCGCCGACGACGATCATCGCCGCGATGCCGTCCCGCAGCACCAGGCGACCGTTCCAGTCGCGCTTGGCGATCGGCCACAGCAGAAAGTCGAGTGGGTTGCGTCGCCGGAGCGACGAAGACATGGTGCTCAAAGGGTCCTCCCTCGATCGTTGACAGTTCAGAATATAGCGCGTCAGTCGGCGTTCGGGTCAAGCCCGTGCAGGTGCCGCTTCGAGTGGTGGCGCTTGCAAGCGGGGAAGCCGTGCTCGGGATCGGCGTGCCCGAGGTGCCAGCAGCCACGGACGTGGCAGTTGCGGTGCCGGAAGCCGACGATGATCGCCGTCAGGATCGACGCCTCACCGAAGTCCGAGCCGATGCCCGACCAGAACTGGTAGCCGTCGCCGGACAGCGGGTGGATGAGGTGCGGGAGGAAGGACCAGTCCATCCCGGCAAAGTCTACTGTCCTCGATTCGGCTGGCAGGACTCGAACCTGCGGCCTCCGGGTTCGCCGCCCGGTGCTCTTCCGCTGAGCTACAGCCGATGGGCCGGGCAGGGATCGAACCTGCGCGCGCCGGATTTCACCCGGCAGCTCTACCGCCTGAGCTACCGGCCCTTGTCTCCGGGCCTCACCCGACGAGATGCGGAGCTTGGCAGCTCCCTCGTCCCGCCGGGTGGCGGGCTGCAGCCCGGTCGCAGAATCTACCCACCGCATTGCTCGCTGCCCCTCGGCGGTGCCCACCCGCCTACTCACAGCGCATGGCCGGATTCTAGCCGAGGCCAGCGCCGGTGGCCACCGTCAGCACGGTGACCAGCACGAGCACGACGGCCGTCTCGACGTAGCCGCGAATCCCTGCGCCACGGAACCAGCCGATCTGCAGCGCGACGCCGACCGCGATGAGGCTCGTAGCCGCGACTGCCCAGTGCAGCGGCAGGAACGTGAACGGGATGCCCGGCGCTGCGCCGCCGATCAGCGTGGCGATGAACATGACGCCAGCCGTGCCGTAGTTGCGATCGGGTGTGGACAGCCACTTGCCCGCGCCCATGCCGACAGCCGCTGCGACCGCCGCGCCCATGACGCCGACGACCACCGCCTTGCTGTGCCCAGCGAGGATTAGCGCCGCGATGATGCCGATGCCAGTCGTGAGACCATCGAACGACCCGAAGATCGCCTGCTCGCGATCCTCGACGGTCATGCGGGAGGCTTGACGTTGCAGCCGATCTTGTGCAGCTCGGCGAAGAACGCAGCCTCGCCGCTCTTGGCGCCCTTGCCCGAGACTGCGAACTGCGACGCGACGTCGTACACCGCGCGCTGAGCGACGCTGCCCTTCGGGAGCTGGTCGGCGAGCGCGTTCAGGTCCTTCGCGGACTGCGCTGCCGAGACGCGGTTCTTCGACGTCTGCAGCGATGAGCGGATCAGCACGCAGATGACCTTGTGGCCCTCCACGACCGCTGCCTTCTGCGACTCGACCGCGCGGTGGTTGGCGCTGACGGCGTAGCCGAGCGAGACGGTGGAGATCGCGGCGGTGACGATCGAGAGGAAGGCGACGACTCCGACGAGCTTCACCTTCGTCATGCCGAGGAAGGTGTCGGTGACGTCCTCGAAGTGCTCCGGTGTCTTCATCGTGCTCACCCTCCCAGCGCTGCGTGGATCGAGACGTACACGGCTGCGCCCATCGAGATCATCGCCGCGCACAGCCCGAGCAGCGCGATCTTGCGCTCGCGGGCGGAGAAGCCTGCAGCGGCGCGCTGCGAGAAGCTCTTGGCGATCAGCGCCTTGATCGCGCGAGTCGCCGCCATCGTGAAGTCGCCACGATCCACCGCCGCCTGCTTGTCGAGGATCGGCTGCAGCTTCGTGTCGATGTAGGTCTTCAGCTCATCGCGCGTCTCGGCGTTGGCCGCGCGCACCTCCTGGCGAAGTACCTCCACCGACATCGAGACGCGCGTCAGCTCGACGCGGTCGCCGCTGCCGTTGCCGGGCGTGGTCGCCACGGGCTAACTCGGTTCGGGGAGGTGGTTGCCGTCGCTCTTGGACATGCCGCAGGAGGTGCAAGGGCCGGTTCCGTCCTTGCCGCCGTCGTACTCGTGCGGCTCGCCCTTCGCCTTCGCCTTCGCGAGCAGCCCGACTGCAGCCGGAGTCTTGAGCTTCGGGTCCTTCGGATCGTCCGGCTTGCCGGATGCCGAGGTCTGCGCCGTGCCGTCGTCGCCAGCGCCGGACTTGCCAGCGACGTCGGCGCCGATCTTCTGCATGGCTGCCTTGATCTTCGCCTTGATCTTGCCGAGCTGCGCGGCGGTGTAGAGCGCGGCGTTCTTCGCCTGGTTGATGTAGCTCCAGGCGGCGCGGATGTGCTGCTCGCTGTCGAGCGGGTAGCGCGCCTTCCCGTCCTTCTGCCAGCCGGGGTCGGCGTAGGTGACGTTGCCGTAGGGCTTCGAGGAGTCAGACGCCTTCGTCACGACCTCCATCAGGACGCCGAGCAGCGACGCGGAGTCGCCGACGTTGCGCCCGTTGCCCTTGTAGACCTGATCAGGCGGCAGCGCGTCCAGGTCCTCGCCGAATGCCTGCTTCCAGGCACTGACGATCGCGCCAGCCTGCGCGTCGTTCAGGAGCGAGTAAGACGAGGCGAGCGAAGACAGCCAGAGCGCCCGGATGTCCGAGACTCCCTTCTGCAGCGCTCCGCCGGTACCGAAGATGCGGTGCAGCTCCGCCTGCGCCCTGACCGTGTCGGTCAGGTCGGCGTGCAGCCCGAAGCCGCTCACGGGACCCGTGCGGTGGACGATCTCCATCGCCTCCTGCGGGTCACGGAGCTGGTACGCCTTGCGCGTTGCCTCGGTGAGATCGCTCATGGTGCTTAGCGTACCGCCGCCGGAATCTTGGCATCGCCCATCATCGGCAGGTCGCCCTCGGTGGCAACACGGACAGCCGAGCCGCCGAGCGACCAGCCGTTGAGCTTCCCGGCCTTGACGAGCTTCCACGCCTCCGGCGACCACTTGGCGCCGAGGTAGACGGTGCCCGCAGGCATCTCCAGCTCGCGCTCCTCGCCGCCAGCCGTGGCGACCTTGATCGTGTGCTCGTAGGGCCAGGCCATGACCTCGACCCACTCGCCGACCGTCTGCGTGCCGTGATCGCCGTGCTGCAGGTTCAGAAGTCGCCCATTTGCAGCACTTTCTTCCACGAAGGACCAGACAGCCTTCTGCAGCGTCGCGGCGTCGGTCCACTCGCCATGCGCGTCCTTGCGCTCCGGCGCATAGAGCGGGCCGAGCGTGAACCGCTCCTCCTCCAGCGCCTTCGTGACGGTGTAGGCCAGGTCCTCGGTGCCATCGGCGTCGCGCGACATCTGGGCGGCGCTGCCACCCGTCGCTGCGGCGTCGCCGGTGGAGTCGTCTTCCTTCGACTCGGGGTTGCCGGGCTTCTTGCGACGGCGCTCCCTGTCCACGATCTCCTGCATGCGCGCGATCGAGTCCTCCATCCACTCCAGGTGCTCCTGGCGCAGCACGCGCCCTTCCTTCTGCAGGCGCGCGGCGTAGTACGGTGCAGGATCGCTCGTCGCGACGTCGTAGCCGCCGGAGAAGTCGAACTGCACACGCTTCGGCCCGGCAGCCAGCGCCAGGGAATCGAGCGTGAAGGGCACGACCTCGGTCAGCGGCGACGGCGATGCTGCACTCTTGGAGACGTACGCGATCGTGAAGTGAGGCAGGTAACCGTGCTCCTCCTGAAAGCACTGCGCTGTGTAGGGCAGCGCGCCGTAGCAGAGGAGCTGGTCCTTGATCTGGTGACGCAGCCGTCCCAGCTCGGGGACGTCCACGAGCGCGACGATGACGTCCTGATCCTCGGGACCGACGAAGCGGCCGAGGCCGGAGACGCAGCCCTTGATCGGCATCGCGGTGCAGCAAGCGATCTTGACGCACGCGGCGATCAGGTCCAGGTCCCAGGCGGGGTCCGGCTCGCCGAGGTAGAGCAGGGTCAGGTGGATGTCGGTCGCGGCGACGGAGCCGGAGCCGAGCTGCGAGAGCTGGCTGGCGAAGGCATCGTCCTCGTCGCCGTTGCCGTCGAAGGGGAAGTAGCCGATGATCACGGCGCCCGAGGTGTCCTTGCGGACGCCGACGCCGACCGACAGCTCACGGGCTACCGCGCGCTCGAACTCGGACATCTTCGCGATCTCCTCGACCGCCAGCCCGTGCGCGACAGCCTTGCGGAGTGCGCGCTCGCCGTCCTCGACGCCACGGAACGAGTGCCGCGCGCCGTCCGGTCCCCACGAGAAAGCGGCAGCGTCGCCGTCCTCCACGAGGTAGACGCCGGAGAGATCGTCTGGCTTCATGGGTTCGAGTCTACCGGCCAGAGAACGCGCAGCCCCGCTCGCGGAGACGGCGCGGTTCGCGTACAATGCGGGAGTCATAGAAGGAGGTGGGATACTTGAGCAGCACTGAGATTGCCGTCTTCGGCGGGCAGGGAGTCGCGCTCTCCGAGCACGCCCGCATGACGACGGTTGGTCTGCAGCTCGCGCCCGGTGCATCCGAGCAGGAGCTGCTGAGCCTCGCGGAAGGTCTCGGCGCCATCACCGACGCGACGTGCTTCGCGATCGGCGACATCGCGAACTTCTACAAGGCGCACTTCCCGCGCGAGTACCGGGAGTGGATCGACCGGCCCAGCCCGATCGGTGGCCTCGACCAGAAGACGGTCAAGGTCTACGCGGCGGTGTCGGCGTTCTTCCCGCACGAGCAGCGCGCTCGGCACATGACGCGGTTCGAAGGACATCCCGGCGTCAGCTTCTCGCACTTCAGCCGTGTCCGACGCTACGGAGCGGAGAAGGCGGAGTACTGGCTGGGCCAGGCAGCCGAGCATGGCTGGTCGCTCCAGGACATGGAGTCGCGGATCGAGTCCAGCATCCCCGGCACGAACGACGCGCCCGAGCTGCCGGAGACGCCCGAGACTCCGCCCAACTCGTTCCACTGGATCGGCCCGGCCGAGGACCCGATGCGGCACCTGCTGTTCTGCGGCGATGCCACGAACGCCGACGCGCTGAAGACCGGCATCGAGGCGATGCTCGGTGAAGGCGGCAAGGCCACGATGATGTGGACCGACCCGCCCTACGGCGTGGACTACGTCGGCAAGGTCGAGGGCAACGCGATGACGATCCAGAACGACGCCCGCGACCAGGCTGGCCTGCGTGCCTTGCTGCGCGATGCCTGGACTGCCTGCGCGACGATCATGCAGGAGTCGGCGCCGTTCTACGTCGCAGGCCCGACCGATCGCAACGGCGGCGTCTTCATTACCTCGTTCGAGAACCTGGAGACGCCGTGGCGCTACTTCCAGATGCTCGTCTGGGTCAAGCAGCGGATGATCCTCGGGCACTCGGACTACCACCTGCGGCATGAAGCGGTCTACTACGGTTACACGCCTGGACGTCGGACCGGCCGCATCAGCCAGATGGAGAACAGCGCGGCAAACCGTTCCGGCGAGGTTCCGACGCGGTGGTTCGGCCCGGACAACTGCACCTCGGTCATCGAGGTGGACGCGCCAAGTGCGAGCCGCGAGCATCCGACCATGAAGCCCGTCGAGCTGATCACGCAGGCGATCGAGAACAGCTCGGTGCCAGGCGACGTGGTCTTCGACCCGTTCGCGGGCAGCGGCTCCACCCTGATCGCGGCCGACCTGACCGATCGGCGCGCGTTCGTGGTCGAGCTGGACCCGCGCTACGCCGACGTCATCCGCCAGCGCTACCCGCGCTACCGGGCGGAGCGGGAGCAGGCGGGCTACGGCGAGCAGGCCGAGGCGCAGCCCGAGGAGGGCCACGACTTCAGCCCTGGACCGCTCGGCGAGTGACCCGGAATCGTCATTCCGTCATTCGAACGGTGGAGACCCACTCCCCTGACAGAATCGTGGGTCTCCGCCCGTTTCACTCCGCGCCTCGTACACGTACCTACTTCTACTCTGAAGTGATGGAATGACGAGTAAGGGGAGAATGTGGCGGAGCGATGCGGGTTTGAGGCCTCATCATTCCGCTGTACGGAATGACGTGGAACGATGAGCGGCCCGTGGAATGACGAGGTAAGCTGCGTGGGCGCGAGTAGGAGGCCCGCGCGGAACGACGAACCGGCATCATTCGGGAGGTGGGAGTGAGCGGGACCTTTCCTGGCCTTGAGGCGACACCGCAGGAGCTGAAGCGGGCGCTCAGCATGGCCTACGTCTGCGCGCGGCTCGGGATCGTGCTGGACGATCGAGGGCGGGCGCTCTGCCCGTGGCATGACGACCACAGCCCGAGCCTGGAGGTCTGGGAAGGAGACGACGGCCAGCGCATCGGCTGCAAGCCGTGCGACAAGGACTTCGACATCATCGGCCTCGTCCGCGAGAAGCTGCACCAGGACTTCGGTCAGGCCCTCGACACGCTTCGGCGCTTCCTGCTGGAGCTTCCGCCCGATTACGTCCAGCCGACCGTGCAGGGACGTGTTCGCGCCCGTCCCGAGGACCTGGCGGGCGAGGTGGCGATTGCCCAGCAGCGCGCCCGCGAGGACCCCGGCGCTCCGATCGTGCTGGCCGTCCGTGGCGGGTTTGGCTCGCCCGGCGACGACCCGCGCGTGCTCACCGCCTGGGGCCAGTACCTGATCCACAACTGGGGCTGGGGCATCGACCCGGTCGGCACCGTCGTCGTTCCTCACTGGGGACCGGACGGAACGTTGACCGGCGCGCACAAGCGACACGCGGATGGAACGAAGGGCGCCATCTCCGGCAGCTCCTTCCCGAACCTCTACGGGAGCTGGCGACCGCGTCAGACCCAGCGCATCTTCATCGCCGAGGGCGAGACCGACACGGCGTACGCGGCGTACATGGCCGCGCAGCAGAACGAGCCGATCGACGTCTATGGTCTGCCGTCTGGCGCACAGCAGGCGATCGACGCGAGCTGGGTTCACTTCATCCGGGGCGCGCGCTACATCTACCTGGGCCTCGACCCGGATGAGGAAGGCGTGAAGGCGACCCGGCGGTGGATCGAGGAGTTCTTCAGCCAGGCGGGTAGCTCCTGGGACGTGCGCGTCTGCATCCTGCCGCTCGGCAAGGACCTGCGCTCAGCCCGCGCGGACATCTCGCGCCTGCTGCGTTCGGCCGTCCGGCCGCTTCCCTACCCGGTGCTGGTGTCGAAGGAACGGAACGGCTACGCGATCACGCGCAAGTCTGGCGATGCCGAGCAGGTGACGAACTGGACGGTCGAGCCGGTCGCGCAGCTCGCGGGAGGCGACGACCCCGGCTACGACGTGACCCTTGAGCACGCCGGAGTCGTCACCGATGCGGTGCTGCGGCTCTCGGACATGGCATCCGTCGCGGCCCTTAACCGCTGGGCCAACGGACAGCGTCTTCTCTTCACGGGCACGGACTTCGACCGGCGGCTGCTCGCGGAGTGGGTCAAGGCGCGCGGCCACGTGACGCCCGAGATCTTCCAGACCACGCGCGTCGGGATGCACGAGCCGCCGAAGGAGTATTCCTACGCCGGGCCGACGATCGTCTACCCGAATCGTCACTACGACGGCGATCTTCCCTGGCGCTACGCCCCGACGCAGCACACCTCGGACGTGACCGGCCAGGTCTACCTGCCCGCCGAGCCTAACCCGGACTGGGGCTGGCTGGAGACATTCCTGCAGCTCAGCTCCAGCCGCGTGACCCACCCGCTCCTGGCCTGGGTCGTGGCGGCGATGCGGCGCCCGGAGGCACGCGACTTCCCGATGCTGTTCATCGGCGGCTCGTCCGGCGTGGGGAAGAGCACGCTTGCCCGGATGACCGCACGTCTAGCGGGATCGCGCATCGAAGTGGACCTGGGCACGGTGACTCCGTTCGTGCTGCTCCGCGCCCTGTCCAGCTCCCGCAGCCTGCCGGTGTTCGTGGACGAGTGGACGCGGCACTCGCGCAAGGACACGCGCGAGGCCTTCCAGGGGTTCGTGCCGGTGCTCTACTCGCGCGGCACTGCTGAGCGAGGCCAGAGTGACCTCAGCTCCGTGCGCTACGAGCTGACCGCGCCGACGATGGTCGCAGGCGAGGACACCTTCGCGCTCGACCGCGAACGGGAGCGGATCGTACAGGTCCACCCGACGCGCGGAGAGCAGAATCCGGTGGCGCTCGCCTCGATCCAGTACGTCCCGCTGCAGAAGATCGGCGCGGCCATCCACTCCTGGCTGGCGACCAACCCGGACGGGCTGCCGACGATGCGCCTCACGGCCGCAAGCCGCCCCGAATACAACCGCATGATCCTCGAAGCGGGCTGGGAGACGCTGCGCGCGTTCATCGGCGACCTCGTGGCTCACGGGCAGAAGCCGCCGCATATCCCCGAGGTCTGCGACTTGTCCTGCTTCGACGCGGACGAGGACGCGGCGCCGGAGGAGAACATCTACCTCGTCACCCTGATCGAGGGTCTGTCCCTGACCGACGCAAACCACCGCCCGCTGGTCTGGCGCGACACCGAGGGCAAGGGCACGTGGGTCCGCGCTCGCGCGCTCGTCAGCGCGGCGGAGCGCTCGACCGACATCGAGCTGCCGGGACGCTCGATCGCGCTGCTTGACTACTTCCGCGAGCGGTTCGTCGTCTCCGGCGGCGACCCGGTCCGCCCGCCGATGAGCACGACGGCCGTTCGCGCGCACCTGATTGAGGGCCTCGACCTTCCCGGCGAGGCCGACGCCGTCGTCAACCCCGACCTGCCGATCTAGTGCAGCCCTACGAGCATCTCCTCTGGGATGTCGCAGCGATCGTCGTGCTGATCGACACCGCCTGGTTCGTGCGACGTTGGCTCTGGCGTGCAGGGAGAAACGCGCGGAATGCCCTGGAGACCCGTCGCTACCTGCGACGTGACGCGCGCCGCAGACATCGGGCGCTCATCGCCACCGCTCCGCACCGCAACGATCCCGAGGACGGAGGCTGGCTCCCGTGAACCGCGAGAGCCGCCGGGTGGCGAGGCGGCATGCCCACCTCCAGGCCCAGCGGCCCTCGTTCGACTAGTCGTCCACGGCCTTCCACCGGGATCGCGGCCGACGACTGAGCGCCGCCGTTGCTCCGATTCTAGCCGAAATGACGCAGAAGAGCCAAAAGGCGTCATTTTGTGGTACGGTGAGCGCGACCCGGACGAACCGGGCTAGCAGGAGGAGAAGATGGACGTATCCGTCAACGTCAAGATGAGCGCCTCAGACCAGACGGTTCTGGTGCGGGGCCTCAAGCGCGCCATCGCCATCACCGGCGCCGAGCTTCGGAACGCGGACTTGCCCGCCGCCGAGCGTCGCGCGGCCCGGCAGGAGCAGGAGGAGTACAGCGACCTGCTCGGGAAGCTCCAGTGAGCGCCGTCGCCGAGCGGGTCGGCCGGATGAACGATGCCCGGCGCAAGCACGGCATGGTCATCCGCCGCATCCCCGACCCGGAGACGGGCGAGTTGATCACCTACCTGCCGAGCGTCCAGCTCGCGCAGCTCTTCGGGGTCAACCGCGACACGGTCAACCGCTGGGCGGCGCACGGGATCGTCCGCTCGCCCGGCGTCCTGGCCAGTCACCGCCACTGCTCGGTCGCGGACGCCTACCGCTACTGCAGCCTCACGATGTCGCAGCGGCGCGACGAGTACCGGCACCGCTACACGACCGAGGCTGAGCGGCGGGCGATGATCGAGTTCGAGCAGAAGGCCCAGGCAGCGACTCTTCCCCGCGCCCGGCATCGCGGCGAGCGCTACGACGAGTACGACCTGACCTTCATCGTCACGATGGTCGAGGAGGGCCACACGGCTGAGATCATCGCGAAGGCGCTCGGGCGGACCTACCACGGCGTCTGCGGGGCGATCGAGCGGCTCCGGCGCGAGGGCGAGCTGCCGCCGGTGCCGAAGACGGACGACTGGCGCGAGGATGCGCTGGAGTTGCTGACCGCCGAGGAGCGTGCCAAGCTGCGCTAAGCCGCACAAGGCGGTTATTCCCCGAGCGAGGCCCGCGATGAGCGGGCCTCTCTCGTGCTACCCTGTCGCCTAACATGAGAACGACGGACGAGGGCCACCAGCGGTTCCTCGATTCCGCCGCCAACCACCGCCTGCTAACCGCGAAGGAGGAGCGCGACCTGGCGCGGCGAGCAGGGCGGGGAGACGAGAGCGCGCGCCATGAGCTGATCCGGTGCAATATGCGCCTCGTGCTCAGCATCGCTCGCGGCTACAGGCATCGCGGCGACTACGAGGACATCGTCCAGGACGGCGTGCTGGGTCTCGACCACGCCACGCGCAAGTTTGACCCGGAGCTGGGCTTCCGCTTCACGACCTACGCCACGCTCTGGGTCCGCAAGTACATTCTCACCGGCCTGTCGGCGAACGCGGCCACGATCCGTCTGCCTCCCCAGGTCGCCGAGCATCGCGCGAAGGCGCGCGGCGCGCTCGCAGCCGAGCCGCACAAGACGATCGAGCAGCTCGCGAAGGACCTGGACGCCGAGCCGGAGGAGATTCGGCGCGCGCTCGAAGCAGCCGAGGTCGTGACGAGCCTCAACCGCGAGGTCTACCTCGATGACGACTACTCCCAGAGCCTGCTGGACACGGTCGCCGACCCGCACGCCGACGACCCGAGCGAGGGACACTGGGACGCGACGCATCTTCGCGCGGCCCTGCTCGACCTTCCACCGGAGCTGGGCGAGATCGTCCGGCTGCGCTTCGGATTCGACGGCCAGCCGCCGCTGAGCCTGGGCGAGATCGCCGCGCACGTGGGCAAGAGCACGACCACCGTGCAGGCGTGGCAGCGGGAAGCATTGCGCCGTCTCCGGGAGCTGCTAAGCTCGTCCGAGACTTGAGAGCGGAGCGAGGACGTCGCCCGCAACGAGCTTCGGCTTCGAGCGGTGCGGACAACCTCCTCCTTCCGGCCCGCAACGGGCGCCGTCCCTCCGCTCAGATCGTAGTTCAAGAACTACCCGTTCGAGGGATGCGGTCCGTCCTCCCCTTCGGCGATAATCCGGGTATGGAGACCACCACCCACCAGGAGGCCAGAATGCCCCGCACCGACGTTCATCGCCCGGCCGACTTCGATCCGGCCGACTACGAGGTCGTTGACTACATCGACAACCGCCGCCCCGAGCCGCCGACCTTCGCGCTCTCCGCACAAGCCGCCGAGCTATACCGGCAAGCGGTTCAGCGCTGGGAGGATCGGGTCTGGCAGTACTTCCCGAACTGGCGCACCGGCGCCGACGATCACCGCTCGATCCACCAGTGCAACCACTGCGGGCATCCCGGCATCCGCTGGGTGGCGGTCGTCAAGTACATCCCTTCCGGCGACTTCCTCGCCTTCGGCGAGATTTGCGCTGAGCGCTGCGACCTGAACGGCCGCGACGCCTTCCGCGCCAAGTTCATCAAGGACCGCGCGGCTCGCGAGGCAGCGGCCCTGGAGAAGCAGCTCCGGCGCGACGCCTTCCGCGCAGCTAACGAGGACGTCGTCGCCTTCCTCGAAGCGGTCGAGGATCGCTACAACGGCTACGGCGAGGCCGACTTCCTGACCAGCCTCAAGCAGCAGCTCGCGAGCAAGGGCGAGCTGAGCGAGGCCCAGGTCGCCGCAGCCCGGCGCTCGATCCAGCGCCAGGCCGAGCGGGACGCCCGCCGAGCCGCTGAGCAGGCTGCACTCGCCACCGCCCCGGCCCTCCCCGAGGGACGCCGCGAGATCACCGGCGAGATCGTCAGCACGAAGGTGACGCACGGCACCTACGGCGAGACCTTCAAGATGCTGGTTCGCGAGGACGACGGCAACAAGGTCTACGGCACGATCGCGCAGGCACTCTGGAGCCAGCTCGCGGCGAAGGGCAACAGCGACGGCCTCAACGGATTCCGGGGCGAGCGGGTCACGATGACCGCGAAGGTCGAGCGCAGCCGCGACGACCAGCACTTCGGATTCTTCAGCCGTCCGACCAACGCGCACCTGCTGGACGCGCCGGTCGGCACCGGCTGCACCTGCGACCAGGCCGAGCACCAGTTTGCGGCCGAGGCGCTCGACTGCCCGATCCACGGCGAGGAGAACTGCCGCGCCGCCGAAGAGCAGCAGCGCAGCGAGATCGAGGCGGAGAATGCCTGGCTGGTCGCAGCCGAGGCGCCCACCGCCGACGACATGGCCTTCGACCGCTACGAGCGGGAGATGGGCCTCACCTAGATTCTCCGGTGGCCTGGTCTCCATCGGCGAAGGAAGCCCGCTCCGGCGGGCTTCCGCTCTTCCTGCCCTCGTGGTAATGTTCGGCGCGGGAGGTAGTTCAAAGTCTAGGTTGGGGAGGTGGGACATGCTGTTTGCAATCTTCCTCGTGCCGTTCACGGTTGCCGCGTTCACCGGCTTCGGCAACGCCGGAGTCATCCTCGGCATCGTGGCGTGCGTGGTGTCGATCCTGGTGGAGGCGGGCTGATGCTCAGCTACCCGTCGATCGAGAACCTCTACGTCCGCGACGACGAGACGCACAAGCTGGTCGTCGGTGTCGCGAAGCGGCCCGACTTCCTGCAGGTCGATCGCTGGCACGTGACCGAGAAGATCGACGGCATGAACATCCGGCTGATCCTGACCTGGGACAACGGCTACCCGCACGTGGACATTCGCGGCCGCACCGACAAGGCCAACCTGCCGGGCGACTTCGCGGACTCCGCGTTCGGAGACGACGGCAGCCCGTACTGGTCGCAGGACAGCCTGGCCAACAAGCTCGCCTCCGGTCTGTCGGACATCACCGGCGACGGAGACGGATCGGGCATCGGCGAGCTGGCCATGATCGTGTTCGGCGAGGGCTACGGACCTGGCATCCAGAAGGGCGGAGGCGACTACGCCAGCCACAAGAGCTTCCGCGCGTTCGACGTCGCGACCTTCCGGGTCACGAACGGGGACGAGTACTCCAAGCCTCTGTGGAGGACCTGGGACGACGTCGTGACCGTCGCGGCGCAGCTCGACATCGACACGGCGCCCGTGCTCGCGGTCGATGCGTCCACCGCCGAGGTGGAGGAGCTGGTGCGGTCGATGCTGACCAGCGACGTCTCGGCCGCCGAGGGCACCGGCAACGCCGTGCCCGAGGGAGTCATCGCTCGGACCGACCCGTACCTGTTCGACTTCCGTGGGCACCGGGTCATGTTCAAGCTGAAGGGCCACGACCTGCCCTCGTAGTGGACGACTCTCAGCAGCTCAACGCGCAGGACGTCCGGCCCGCAGCAGGCGGCGGGCTGGGCGACCTGCAGCTCCACCGACTCGACCGATCGGAGGACATCGATGCGCTCAAGCAGTGGCTCGGCGAACGGCGCGACTTTCTCGCAGTGGACATTGAAACCACCGGCCTCAACGTCGGCCACGACTACATCCGGCTGGTGCAGTTCGGCGATTCGCGTCACGGCTGGGCGATCGACTACAAGGACTGGCGCGGCGTCGTCAAGGAAGTAATCGAAGGCTACGACCGCCCGATGGTCGCGCACAACCTCCTCTTCGACTCGCGGATGCTGAAGCAGGACGGAATCGACATCCCGCAGCGCCTGGCACACGACACGATGGTCATGGGCCACTTGCTCGACCCGAGCGCGCGGATGGACCTGAAGGGCCTCGCCACGATGTACGTAGACCGTCGCGCGCAGATCGGGCAGGGCCTGCTCCGGCAGACGATGCAGCAGCACGGCTGGACCTGGGCGACGGTCCCGACCGACGTCCCGGCCTACTGGACATACTCCGCGCTCGACACCTGCCTGACGTCGATGCTGGCCGACAAGGTGTTCGGCACCGTCCACTCGTCCTACCGCGAAGCCTACGAGCTGGAGATGGCCGTCATCCACTGCCTGCGCGAGGCCGAGATCGCGGGCCTGCTTATTGACGAGACCTACCGTCAGCAGTGCATCGAGAAACTGGAGCAGGACGCGGCCGTGCTGCGCGCGCAGATTCCCGCCGAGAATCCGGCGAGCGACCGCCAGATCATCGACATGCTTCACGCCCAGGGAGCGGTCTGGGCGGTCTTCACCGAGAAGGGCAACCTGTCGGTGGACAAGGACGTGCTCGACATGCTGGCCGAGCACGGCTACCCGGTCGCGGGCATCGTCCGCCGCTGGCGCACCGCGCGGCGGCTGCTCGACAACTACCTCTACAAGCTCGGCCCTGTGAACCCCTACGGCTTCGGCGAGCAGGCCGGGCGGGGCGCAGCCGTCCACGGGATCATCCACGCCAGCACGAGGCCCGTGGAGGCGCGCACGGGGCGCATGAGCGTCGCTAATCCACCGCTCCAGCAGCTCCCGCGCGGCCGGGTCGTCCGGGACGCGATCATCCCGCACGATGACCACTGCTTCGTGATGGCGGACTTCAGCGGGATGGAGATGCGCGCGCTGGCAAGCCTGGCGCGTGAGCAGCGGATGCTGGACGTCTTCAACAGCGGCGGCGACATTCACGATGCCACCGCGCTCGCGCTCTACGGCGAGGGCTTCACGAAGCCGCAGCGCACCGTCTGCAAGAACGCAGGCTTCGCGAAGATCTACGGCGCCGGGCTGGAGAAGTTCGCGGCCACCGCCAAGATCACGGTCGAGGCGGCGCAGCAGTTCCTGACCAGCTACGACCAGCTCTATCCCGGCGTCGCCACGTTCATGCAGGCCGTCACGCAGCAGGTGCGCGATCGTGCGGGCGATGGGAAGTGGGGCTGGATTAGGCTCCAGGACGGAAGGCGCCTGCCGGTCGAGCTGCAGAAGGCGTACGTCGGCGTCAACTACCGCATCCAGGGCGGTTGCGCCGTGACGATGAAGAAGAAGATGGTCCAGCTCTGCGGCGAGCTGGGCGAGTTCTTCCGGCTCTCGGTCCACGACGAGCTGATCTTCGAGGTGCCGAACGAGCACGCGGCTGCGGCCCGCGACATCGTGGAGCGGATCATGCCCGACCGCGACGACTGGCCCGGCGTGACCCTGGAGATCGACAGCGACATCGTCTCGCGCTGGGGCGAGCACTACCGGGACGACTACCCGGCATATATTCCCACGGCCCCGGCGCCGTGGCTGGAGAAGGAGGCGGCATGACCGACTGCACCTGTTCGGACTTCCGCAACACGGACCTGGACGGGCACGACTCCGGCTGCCCGGAGTTCCGCGCGGTCCTCAACCCGGAGGACGTCCGCATCAGCATCGTGCCGGACGAGTTTCCGAGCGTCGAGATTCTCCGGCTGCAGCCGGGCGACATCGTCATCGCCAAGTTCTCGGAGGCGCATCTGGACGAAGAGGACATCCGACACGCCCTGGAGTCGTTCGGGCGCGCGCTCGCGATGACCGGACATGCGAAGGACTGCGCGGTGATGGCAATGCCCGACTCGGTGATGATCGAAGTCCTGCGGAAGGAGACGCCATGAGCATCCAGGCGGCGCTCCGGCTGCGCGCGGAGCTGGCGAAGGCGGACGAGGATGGCTACGGGAGGAGCGGCTGGTACTCCTACATCCGGCGGTCCGACGTCGAGACGCTGATCAACGAGGTGCTCGCTGGCGTCTGGGTGACCGGCACCGGCGAGGTCATCACGAACGTCCACGACCCTGAGCTGTGCGAGGGACGCGGATGCGTCGTCCACCACCCGAGCGACCACCACATGAAGGACTGGCCGACCCACTGGCGCGGCGATCGGCGGATCGTGGAGCGCATCTGCAAGCACGGCGTCGGTCACCCAGACCCGGATGACCAGGAATACCTCGCCTCGATCGGGCGCGAGGGCGAAGGCGTCCACGGCTGCGACGGATGCTGTCGCGGGGAGATGGCCTTCCCGGTTGTTCACGCGCCGCTGAACGCCGAGGACCAGGAGCGCGCGGCTTGGGGATTCCGCCCGCTTTCCTCGGACGCCCGGCACCTGCCGGAGTTCGGCGCTCATCCGTGCTGCACGCAGTGCGGCCGCGACCTTCACGGCTACGCCGGACCGCTCTGCCGATACTGTGACGGGACGGCTGAGTGAGGCTCCTGGCCGTCGATCCGGGCGAGACCACCGGCTTCGCGCTGTTCGACACCGAGTCCGGCGAGTCGTACTTCTGGGCGGAGCCGTCCGCGATGGACGCCGTCACGTACGTCAACGGGAAGCTGCACGATGGCGAGCTGGAGGTCCTGATCGTGGAGCGGTTCACGATCTCCTCGCGGACGGTGCAGGCGACGCGCGGCGGGTCGAACACCGCCATCGAGATCATCGGCGCCCTGCGCTGGCTCGCGCACACCTACTCGAACCAGCACAACGAAGACGGCGAGCTGCGGAAGACCATCCCGTTCGTCGTGCAGTCGCCGTCCGACGCTAAGGCGTTCGTGACCGACGAGAAGTTGAAGCGGCTCGGCTGGTACACGCCGGGGAAGGACCACGCGCGAGATGCCACCAGGCACCTCGTGACCTACATGGTGAGGAACGGCTTGCTCGAACCGTCGAGTTTGCTATCCTCCGCCGAGGAGGAGGTGGCAGGTGGCAGTAGCTGAACGGGCGGGCGACCGCATCGTCTTCGACACCGAGTATCGCGAGCGGCAGCAGGTGGGTCTCATCCCAGGCATCAAGTGGGACGCCGGGATCGAGGCCTGGTGGTGCCCGCTGAGCTGGGCAGCCTGCGTGCAGGCGCGCGGCGTCTTCGGCAGCGAGCTGGCGATCGGCCCCGAGCTGAATGCCTGGGCGCGCGCCGAGATCGAGTCCCGCATCCAGCCCTGCCTGGCGCTGCGCGACGCCGACGACGCTCCCGACTTCGCGATCATGACCGCGCTCCACCCGTTCCAGCGCGCCGGTGCGAAGTTCCTGTCCACGGCGCGGCAGGCTCTGCTCGCCGACGAGATGGGCCTCGGCAAGAGCATCCAGACGATCGCGGCGATGGAGGCGATCGGCAACGCGGCGTACCCGGCGCTGGTCGTCTGCCCGAACAGCATGCGGTACACCTGGGCCGAGGAGTTCCGCAAGTGGGCGCCAGCCCGCGAGGTCGTCGTGCTGGCCGACACCGCAGCACCACGCAAGAAGCAGATCGACGCGCTCGTCGCGGGCGAAGCCGAGGTCGCCGTCGTCAACTACGAGAAGCTGCGGACGCTCACGCGTCTGGCGGGATACGGCTCGATCAACCTCACCGACAAGGAGAAGACGCCCGGCCCGCTGAACGACGTCGTCTTCAAGACCGTCGTCGCGGACGAGGCGCACCGGGCGAAGGACCCGAAGGCGAAGCAGACCCGCGCGCTGTGGTTCATGGGCTACCAGGCCGAGAACAGGTTTGCACTGACCGGCACGCCGGTCGCCAACGGGCCGGAGGACCTGTGGAGCCTGATGCGCTTCATCGCGCCGCATGAGTTCCCGGCGAAGACGAAGTTCATCGAGCGGTATGCGCTGCAGAGCTGGAACGTGTTTGGCTTCATGCAGGTCATCGGCATCCGCGAGGAGCTGAAGGACGAGCTGTTCAAGATCGTAGACCCGCGCATGATGCGCCGGGTCAAGCAGCAGGTGCTTCCGCAGCTCCCGCCGAAGATCTACACCACGCGCACCGTCACGATGACGGCCAAGCAGAAGACCGCTTACGAAGCGATCAGGAAGGAGATGGTCGCCGAGCTGGAGAGCGGCACGCTGCTGACGACGAACCCGCTCACGAAGATGACCCGGCTGCTCCAGTTCGCGAGCTGCTCCGGCGACATGGGCGAGCCTGCCTTCGGCGTCAAGGTCAACGGACAGCTCATCAACGCCCCGACCCATCCGACGCGCGAGCAGGCCGAGTCCTGGGCGACACAGACCTATGCCGGGCACGAGATCGAGGTCGTAGACCAGACTCCGCTGATCCTGTCGGAGCCGTCGTGCAAGGCCGACGCCCTGGAAGAGATCATCGCCGAGACCGGCGACCAGCAGATCGTCGTGTTCATGGAGTCGCGGCAGCTCCTCGACATCTGCAGCGCGCGCCTGGTGAAGGCGGGATACAACATCGGTGCCATCCACGGCGGCGTCTCGGCGCTCGACCGCGCAACGGTAGTCAACGAGTTTCAGGCGGGCAAGCTCAAGGCGATCCTGCTGACGCTGGGCGCCGGTGGCGAGGGTCTGACCTTGACCGCCGCGCACACCTCGGTGTTCTTGCAGCGCTCATTCAGCCTGATCAAGAACAGCCAGGCGGAGGACCGCATCTACGGCCGCATGAACGACCTGCACGGCGCCGAGATCATCGACGTCATCACCGAAGGCACGATCGAGCAGCGCGTCCACGCGATCCTCATGGACAAGGAAGCGCGGCTGGAGGAGATCGTCCGCGACCAGGAGACGCTGAAGCGGTGGCTGGCGAAGTAGAGCGCATCTGCGAGGTCCACGGCGAGCCGATTGTGGACGGACGGAATGAGTGCCGGACCTGCCAGGCGGAGAAGCTTGCGGCGAAGCGCGCGGTTGATCCGCTCTACGGGCGCAGCACCGCCGAGAAGGAGCGCCGACTCGTACAGGTACACCAGTCGCTGGCCGAGGCCGTAGACCTTGTCGGCTACGGACACCGAAAGCGCCCGGACAACTACGATCGAGGCGCTCGCGACCACGTGAGGCGTTCCACAGACGTCACCGGCAACCACCGTCGTCAGATGGACGAGCAGGGAATCCCGCTCGGAGAGGGCGATGAGTTCAAGCCCGATACGGCGAAAGCCGCCGAGTACACCCAGTGGGCGGGTGACATGCTGTGGCGGCGACACCTGGGGCTGGAGACGTGGCCACTCAACCCAGTCGCGAAGCTGCCCCAGGAGTTCTTGGACTTCGTGGCATTCCACGGCCTGGAGGTTCGGCAGTGAAGAGACATCACCCGAAGGGTCAGGCTCGGCCTGGCACGAAGCGTGAGGCGCGGCTGCTGCAGGAGGCATTCGGCCGGGCGCGCTTCATCGAGACGATCAAGCGGCTGGCTGTGGAGCCACCGCTCGCTCGGCGGCGCGACTACACTGGCCGCAAGCTGCACTACGTTCCAGGGGAGGAAGGGCAGCCGGACCTGGGCATTCCGGGTCTCCGCACGCCCTACGGCGCCCGCTTGATGAGGCGCCGCCGAGCCGCCAACAGGGTGGCGAAGATGAGCAGGAGGAGGAATCGTTGAGCAAGCAGAAGTTCGAGCGGATGCCCTCGCGCATCCACACGTTCAGCGGCCGGATGGTCGATCCGCTGGACCTGCAGCCCGAGGACGTCTGCATCGAAGACATCGCGCACGCGCTCTCCTGCCAGTGCCGGTTCTCGGGACATCTTCGGGACTTCTACTCGGTCGGGCAGCACTGCGTCCTGGCCTCGCGGATCGTCCCACCGGAGTTCGCGCTCGACGCGCTGCTGCACGACGCGGCCGAGGCGTACCTCCAGGACATGGCGAAGCCGCTGAAGAACCACCCGCGCCTGGGCCAGGCGTATCGCGGAGCAGAGCAGAGGATCGAGGCCGTCATCGGCGAGGTCTTCGGTGTGACGTTCCCGTTCCCCGGCCCGGTCAAGGAAGCTGACATCCGGCTGCTGGTCACCGAGGCCCGCGACCTGCTGCACGGCACCGACGACTGGGCCTACTACCGGGACGTCGAACCGCTGCCCGCGCGCATCGTGGGCTGGAGTCCGAAGCGGACGGAGCGGACCTTCCTCGCTCGGTATGCAACCCTCAAGGAGGAGGCGTGATGGGCCAGGACATGCTCATCGGCATCAACGGCAAGAAGTACGCGGGCAAGAACACGGTCGGCGACATTCTCGCCCGCAACCACGGATTCAGGACGGCCTCGTTCGCCGACCCGCTGAAGCGGAGCTTCGCGGCCCTGCTCGACGTGCCGGTTGCGTTCATCGAGACCTTCAAGAGCGACCCCGGCGCGATCTTCGGCATCACCGTCGCCGAGCATCAGATCGTCCGCGCGATGACCCTGCGCGAGGCTCTCCAGCGCTACGGCACGGAGGCGCACCGGGACGTGTTCGGCAGCGACTTCTGGGTGGACTACGCGATGGCGAACCTGCCCGGAGACGGCGAGGCCGTCTGCTTCACCGACGCCCGCTTCGACAACGAGCTGTCGGCGATCATCGCGAAGGGCGGCGTCAACATTCGGGTCGAGCGGCCCGGCCTGGACGACTCTGACACACACGCATCGGAGGCTGACCCGGACCCGGCGCTGATCGGCTACGTCATCGAGAACGACGGCACGATCGAGGAGCTGGAGGAGAAGGTCGCAGCCACGCTCCAGCACATCATCGTCGCCGCCCACGGCTTCACGGAGGTGCAGGCATGACTGCGAAGGCACGGACGACACGACAGTCCCCGCGTCCGCGCGGGCGCGCAGGACTGCGCTCGAAGTGCGCGGTGGACTTCGGCCCCGACCACTGGGTCATCGTGAAGGGCACCGTCGAGCAGGTCTCGCGCAAGATTAACGACGCAGTGAACGGCCCGGACATGCTGGTCGAGCTGGAGCGCTTCGACGGCACGCCCCTGTTCATCCACGCAGCGAAGGTCATCCTGGTCGGTGTTCCGGCGTGACGCTGCGGCTGTCCAACAGCGAGATGAAGCAGTGGCGGCGCTGCCGGAGGCAGTGGTACTACTCGACCTACAAGCGGCTGGGCAAGATCGTGGAGGAGGAGCCGGGCGGAAGCCTCTCGATCGGCAACCTCGTCCACGACGCGCTCGCGCTCTACTACGAGCCGCTCCCTCCGCGTAAGCGGAAGCGGCCCGACCCGGTCGCCTTCATCGAGCAGGTCGCCGCTGCGAAGCTGGAGAGGATGCCCGCGCTGGAGAAGGCGATCCTGTCCGAGAAGGAGCTGTGCGTCGCGATGGTCGTCGGCTACCTGGAGTGGCTGGAGGAGACCGGCGCGGATCAGGCTCTGCGGGTCGAGGGATCGGAGCGGACCGTCGAGGTGCCGCTCAAGGTCGAGGAGCCGGGCATCACGCTCATCTCGAAGCTCGACGCGCCGGTCACCCGTGAGTCGGACGGCATGCGGCTGGCCCTGGAACACAAGACCGTCCAGACCCTGGAGCAGAACATGCCGCTGCTCAAGCTGGACACGCAGCTCCTGACGGAGCACCTCGCGCGCTTCCTGCACTCGATCGAGGAGGGCGCGACGCCCGAGGAGGCCATGCAGCAGTGCCACGGCATCCTCTACAACATGCTCCGCAAGGTGAAGCGGACCGCTCGCGCGCAGCCGCCATTCTACGGCCGTGAGGACGTCCCGCACAACATCATCGAGCTGCGGAACCACTGGCGCCATGTCGTCGCGATCGGCCGTGAGATTCAGGCGGCGACCGCAGCGCTCGACGCCGGGGCGGACCACCACGTGGTGTGCCCGCCGAACCCCACGCGCGACTGCTCGTGGGACTGTGCCTTCCTGCCGGTCTGCGTCATGAACGACGACGGTTCCGACATCGAAGGCGCGCTCGCGGCCATGTACGTCGAGCGCAATCCTCTGGCCCGCTACGAGAACGCGCTCGCGCTATCCTCGGAGGCGGGGATGGAGGGAGAAGGAGGAGGATGATGAGGACTACCCTGACGGGCCTCATCCACGGCGAGTCTGGCGTGGGCAAGAGCTGGTTGGCGGACACCGCCCCGGCGCCGCGCCTGATCCTCGACCTGGAGGGGCGCGCACAGTACACGCCCAGCGGTCCGAAGATCGCCTGGGTACCACCGGCCGACCCGCCGGTCTACGACGGGAGTTGGCAGACGTGCGTGGCGACGATCGCTGACTTCGACACGCTGCAGTGGATTTACACCTGGCTCCGGTCGGGACGGCATCCGTTCAAGAGCGTCGTGATGGACTCCTTGATGGAGGCCCAGAAGCGCTGCATCGATGCCGTCGCCGGAGTCAACATGCTCGACCAGCAGGACTGGGGCACGCTGCTGCGGCGCCTGGAGTCGCTTGTCCGCAGCTACCGCGACCTGACCCTGCTGCCTGACAACGCCGAGTGCGTGCTGTTCATCGTCGGCACGAAGGACTCAGACGGCACGAAGCGGCCGCTGCTCCAGGGGCAGCTCGCGACAACGGTTCCCTACTACCTCGACGTGGTCGGCTACTACTACGTCGCGCCCGTGGCAGGAACGGACGGGCAGCCGGTGTATCAGCGCAGCCTGCTGGTCCACCCGCAGCCGGGATTCGTGGCGAAGGACGGGACCGGGCGGCTGCCTGGGCCGGTCATCCCGAACCCGAACATCGCGCAGCTCATGGAGCTGCTCGGCAACGGCAACCAGCCGCAGCCTATCGCTGCGGCAACGGAAGGAGTTGCAGCATGACCGACACGGTCACCGTCAACGAGCTGCTGGAGGCGTACGACGACACCCGCGAGGTGCTTCCGGTAGGCCCGTACCACTTCATCGTCAAGGGCGCGAAGGGCAACGGCGGAGCGAGTCCGTACATCTCGCTCAAGTGCCAGGTGCTCGACGGCCCCTACGCCGGGAAGTTCCTCTACTTCAACCTCTCGGCGACGTCGCGGGCATCGGGCATCCTCGCCCAGAACCTCGCGGGCTTCGGGCTGTCGAAGGACGTCCTGGTCGCGGCGGGCTACGCGGCCCTGCCTTCGGTCGAGGCGTACCTGCAGGCAGTCGCGAAGGCGCTCGAAGGGCGCGAGGCCAACGCCCAGGTCGAGATCAACACCTACAAGAACAAGCAGTCCAACCAGTTCCTCATCGGCGGCATCCAGCTCGTCTCGGCTCCGGCACTCCCGGCGCCCGTCGCTGGCGTGCCGGTCACCGCGACGCCGGTCGCGACTCCGGCGGCAGCCCCGGCTCCGGTTGCCGAGGTGCCCGCCCCGGCGCCGGTCGCAGCGCCCGCAGCGCCCGTTGTGGCGGCTCCGCCGCCCGCAGCCCCGGCTGCGCCCGCTCCGGCCGCACCTGCGGCTCCTGTGGCGCCTGTGGCGCCTACACCCGAGGCTCCGGCCGCAGCGCCGGTAGCTCCGGCGGCACCGGCCCCGGCCGCGCCCGTAGCGCCCGTTGCCGAGGCGCCTGCAGTCGGTACGGTGACTGGTGATGACCCCGCGTTCTAGCGGATCGACGGAGGGCGCGGCGCAGCAGGTTTGCGCCGCGCCCGACTGCGATGAGACCTTCACGCCGACTCGCTCGACGCAGAAGTTCCACTCGCCAGCCTGCGCCAAGCGGACGTCGAATCGCGTGCGGTCATCTCCTCGCGGACCCGGCGGTGTGTCGCGCGTGCGCGAGGGCGAGGTCAACACCGAGGAGATGCTGCAGCAGGAGAACCAGGAGCTGCTGGCGTCGCTCAACCAGGCGCGCAAGAGCGCCGTCCGTGACGAGCGGATTCTTCGGCTGCTGGAGCAGCGCATCCCCGCGCTGGAGGTGCGTTACACGCCACGGCCACCGCTCAAGCACGAGCCGAAGTTCACTCCGCACTCATTCGTCCTGCAATGGTCGGACCTGCACGCTGGCGAGCAGGTCTTCCTCGACCAGATGGGCGGCGTCAACGAGTACGACTGGGGCATCATGCTCCGGCGCCACGACCAGATCATCCGCGCGATCGAGTCCTTCAAGCGCAACCGCCCGTACCCGATCCCCGAGCTGGTGATCGCGATGGGCGGCGACATGGTCACGGGCGACATCCACGACGAGCTGAAGATCACGAACGAGAAGGTCATCATGGAGACGGCGCTCGACCTGGGCATGGACGGCGCCCGGTTCATCGAGCGGCTCGTCCCGCTGTTCGAGCGGATTCGCGTCTACGGCGTGACCGGCAACCACGGACGCACGACCCGGAAGCCGACCGCCAAGAACCGCTTTGACAACTACGACTGGATGGTCTACCACCTGCTCAAGCTGCAGCTCGCGAACTACCCGAGCGTCGAGGTCACGATTCCCAAGAGCGCCTACGCCTGGTTCGAGGTGCAGGGCCAGACTTGCTTCATGCTCCACGGCGATGGCATCCCGACGAACATGCCGGGCATCCCCTGGGGAGGCGTGCAGCGCCGGACGCGCGAGCTGGAGCGGCAGTTCGAAGCGATCACGGGCGGTATCGACCACTTCCTCGTGCACCACTTCCACCAGCCGAACGTGGTGGACAACAAGCGCATCATCGTCAACGGCTCCGTCAAGGGTCCCGACGAGTACTCGATCCAGAAGTACGGTGCCGGGTCACCGGCCTCGCAGAACCTCCTGGTCTTCCACCCGCGTCGCGGCATGACCGAGTGGATTCCGCTGGAGCTGCAGGAGTACTGATGCCCCGCAAGCGTACCGACCGGCTTCCGGCCGCGTCGGGCAAGCCCTACGCGGCTCAACCGCACCGTCCGCTGACGGCGCAGGCGAAGCTCATCGCCGAGCTGGACGCGATGGGCATGAGCCGTGACGAGATTGCCGAGGCTGTGGAGTGCCGTCGCGAGCAGGTGTCGGTGCTCCGCAGCCGCGAGGACTACCGCGACTACCGCGACGAACGCGCGCTGGCGCAGCAGGCCCGGATCGAGCCGCTGCTCACCGGCGTCAAGGCCCGTCACGCCGAGCTGCTGCGTGAGGCGCAGTCCCTTCTGAGCGAGGCGCTGAAGGCGACGATGCCCGAGAACGAGACGCCCAACTGGACCGTGCGCCTGGAGGCCGTGAAGCACATCATCGCGCTCGGCGGGATGTCCCTGTTCAAGCAGGCCGTCGCCGAAACGCCCGGCGCCCTCGCTGGAGCTGCGGCCAGCGCGACGCTGGTCGTACACTTGAGTGAAGACGGCAAGGCTCAGATCATCGAAGGCGACGCAGAGGAGGTGGACCCGGATGGCGGAGATCGGGAAGGAGATTGAGCGCATCACTGTCGCTCCCGAGCCTCTCCCCGAGGCGGTGCCCGAACCTGACCTGGCGCCCGACTTCGACCCGGTCGAAGTGCCAGCCGAGGACCCGGCCCTCGTCCCGGCATGAGGCGTGCGCCGATCATCGTCGGCGACACCGTTATCGACGCGATCGTCGGGTATCGAGGGTGGAGGATCATCGTCAGGGACGGTCAGTCGGAGCTGCGGTCGGTCTACGCCCAGGAGACGCGCTGGCAGGTTGGTGAGCCGCTGGAGGCGGAGTGCAAGTGCCGCTCGCGCCGGTCGGTCTACGAGGGCGGCGAGCGCATCCACACCTGCGGCATCTACGCCTACGACTTCCCGGTGTTCGGGATGCAGGTCCCGGCGCGCGCGGAGCAGTTCTTCGGCCACCAGTTCGTCTACGGCGAGGTCTACCTCTGGGGCGAGGTCATCCGTCACGAGAAGGGCTACCGAGGAACCGTCGCGACCCCGGCCGGATTCTACAAGCCTCCCGGCGACTCGATCCTCGCACGCCACGTCGAGCTGGCGGCGCTGCAGTACGACGTCGCCCTCCTGATGCCGCCGATCATTCGCCCATGACGCAGAACACCGAAAAGACGTCACCGCTTGTCACCGTACGGGAGCTTGACGATCTTGTCACCGTACGGGAGCCAGCTCGCCGGAAGAAGCGGAAGCTGCCGAAGGTCATCTCCGGCGTCGAGGCCGAGCGACTTTTTCAGGTTGTGCAAAGTGAAAAGGACGGCGTGCGGAACGTCGCGATGCTCGCCTTCATGTACTACGCCGGGCTGCGCGTCTCAGAGGTCTGCAACCTCGCCCTGCGCGATGTCTCGCGCGAGGGTGTGATCCGCCTGTACGACGCGAAGGGCGGCGACGGCACCGCCTACTTCGCCGTGGACATTGTGCTGCCGCTGCTCGACCGCTGGCTCCAGGTCCGTGATGCCTGGGCTGGCAACAGCAACCTGATCTTCGTGATGCGGAGCGGCAGGCCTGTCTCGACGCGCTACCTGCAGCGGCTGCTGAAGAAGGCGAAGGAGGATGCCGGGATCATCGGCATCTGCACGCCGCACGTCCTCCGCCACTCGTTCGCGACGTCCCTGATCGAGGAAGGCTACACTCTGCCGGAGGTGCAGCAGGCGCTCCGTCACGCGAATCTCCAGACCACCGCCATCTACCTACACGTCCACGACGAGGCGCTGCGGCGCAAGCTCACACGCAGGGGAGGTGAAGCATGAACGGCAAGCTGAACATCCACCCGAAGGTGGCCGGAGCAGGTCTGAGCGGATCGCTCTCCCTGATCATCCTCTGGGCCATCCACTACTGGGTCACGGTGCCGACGAACGTTGCGGCCGCGTTCGCGGTCGTGCTCTCGTTCGCGGGCGGCTACCTCGCACCGATCCTCGGCACCGAGGCGCCGACCCCGGCCGATCCGGTGCCAGGCCCGACCGGACCGCCGGGTCCGCCTGGCCCGACCGGACCGCCGGGTCCTCCGGGACCGCCTGGTCCTTCCGCCTAGCAAGCAACACGGGAGGGGCGCTTCGGCGCCCTTCCTGGTTGCAGAACGTGCCGCCGGAGGCTCGGTAGACTCGACCGTATGAGCGACGATCTCCTAGCGCGTATCGACCGGCTGTCCCGGCGGCGTCAGGAGCTGTGGGCCTCTGGTGATGCGAAGAACGAGGTGGCGGCAATCTCGCGCCAGCTCGCGGAAGCCTACGAGGACGTCCGGCAGCAGCGAGCGCGCAGGCACGGTGCCGATCGTGCGGCGATCGTGAAGACCGCTCGTGTCGAGTCGGAGCTGGAACGGCTCATCTCGGCCTCCCCGCGCCGTTCTTGAACTCTACCCGTTCGAGGGATACAATCCGTCGTGCCCTGCCCGATAATCCGGGTATGGAGACCAACCGAACGGAGGCCACAATGTTCCAGGTCAACGAGAACACCCGACCAGGCCGGATGCTGGCGCAAGGTCGGCTGACGGTCACCTTCCTCTCGCCGAGCGGCACGCACCTCACGGTGACCGCGAAGGCGCGGAAGGCGCCGGAGAGCGAAGGCGCCCGGTGGACGCGCAGCAACCTCGCCGAGGCCAGCGTCGTCTTCTTCGAGGTTCCCAACGCGAGCGGCGGCTGGAACGACCGCATCGCCAAGTTCACCCGCGCACGCGGATTCGTCCCGCAGCCCGGCGCCGATCCCGCGCGCATCTGGGCTGCCAAGCAGCTCGTCCGCTACGCCCGAGGCGAGGTGCTTCCGGCGGGCCTCGTCGCCTACGAGGAATGCTCCTGCGGACGCTGCGGCCGGGCGCTCACCGATCCGGTCAGCATCGAGCGCGGCATCGGCCCCGAGTGCTACGGCCTGATCACCGGCTCGCAGCACGAGCGGCGCGACGGCGCCGAGACCATCTGCACCGCCGAACAGCGCCGCGAGCGGAACGCCGCGCGGATCGCCCGACGCCAGGAGCGCGCCGCACGCGCCCGCGAGCAGGCACGCGCCGCCCGCTTGATCGGCGGACACGAAGGCGAGCGGATCGCCGAGGGCCTTGACCGGCTGGCCGCGATCCTCGCCGAGAACGCGAAGTCCGAGCTGCCCGAGGACGCCGAGCTGCTCGCGGGCGAGCTGGTAGGCTGATCCTGATGGCCGAAGCCTTCACGATCAAGGGCAAGATCAACGGCGCCGACGCCCAGGTCTCCTGGGCGGACGGCGTCTTCGACTCCGACGATGCGCGGCACCTCGTGGACACGGGCGCGTCGATCGCCTGGACGCCCACCGGCCCCTGGGTGAAGGCGGCAGCCAGCCCCGCGCCCGATGCCTTCATGACGGCGCTCTCGCTGTTCGACAGCCGTGCGACGGTCGAGCTGGATGACCAGGGCAAGGCTCTCGCAGTCGGAATCGCCGACGAGCTGGCGATCCCAAGCGGCGCGCTCGCCTAGCCGACAGCCAGCACGCCGAGCAGCCACCGGCGCATATCCAGGTCCATGAGCTTCCGGCGACCCGCCGTCTCGAACAGCGACTCCAGGCCCATCGTCAGCAGCTCGTAGTTGCGGCCGTCGTAGTACTTTCCCATGTAGATGTCGCTGAACTTGTCCTCGCGGAAGCGTTCGTCACGCCCATAGCCTGGAGCGCCCTTGAGCACTTCGCCCTCAGTCCGGCGCTGATAGTAGGCACGTTCCAGGCGGACGACCAGCGAGTTCATGTCCTCCACTTCGTGCCCCAGCTCGTGCAGCGCGGTCGAGAGGCCCTTGCCGTCACCCGCGATCCGCGAGTCGCTGTTCGAGACCTTGATCTCTGCCCACGATCCCTGGTTGCGGTGGTAGCCACGCCGGGCTGACCCGGCGTCGATCTCACGCATGTCCCTGATCCAGTCACGGGGCAGGTATTCCTGGGCCTTCGTGAGCAGCTTCTCAATCCTCTCGCGAGACTTCGAGTCACGGAGGAAGTGCCCGAACCTCACGCGGACGCCCGCGCCGCTGCCCATGTCCCTGATCTGGGACATGACGTCCTTGATGGCCTGCCGTCGCGCCTTCACGTAGTCCACCTCGATGGCATCGACCTTCGCCTTGTACTCGTTGACCTTCGCCCACTCATCCTGGGAGCGCCGGAAGAACGCGCTGCTCAGCTCCGTGGTCTTGTCGGTCAGCTCCACCACAGCCGGGTCGTGGAGGATCGCCCGACGCAGCTCTGGCTCCTGATACATGCTCACGTCACGGAACCGGGTGTACTTGCCGTTTGACAGCCGCAGGGTAGTCGCGTCATGGAGCGCGCTGAGCTGCTGCTGCGAGGCGCGGTACTCGGCCTCAATCGGCGCCATAGTCTCCTCGCGGACGTCGAGGGCCTTGTTGTAGGCGGACTGGGCATCCTCGAAGGCGTACTGGACGTCCTTTGGCATCGCGTCGCGGATCGCGTCGTCAATCCTCGTGCCGAGGTCGATGACGCTGTCGAGTCCGGCGTCATCGATCGTGACCTGATGCAGGTCCATGAGCTGCCTGCGGACAGCCATCGTCGCCTGGTACAGGTCGCCGCCCATCGCGGGCACGGCCACGGGCACCGGCGCTGGCGGGACGACCGGTCGCGGCGCCGGAGGAGCCTTCTCCAGCAGCCCCTTGAGCCGGTCGCGCTCGGCGATCTCGTCGGCCAGCCGCTGCCGCACCTCGGGCAGCTTCCCGTCCCGGTCGCCGTTCGACTCCAGGCGCTTGATCCGCGTCTTGAGTCCGCTGATCTTGTTGTTCTGGGTCGTGATCTTGGCGCGAATCTCGTCGGCCGTCATGTCCGGCTCGGGTGGCAGCACAGGCTCGGGCGGCTTCTCGGCGACGGAGCGCCAGATGCCATCCGGCCCGCGCATCTCGATCTTCGCGACGCCCAGACCGTTGCCGAGTGTTCCTCCGTCGATCGTCCAGTACGGCCCGCTCCTGACGAGCTGTCCCTCGACCTGGCCACCGCCCTGATACGTGATGCGGACGGTGTTGCCGTCCAGCGGATCGAGCGCGGCGTTGAACTTCGTCTCGTTCCAGTCGTCGCCGATCGTGACCGGCTCGATCGGCGGAGGCGGAGGCGGAGGCGGAGGCGGAGGCGGAGGCGGAGGCGGAGGCGGCGTTTCTCCCCAGGGATCATCCAGGCCGCGAGCCTTGCCCTCCGCACGCAGCGCAGCGACAGCCTCGGGATCGTTCGCCTCGTGCTCGACGCGATCCCAGACGTCCTTGAGCTTCTCGTCGGACATCGCCTTGAAGTTACGGAGCCTGCCCTCCGGCGACCGTCCCGTCTTAATGCCGGGGCGCTCGGGAGGCAGCGGACGCTCGACCGGCGGCGTCTTCCCGGCGATCCGGTCCTTCAGCTCTTGACGCTTCTTAAACTCGCTCTCCAGCCGCGCCTGTACCTCGGCATAGCGCGCGTCCGACTCGTCCAGGTTCTTCAGCCGGGTCTTCAGTCCCGAGATGCGGTTGTTCGTGGACGTGAGCTGAGCGCGGAGGTCATCCACGAGTGTCGAAGTCGGCACGTATCCAGCAGCCCGCGAGCCATCCGGCAGCTTGCGTGGCGACGACGAGAGCGTGCTACCCGGCCCGGACGCGTAGCGGGCGCCAGGCTCCGGCATCGGCGACAGGATCGGCCCCTGCGTCTGCGGCCCATACTCGTCGGCTGCAGGAGTGCCCTCGACCGTGACCGGTCCTCCGCCATTGAACGGCTCGTCCGGCGGCAGCCACTCGTCCCCGGTCTCGGGATCGGTCAGCTCGGGGATCGCCTCGCAGCGGCAGTTCGGATGCCAGGGCGGAATGTCGTCGTCCATCGTGTGGACCATCTCCGCAGCCTCCACGCACTCGTCGCAGGGGTCCTCGCTGTCGATGCCGATGCTCGGCCCGGTGGCGATTGAGGACGTCCAGCCGGAGATGCCGTTCGCGGCGTAGGCGTTCATCGACGTAGCCGTCCACACCGCTGCCGTCTCCGTGCGTGCGATCCGGTCCACCTGGTATGCCTGGAGCTGCGGCCACTCGGCGGCGATCTTCTGACGAACCTGCTGAATCGTCCACGGGTGGCGTGGGTCGCAGGCCTCGTTGATGATCTGGGTCAGGCGATCGACGTGGTCGCCGTAGAGGTTCTGGATGACCTTCGACCCACGCACGGCGTAGAGCGCGTTCGCCATGTTCTGCGGATGCGCGTAGGCCCAGGTCTTGTTGATGCCAAGATGCTCCAGGCTGATCTGCCCAGCGGCGGCGTCAGTCTGCATCGCCATCCCGAGGTACATCTGCAGCGCACCGGCGAGCATCGATGCCTCGTTGATCTGGGCCATCAGCCGAGCACGCGCCTCCTGGCTGTTCGGCGTCCCGTCCTGCGGCTGGTTCGGGTCGGCCTTGCGGATGGCACGCAGCAGGCGCTTGACGACGCCGGGGCGCTGCTCCGTGTAGGAGTACTGGATCGCAGCGTCGATGTCGAGCTTCGAGTGGAAGTCGTCCGAGATACGCGTCAGCCCAGCGCCCCACACCTCCCGCTCGTGTGTGATGAGCGTGGCGTACCGCTTGGCGGACACCTGCCGCGTGCGGTGCGTGCGGCTTGCGTTCTGGACGACGGCGAATCGACGGCGAAGGATGCGGTGGTGCTCGCGGTTCAGCTCGCGAGCAGCCGCGAGGTTCATTCCTCGCGCGTAGCCAGCTCTGCGATTCGCGACTCGATGTTCCGCGACGCTTCGAGCGACTCGCGCGTCTCCGCGAGGAGGAGCGCCATCGCCGGGTCGTGGCCATCGCCGCGAGCGTTGTGCAGCAGCCCGCCGGAGCCAGTCGGGACGGCGCCGGGCTGTCCGGCCTGCGCTGCGGCTCCCGGCAGCTCGGTGAAGAGCTTGTCGTTGTACGGCGACTCGACCATCTCGGGCGCGATGACGTCGCCGGTCGCCGGGTCGATCGTCCCAGTATCCGGGCCGACCATCGGCTCGCCCGTGGCCGGGTCGAGCAGCGGGTTGCCCTGCTCGTCTACCATCGGCACCTGCTTCGGGACCATCAGCGGCCCGAGCTTCAGCCGGTTGCGCGCCTCTCGCAGCGTGATGAGGTCTCCGTGGAAAGCGATCACGGCCAGGTCCAGCTCCTCGCGGTCGGTCTCGATGTCGAGATCGTCCATCTGGATGAACCAGGCGGGCTTCCACGCCTGTGCCTTCTTCAGCTTCGCCTTCTGCGTCTTCGCCTGGCGCGTGCCGTTGGCGCCGGTGGCAATCGCGTACTCGACCGAGATGAAGCGGTTGAGCCTCGACGCCAGCAGCTCCTGGCCCGGCCCGACCACGCCCTCCTTGTAGACCCGGTTCGCCCACTCTGCGACGTTGCCGCCGAGCGGTCCGGTCTTCGTGTTCGCCAGGCGCTCCGCCGGAACGCGGTGCGAGACCATGATCGCAGCGTCGGCGCGGTCGCCGAGCTTCTCGAAGCTGCCCTCCTGTGGCGCCTTGCCCGAAAGCTGCTGGAACTCGATCGTGCCGTTGCCCTGGATCGGGATGAGGATGTTCCGGTGCGGCTGCCGCAGGTCCACCGTGAACGCGCGCCGAATGTCCTCTTCCAGGTTCGGGTCGTCGGCGATGTTGTTCAGGATGATCGCCCAGCGCGGCTCGCGTCGGTTGGCGAAGAAGAACAGGTTGTCATCGCGGACGGCGAGTGCGAGCGCGATCCAGCCGACCGACGACACGTAGCCGGGGATTCCGTACCACGTGGAGCGCCGCGCCGGGCGCTTGATGATGAAGAGGTCGTTGGCCGGAATCTTGACGCTCGACGTGCTGCCGGTCCGCGAGTCCACCTCGACCGGCGCTCCGTCCACCTCGACCGCTCCCCAGCGGCGGAACCAGACCTTGCGCGCGTCCCTGATCTGCGCCAGCTTGAAGCCCGCGCGGTGGGCGCGAACGGTATGCGCCGGGACGTGGTAGATGCGCTGCGCCACGCCGGACGGATCGCGAGCCACCTCGAACAGGCCCCAGCCGGTCGTCTCGACGTCGAGCCAGACGGCGTTGATCACCTCGCGCATGTCGAACTCGTCCGGCGCCAGGCTCTCGAACCACTCGGCCATCTCGTCGCGCTGCTCCTCCGGCGCCTCCTGCTCATCCACCGGCTCCCACTCCCAGCCGCGACCGACGATGTCGGCGGTCTTCTGCTCCAGCGCGGCGGAGTGAACCGGGTGGCTCTCGGCGAGGTAGACGAGCTGTTCCAGGCGGAAGGGAGGCTCCTGCAGTCCCTGCATCTGACCCGTGAACGGGTTTTCGGGGAGCTGCTGCGAGGCCCACTCGCCGATCGGGTTTCCCTGGTCGTCCAGGTACAGGACCTTCATGACGCGGCCCTGGCCGATCCCCGGCTCCTCGCGGACGGCCTTCGCTACGGCCTGCGCTGCCGCATCGAGGTTCGGCGGCTTGTCGGCGGATGCTGCAGGGCGGCGCGTCGCGCGCTTCGGCGTCGTCTTCTCGGGCATCACTGCCAGTCTACCGGCGACGCAGTTTGCCTGGAGTGCGTCTTCCCGGTAAGCTGGACCGGATGCGGCGCTGTTTGTATCTACGCCTCGCCTAGCCAGCCTTCGGGCTGGCCTCCCGTCTTGGGCGCGTGGTGTAAGAGGAAGCACGCCGGGCCGTAACCCCGCAGGTTCTCCTTCGAGTGGAGCCGCGCCCACTGGCCTCGACCGGTCGGCGAGGACCACGGCTGCAAACCGTGGCGCGCTGGGTTCGACTCCCAGGAGGTCATTCGTCCTGCCGGGCTGACGGAAACTGGCAAACCTACTCGGCTCAGACCCGAGTGCTTCTGGGTTCGAATCCCAGGCCCGGCACTTTCACTGAATCGGCCATCTTCACCGTCGCTGTGAAGATGGCCGATTCAGTGAAAATGGTCAGCGGGGTCGGATTCGAACCGACATCGTCCTGGCTCACGACCAGGGGCATTAGGCCGATTATGCTACGCCGCTGCCGACAGGCGCACTCGGAGTCGAACCGAGCTGGCGAGGGTTGGAGCCACGCCGCCTCCCAGAGGTACGCCCAGCTCCGACACCAGGAATCGAACCTGGGACCTCCCGGTTAACAGCCGGGCGCTCTACCTGCTGAGCTATGTCGGAATCTGGGTGGCAGGACTCGAACCTGCCATCTCTCCGGCCCAAACGGAGCGGGGCGCCACCTCCCCTTCACCCAGTCGGTGAAGCGAGGCTGCGGGGAGAGGATTCGAACCTCTACCTCCAGGTTCAGAGCCTGGCGACCTGCCGGTTAGTCAGACCCCGCAGCGAGTATCAGCCCTGGGCGGGCTGGTGATTCGGCTGCGGATGCCAGCGGCGTCGCATATCATCAGCTACCTTACCGGAATGCAGTGGGCCTGGCTCGGAATCGGCATCGCCATCTGGTGGAGGCTCGGAGTCCTCGGCTACCACGTTCGGCGCCTGGCCGACCACCACGAGCGGTGGCCCGCGCCTGTGTCCGATGAGCCGCCCGCGACCGATCCGTCGCAGACGCCGTAGCGCGCCGACACAGGCGCACACGTGGCCGCACGCGGCCTGATTTCGCCTATACGTTGGAGACCGTGCCGATGCGCCCGGTCTGGTAGGCCAGCGGTGCGTGCTCGATGGCGATAGCCAGGCTCATCACGGCGTCCTGCTGGATCGCGTCGTCGGGAATCTGGTAGCCCCGAACCTCCTCATCAAGCTGCGGCACCTGATCCGGGTCCCACTTGATCGACCAGCGCTGCAGACCGAGCCGCAGGCCCTCGATGATCTTGGCCTTACTCGGCTTCGACGTCGTCCAGCCGTGAACCTGATCTTCGGGCAGCTTGAGGTTCTCGCGCACGGCCTTTCCCATCGCGTTGTCCTCGATCGCGGTCGGGCCGGGATAGGTCTTGTGCATCGTCTCGATCTCCGCCTGCATCTGCGGGTAGCTCGCACCGACCAGTCGCTTCCAGGCGACGACGTCCATGACGATCGCGCCGCCGTCGTAGCTCGACAGCCGCAGCACCGTTCCGACCGCCGCGTCTGTCTGGCCGATGTCCCACGCCTTCACGTACTTCGCGCCAGGGATCGGCGGCTGCAGGCCGTAGGCGTCTTCGGCTGCCTTGTCCACCTCGGCGCTCTTGAACACGAACTCGCCGCCGCCGAAGAGCGCGTCCTGCCAGGTGAGAGCGTACTCCCGGCGGAAGTCTTCTTCGGACATGCCGGAGCGCTGCTCGCGCAGCCACTTCTCGTCGCGATCCGGGCGCTCCAGGGCGCCGATGAAGCAGGAGTGCATCGGGTGTCCGTGATGGTCGATGATCCGGCCGTCCATCGTTCGACGCCACATGGTGGCCGACTCGTCCTGCGGTCCGACGCCGGTCGTGAGGATGTGCAGCGACCCGTGCGCGGACGGCTGGACGGCCTTCCAGACCGCGCGCTGCTTGCCCTCCATCGCGGCCAGCTCGTCCACGTGCGCGTGCGTGCAAGCCTGGCCACGGGCCGGGTTGCGCGACGTCGGGTACGCGCGAATCATCCGCCGGTGCGCTGCGTCCACGCCGATTCGGTACTCGTGGTTCGTGTCGCGGATCGTCGGGAGCTGCCACTCCTCGGGGAGCTGGGTCAGACCGAACTTGACGGCCTCCAGCTTCTCCATCGCCTCCTCATCGCGGTGGTCGATGATGTGGACGCGGGCGAGCGTGTCGCGGAAGCGCATCACCCAGCCGTCGAACGCGCACTCGATCGTCGTCTCGCCGAGCTGCCTCGCCTTGAGGTAGTAGACCCACGGATGCTCCTCGGCGATGCGGACCCACTCCTCCTGCGCGGGCCACAGCTCCTCACCCAGGATGCGCGTGACGCCCGTGCGCCCATCGATGAAGCGCCAGTGGTTGAGGAACTGCCGGAAGGATGTCGCGGCCGCGACCAGCTCGTTACGGGCCTCGTCGTTGGAGCGGAAGTGCTCCAGGTACTTCGGGTCGATGTCGATCTCTCGGCGACGGCTCATGACAGCTCGATGTCGAAGGTGAACCACGACCCGGCTGCGGCGGGTGGGCAGCCGGACAGGTCAGGCCCGGTGAAGTTGCAGACCCAGGACGAGGCACCGCTCGGATCGTAGAAGATGCCCGAGATAATCCCACCGCCGGTCTGCCCGAGGTCAAGGAAGTCGCCGGACGCGAAGCCGGTGGCGTACTCGTCCGCCTCGATGAACGCCTCGAAGTGGATGTAGACCGGAATGGTCAGGTTGGTGCCGAAGTCGTAGGTGGCGTAGACGTCTGCGCCCATGTTGTCCACCGTGGCGACGCCGCCGCTCATGGTCATGTCCGGCGATCCCGGCGGCACCTCCGCCTGGAAGGGCGGGACAAGCGTGCTGCCGCTGCCCATATCGAACAGGTCGTTGCCTCCCGGCGTGGACCCGATCTTGAGGTTGCGAATCTCGTGGTGGTTGATCGTGCTGCCGGAGAAGTAGGAGCCGATCTGGACGTAGCCGAAGAAGAACGGCCCTCCGGCGTTGAACGTCGGTGCGGCAACGCCGTTGATCTTGACGTCCATGTTGCTCCAGAGCACGCCGCCTCCGCCGCCTCCGCCTCCACCCGAGGTGCCGCTGCAGTCCATGATGACGATTCCGTTCGACCCAGGCTGCGCCGTGCCGACCTGGAGGAAGTAGCGGTTGCCCGCCGAGACCGTGAAGTTGAGCGGACCGTTCTGCGCGACGTCGAAGACGCTCGCCAGCTCTGAGAGCGCACCGAGCGAGCTGCCCTCCCACGCAGCGGCGATCAGGTTCAGCGGCCCACCTACTTCGCCGTTGTCGGAGGAGTAGGCGTCGAAGGCGAAGCTGCGGTTGAAGCTCAGCGAGTAGCCGAAGGACGTGACGCCTTCAGGCAGCTCGATCTCCAGCCACACGGTCTGGTAGACGTCACCGGCGCTGGGCATCGGCTCGCCCGGCTCGACGGTGTTGCCTCCCGCGATCCAGCGCGTGCTCGTGTCGATGCTCGGGACGGCGCTGAACAGTCCGGCGTACTCGAAGCGGTCGTTGTAGCTGGGATGCAGCTCCTTGATCTTCGCGCGGATGAAGATGCCCTGCGGACTCACGGAGCCACCGGGTGGCGCGGCCACGTCTCGTTGAAGTTGTCGGCGACGATGACGCCGCGCGCACAGAGCGGCGGGCCTGCTCCTGCCTGCAGGCCGATGATCTCGCCCCAGGTGTTCTGGCCGTTAGTGAAGCCGCCGCTCCAGGTCCCGCCGAACTCGATGTTGTCGCCGACCCACGGCCCGACCGGTCCGGCCAGTGTCTGCTCGCCGACGATCCAGCTCACGTTGTCGGCGCCCTGGCTGAAGACACTTGCGCGGACGATGACGCCGGAGTCATCGAAGACCCAGGTCGTCTGCGGGTCGATCACGCCAGTCGTGAAGTAGAGCGCAATGCCGAGACGGTTGTCGAAGCTCCAGACGCCTTCCTGGGTCGCCGGAGAGATATGTCCGGTCGATGGACGCACCGCAGTGAGGTTTCGAACATCCTGGTAGACGACCGAGAAGTCGCCGCCGGGACCGCCGGAGAGGTCCGGGATGAGCAGACACTGCGACGGGACGGACAGCGGCTCGACGCTGAGCAGGCCCTCGTAGGCCAGCGCGACGGCGCGAATCGTGTCCCACGGCCCGCTGAACTGCAGCGTGATCTCGTCGCCCGCGCGGATGCGGTTCAGCACCGCTGCGGAGTAGGTCTGGCTGTCTGCAGAGATCGACCCACCGAGGCTCTCGGAGTTTTCCGGGCCGAGCAGCGTGTAGAGGTTTTTGGCGCTGATGCAGTGGAAGTAGGTCTCCTGCACGGCGTTGTCGGTGAGGCTGACGAATGGCTGGTGCACAGCTCCTGCCGACATCCAGAAGACGATGATCGTCCGGCCCACGGTCGGCGAGCAGCGTGGGACGTCGATCAGAGAAGTGATGACGCAGGAGTCCGAGAAGTCGGCGGAGCCGTACCCAACCAGGCCGAGGAACTGTGGTGGGTTGACGGGCGGCTCACCTCCTACACTTGACCCGGCGCCGCCTCCGGCTGCGCCGGTCATGATGATGCGGCCCTTGCCTCCGGCGGCGGGCTTCCCTGGAGTCAGACCGGCCATGCCGGGCGCCCGCTAGGTGGACTGGTACATGCCCGCGATAGCGAGCACGCGCTTGAGCTGCTGCGCGTCGGCGAATCCGGTCAGGTCGAACAGCACCGCGATGTTCTTGTGGAAGGTCACGCCGTCGAGCAGAGTCGTCAGCTCGGTAGAGGTGAGCGCGACTCCATCCTTGTAGGTCAGCTCGTCCACGCCGACGTTCCCGGCGTTGATGTTGGCGAGCGCGGAACCGCCGTTGATCACCGTGTAGTTGGGCACAGGTCTAGTCTACCGGGCTAGCGCCCGTACCAGTCTCCGCCGAACGCCGCGCCGTAGTCGCCGCCCCAGACGCCGTTGAGCTGTCGGAACCAGCGGTCGTACCGCTTGCCGATCGCTTCCAGGGACCACCGCTCGACCGCATACTTGCGGACCACAGCCGGGCGCAGCGACGCGACGGTGTCGATCGCCTCGACCGCCTCCGGCAGACGCATGAAGCGTTCACCTGTGTATCCCGGCACTACCGTCTCGGTGAAGACTCCCCAGTCCGGCGCGATGACCGGCGTGCCCGACATCATCGCCTCGATCGCGACGTTGCCGCCCGGCTCGATGAAGCGGGTCGGCATGATGAGCGCGCGGGCCTCGGACATGAGCTGGCGCCGCGCCGCCTTGTCCGCCGGGCCGTAGAACTCGGCGTGCGGTCCGATGGAGATGTCGGTGAGGTTGTTGCCCTCCAGCGAGTGGATGCGACCCTCCCACACCTCGCCGCCGTTGCCAGCGATGATCAGGCGCCGCCCAGCAGCCTCGGCGATCTCGGACGCGATGTCGGGACCCTTGCGGAAGCAGATGCGGCCGAGGAAGAGCAGGTAGTCGCCTCGCTTGGAGACCGGCGGAGCGACGAAGTCGTCGGCGTCTACGAAGGGAGGGATGACGACGTCGTACCAGGCGCCATCATCCCAGCGCTTGTCGCCGTAGACCCAGTGCCGCCAGGCCACGGACTCGAAGGCGCGGAAGCGAGAGAAGATGCCCTTGTAGCCGACGAACGGCTCGCAGCTCGTCATGTCCTTGAGCCGCATGGCGATCAGCTCCTGGCAGCAGCCGCCGGTGAGCAGAACGAGATCGTGATGGTCGGCTCGGTGTTCGCGGATGGCCTTCACCGCGCGCTTGTTCGTGAGCCTCCACCAGTCGGACGTCGGGTCCCAGATGTCAGGGTAGAGCCGGTTGAAGTCGTGCTCGCCGAACCACTTGACCTGCTCGCGCCGGGAGACGATCGGGACGTGCTCGAAGCACTCGGCATCGTTCTCCTCGCCGCCGTAGATGACGACTTCGTAGCCGAGGCCGGTCATCATCTTCGAGAACTTGACGACCTTCTGGGTGTAGGCGCAGGTGAGGTGCGCGTCGGTCGTCTCGGTGTGCGGCAAACTTACGAGATGGAGGCGCATCGCGAAACTTTACCACGCGTAGACATAGACGGCGCCGTCCGCGCCCTGGCCACCCTGCCCGGCACCGGAGGTGTTGATCCCGGCGCCTCCGCCACCTCCACCTCCTCCGGGGAATCCACCAGCACCGCCATTGCCACCGTGCGTGCTGGACGACCCGCCGCCGGAACCTCCACCGCCTCCCCAGATGCTGTTGCCCGCCGTCCCCGCTGCGCCGGGGTTATTGCCCGCCGCCGCGCCTCCGCCAGAAGCATTCGTCGCCAGGTTGGAGAACGTCCCAGGAGGTCCGCCCTGGCCACCGGCCTGGCTGTTGTTCAGCGTGCCGAGACCGCCACCGCCACCGCCACCGCCACCACCGTAGAGCGAGCTGCCACCCTTCAGTCCATCCGTCCCGCCCGACCCACCTGCGCCACCCGACGCCCCGCCATCCTCGGCACCGCGTCCGGCGTTCGCCAGGTTGTCGCCCGCGCCCTCCCCGCCACGGCCGGGCTGGCCGACGCCGGTGGACGGGTTGCCGCCGGTGCTGTTCGAGGTGCTTCCGTTTCCTCCTGCCGATGCCGTCCCGCCGCCCGCGCCTCCCGAGGTGGACGCCGAGTTTCCGGCCGCACCGCCTCCGCCACCGTAGGCCGAGAGGTAGGTGCCGAACGATGACGTGCCGCCCGGACCGCCAGCCGCGCCGTCCACTCCGCCTCCGCCTCCGGCGCCGACGATGACCTGAATCTGCGACGAGAGCTGCGACGTCGAGAAGGTCGCCTCGTTTGCAGCGCCTCCTCCACCTCCACCGCCTCCTCCCCGGTTCGTGCCAGTCGCGCCCGAGGTGCCGCCTCCGCCGCCTCCGCCGCCTCCCCAGAGCAGGACCATCACGGTCTTAGCAGCAGACGGGACGGTGTAGATGCCGCCTCCCTTGATCGCGTTGTAGTGCGCCAGGATGCGTGCGGCCGAGAGCGCCTTGTTGTAGAGCGACACTTCATCCACCGTGCCGTCCAGCGCGCCGGTGTTGTCGTCGCGGCGGCTGACGTTGACATGCGCCGTACCGTTTCCGGCGGATGCCGTTGCGAACGTGGACGTGCCGACCGGCTGCCCGTCGAAGTACCCGATGAGCGTCGAGGTGTCGCCGGAGTTGACGACCACGAAGGCGTACTGGTGGAAGACGCCGAGAGAAGGAGTCCCGAGGTTGACCGTCGCAAGCGCAGCTCCTGCAAGCGTAAAGAGCTGCGCGCGCACGATGCCATTCGACTGGATCTGGATATGCCACTCGAAGTTCGCCGCTGCCATCTTCGAGACGATGTACTGCGACCCAGCCGGGACGGACGCGATCGAGCAGAGCGCTTCGACCGTCAGCGATGCGGCCGCGAAGGAGTAGGCGTCGTTATCGGGAATCTGCAGCTTCTGGTTCGATGCCGCCACGAAGGTGACGGCCGCGTCTCCATCTGCGGTGGCTCCGGCAGCTCCGAGTGTTGGGCTGTTGATGTAGGTGCCGGGGTTGTTCAGCGAGCCGAGGTCGTTCTCGACCGTGCCCGCTGCCGCGTCCATCCTGAAGTAGGACGAAGGCGTATCGACCAGAACCGCAGACTTGTATGCCGCCGAGAGGTACGTCGTCTTGTTGACGCCGGTGCCGGGTCCCGTCGCGCCGGTGTTGCCCTGGGGACCCGTCGCGCCGGTTGCTCCCTGCAGCCCGGACTTCTCCTTTGTGAGACTCATGCCATCACCACGCAATCACGATTACCTTGCCCACACCGCCGACGCCGCCCGCGCCCGAGGCCCCGCCGGTCGATGCTCCGCCTCCTCCGCCGCCGCCTCCCGGAGCACCACCCGCTCCGCCGTTGCCTCCACGTGCGGAGTCGGAGCCGCCTCCCGCGCCTCCGCCTCCGCCGTAGGCTCCGTTGCCCGCGCTGCCATTCGGCCCGTCGTTCGGACCCGGCGATGCGCCGCCTCCGGCTGCGGGCTGGTCCGTCCACGTCCCTGCCGGGCCTCCGGCACCGCCTCCGCGCCGCGTTGCTGTGGCCGCGTCGATGCCGCCGCCCGACCCACCAGCTCCGCCACCCCAGATGGAGCCACCTCCCGAGGTGCCGGTGTTGGCGGACGGCGTCGCCGAGCTGCAGGCACCTCCGTACTCTGCCGCACGTCCGCCGTTGGTCGTGTTCGCCGCCGCTGACGTCCCGCCGCCACCGCCGAAGCCTGCCGCCGATGACGTATTCGTGGCCTGCGGGTACCCGCCGCCGCTGTTCGCGCCGCCGCTGTTCGCGCCTGCTGATCCGGTGCCGCCTCCACCTGCGCCGCTGTTGTTGCCGGACGTCGTGCCGCCACCGCCACCGCCGCCGCCATAGGCGAAGATGTAGGCGCCGAACGAGCTGGTGCCTCCTGCGCCTCCCGCGACTCCGTTCGCGTTGATGACCGACCCGCCTCCGGTG
>Ga0070741_10001046_pt1 | contig 89628 bp, 92 predicted proteins | sample Coa_R1_4_FD_66440 | JGI IMG/M metagenome (GOLD analysis project Ga0070741, IMG submission 66440) | Surface soil microbial communities from Centralia Pennsylvania, which are recovering from an underground coalmine fire - Coalmine... | ecosystem: Environmental > Terrestrial > Soil > Unclassified ... | reverse complement strand
TCCCTCGGGATGCTGGCCCCCAACGACTACGAACACCGCCACAACGACGTCGCCGTCGTCACTGCGGCATGATGACCACCGCTACACCGTCCCCGTCCGGGAAACCGGGGGAACTCCAGATCCCCCCCGACGACCTCGACCAGGACCTCACACCCCTCCGCAGAATCATCAGCTGCGCCCGGCGATGCTGACCGACAGCGGGCCGTTCATCCCGTCGTCGCCGCGGCCCTGTGGTGGTTCGGATGCGGAGCCCGGGCCCGCCGGCGATCGCCGCGCCGGACGAGCCAGTTGGGAGCTCTATCTAGCGGTGGCGCCGGCGGCGCATCGCCCACCGGCCTCCGCCGCCGACCAGCGCCAGCCCGGCGGTCACGGCGGCGATTCCGGCCGGCCCGGCGCCGCCGTGGCGCGCCGGATCGGTGGTCACGCCGCGGGCCGCTTCGTCGGGGGGTGCGCTGGCGGCGGCGGAGGCGCTGGCGGGGGAGGCGCCGGTATCGGTGGACAGGTCGGGGGAGGGCGGGGTCGGGCCGGTTGCCGCCGGTGCCGCCGTCGACTCCCCGCCGGCCGCCGTCGTCGCACCCGGACCGGAGGCCGGCGCCGCAGCGGAAGACGTTGCCGGCGTCACCGCAGCCACCGCGGCCGGCTCCGGTGCCGGGGCGGAAGGGCGCGATGCCGGGGCCGCCGGCACGGGCTTCGTCGTGGTGGACCGGGGAGCGGTGGTCGCGGTCGGGGCCGGCGCCGTCGTGGCCGGGGAGGCCGGCGGTGGCGCCGTCGTCGTCACCGGGTCGGCGGTGGTCGTCGTGGTCGGGCCGGCCGTCGTCGTGGTGGTGGGGGCGGCGGTGGTGGTCGTCGTCGCGCCGCCGCCGATCTGCAGCGTTCCGTGCATGCCGGGGTGGATGTTGCAGTGATAGGCGATCGTCCGGACCTGCCCGAACGTCCGGGTGAAGGTGCCGCCCGCTCCGATCGGCCCCGAGTCGAACGACCCGTCGTCGGCCGTGACCGTGTGCGACGTGCCGTCGTCGTTCGTCCACTTCACCGTTGCCCCCACCGGCGCGTCCAACGGGTTGGGGGCGAAGGCGAAGTTCGAGATCGTGGCGTCGGTGGTGGCCGCCCCCGACGGCGTCCCCGGCAGCAGGGCCAGCCCTGCCGTCGCCGTCAGGGCCACGGCCACGAACCGGCCCGCTCGCCGCCTGAGGATGATCGCTGCGTCCATGCCCGTCCTACGGACCAGAGGCCGGCCGGGATCTCCCGTTCACGGAATCGTCATGACCGGGCCGGCCGTCGACCGCCCGCGATCCGGCGCCTCAGGGCCTGCCCGGCCCTCCGGTCGGCATCGGCGAGCCGAAGCGGATCACGTTGCCGTCGGGGTCCACGACGGCGCCCTCGTGCTGTCCCCACTCGGTGTCCACCGGTTCGTGGACCGCCACGCCGGCGGCGCGCCACTCCTCGGCGAGTTGGTCGGCGTCGGCGACGAAGAAGTAGGCCGCACCCGTCCGTTGGTCGCCGGCGGGAACCATGCCGAGGTGGATCTCGATGCCGTCCCGGGTGGCGAAGCCGTAGCGGCCGTCGTGGTAGCGGCGGGTGGTGAAGCCCATCCGCCGGTAGTGCGCCATCGAAGTGTCGAGGTCCCGGACGGCGAAGATCGGCGCGACGCGGTGCAGGCTGCCCATGTCACGAGATTGGCACGGATCAGCGGATCGTGGCGGTGGCGACGGTGGCGCCGCCGGAGTCGACGAGGCGGGCGGCCTTCACGTGGCGGGGGTCGACGCTGACGTGCTCCCCCCAGCCGCCCTTGTCGTCGTGGGCCCACAGGCTGCCGATGGCGACGGTGCGGCCGTCGTCGGTGTCGAGCACGCAGTGGTAGGTGCCGTTGGGCAGCGGGCCGTCGAGGCGCATGAAGAACCAGGCCGGTGACCCCCCGTAGGTGGAGACGTCGCCGATCGTGGCGCCGCCGGCCGAGATGAGCCGCACCGTCTGGAGCTCGTGGCCGTCGCCGTTGCCGCCGAGCCGGGCGCCGGTCAGGCCGCCGACGGTCACGAGCACCACGGCGGCGGCCGCCGCCGCCACCAGCCGGACCCGGGCCGCCCGCCGGCCTGCGGCGGGGCCGTCGGCAACGGCCCCCCAGCTGCTGCCGGCCCGGCCCGCCCCGCGCCCGGCCCGCCCCGACCCGAGCCCGGCCCGGCCCGCCCGGTCCGCACCGGCCGGCCGCCGCCACCGGGCGCCGGCCGGCGCCCCGGCGGCCTGAGCGGCGCTCACGCGCGCCAGGACCCGGTCCTCGAACCCGGCCGGGGGCACCACCTCCGGGGCGGCCAGCAGCAGCCCATCGGCGGACTCCGACAGCTCGTCGAGGAGCCGCCGGCAGGCGGCGCACTCCTCCAGATGGGCCAGCAGCGCCGCCCGCTGGTCGCCGGGCAGCACGTCGAGGGCCAGTTCGTCGATCATCGTCTCGGCGTCGGAGCAGTCCATCGTCAATCCTCCTCGGCCGGGGCGGACAGGGTGGCCCGGATCCGGCGCAGCCCGAGCCGGATGCGCGTCTTGGCCGTGCCGAGGGGGATGGCCTCGGCCCGGGAGATCTCCTCGGCCGTCCGGCCGTAGAAGGCCGACAGCAGCAGCGCCCGGGCCTGCTCCTCGGGCAGGGCCCGCAGCGCCTGGCGGACGGCGGCCACGGCGTCGGCCGTGACGGCGGCGTCCTCCACCGAGGCGTCGTCGGGCGGCAGCACCGCCGCCATGGCCTGGGGGCCCATCACCTCGGCGCGGCGCAGCCGCAGGGCGTCGATGGCCAGGTTCCTCGTGATGCGGGCCATCCAGGCGGCCACGGTGCCCCGCCGGGGGTCGTAGGACGGGCCGTGCCGCCAGGCCCGCAGGAAGGCCTCCTGGGCGATGTCCTCGGCCAGCACCGGGTCGCCGAGGATGGTCACGGCCAGCCCGAAGACACGGCTCCGGAACCGACCGACGAAGGCCCGCCCGGCTTCGGCGTCGCCGAAGCTCAAACCGGCCAGAAGGGCTTCGTCGGTCAAACCGTCGAGTCTACCGGTGGCCGCTCCGACCACCTCAGTAGCCGTAGCCCGAACTGCCGGTGCTGGGGGTCGGGGCCGGCGCGTCCTCGTGGTCCACCTTGTCGCCCGACGGGCCGACGGGATACCAGCCGGGGATGGCCACGCCCTTCACGTCACCGGGGGCGGTGTCACCGCTGTAGCGGTACAGCAAGTGACCGTGGTACGTCACCTGGTTCGCCACCTGGCCCGAGGCGGTGCCGAGCGCCGAGGCGTCGACACCCGAGCCCCCCGCCGGTGCCGCCGCCGCCGTGGCCGCCGGCCAGATCGAGGCGCAGGCCCCGGTGCAGGCGCTCTTCGTGCCGTCGTCCTTCTCGAACAGGTACAGCGTGCGCCCCTGCCCGTCGACCAGGATGGCCCCCTGGGCGGCGTTCTGGGCCAGGCTGACGGCCGCCGCCGGCGTGCCGGACCCGTCGCCGCCGACCCCGCCGGCCTGCGTGGCCGCCTTCCCGCCCGACCCGCCGCACGCCGCCAGCCCGACACCGAGCACCGTCACCGTCACCCCGAGCAGCCACTTCATCACGGACCTCCTTGGTCGTCCCCCTTCCTACGGGCGAACGGCCGCGGCAGATCTCCACCCCCGCCGGCGGCGTCACATCCGCGGCGAATGTCCGGAGCGGGCCCGTCAGTGGGCCGTGGCGTCGGCGCCGTGGACCGGGTTGTGGATGATCGTCCGGCCCGCCGCCTCCCAGGCCCGCATGCCGCCTTCGAGGTGCGCCAGCCGGGTGAAGCCGGCACCGTGGAGGGCGGTGGCGGCCATCTCCGACATCCGGCCGGAGCGGCAGTAGAGGAGAACCTCGGTGTTCTTGTCCTTCGGCAGGTGGCTGTCGCCGACGATCCGGTCGTAGGGGATGAAGGCGTCGGTGTTCTCCAGTTCGCCTTCGTAGGGGACGTGGACGTTGATCAGCACCGCGCCCTTGTCCTGCATCCGGTCGGCGAAGGCCGCCGGGTCGAGCCGGGCGAAGGCCTCGGAGGTGGTGGCGGCCGTCGCCGGCGGCTCGTGGGTCCTGGCCGACGGCGCCGTGCCACCGCCCGAGCCGCAGGCCCCCGCCGAGGCGATCAGGGCCACCAGGGCGGCGCCGAGCACCGCCGGGGCCCGTCGCCGGCCAGTGCCGGCCGTGCTGGCGTCCACGTCGCCTCCCCTCAACCCGGTCACCCCGGTTGGCATACCCGGACCGGCCCAGGCTAGTCACCCCCGGATAAGCTCCCGCCGGGGAGGGGGGCCGGTGGCGCAGCGCGGGCGGGGCGGGGCGTGACGCTGAGCAACGTGCGGCTGGCGCTGCGGGCGCTGGCGGCGACGCGGCTGCGGACGGCCCTGACGCTGCTCGGCGTGCTCATCGGGACTGCGGCGGTCATCCTCCTCGTCGGCGTCGTCAGCGGGTCCCGCAGCCTGGTGGAGCGGCGCATGGAGGCGCTCGGCACCAGGGCCGTGTGGATCCTGACCAACGACAACCCTGACAACGGGACGGGGACGCGGTCGCGCTTCACCCGGCTGCGCCCGTCCGACGTGGCCGCGCTGAAGGACCACGACCGGGCCCCCGATGTCGTGTCGGTCCAGCCCGTGGCCAAGACCCAGGTGACGGTCACCTGGGAGGGCACGACCTACAACCCGGCCAGCTTCGCCGCCACCCCGCCCGGCCTGGCCGCCATCTACAACGTCAAGCTCTCCCGGGGCGTGTTCTACGGCGATGCCGACGAGGCCGACCACGCCCGGGTGGCGGTACTGGGCCAGGAGGTCGTCGACCACCTCTTCGATCACGGCGTCGACCCGGTGGGCCAGAAGATCAGCCTCAACAACGTCGCCTTCAAGGTCGTCGGGGTGATGCAGCGCAAGGGCACCATCGCCACCTACAACCAGGACGACATCATCTTCGTGCCGCTCTCCACGGCGGTCGACAGCCTGACCGGGCACGTCGACTCCTACTACGTCGTCGGCGTGCTGGCCGGCGCCCCCGAGGCCGTGCCGGCGGTCAAGGCCCAGGTCGACTCGGTCCTCCGCCAGGCCCATGGCCTCGCCCCGGGCGACAGCCCCGACTACATGATCCTGACCGCCGCCGACCTCGTGCTGTCGACCGACTCCGTGTCGGGCCGGTTCAACCAGCTCCTGTTGGCGGTGGCGCTGATCTCGTTGACCGTCGGTGGGATCGGCGTCATGAACATCATGCTGGTCAGCGTCACCGAGCGGACGCAGGAGATCGGCATCCGCAAGGCCCTCGGCGCCCAGCGCCAGGACATCCGCTCCCAGTTCCTGACCGAGGCGGTGATCGTCTCGCTGCTGGGCGGGGTGCTGGGCATCGTGGCCGGGCTGGCCGCCACCCATCACCCATTGGGGGAGATCCGCCCCGAGGGGAGCCTGGTGGCGGTGCTGGCCGCCGTGGGCGTCTCCGTCTTCGTCGGCGTGCTGTCGGGCGTCTATCCCGCCGAACGGGCGGCCCGGATGACCCCCATCGAGGCGCTCCGCTTCGAGTGAACGGGGCCGTTCGACTGGATCACGGCAGCAACTTTGGTGCTCAGTAAATCTCAGGTCTTCACAGGAGCCATCTTGTCTTTCGACGGAACTGCCATTCACTGAATTCTGTGTTTTCAGTGATGTCAAATCGGGCTAACGTACGCGCTGCTTTCGATGAGGTTGCTGTGATCGGAGGGGCTCGGGCGGATGCGGCCACCGACGGACACCGACGGCCAGCGGCGGGCGCCCGCCCGACCGGCCGTCGTCCGCCTGGCCGCCCTCGCCGTGATCGGGCTCGGCACCATCTGGGTCCCCGCCGCCGCTTCGGCCGCCGCGCCGGAGTCGCGGGGACCGAAGGGCCCGCCCCGATCGTGCTCGCAGGGTGACTCCCGGGACCGGGACGGCGATCACCGCCTGCGCCGGGACCGCGGCCCGGACGCCCGGTTCCGCTCGGCCGCCCTGGACCCCGGGGCGGGCTCGGGCCGTGACGCCGGAGACGGCTGCGCCGATGCCGGCCGCGGCGGCTCCGCCTCCGCTCCCGACGGGCCCGGCTCGCCGGACCGCCCCCCGCCGAGCGGTGGGGGCGAACACCGTGCCCCGGGCCCCCCGCCCGGCGGCGGGTCCGGTGCGACCAGGACCGACCCGGCCCCGGGGGGCGGCCGCGGGGCCTCGCCGCCCGGCGAACGGGGGTTGTCGCAACCCGCCGACGGCGGCGGCTCCGGCGCCGCCGTCGGCCGCTCCGCCGCCCATTCCGGCCGGGACGCGAACCCCGGCGGTGGAGCGAACGGCGGTGGAGCGAACGGCGCTGGAGCGGACGCCGATGCCGCGAACGGCCGCGGGACCGGCGCGTCGACCGGCCGATCGGGGCGCGGCGCCGGATCGACCGGCGGTCCGCCGGGCAATGCCCGCAGGGCTGCGGGCGGCGGCCGCCGGGGCGGGGCCGGCGCCGACGATCTCCGGCCCGTGGAACCCGGCGTTCCACCCCGCCAGGGGGATCAGACCGACACCGGATTCGGCGGTCCCCGCATCAGCTGGACGTCCCTTCGGGCCCCGGGCGTGAGCCTCGGGCCGGACCGGGGAATTCCGGGCCTGGGGGGCGCGGCGTCCTCCGTTGCCGCCATCGCCGACGCCGCCTCGAGGACCGCGACCGCGGCGGCCGCCGCCGCCCGTCCGATCGGGCCCCTGCCCCGCACCGGTGGGGAGGTCAGCGCCTCGACCGTGCTGGCGCTCGTCCTGCTGGTGGGCGGCAGGTTGCTGCGGATCCGGACCTCGGGCCGGGACGTCGCAGGGGTGGAACCGGCCGGTCAGGGGCGCTCGCCGACCGAGCGGAGGTAGATCGAGGCCGCCTCCACACGGTTGCGGGCGCCGAGCCGGCGCAGGATCCGCTTCACGTGCGACTTCACCGTTCCCTCCGACACCACCAGCTGTTCGGCGATGGCGCTGTTGGTGGCGCCGGCGGCCAGCAGCCGCAGCACTTCCCGTTCCCGGCGGGTGAGCAGCTCGTCGAGCGGTGCCTCCCGTTGCCCCAGCAGGACGGCGGCCGTGCTGCGGCCCGCCGCCAGCTGGGCGTCGGTGGCCCGCACCAGCTCCACCTCGGCGTCGACGTAGTTGCGGACCACGGCCTCGGTGGAGGCCAGTAGCCGGTTGACCTCGGCCGCCTGGGCCTGCAGCCGGGACAGCAGCACCGCCCGCTCGAAGGCGAAGCCGAACCCCTCGGCGAAGGCGAACAGGGCGTCGCGGTCGAACTCGTCGACGTTGCGGCCCTTCAGGTAGTGGTCGGCGTGGAGGAACCCGATGACCCGGCCCTCGGGGATGATCGGCGCCCCCACGTAGCTGAACACCTTGTAGACCCGGCCGAGCGACTGGTACACGCCGGGGTGGTTCTGGGCGTCGTGGATCATGACCGGCCGCTTCCGGCGCAGCGCCTCGGTCTCGTTCAGGTTCTGGTCGAGCGGCAGCGGGTCGGCCCGGCTGGCGGCCAGCAGCTCGGCCGCCCACTCGGGATCGCCCTCCACGTGGAAGCTCTCGGCCACCAGCTTCGAGCCCGACAGGCGGTAGAGCACCGCCCGGTCGAACCCGCAGGCGGCGCAGGCCTCGGGCGTGGAGCGCTCCAGCAGCCGCTCGGGCGACTCCAGCAGCCGGAGACGGCCGAGGGCGTCGTGGATGCGGGTGAGCGTCTCCGCCCGGCGCTGCTCCTCCCGGGCGGCCCGCTCGGCCCGCAGCTCGGCCAGGTCGACGAGGGCGTCGAGGGCGCTGACGAAGCGCTCGTCGAGATCCTTCAGGTGGTCCCGGAGGCGGTCGGTCAGCCCCTCGGCCAGGTCGTCGGCGTCGAGCGCGACGCCGACGCCGTCGTCGCCGTCGCCGTCGCTCCCACCGCTCCAGCCCAGCGCCCGGGCGGCGTCGGCCGCCCCGGCCAGCCGGCCGTCGTCTTCGTTCACACCACGGAGTCTAGGAAGGGGTGACCGCCTCCGCCCCGGCCGTCTCGGCCGCTTCGACCCGGTTCGGCAGGTCGGTGGCCGGCCAGCGCTGCCAGCGGTGCAGCCGGAGCCGCTTCATCGCCTGGTACTTGGTCTTTCCGTGCCAGTTGCCCAGGTACCAGACGAGATGGGCCGACACCGGGAACGAGGCGTTCCAGAAGGTGTCGGGCGTCGGGTCGATCGGCGCCGGCGCGGCCAGCGTGACGTCGGCGGCGATGTAGCCCTCGCCGTCGGCCGCCGACAGGCGCCCGAGGGTCGTCCCGTCCCGTTCGCAGATCTGGGTCTCGCCGGCCAGCTCCGATTTCCAGGCCAGGCCCGGCACCAGCATGGTCTGCATCTCGTAGTCGCCGACGTGGGACGGATGCGCCACCGCCACCCCCAGCATGCGGGCCAGGCGGGGGGGCGTCTCCCGGGCGTACTGCAGCATCAGCTCCTGGTCCCGCCGGCGGAACCAGGGGGCCGTCGCCGCCCACGTGGGATAGCCGGCGAAGCACATCCCGCCGCCCACCAGGCGGACGCGGCCGGCCAGCCGGTTGACCGTGCGCACCCGGCCGTACTCCCAGCCGCAGGCCAGCCCGAGCGGGCCGAGCGCCGTCTGCACCACCCCGTCGTCGTGGCCGCCGGAGTAGTAGTTGTTCTCCCAGAACGACGCCTCGTCCTTGTCGTGGAAGTGGGCGGTGCCGTCCGGTTCCACCAGGCAGTAGGTGCCCCGCGTGTCATTGCCCCGCAAGGCGATGTAGCCGCCCCCGACCATGCAGCCGTGGCGCCGGGCCAACCGCTGCAGCATCTGGTAGGGGGCGCCGTCGACCGGGCGGGCCACGCCCCGCATGGCCCGGTGGTAGAGGTTCGGCGTCGTCATCGACTCGGGCAGGAAGACGATGTCGGGGCTGTGCTCCCGGCAGGCGTTGCCGACGAGGTCCTCGATGCGGGCCAGGTTGCCCTCGACGTCCCCCAGCCGGGCGGCCGGCTGGACGGCCACCACCCGCCGCCGCTCCGGCGGGGCGTCGACGGCGGGCGTGCCGGGCCGGGGCGCGGCGGTCGAGTACGGCTTCGGGCGCGACGGTGACGCCGGGCTCATGCGGCCACCTCCGGAAGGGCACGGTCGACGACGGCGGCGGCGTCCACCTCCGGGGGCAGATCCCCGTAGCCGCCGGAGAAACGGGGGGCCAGCCGCGAAGCGCAGAAGGCGTCGGCCACGGCCGGCGGGGCGAAGCGGACCAGCAGCGAAGCCTGCAGGGCCCGGGCGGCCAGCCCCACGAAGGCCCGGGCCTGCGCCTCGTCGGGGAGCCCGGCGGCCAGCCGGTCGGCCACGGCGGCGATGGCGGCGTCGAGCAGGCGGTCGCCGCCCCGGGCCAGGGCCAGCTCGCCGAGGAGGGCGTCGGCCACGACCGGCTCGGTCGACAGCGCCCGGAGGACGTCGAGGGCCTGGACGTTCCCCGACCCTTCCCAGATCGACATCAGCGGCGCCTCCCGGTAGGCCCGGGCCAGGCGCCCGTCCTCCATGTAGCCGGCGCCGCCCAGGCACTCCAGGGCCTCGGCGGCGTGGCCCGGGGCCCGCTTGCAGACCCAGTACTTGAGCACCGGAGCGGCGATGCGCCGGAAGGCGGCGGCGCCGGCGTCGCCGGCCGCGCCCTCCTCGATGGCCCGGCTCAGCCGCAGCGCCCCGGCGATCGCCCCCTCGTACTCCAGCGCCAGGTCGGCCAGCACCCCGGTCATGGCCGCATGGTCGGCCAGGCGCCGCCCGAAGGCCCGGCGGTGGCGGGCGTAGTGGATCGCCTCGGCCACCCCGAGGCGCAGCACCGCCGCCGAGCCCAGGATGCAGTCGTGGCGGGTGCCGCCGATCATGGCCATGATCGCCCGCACCCCCCGGCCCTCCTCGCCGACGATGCGGCCCACCGCCCGGTCGAGCTCGACCTCGGCGGTGGCGTTGGAGCGGTTGCCGAGCTTGTCCTTCAGCCGGTCGACCCGGAACCCGTTGACCCGGCCGTCGTCATCCCAGCGGGGAACGAGGAAGCACGACAGCCCGCCCGGCGCCTGGGCCACGACGAAGAAGGCGTCCGACGCCACCGCCGAAACGAACCACTTCGTCCCCGTCAGCTCGTAGCGGCCGCCGCCCTGCGGCGCGGCCACGGTGGTGCAGCGGCGCAGGTCCGACCCGCCCGTCCGCTCGGTGAGGGCCATGCCGATCAGGGCCCCCCGCTTGGCCGCCGCCGGCCCCGGGCGGGGGTCGTACTCGGCCGACGTCGCCAGCGGCTCCCACACCCCGGCCAGGTCCGGCTCGAGCCGGAGCGCCGGCACGCAGGAGTACGTCATGGCGATGGGGCAGGTGACGCCGGCCTCCACCTGGGCCAGCACGACGAACTTGGCCGCCCGGGCGGCGTGGGCGCCGGGCCGGCCGTCGACCCAGGGTCTCCCCATGACCCCGTGCCCGGCCGCCAGCTCCATGAGGGAATGCCAGGCGGGGTGGAAGGCCACGGCGTCGACCCGCCCGCCGCTGCGGTCGTAGGGCACGTGGACGGGCGGCTGCTCGTTGGCCGCGAATCCCAGTTCGATCGTGTCCGCCCGCCCGCAGATCTCGCCCAGCGCACTGCACTCGGCCACGGCCCACGGGCCCGCCTCCCGGGCGACGGCCTCGGCCAGGGCCGGGTCGCCGGCGAACACGTCGCCGCCCGCCCGGGCCGGGGGGACGTTGTCGGCCGGCGCAGGGGCTTGCGGCGCGTCGGGGGTGGCCATGGTCGTCGGCATGGCGGCATGCAAGCCCGGTCCGGCCCCCCTGTCCAGGCTTTTCTCCCCAACGGGCGCTGCTTTTCCCCCTCCCGGGCGATGGACGCCACGCCGGCGGCCTTCCTAGCGTGAGCCGCCATGGCGACGCAGGCGAAGGGCAAGGCGCAGAAGACCCCGGCCGGCATCCTCGTCCGCCGGGTGACGTTCGAATACCCCGACGATCTCGACGCCCACTGGCATCCGGCCATGCCGGAGTGGAGCCAGGTGGTCAACGCCTCCTCGCTGCTCATGCCCTACCTGGAACCGTTCCTGATCCAGGCCATCCGGGAGGCGCTGCCCCGCATCACCGACCCCGCCCTGCTGGAGGAGGCCAAGGGCTACATCGGCCAGGAGGCGCAGCACTTCCGCCAGCACCGCCGGTTCAACGAGCTGATCATGGGCCAGGGCTACGAGAAGCTGCGGGCCTACGAGCGCCTCCTCGAAGCCGACTACGCCCACATCCGGGCCACCCGCGACGCCGACTTCTGCCTGGCCTACGCCGCCGGCTTCGAGACCATGGCGCTGGCCATCGGCCACATGCTGGTCCGCTTCCGGCGCTTCTTCTTCGAAGGAGCCGACCCGGCCGTGGCCTCGCTGGTGCTGTGGCACTTCGTGGAGGAGCTCGAGCACAAGCACGCCGCCTTCGACGTCTACCGGCACGTCGTGGGGAGCTACCGGCTGCGGGTCAAGGGGCTCGGCTACACGATGTTCCACACGCTGCGCCGCACCCGGCAGGCCTACAAGATGCTCCTGGTGGAGGACGGGCGCTGGGCCGGGCTGCGCACCCGCTGGGAGCTGAAGAAGCTCATGGTCCGCATCTTCGGCTACCTCACGCCCTGGGTCGTCGAGGCAGCGCTGCCCTGGCACCGGCCCGAGCGGTTCCGGGACCCCGACTGGGTGCTCGACTGGATCCGGCTCTACGACGAGGGCGAGCGGCGCCTGACCGAGCTCGACACCGCCCGGATCGGGGAGATGCCCTCCACGATGGCCGGCGCCGGGTGACGGCGACGGCGCTGCGGGTCGCCGCCGTCCAGCCCCGGCTGCGCATCGGCGAGGTGGAATGGAACCTGCGCCGTTGCGAGGAGCTCGTCCGCAAGGCGGCGGCCGAGACCGGCCCCGACCTCGTCGTGCTGCCCGAGGCCGTCACCTCCCCCAACGTGTACCACCCGGCGCTGCGGGCCGCCCCCCGGCCGGTCGACGGGCCGGCCTACCAACTGTTCCGGGACCTGGCCCGGGAACTGGGCTGCGCCGTGGGGGCCGGGTACCACTCGGTGCGGGGCGGCGACGCCCGTCACACCTACGTCCTGGCCGAGGCCGACGGCTCGACCCACCTCCACGACAAGGACCAGCCGTCGGTCTGGGAGAACTGCTACTACGTGGGCGGCACCGACGACGGCGTCCTCGACACCGGCTTCGGACGGGTCGGTTGCGCGCTGGGCTTCGAATGCAACCGGAGCCGTACCGCCCGGCGCCTCCGGGCCGCCGGCGTGCGCCTGATCGTCGGCGGCGAGTGCCTCCCGTCGTACCCGCGCTGGCCCGTCCTGCGGGGGTACCTCCGCCGCGAGCAGAGCTACTTCGGGCTGTGGGCGGCCGACACCGCCCGCACGCTGGCCCGGGCGGTCGGGGCGCCGGCGGCGCTGGCCTTCCACGTCGGAGACCTCACCATGCGCACCCCGTTGCTGCCCGGCGTGCCCTGGCCCACCAGCCAGACGGGCGAGACGCAGATCGTCGAGCGCGACGGGCGGGTGCTGGAGCGGATGACCGCCGCCGACGGCGAGGGGTTCGTGGCCGCCACCGTCACGCTGGCCGAACCGGAACCGCTCGACGACATCCCCACCGGGTTCTGGCTGCGGCCCCAGCCGGCCTCCATCCATGCCGTGTGGCACGTGATGAACCGCCACGGCCGCCTCTCGTACCGGGTCAACAAGGCCCGGGGGCGGTTCCCCTGGCAGGCGTTCCCGCCCCACGACATCCCCGACCACGTCACTGGCCCCTGACCTTTTCGAGCGGAGGCTAACGTCGTACTTCGGCGAGCCTATCTCGAAAGGTAAGGGATGCTTTACAGATCGGTGCTGGCGTGCGTCGGGCGGACTCCGCTGGTGGAGCTGAGCCGGCAGTTCCCCCCGCCCGGGGCCACGGTGATCGCCAAGCTCGAGCTGATGAACCCGAGCGGCAGCATGAAGGACCGCTCGGCGGCCTTCATCGTCGAGCGGGGCCTGGCCGATGGCACGATCACCGCCGCCAGCCACCTGATCGAGAGCTCGTCGGGCAACTTCGGGATCGCCCTGGCCACCGCCGCCCGGGTCCACGACCTGGAGTTCACCTGCGTCGTCGACCCCAAGACCACGCCGGCCAACCTGCGCGTCCTGACCAGCCTCGGCGCCCGGGTGGAGATCGTCACCGAGGCCGACGAGCACGGCTGCTACCTGGCCGCCCGCCTGCGGCGCGTGGCCGAGCTGTGCCGGGAAGGGCCGGAGATGGTGTGGATCAACCAGTACGCCAACGAGCGCAACTGGCAGGCCCACTACCACCTCACGGCGGCCGAGATCCTGGCCGACCTCGAGCGCCCGCTCGACTGCCTCGTGGTGCCGGTCAGCACCACCGGCACGATCCTGGGCCTGGCCCGCCGGCTCCGCCTGGCCTTCCCCGCCCTCCGCGTCGTGGCCGTCGACGCCGCCGGCTCGGTCATCTTCGGCGGTCCGCCCGGCCCCCGTCACGTCCCCGGTCTCGGCGCCGGGCGGCGCCCCGAGCTGCTGGCGGCGGCGGAGATCGACGAGGTCATCTCGGTCTCCGACCGCGACGCCGTGGCCGGCTGCCGGGAACTGACCACCAGTGAAGGGATCCTGGCCGGCGGGTCGTCGGGGGCGGTGGTGGCGGCCATCGCCCGCCTCCGGCCCCGCCTGCCCGAGGACTGGCAGCTCCTCACCGTCCTGCCCGACCGCGGCGACCGCTACCTCGACCAGGTCTACGACGACGCCTGGGTCGACCGCCTCCCCGACGGCGCCGCCGTGGCGGTCGCGCCGTGAACGCCGGCGCCGGCCCCGGGGGTGCGGGGGTGTCCCCCGGAGACGCTTCCCGGGCGGCAAAGATCGGGTCATGGCCTCGTCGCTGAGCTCACCCCGGGGGACACCCCCGAACCCGCCGGCCGTCTCGCCCGGGCCCGACGACACCCGGCGCGACACCGAGGCCGACGTCCTGCGGTCGTTGGTGGACGGGCTGATCGCCGAGGACCTGTTCGGCTTCCGGTCCCGGGGGCGCATCGGGTCGGTGGCCGGGGCGCTGTACCTGCCGCTGGACGGCGACGAGCGCCACGTCCAGGTCGGGCTCGGGCCCGACGCCGTCGTGTTCCGGGCCCGGCCGGCGGCGGCGCTGGCGCCCTACCGGTTGAGCCGGCCGCCCGTCCTGCTGCTGGGCCCCGACGGCGACGGGCCGGTGCCCCTCAGCCCCCGGGAGCTGCTCGGCCTGATGGCCGCCCGGCTGGCCGACGAGCCACCGCCCAACCTCGGCGAGGTCCTCGACGGGCTGGAGCTGGCCGTGGCCCACGGCGCCACGCTGCGGGCCGCCGAGGCGGTCCGCAACGTCCGCCGGGCGGCGCCCGGGCCGGGGCGGTCGCTGCTCGGCTGGGAAGCCCTGACGGCGGTGGGGGACCGGCCGTTCCACCCCACCGCCCGGGCCCGCCACGGCTGGGACTGGGCCCGGCACCGCCGCTACTCGGCCGCCGCCGATCGGCCCTTCGGGCTCGACTGGGTGGCGGTCCGCCGCGACCATCTCGACTGCGGCACCGCCGACCGCCTGGCCGAGGTGCTCTCCGCCGAGCGGGTCGACCCCCGGACCGGTGCACCGCGGCGGCGGGGCGGGGCGGCCGCCGCCGACCGGGAACCGTCCCCGGCCGATGCCCTGCTCGACGTCGACGACCGGGGCCGGCTGGCGGCCGCCATGGCCGCCGCCGGCGTCGACGGGCCCGACCACGTCGTCCTGCCCGTCCACCCCTGGCAGCACGCCCATGTGCTCCCCGACGTCTTCGCCGCCGAATGGCGCAGCGGTGTGTGCCGGCCGGTGGCCGCCGGCCTCGGCGCCTTCCGCCCGACGGCGGCCACCCGCACGCTGGTGCCGGTCGGGGCCGACACCGGCCGGGGCCCGGGGCCGGCGGTCCCCGTCCACGTCAAGCTGCCGGTCGGGATCAGCACGCTCGGGGCGTTGCGGCTGCTGCCGCCCCGCTACCTGGCCAACGCCGCCCGGGCCCAGACGCTGCTGGAGGCGGCCGCCGCCCGCCACCCCGCCCTGCAGGGGCGGCTCCACGTCTGCGACGAGCGGGCCTGGTGGGTCTTCGCCGCTCCGGGCGGCGACGGCGCCGCCGCCTACGCCGACAAGCCCGGCCATCTCGGCTGCCTGCTGCGGGTGTGGCCCGACGAGGTGGCCGGCGCCGGCCTGATCCCGCTCGGCGCCCTCGGCGTCGTGATCGACGGCGCTGCTCCCGGCTTCGCCGGGCTGATCGCCGAGCGGGGCGGCGACCCGGCGTCGCCCGACGCCGCGCTGGCGGTGTTCGACGACGTCGCCCGGACGGTCAGCGAAGTGGCGCTGGCCTGTTTCGGCCTGGGCTTCCTCCCCGAACTGCACGGCCAGAACGCCGTGCTGGCCTGCGAGGCCGGCCGGGTCGAGGGCCTCGTCCTGCGGGACCACGACACCGTGCGGCTCCACCGGCCGTGGCTGGCCGGGGCCGGCCTCCCCGACCCGGGCTACGACGTGAAGCCCGGCACGCCCAACAGCCTGTGGGCGACCAGCCCCGAGGAGCTGCTGGGCTGGTTCCAGACGCTGGCGCTGCAGGTGTCGCTCCGGGCCGCCGGGGCGGCCCTCACCACCGCCTACGGGGTCGACGAGGCCACGGTGTGGCGGCGTCTCGGCGACGTCGTGCGGGCCGCCCGGGCCGGTGTCGACCTCCCGCCGGCCGCGGCCGAGATCACCGACCGGCAGCTGTTCCACGCCGCCGGCTGGCCGACGAAGCTCGTCCTCGGCCCGCTGCTGGCCCGGGTCGGCACCGGGGGCGGGAGCATGCCGAGCGGCACCGGCCGGGCGGGCAACCCGTTCCTGGCCGGCGACGACCGGGCCGCCGAAGTGGCCGAGCACGCCGCCGCCGAGCGGCTGGTCAACTGCTTCCTGCGGGAGTCGGGCGTCGAGGCGGTGCTGGTCGGGTCGACGGTGACGATTCCCTGCGCCCGCACCGGCCGGGCGGTGGTGGGGTCGCTGGCCTACCGGTCGCCCATCGGCCACCACCGGTTCCGGCCGGGCTTCACGCGCCGCGACGGTGCCGTGCTGCGCTCCGGCGATCTCGCCCGGCTACTGGCCGCCGAACTCGACGCCGGCGACGCCGGCGCGTCGGCCGAGGCCCTGGCGGCGGCGGTGGCGGACAGCGCGGCCAAGACGCGCCTGTTCCTCGAACGGCTCCCGCTGACCGGAACCGTCGATCCCTGGCACGCCCCCAACCCGTTCCTGGCCGCCGAGTCGGGGCTGCGCCTCGGTCATCCGATGCACCCCACCGCCAAGGCCTCGGCGGGGTTCACCGCCGCCGACCTCGACCGCTACGCCCCCGAGCTGGGCGCCTCCTTCCCCCTCCACTGGCTGGCCGTCGACCCGGCGCTGCTGGCCGAGGAACGGCTCGAGACCGTGCGCTCGCTCGACCCGCCGCCGGCGCTGGGTGACGCCGCCGCCGCCCGCCTCGGCCCGGCCCGGGCGACGTGGCCGCTGCTGCCCTGCCATCCCTGGCAGGCGGGCGACCTGGCCGGCCGGCCGGCCGTGGCCGAGCTGGTGGCCGGGGGGCGGATCGTCCCCCTCGGCCCGCTCGGCGGCGACGTGCACCCCACCGCCTCGGTCCGCACCGTGTGGGACCCGGCCTCCGGCCGCCAGCTCAAGCTGGCGCTGTCGGTGCGCATCACCAACTTCGTCCGGGAGAACAGCCCCGAGCAGCTCCGCCGCAGCCTCGACGCCAGCCGGGTGCTGGCCGGCCTCGGCGATCTCGACGCTGCCGTCGACGGGCCCGAGGGCGCCTTCGGCGTGATGCTGGAGCTCGGGTCCCGCCGTCTCGCCCTTCCCGACCTGGCCGCGGCCAGCGGTGTCGTCTACCGGGAAGGCCCGCCGATGGCCGGCGCGGCGTCGCCGATGGTGGTGGCGGCGCTGCTCGAGCCCGACCCCGTCGACGGCGTCCCGCCGGTGGTGCGGGCCGTGCAGCGGGCCGGCCGGGGCGACGACGCCGCCGCCTGGGTGGCGCAGTACCTGCGCATCTCGCTCCGGCCCCTGGTGCGGCTGCTGGTCCGCCACGGCGTCGGGCTCGAGGCCCATACCCAGAACTCGCTGGTGACGCTGGACGACGGCTGGCCCGTCCGCTTCGTGGTGCGCGACCTCGAGGGCGCCAGCCTCAACCGCGACCATCCCCGGGCCGGGGCCGGCTTCGCCGATCTCGTCGCCGCCGCCAGCCCGGCGCTGTACGGCGAGACCGAGGTTTGGCGCCGCTTCGCCTATTACGTGCTGGTCAACCACCTCGGCCAGCTCATCGCCACCCTGGCCGAGCATCTCGGCCCCGACGAGGCCGGGCTGTGGGCCCGGGCCGGGGCCGTGCTGGCCGACGAGGCCGTGCGCGGCGGCGCCGATTCCGCCGCCGTCCGGCTGCGGGCCCTGCTCGACGACCCCCAGCTGCCGGCCAAGGCCAACCTGCGCAGCCTCCTCGGCGGGCACAGCGAGGAGCCCGCCTGGGTGTCGGTCCCGAATCCCTTGCGGCCCAACGGGTTTCGGTGACACCGGCCGAGCTTCCCGAGGTGCAACGGCGCGTCATGCGCCAGCTGGTCGAATCGCTGCTCTACGAGGGCGCCATCCCCGCCGAGGTCCCCGGCTACCGGTGGACGGCCGGCCGCCGGTTCAGCTTCGACCGCGTCCGGCTGGCCGGGCCGGAGCCGGTGCTGCGCATCGCCGCCGGCGGGCTGGCCGCCCAGGCCACGTCGCCGCTGCTGTTCCTCGACGAGCTCGGACCGGCGCTGGCCGCCGACCGGGAGCGCCGCTTCGCCTTCGGCATCGAGCTGCAGCACACCATCGCCAACGACGCCCACGCCCGCCGCCACTGGCGGGCGGCGGGCCGCCTGGCCGCCGGCGCGCCGTTCGACGAGCTCGAGACGCTGGTCGTCGACGGGCACCGCTACCACCCGTCCTACAAGTCCCGGCTCGGGTTCGACGCCGCCGACAACGCCGAGTTCGGGCCGGAGTTCGGCCGCCTGCTCCGGCCCGAATGGGTCGCCGTCCGGGCCGACCTGGTCCAGTGCGCCGCGCTGCCGGGCCTGCGGCCCGAGGTCGTCGACGGCCGGGTGACGCTGCCGGTCCACCCCTGGCAGTGGCGCCGGCACGCCGCGACCACGTGGGCACCGCTCCTGGCCGACGGGTCGCTGGTCCGGCTGGGGCCGGGCCCCGACGACTACCGGGCCCAGCAGTCGATCCGGTCGCTGGCCAACGTGACGAGCCCGCTGCAGCCGACGCTGAAGACGTCGCTGTCGATCGTGAACACGTCGACGGCCCGGACGCTGGCTCCCCACACCGTGGTCAACGCCCCGGCGATCACCGCCTGGTTGCAGGGCATCGTGGCCCGGGACCCGTACCTGAGCGGGGAACTGCGGCCGGTGCTGTTGGGCGAGCTGCTCGGTGTCGCCCACTCGCCCGAGCTGGCGGCCATCTGGCGCGACAGCCTGCACCGCCACCTGGCGGCCGGCGAGGAGGCGGCGCCGTTCACCGCCCTCGGCCACGTCGACGCCACCGGCGAGCCGTTCATCCTGCCGTGGGTCAAGGAGCAGGGCGTGGCGCCGTGGACCCGCCGCCTGCTGGAGGTCACGATCCCGCCGCTGCTGCACCTGCTGGTGGCCCACGGCATCGCCCTGGAGGCCCACGCCCAGAACGTCATCCTCATCCACGAGGACGGGCGGCCCCGGCGCCTGGCGCTGCGCGACTTCCACGACGGGGTCCGCTACCGGCCCGTCGGGCTGGCCGATCCCGCCGCCCGCCCCGCCCTGGCCCCGACGCCGCCGGAGCATCTCCGGGTCAACCGCAACTCCTACCTCGAGGCGGCCGGCGACGAGGAGGTGCGGGACTTCCTCCACGACTGCCTGTTCTTCGTCAACCTGGCCGAGCTGGCCATGTTCCTGGAGGACCGCTTCGACCTGGCCGAGGAACGGTTCTGGGCCATGGCCCGGCGGGTGGTGGAGGATCACCGCCGCCGCTTCCCCGACCTGGCGCCCCGGGCCGTCCGGTTCGACGTGCTGGCCCCGACGGTGGCCGTCGAGCAGCTGACGCTGCGCCGGCTCCTGCCCGACACCGAGGTGCGCACGCAGCGGGTCCGCAACCCCCTCGGCCTCGTCGATGCGGATTGACGCCGGCGTCGCCGCCGGCCTGCGGGCGGGCGGCGGGCCGGTGTGCGCCTACGTCTACGACCTGGGCGGGCTCCGGGCGCACGCCGCCGCCGCCGTGGCCGCCCTGCCCGCCCGCACCGAGCTGTTCTACGCCGTCAAGGCCAACTCCGAAGCGCCGCTGCTCGGGGCGCTGGCCGGGGTGGTGGCCGGCTTCGAGGTCGGCTCGGCGGGGGAGATCGACCGGGTGCGGGCGGTGGCGCCGGCCGCGCCGCTCGTCTTCGGCGGTCCGGGCAAGACCGACGCCGCCCTCGCCGCCGCCGCCCTCGACGGCGCGGTGGCCGCCGTCCACGTCGAGAGCGTCCACGAACTGCGCCGGGCGGAGTACGTCGCCGCCGGGCTCGGCGTCGCCCTGCCGGTGGCCCTGCGGGTCAACCTGGCCGGGCCGCTGCCGGTGGCGACGCTGGCCATGGCCGGGCGACCGACGCAGTTCGGGATCGACGAAACCGACGTGCCGGCCGCCCTGGCCGTGGTGGCCGGATCCCGGCATCTCGACTTCGCCGGGTTCCACTTCCACTGCCTGTCCAATCACCACGACGCCGCCGCCCACGCCCGGCTCGTGCTGAGCTACGTCGAGCGGGCCCGGCGCTGGGCCGACGCCGCCGGCCTGCCGGTCGGCGTCGTCAACGCCGGCGGCGGCATCGGCGTCGACTACGCCCGTCTCGACCGGCCCTTCGACTGGCCGGCGTTCTGCGCCGCGCTGGGTGACGGCCTCGGGGGGCAGGCGCCGGTCCGCCTGCGCTTCGAGTGCGGCCGGTACCTCGCCGCGCCGTTCGGGGCCTACGTCACCGAAGTCCTCGACGTGAAGCAGAACCACGGCGCCTGGTTCGCCGTGGTGCGGGGCGGCACCCACCACTTCCGCCTGCCCGCCTCCTGGGGCCACAGCCACCCGTTCACCGTGATCCCCGTCGACGAGTGGCCCTACCCCTTCGCCCGGCCCGGCCTGCGCCACGCCGCCGTCACCGTGGCCGGCGAGCTCTGCTCACCGAAGGACGTCCTGGCCCGCGAGGTCCCCGTCGCCGAACTGCGGGCCGGCGACCTGCTGTGGTTCCACCACGCCGGGGCCTACGGCTGGTCGATCTCCCATCACGACTTCCTCAGCCATCCCCATCCCCGCCAGGTGTTCCTGTCGCCCGGGGCGGGCCGAGGGCGCGACGGCGGCCGGTTCTACCCCGATCGGCCCGAGGTTAAATCCCGAACCGGAATGGAATGAATCGGACATCTTCGCCGGTAAGGGAACTCGAGGAGTGACGCAATGACATCCTTCAAAACGACATGCCGCCGCCTCGTAGTCGGGTCAGTGATCGGTTCGCTGGCGATGATCGGCTCTGTGGCCGGCATCGCCCACGCCGACAACCCCGCTCCGCCGGGGCCGGTGCCGAACCCGCCGGACCTGCAGCACCCGCCGGCCACGCCGGTCCCGCTGCCGGGTGGTGGCGGCTGAGCCACCGCTCGACTCCAGAATCTGGTTGCTCCAGAAGCTGGAACGCCGCCCGGTGAGGCAACTCACCGGGCGGCGTTGTCGTTTCACCGATCAGCGTTCCCCGAGGGCCCGGGCGAGCTCGTCCCGGCCCATCTTCGACCGGCCCGGCAGATTGCGCCGCTTGGCCATCTCGTAGAGCTCGGCCCGGGTCTTCGGCGAGCTGCCGCCGTCGTGGTTGCGCTTACGGACCGCCGCGCCCTGCTTCCCGAGCGCCGTCCTCGTCTTCTTCGGCATCTGGGCGATCGTGCGCTTGCGCTGGGCGGTGGCCGTCGCCTTCTTGATGTTCCGGCGGGCCGCCTGGGTCTGCTTCTGGCTGGGCATCGGTTCCTCCGGTGTTTCGAGCCTGCACCGAAGGCGTACCCGCCCGCAGTGCCCTGTTCACCCTGCCGCGGCGCTGGCGCTCCGACTGGCTGTGCGCCGATCTAAACAAGCGGCGCAGCGCCGGATATCACGCGCTCGCGTAGTTCTGGCGCCGGGTGGCGGCTATTCGCCGGGGGCGTCGAGGCGGGCGTGGAGGCGGCGGTGGCGCTCCGGTTCGGACAGCAGGCGGCACGACAGGCAGGTGGGCGGGGCGTCGGGAAGGCGGTAGCGCAGGCAGCAGGTCCGGCGGCGGACGAACAGCCGGGTGGCGCCGTCGTGGGTGACAGGGAACAGCGTGGCGAGGCCGGCGGTGGGGGAGCCGGGGGCGTCGAGCAGCCGGGCCGCCTCGGGCAGGACGTGATCGGGGTCGAACGGATGGTCCGGCAGGCCCGTCAGCGCCGCGAACCGGCCGGCCACGGCGGCGGCGACGTTCCCCCACAGCAGCCGGTGGCCGACCGGGACGAGGTCGTGGAGGGCGTCGACCAGCGGGCCGAGGTGGCCGTCGAAGAGGCGGGCCCGGGTCCAGGCGAAGAGCGCGTCGTCGTCGAGCACGATCTCCGCCGCCGGGTCGGCGCCCGCCTCGTCGTCGCCCACCACGGCGGCGAACCGCCGGCTGACCAGCGCGGCGCCGGCCGGCCGCCGGGCGGCATCGAAGACCAGCCGGGTGTTGGCCGCGGCGACGTCGGGCACCCGCCGGCGACCAACGAGACCGGCGATCGCCGTCCGGCTGACGGCCACCGCCCACGCCTGGCAGAGCAGTGACGCCGCCACGCCGGTCTCGCCGGTACCGGCGCCGCGCCCGAAGGCCTGCACCGCCCGGTGGAGCGCCGCAGGGTCATCCAGCAGCCGCCCGGCCGCGGCATCGAGGCCCTGGAGGTCTTCCTCGATGCCGGCCGGCCGTGCGGCAGAAGTGTTCATAGTTTCTAACTCTTTGAATTAGGTACCCCTTATTAGGGGGACCTTACAACGCTTCGTTGCGGCGCACAACGATGAACTGCGGCCGCCGATTCACAGGCGGCTGACAGGAACGTCCCATCGGAACGTGAGGCCCCGCCCCGATGCTGCGGCGGATGGCCGACGGCCGCCGAGCGCACCTCCACCAGATCGACATCGTCCGGCTGCTGACGTTCGCCGCCGTCATCGTCGTGCACGCCGTGGCCTTCACCGAACCGCCGGCCAGCCGGGGCTGGGCCGCCCTGCTGATGCTGGCCCAGTTCGGCCGGGAGGTGTTCTTCGCCCTCACCGGCTTCGTGCTGGTGTACTCGGCGGCCCGGGGGCCGCTCGACGCCGCCGCCTTCTGGCGCCGGCGGTTCCCGGCCGTCGCCGTTCCCTACCTGGCCTGGAGCGGCATCTACACCGCCCTCCACGTCTTCGGGCCGCTCCACGCCCACCTGTCGCCGGCCACCGTCGCCTGGGACTTCGTCACCGGCAACGCCGAGTACCACCTCTACTTCCTGCTGGTCACGCTGCAGCTGTACCTGGTCTTCCCCGTCCTGCTGCGCTTCGTGCGGAAGACGGCCGGCCGGGCGGTGCGGGTCCTCGCTGTCGCCGCCGCGCTCGACGCCGCCTGGCTGGCCTGGCTGCAGTACGGGCCCGCCCCGGGCGGCTGGGTGGGGCGGTTCGTGTGGCCCCGGGCCTACGAGCTGCTGCCGACGTACGCCGTCTACGTGCTGATCGGGGCCTACGCCGCCGTCCACTTCGAGCGTGTCCAGCGGGTGGTGGCGCAACGGCGCCGCCGGCTCGTCGGCATCGCCGCCGTCGCCGCCGTGCTGGCCGAGATCGCCTTCTGGGCCCAGGTCGGAGGCCGGGAGCCCCGGGTGGCGGCCGCCGTCCTCCAGCCGGCCATGATGCTCACGTCGGTCGCCGCGCTGATCGGGCTGTATCTGGCCGGAGACCGGTGGGCCGGACGGGGCCGGCGGGGGGCGGGCTTCGTGGCCCGGGCGTCCGACCTGTCGTTCGGGGTCTACCTCGCCCATCCGCTCGTCCTCGAGCTGCTGGTCCACCTCGGCCTCGGCAACGACGGCCAGCGCCTCCCCGCTCCACTGGCCACGGTGCTGGCCATGATCGGCGCCGCCGGCGGCGCCCTGGCCATCGCCGTGGTCGCCCGCCGGAGCCGCTGGACCCTGGCGCTGACCGGCCGCCCCCGCCCGGCGGGCCCGGCGCCCGTCCGCCCGGCGGCCGGAACCGGAACCGGTCCGGCGATCGCTGATGAACTCCAGAGAAGGGTCACAGAACCTTCCCAGGTGGGGTCCCGACGATGAACGGCATGAGACTCCGCCCGGCCCTCCTCCCGTCCGGCGGACGACCCGGTCCGGCGGTGGGGGTGCTCCTGGCCCAGCGGCGGGCGGCCACCCCGCAGCGGGTGGCCTTCGCCGAAGGATTCACCGGCCGCGCCGTCACCTGGGGCCAGGTCGCCGCCGCCGCCGCCGACTGGTCGGCGCAGTGCCACCGGCTCGGGGTCGCGCCGCTGGCCCGGGTCGGCATCGTGATCGCCGATCCGCTGGCCGCCGCCACCGCCCACCTCGCCGCCCTCGCCGCCGGCGTCACCGTTGCGCCCCTCAACCCCCACGCCCCGGCCGGTGAGCTGGCGGCCGAGATCCGCACGCTGGGACTGTCGGCCGTCGTCACCGACGGCGGCGCCGCCGCCGGGTTCGACGATCTCGCCGCCGCCGGCGCCCAGGTGTGGTTGACCGGCCCGGCCGGGCTGCGGCTCGTCCGGCTGCGGCCCTGGCCCGCCTCCACGGTCAGCCCCGGCCCCGCCGCGCTGATCATGGCCAGCTCCGGCACCACCGGGCCCCGCAAGATCATCCCGCTGTCGGAAGCGCAGCTCGTCGGCACGGCGGCGGCCGTCGTCGCCCACCACCGGTTGAGCCCCGACGACCGGGGTTATTCGCCGCTCCCGCTGTTCCACATCAACGGCCTCGTCGTCGGCGTGCTGTCGACGCTGCTGGCCGGCAGCCGGCTGGTGGTCGACGGTCGCTTCTCCCGCACCCGGTTCTGGTCGGTGGCCGAGGCCCACGACGTCACCTGGGTCAACCTCGTGCCGGCCATGATCGGCCTGCTGGCCGACTCCGCGCCGCCCCCGGCGGCGGTGGCCGAGCGCATCCGCTTCGCCCGGTCGGCGTCGGCACCGCTGGCCCCGGCCACGCTGGGCCGCTTCGAGGGGCGCACCGGCATCTCGGTGCTGGAGACCTACGGCATGACCGAGGCGGCCAGCCAGATCGCCGCCAACCCGCTCGAGCGCCGGCGGCGCCGCCCCGGTTCCGTGGGGTTCGGCGTCGGCACGGAGCTGCGGGTCGTCGACGAGGCCGGCCGGCCCGTCGGGCCCGAGGCGGTCGGCTCCGTCGAGATCCGCGGCGACCACGTCGTCGACCGCTACTGGGCGGCCGCCGACGACGGTCTCGTCGCCCGCCCCGCCCGCCGGCCCGGCGGCTGGCTGGCGACCGGCGACGTCGGCCGCCTCGACGCCGACGGCTACCTGTACCTGGCCGGCCGGACCGACGACGTCATCAACCGGGGCGGCGAGAAGCTCTACCCGGCCGAGATCGAAGCGGTGCTGCTCGACGACCGGCGGGTGACCGCCGCCGTCGTGGTGGGCCGCCCCGATCCCGTCGTCGGCGAGGAGCCGGTGGCCATCGTCCTGGCCGGCGTGCCCCCCGCCGACCGCCGCCGCCTCCAGGCCGACCTCGAGGAGCGCTGCACCCGGGCGCTCAGCCCCTTCAAGCGGCCGGTGGAGATCACCGTGGCCGAGACGCTGCCGGCCGGACCGACCGGGAAGGTCCGGCGCGGCGAGGTCCGCCGCCAACTCCGTCCCCAACTCGCCAACCGAGGAGACCTCCGATGAATCCCCACTGGCTCGACCTCCCCGCCCGGCCGGGCAAGCCCCGCCGGAGCGGGCTGACCATGGTCATCGACAACGGCCTGCCGACGGGCTGGTTCACCGACGCCGTGCGGAGCAGCGCGCCGCTGATCGACATCGTCAAGTTCGGCTGGGGCACCTGCATGGTGACCGAGGACCTCGGCCGCAAGATCGCCGTGCTGGCCGACCACGACATCCGCTTCTGCTTCGGCGGGACGCTGTTCGAGAAGTTCGTGATCCAGGACCGCTTCGACGCCTTCCTCGAGTTCTGCCGCCAGTGGGGCTGCGAGCTCGTCGAGGTGTCGAACGGCACGATCCCGCTGTCGCACGTCGAGAAGACCGAATACATCCGCCGCTGCGCCGGCGAGTTCACCGTGTCCAGCGAGGTCGGCTTCAAGGACCAGGCCCGGGCCGACCTGATGACGCCCGGTCAGTGGGTCGACTGCATCGCCGCCGACCTCGCCGCCGGGGCCGACCTCGTGATCACCGAAGCCCGGGAGAGCGGCCGCAGCGGGTTGTGCCGGCCCGACGGGAAGCTCCGCAGCGGATTCGTCGAGGCCATCCTGGCCGGGGGCGCCGACCCCGACCGGATCCTGTTCGAGGCGCCCACCAAGGAGCTGCAGGCGTCCTTCGTCACCCTCCTCGGGCCCAACGTGAACCTCGGCAACGTCGGCCTCGGCGACGTCATCGGCCTCGAGACGCTCCGGCTCGGGCTGCGGGGCGACACGCTCCTCCACTTCGAGGCGGCGTCGATCTATGCGTGAGCGGCGCGACGTCTTCCACCTCGCCATCCCGGCCCGCGACCTCGACGAGGCCGTCGACTTCTACGTCGGCCGGCTGGGCTGCCATCTGGCCCGCCGCTATGACGACCGCATCACGCTCGACTTCTTCGGCGACCAGCTGGTCTGCCACCGCTCGGGCCCGGAGCACATCGACGACTCGCCGGGCCTCTATCCCCGCCACTTCGGCGTCACGTTCCGCTCCCGGGAGGACTTCGACCGGGTGCTGTTCCTGGCCGTCCAGCGCGACGTCGAGTTCTTCGCCACCGTCGGCCCCCGCTTCAAGGACTCGGTCGAGGAGCACCTCACGTTCGTGCTGCGCGACCCGTCCAACAACCTCATCGAGTTCAAGCACTACCGCGATCCCCGGATGATGTACTGAGGGGAGCGGGGCCGTGAGCGGAGCAGGCCGGTGGATCGCCGGCGGCGGGGCCCTCGTCCTCGCCGCGGCGGTGGCGGTGGCGTTCAGCGCCGCCGGTCGCCGCGGCCCGGCGGCGGCGCCGGCGGCTCCGGCCGCTCCCGCCGCTCCGGCGGCGCCGGTCCAGTGGGTCAGCACCAGCCATCCGCTGACGGTCGGCGGCCTGGCCCGCCGCTACCTCCTGGTCCGGCCGGCGGCCCGCTCCCGGACCCCGCTGCCGGTCGTCGTCGTGCTCCACGGCCGCATCGTCACGCCGGAGTACGAGGCGCAGCGGACGGGCTTCTCCGCCGTGACCGGGCCGGCCATCCTCGTCTACCCGGCCGGCTACCAGAACTCCTGGAACGCCGGGGCGTGCTGCGCCGGCGCCCACGACGCCAACGTCGACGACGTCGGCTTCGTCACCGCCACGGTCCACGACGTGCTGGCCACCCAGCCCGACGCCGCTCCCCGGGAGGTCTTCCTGGTCGGCTTCAGCAACGGCGGCAAGATGGCCTTCCGCCTCGTCTGCGCCGGGCCGCAGCTGTTCACGGCGGTGGCGGTGGTCGGAGCGGTGCCGGTCGCCGGCTGCCCGCACCCGCCCGCCGTCCCCTTTGCCGAGGTCGCCATCCACGACGACCCGCTGCTCACCCTGACCCCGGCGCAGCCGCCCAAGGCGGTCAACGGGTTCAGCCAGGTCAGCATCGAAGGCGAGGTGGCCGCCCTCCGGGCCGCCAACGGCTGCACGGCCGCCGGGCCGAGCCGGGCCACCGGGACGCTGACGACCACCCGCTTCGCCGACTGCCGGACGGGCAAGCCCGTCGAGTTCGACCTGTACCAGGGCGACGCCCACGTCTGGCCGGCCGGCGACGCCACCACCCCGGCCGCCCAGCGGGTGATCTGGGACTTCTTCCGATCGATCACGGAGGATCACCGATGAGCCTCGACCGCCATCTCGTGCTCGTGCGCCACGGCCGCACGGCCTGGAACGCCGACGGCCGCTTCCAGGGCCAGGCCGACCCGCCGCTCGACGCCTACGGGTGGGAACAGGCGGCCCGGACGGCGGCGGCGCTGGCCGCCCTGTGGCCCCGGCCGGCGGCCATCGTGTCGAGCGACCTCCGCCGGGCCCACCAGACGGCCGTCGTGATCGGCGCCGCCTGCGGTCTCGTGCCGGCCACCGATCCCGACCTCCGGGAGGTGGCCCTCGGCGCCTGGGAGGGGCTCGGGCGGGCCGAGGCCGCCCAACGCTTTCCCGCCGAGTACGCCGCCTGGACGGCCGGCGCCGACGTCCGCCGGGGCGGCGGGGAGACGCAGGCCGAGGCCGGCGCCCGGGTGGCGGCGGCGCTGGTCCGGTGCCTGTGGCGCACCCGGGGCGACGGCCCGGTGGTGGCCGTCGCCCACGGCCTGGCCCTCCAGGGGGCCATCGGCCGGTTGGCGGCCGGGGGCCTCGTCGCCGGCGGCAACGGCGGCCCGCCGCCCCATCTCGGCAACGGTGAATGGATCGTGCTGGCGGTGCGGCGGGCCGCTCAGGGCTACGCCGCCTGAGCCGGCGCCCGATTCGCTCGCCGTCCGCCCGGTGTGATCGATTGGGCGGATGCCTGACGCCCTGCTCGTCGATCTGTCCGACGGCATCCTCACGCTCACGATCAACCGGCCCGACAAGCGCAACGCCATCGACGGCGCCGTCCTCGACGGCCTCGACGCGGCGTTGCCCCGGGTCCGGCGGGACCCCGACGTCCGCCTCGTCGTCCTGCGGGGCGCCGGCGGCTACTTCTCGGCCGGGATCGACCTGCCCTACGCCATGGAACAGACCCGGACCGCCTTCCTGCCCTTCATGCGCAAGGTGGGCGACACCGCCCTGGCCGTCCACCGGCTGACCGTCCCGTCGATCAGCGTGATCGAGGGCGGCGCCTACGGGCTGGCCTGCAACCTGGCGCTGGCCTGCGACCTGACGATCGCCGCCGACGACGCCGTGCTGTGCGAGGTGTTCACCAAGCTCAACCTGTCGCTCGACGGCGGCGGCGCCTGGATCCTGCCCCGGCTCGTCGGGCTCAAGAAGGCCAAGGAACTGGCCTTCTTCGCCGACCCGATCCCGGCGCCGGAGGCCGAGCGGCTCGGCCTCGTCAACTGCGCCGTTCCCCCCGGCGAGGTCGACACCCGGCTGAAGGAGTGGGCCTCCCGGCTGGCCGGCGGCCCGACCACGGCCCTGGCCCTGACGAAGATGATGCTCAACGACGCCTACGCTTTGTCGTTCGAGCAGGCGGTGGAGGAGGAGACGCGCTGCGCCGCCGTCAACACCACGGCGGCCGGCGGCCGGGCGGCCATCGAGCGCCGCCTCCGGAAGGACTCCTGACCGGCGGGGATCCGGGGGCTAGGACGCCTTCGGGGTGATGAGCGGGTCGAGCACCAGCGGCTGATCGGCGAACCCCGCCGGCAGTGGCACGGCCGCCCCGTCGGGCGTGACCGCCGGGCGGCCGCGCCAGACGGTGAAGAAGCCGAAACCGGAGGCGGCCAGCGTGGCCAGGGCGCCGAGGGCGATGCCGTAGCGGGCGCCGAAGCGCTCGGAGATGGCGCCGACGATCGGGCCGCCGATGGGGGTGCTGCCGAGGAAGACGATGGCCTGCAGGGCCAGGACCCGGCCCCGCATCGACGGCTTCGCCGCCAGCTGGGTGATGGCCGTGGCCGCCGTCATGAACAGGATGCTGCCGAGGCCGACCAGCAGCCCGGCGCCGAAGGCCGCCGGCTGGTTGGGCGTGACGGCCAGCACGGCCAGGGCGACACCGAAGACGGCGGCGCTGCGGCTCAGCGTGCGGACGTCGATGCGCTGGCGCCGGGCGCTGGCCAGCGCCGCCGCCAGCGAGCCGCAGCTGACGATCGACATCAGCCACGTGAAGGTGACGTCGGTGCCGTGGAGATCGCGGGTGGCGAAGAGGGGAAGCACGGTCTGGAAGTTGAAGGCCAGCGTGCCGATGATGGCCATCATGAGCAGCGGGACCCACAGCTCGGGAACGCTGCGGGCGTAGCGGAAACCTTCCCGGACCTGGCCCTTGCCCTTGGGGGTGACCGGGGCCTGGCGCAGCTCGGCCGGGTTCATGCGGCCCAGGGCCACCAGCACGGCGATGTAGCTGACGGCGTCGAGCAGGAAGCACCAGCCGAAGCCGACGGTCGAGACCAGCAGGCCGGCCAGCGCCGGGCCGACGACCCGGGAGCCGGTCATCAGCGCGCTGTTGAGGCTGACGGCGTTGTTGATGCTGTCCTCCGGCACCATTTCGACGACGAACGACCGCCGGGCGGGGTTGTCGAAGGCGGTGGCCATGCCGTTCCACAGGGCCAGGAGGTAGACGGCCCAGACGGTGGCGTGGCCGGTGAACACCAGCGCCGCCAGGGCGAAGGACTCCAGCATGGCCAGCGTCTGGACGATCATCAGCAGCCGCCGCTTGTCGGAGCGGTCGGCCACGAGGCCGGCGAAGGCGCCGAAGAGGAGGACGGGGCCGAACTGGGCGGCGGCCAGGCCGCCGAGGGCGTAGCCGCTGTCGGTCAGCTTGAGGACGAGCAGCGTCTGGGCCACCAGCGTGAGCCAGTTGCCGATCTGGGAGATGAGCTGGCCGCCGAAGAACAGCCGGAAGTTCCGGACTCCGAGGGACCGGAAAGTGTCATGGGTGGCGCGTCGGATTCGGGTCACGGGGGCCTCAGATGATGAGTTCGTCGAGCACGTCGAGGGCGTCGGCCAGACGCCGCTGGCGCTCGGGGTCGAGTTCGTTGACGCGGGCCGCCAGCCAGGCGGTCTTGCGCCGCCGGGCCTCCTCCAGCAGGGCCTCACCCTCGGGGGAGATGGCCACCCGGCAGATCCGCCGGTCGGCGGGGTCGGGCGAGCGGGTCACGAGCCGGTCGGCCTCCAGCTTCGACACGACCTTGGTGATCGACGGGGGGGCGACGCGCTCGTGCTCGGCCAGGGCCCCGAGCGTCAGCGGCCCGTGGTTGGCGATCACGGCCAGCGCCGACTGCTGGCTGGGGGAGAGGCCGGCCCCCGACTCCTGGCGCAGCCGGCGGGCCAGCCGGGTGGCGCTCAGCCGCAACCGGGCGGCGATCTCGGAGGCGGCGATGTCGGTGGTGCGCATGCCGGATAGTTTACCAAGCTAATTAGCCTGGTGAAACATTTTTTCGGCGGCGCCCGCGCTTCCCCACGGCAGGGTCATACCCTTTGGGGGGATTTGTGCCACCGTAGGGTCATGCCCGTCGCCGACACCATCGTCTGCATCGACTGCGGCGGACTCTGCCAGCGGGTGCCGGCCGAGCCTCCGGAGTTCGGCTGGCAGCCGGGCGACGTGGTGGTCTACCGGTGCCGCGACTGCGCTGACGCGTGGTACGTGGAGGTCGAGGACGACGACCTCGACGGCGGCGACGCCTGAATCGCCCGGGGGGGCGGCTGGGGGGAGGAGTACCGGTACCCGCCCGGGCCGGTGACCGGGCCGGGCGGGTACCGCGACGGCTACTTGCGAGCGGCGCGCTTCTTGGCCGGAGCCTTCGCCGGCTTCGCCGCCGCCCTCGGGGCGGCCTTGGCCGGGGCGGCCTTGCGGGGAGCGGCCTTGCGGGGAGCGGCGGCCTTGCGGGGGGCAGCAGCCTTGGCCGGTGCCGCCTTGCGGGCCGGGGCAGCCTTCTTGGCCGGGGCCTTCTTCGCTGCCGCCTTGCGGGGAGCAGCGGCCTTCTTGGCTGCCGCCTTGCGGGGAGCAGCGGCGGCCTTGCGGGGAGCGGCCTTGCGGGAAGCCTTGGCCGCAGCCGGCTTCGCCGCTGCGCCGTTGGTCGACCCGGCGGTCCCGTCGGAGACGGTGGCGGTCCCCGCAGCCTTGCGGAGCGACTCAATGGCGTTCAGGCACGACGCCTTGCGGCTGTAGGGCTCGCTGTGGGCGAGTGTACGGCCCTGGCTGGTGAGGATCCATTGGAACCCCCCCTTGCCGTTGGAGCTGACTTCGAACTTCGCTGCCATCACATGCACCCTCTCGTTGAACGGAGACCAGCAGCAATAGTGTGGCGCAACACCATTGAAAATGCTACCCCTCATTTTTGTAGTTCTCTGCAGTCCCTTTGAGGGCAAGGCATACCATTGACGCAAAGCTCAACTTCCCGGGGAGGCCGGCGGGTGAAATTCGTTGTCACGGGGGCATCAGGGCACCTCGGAGGCAATGTCGTGCGGGCTCTCGTCGCCGCTGGCGAGCCCGTCCGGGCCGTCGACGTCCGCCGGGGTGCAGCATTGCAGGGCCTCGACATCGACTTCGTCGAAGGCGACGTACTCGATCCTGCCGCACTGCAAAACGCCTTTGCCGGAGCCGAATTCGTGCTTCACCTGGCGGCCAGGATCTCCATCGCCGGCGACCCGGACGGCTCGGTCCGGCGGGTCAACGTCGACGGCGTCCGGCACGTGGCCGAGACGGCGCGGGCGGCCGGCGTCCGCCGGCTGGTCCACTGCAGCTCACTCCACGCCTATGACGTCGGCGCCATCACCGGTCCGGTCCGGGAGGACGGCCGCCGCGCCGTTGACGCGTCCCTCCCGGCCTACGACCGGTCGAAAGCGGCGGGAGAGGACGAGCTCCGCCGCGTCGTCGACCGCGGCCTCGACGCGGTGATCCTCAACCCGTCGGGGATGTTCGGCCCCGTCGATCCCGAGCCGTCGCGGATGGGCCGTGTGCTGCTGGCGATGTTCCGGGGCCGGATGCCGGTCACCGTGCACGGTGCGTTCGACTGGGTGGACGTACGGGACGTCGCCGCGGCGTTGATCGCCGCCACCGAACGGGGTCGCACGGGGGAGAACTACCTGATCGGAGGGCATCGCGCCTCGGTCGGAGAACTCGCCGCCCTGGCGGCGGAGGTGAGCGGCCGGAGACCACCCCGCCTGGTGGCGCCCCTGGCGCCGGTGCGGCTGGCGGCCGGCGCCGCCGTGCGGCTGGCCGGGCCCCGGCGGGCCGGCCGGCTGCTGCTCACCCCCGAATCGCTCCATGCCCTGGCCACCGACCCGGTGGTCGACCACTCGAAGGCCGCCGCCGAGCTCGGTTACGTGGCGCGCCCCCTGGCCGACACGGTCGCCGACCTCCACGCCGCCTTCCTGGCCGAGGGCCGCCTCAGGCCCCGGCGCCGGCTTCCATGGTCAGCAGGGCGTGCTTGACCGCCGGCCCGCCCCGGTACCGGCCGTAGGTCCCGTCGCGGCGGACGACGCGGTGGCAGGGCACCACCAGCGGGATGGGGTTGGTGGCACAGGCGCTGCCGGCCGCCCGGACCGCCCGGGGGTTGCCGGCGGCGGCGGCCACGGTCGTGTAGCTCTCGGTGGTGCCGTAGGGAATGTTGCAGAGGTGCTCGAGCACGGCCCGGCGGAACCCCCTGGCCAGCTGCAGGTCGACGGCCAGCTCGAACACCTTCCGGCGACCGGCGAAGTACTCGTCGAGCTGGCGGGCGACGTCGTCGACGCCCCGGGGCGACCGCAGGATCCGGGGGCTCACGGCGCCGGCCAGCTCCTCCAGCACCGCGTCGTGGTCCTCCAGCTCGAAGGCCACCCGGACGAGACCGACCGGGGTGGCGGCCAGCAGCAGCCGGCCGGCAGGGCTGTCCGTGGTCCGGTAGGCGACGTCGAGCAGCCCACCGGCGGCGGCCCGTTCGGCCAGCCGGGCCTGCAGCCCGGCCAGGTCGGTCACGGTGCCGGCCCCGGCCGTGAGGTCGTCGACGATCTGGCGGTCGGTGGGAACGTTCATGATTCCTTCTCCTCGTAGAACCGGCGGAGGTGGGCGATGCCGTCGGAGGCGTTGCGCCGGGCGGCCGCTTCGCTGCACTCCAGCAGCGCGCCGATGTCGGCGTAGGAGAGATCGGCGAGGTAGCGGTACACGACCGCCAGCCGGGCCTTGTCGGGGAGTTGCGCCAGGGCGCCGTGCAGCTCCGTGTCGGCCGGCTCCGGTCCGGCGGTGATCCCGGACCGGTGCTCCCCGGGGTCGGCGGCCGGTTGCGGCCTCCGGGCCCGGGCCCGGAGCAGGTCGATCGCCTTGTGATGGGCGATCGTGGCCAGCCAGCCGGTCACGTGGCTGCCCGGGCGGAGATCGGGATAGCCCCGCAGCGCGGCCAGGAACGTCTCCGACCAGGCGTCGTCGGCCTCCGCCGGCCCGAGCAGGGCGCGGCAGATGCGCATCACCATCGCCCCCTGTTCTTCGACGACTGCTTCGAACGGTTGCATCACCACACCTGGTCAACGAACGGGAGGGCCGACCTGTGAGGTCGCCGGTCACTGTCTACCCCGCCGGGAGTGGCGGCGGTCTGCGACAATCCCGCCCGGTGCCTCGCCGTCCCTACTACCGCCCCGATCTGGCGCTCGTCCACCATCTGGGGTTCGGGTCCCACGCCGACGCCTGCGCGCCCGGGATCCTGGCCCTGCTGGAGCCCGTGCGGGCCCGGGGCGGCGTGGTGCTGGAGCTGGGGTGCGGGAGCGGGCTGCTGACCCGCCATCTCGTCGACGCCGGGCACCGGGTGGTGGCCACCGATGCCTCGCCGGCCATGGTGGCGCTGGCCCGGCGGCACGTTCCCGGGGTTGAGGACGTCCGGGTGCTGGTCCTGCCCGACGACCCGCTGCCGCCGGCCGACGCCGTCGTGTCGGTCGGTCACGTCCTGAGCTATCTGGACGACGAGGCGGCGGTGGAGCGGGCGCTGCGGGCCGTGGCCCGGGCGGTGCGGCCCGCCGGCCTGTTCGCCGTCGACCTCTGCGACCTCGAATGGGGCGCGCTGCGCCGGGGGGCGCCGGACTTCGGCCGGGTGGAGGACGACTGGGCCATCGTCACCCGGTTCGAGGTTCCCTCCCCCGAACGCTTCGTGCGCCACATCACGACCTTCGTCCGCAACGGCGACGGGTCGTGGCGGCGCGACGACGAACGCCACGACAACGTCCTGGTCGACACCGCCGCCATCCCCGAGTGGCTGGCCGGCGAAGGCCTCGAGGTGACCGTCGCCTCGTCGTTCGGCGCCGAGAGCCTCCCCGCCGGGCTGCGCGTCGTCGTCGGCCGCCGGTCCGGCCCGTCCTAATCGGGAACGACGAACGTGGCCCAGCCCTTGAGGTGGGTGCCGCCGGTCTGGCGGGTGACGGCCATCTCGACGTCGACGAGGCGCTGGCCGCCTTCCTCCCGCTGAGCCGTGACGGCTCCGGAGTAGGTCAGCACGTCGCCCGGCCAGGCCTGCTCCCGCCACTGGACCTTGAAGCGGCGCACGTTGGCCGGCCCGAGCCAGTCGGTGGCCCAGGTGGCCAGGACGCCGGCCTGGCGCATGCCGACGGCGAACGGCTTGGGGAACCCGGCCTTCTGGGCGAACTCGGTGTCGTGGTGGATCGGGTTCATGTCACCGGAAGCGCCCTGGTAGCGGACGAAGTCGGTCACGGTCAGCGGCCCGTCCTCCAGGGTGGGGCCCTCGGTGCCGACGGCGAGGTCGTTCCACGAGGCGGTCATGTCAGCTCCCCGGGGCCTGGCTCGTCTCGATGATGGTGGAGCGGGACTCGGCCACCACCGCCCCCGAGGCGTCGCGGTACTCGGTGACGGCCTCGACGAACGTCATCGTGCCGCCCCGCTTGCCTTCCTTCTCGTAGACGCGGTCGATGCGGGACTCGGCCACGAGTTCGGTGCCCGCCGCCGGCGGTGGGCCGGGAAAGACGAACTCCTGCTCACCGTGGAGGATGCGCTCCCAGTTGAGCCTGGCGTCGCCCCAGGGCGAGGCGTCGGGCCCCTGCCAGAAGGCCGACGACGCCAGGAACGTCACCGGCGACGTCGCCTGGGGCCCGTCGGCCACGTAGGCCGGGTTGGCCGACTTGACCGCCCGGGCGAACTCCCGGACCTTGCCCTCCTCCACCACCACCCGGAAGGGCTTGCCGCACTGGCCTTCGATCGACGCGTCCATGGCGGGCGACACTACCGCCGCTCGTTCCGGCGGCCGGAATCCCCGGTCGCGGCGATCACCGGGTGAGCTCCCGCAGTGCACCGATGAAGACGAGGTGCTCCGGCGTCGGCGCCAGCATCGCCGCGGACTGCTGGAGCTCGAGCAGCCGCGTGATGTCGCCCTCGACGCGGATCTCCCCGCTCATGAAGGCCGTGATGGCGACGGCGGGGTCGAGATCGACGAGCATCGAGCGGGCCACCCGGTGGGGGACCGTGACGGTGGTGGGGGCGCCGTCGACGAGACCCCGGTCGAAGCGGCCGTCGGCGAAGTGGAGGGTGCGATCGCCCTCGGGCCCGCCGGTCACCACCATGTTGACGGCGACGCCGGCGACCTCCTCCGGCGGGGCGGGAGCCTTGTCCCGCAAGGCTTCCACGGCGTCGAACCAGGCGTCGGACAGGAACGGGAATCTCATGGCGGGAACTCCTTGCCCATTTCAGATACCTAGGGTATATGTATACCGTGCGTCAACCGAGTGGACCGGTGGCCCGGACGGCGGTGGCTCTGAGCCTGGGTTGCGCACTCCTCGTCATGCGGCCGGCCCCCGCTCCGGCCGAAGCGCCGTTCGTCGACGGCAGCGGTGACGCCGTGGCCGATGTCGCCCGGATCGTGGCCCGGGCGTCGGGCCTGCCGTTCGCCGTGACCTACGGCGGGTCGCTCGGGCACTACCAGGGCACGACGGCCCGGGGGGAGGCGGCGGCGCTCGATCTCGGCGTGCTCGGCCTGCTGCTGACCACGCCCATGGGCTGCGGACGGGCGCCGCTGCGGCCCGACCAGCTTCCGCACCGCACGGTGGCCGACTCCCGCGCCGGGAGCGCCTCGGCGGCCCAGGACGCCGCCGGTGCCGGCCCCGTCGGCGCCGGCCGGGAGGAGGCCACGGCGCGGCCCGGCGCCCTCGGCGAGGCCGCCTTCACGTCGGTCGGGCTCGGCGCCGGAGCCCTGCTGTCGGCCGGAGAGGCGCGGAGCTCCGGTGTCGCCGAGCTCGTCGAGGGCAGGGGGCGCCGGGCCACGGCGGCGGTGCGCATCGGCAACGTCGACCTCGCCGGCGGCGCCGTCTCGCTCCGGGGGCTGCGGTGGAGCGCCGAACAGCGCACCGGCGCCGGCGGTGCGGTGACCGCGGCCGACGGCACGTTCGGGCTCGACACCATCGTGGTCGGCGGCGTCCCGCTGCCGACGGCCACGCCGCTGCAGCTGGCGGCGGCGCTGGGCGCCGCCAACCAGGCCATCGCTCCCTTCGGACTGCGGCTGGAGCCGCCCCGGGTGACGAAGTCGACCGGCGACCGGGAGGTGCGGGTCACGCCGCTCAAGCTCGTACTCGGCGACGGCAACGTGGCCCGGCCGCTCCTCGGCCCGCTCATGAGCGAGGCCCAGCCCGGCCGGGAAGCGCTGCTGGCGGCCATGCAGCAGTTCGGCCGGGGCGGCGACTGCAACCTCGGCCGGGCCGGCGGTCTGGCCTTCACCTTCGGCGACGTCGTGGCCGCCGCCATGGAGGGCGCCGGGGGCATCGACCTCGAGCTCGGCGGCGTCGTGGCCACCACCGAAGGAATCGACTACGGCGATCCCTTCGGCCTGATCCCGCCGGGGCTGCCCACGGTCGCCCCGGTGGCGGCGCCGGCGGTGCGACCCCGCCCGCCGGCGCTCAGACTCCCCGCCGACGGCGGCGCCGGGCCGTGGCCCGGTTCCGATATGGCGGCGGCGACCGGTCCGGCGCCGACGCCGGCGGTGGCCGCGCCGGTGGAGCCGGCGGCGGCCGCTCCGGTGGATTTGGCGGCGCCGGTGGCGACCCGGCCGGCCACCCGCCGGTGCGAGAGCACCAGCCGGGGACGGGTGTCCGGCTGTTCCCGGGGCCGGCCCCTGCCGGCCAGCGCCGCCGCGCTGGGAGTGGCGCTGGTCCTGTTCGGGGCCGACTGGTGGCGGAGCCGCCGCCCGACGAAGGAGGGGGCCGCCTGATGGATGACCACCCGACGACGGCCGCCACCGGGACGGCCCCGGCGACGGCGGCGCCCGTCCACCGGGCGGGGAGGCTGCCCGGCGCCGACGGTTCGCTGTTCGGCGGTTACGGGCCCGTCGTCGCCCTCGCCGTCCTCATCCTGGCCATGGCCCTCCTCGCTCCGACCATCGCGCCCGAACGGGACGTCACCACCCGCCCCGCTCCGGCGGCGGCCAACGGGGCCGGACGGTGAGCGGCCGGCGAGGCGGCCACCTGCGGGGCTACGGCCCGGTGGTGGCGCTGGCCGCCGCCTTCTTCGCGGTCAGTGCCCTCACGGTCCCGGCCCGTCGGCTGCAGTTGACCGTCGGCGGCCCGGGCAACGGCGGATCGGCCAACCCCGGTGCGCCGGCGCCGGCCGGCCCGGCGGCCGCCACCGGGCAGGCGGCCTCCGGGGCGACGACCGACACCACCGCCGCGCCGGCCACGACCCGGCCCAGCGGGCCCGCCGTGCACCGGACGGGCCGCTCGGGGCGCTCCGGAGCAGCCGGCGGCGGACCCGACGGCGAGGGCGCCGCCCGCCCGCCCATCGGCGCGGTGACACCCTGTTCCGACCGGGCCCGGCAGATTCCCGAGGATCCGTACTCGCCGCCGTGCCTGGCCTTCTCCGGCTCCAACGGGGGCGCCACGTGGCGGGGCGTGACCGACACCACGATCCGCATCGGCATCCGCTTCCCGGCCGACCCCGTCGACTTCGGCCAGGCCCAGCAGTTCCTGGCCGACCACGGCATCCACGAAACCCGCGACGATCTCGAGCGCACCGCCCGCGGCCTGCTCGACTACTTCAACCGGGCGTTCCAGTTCTACGGGCGCAGGATCGAGCCGGTCATCTGGCAGGGGAGCGGCCTGGCCGCCCAGGAGATCCTCGGCGGCGGGCAGGAGGCGGCCAACGCCGACGCCATCAAGGCGGCCAGGGAGCTCGACGTCTTCGCCGACGCCAGCGCCTTCACCCCGCCCTACGCCGACGCCCTGACCAAGCAGGGGGTGGTGGCCGTCGGGGCGCCCTACATGTCCCGCCAGTGGTACACCGACCGGGCGCCCTACGCCTGGAGCGTCACGCCCGACTGCTCGCTGATCACCGAGACCGGCGCCGAGCTGTGGACCAGGCAGCTGGCCGGCCGGCCGGCGGCCTACGCCGGCGGTGACCTGCAGGGCCGGCCCCGCCGGCTGGCGCTGATCGCCCCCGACGTCCCCTGGTACCAGGACTGCATCAACGACGGCGTCCGCCGGATCAAGGCGGCGGGCGGGGACGTCGCCGTCCGCATCAACTACTCGCTCGACCCTTCGGTGTTCACGTCCCAGGCGGCCGGCATCGTGGCCAAGCTGAAGGACGAGGGCATCACCTCGGTGGCCTGCGGCTGCGACCCGCTGCTGCCGATCTTCCTCACCGCCAAGGCCAACGAGCAGAACTACCAGCCGGAGTGGCTCGTCATGGGGACGGCGCTGACCGACACCGACATCTTCGGCCAGTTCTACAACCAGGACCAGTGGCGTCACGCCTTCGGCATCAGCCTGATCGGCCCGCAGCAGCCGGTGCGGGCCAGCCTCGGCTACCGGGCCTACAAGTCGGTCCGCACCGACGAGCCGTCGATCGCCGTCGACCTCCTCTACTACTTCATGTACGTCATCGCCATCGGGATCGAGATGGCCGGCCCCGACCTCACCCCGCAGACGTTCCAGCAGGGGATGTTCAACTACCCCCGGGCCACCGGCCCGGCCGGGTCGTGGGGCTTCGGCCCCGGCGACTACACGCCCATGGACGACGCCATGGCGATCTGGTGGAACCCCGACGCCGACTCGCCCTACAACGGCAAGAAGGGCGCGTACCAGACCGACGGCCGGCGCTACCGGCCCGGGCAGTGGCCGTCCGGGCCGATCGCCGTCCACCCCGGCGGGGATGATGCTCAGGGAGGGACGCGCTGATGGGTCACGTCGCCCCGGCCGGCGTCCTCGTCCTCGGCTGCCTCTTCGGGGCCGTCACCGGGCTGCTGGCCGTCGGCCTCGTGCTCGTCTACCGCACCACCCGGGTCGTCAACTTCGCCTACGGCGCCATGGGCGGCCTGCCGGCCAGCCTCGGCATCGAGCTGTACCTGGCCAAGGGCGTGCCGTGGCCGGTGGCCGCCGGGCTGGCGGTGGCCGCCGGAGTGGTGACCGGGCTGGTGGTGGAGCGCCTCGTGATCCGGCGCTTCGCCACGGCGTCGCGCCTCGTGCTCACGGTGGCCACCATCGGCCTGGCCCAGGTGCTGGGCGGCGCCGAGATGCTCGTCCCGGTCCTCTTCGGCCGCTCCCCGCTGGTGCCGGCCTTCCCGACGCCGTTCACCCGCCTGCAGTTCGAGATCCACCCGGTGGTCCTGACGGGCAACGATCTCCTGATCGTGGCCGTCGTACCGGTCGTGCTGGGCGGGCTGTCGTGGTTCCTGCTCCGCACCGACGAAGGACGGGCGGTGCGGGCCATCGCCGAGAACACCGAACGGGCCCTGCTGCTCGGTATCCCCGTCCGCCGCCTGTCGGCGCTCGTCTGGGGCATGGTCGGCGGCCTGGCGGCGCTGACCGTGGTGCTGCGGGCACCGGGCCAGGGGCTCACCATCGACGCCGCCGCCGGGCCGTCGCTGCTGCTGGCGGCGCTGGCGGCCGCCGTGCTGGCCGGGATGGGTTCGCTGCCGGCGGCGTTCGGCGCCGGCGTCGGGCTCGGCGTCTTCGACCAGATCGTGCGGTGGAACACGTCCCAGCAGGCGGTGACGACGGTCGTCTTCTGCGCCGTGATCCTGGTGGCGCTGCTGGCCCGCCGGGGCGGCCGGAGCCGGGTCGAGGCCGCCGACGAATCCTCCTGGTCCCTGACCGGGGGCGCCCGGCCGCTGCCGGCGGCGGTCGCCGCGCTGCCCGAGGTCCGCCTCGGTCGGGCGGCGCTGGCGGCCGCCGTCGCGGGCGTGGCCGGGCTGGTGCCGCTGGTGGCCAGCCCCAGCCAGACCAACCGGGTCAGCGCCACGCTGATCCTCGGGATGGCGGCGCTGTCGCTGGTGGTGCTGACCGGCTGGAGCGGCTCGGTCAGCCTCGGCCAGGCCGGCCTGGTCGGCGTCGGCGGGGTGGTGGCGGCCAACCTCGTGGCCAAGGCCAACCTCGACCTGTTCCTCACCGTGGCCGTCTCCGCCCTGGCCGGGGCGGCGGTCGCCGTGCTCATCGGCCTGCCCGCCTTCCGGGTCAAGGGCATGTTCCTGGCCGTGACCACCCTGGCCTTCGCCGTGGCCATGGAGTCGTACATCGTCAACCCGACCAACTTCCGGAACTGGATCCCGGCCGGCTACGACCGGCCGGTGCTGTGGAAGCACGTGGCCCTGTCGGGTGAGCGGCCGATGTACTACCTGTGCCTGGCGGCGCTGGTGGCGGTGGTGCTGGTCGTCCACACCCTCCGCCGGACGAGGACGGGCCGGGTGCTGCGGGCCACCCGCGACAACCCCCGGGCGGCGGCGGCCATGGCCGTGCCCACGGCCCGGGTGCAGCTGACCGGCTTCGTCCTGTCCGGCGTCATCGCCGGCGGCGCCGGAGCGCTGCACGCCGTCCTCCTCCGGGGTGTCGGCTACCAGACCTACCCGGTGTCCACCAGCATCCTCGTCTTCTCCATGGCCGTCATCGGCGGCATCTCGTCGCTGTCGGGGACGCTGCTCGGCGTCGGCTTCGTCCAGGCCCTGATCCTGGCCGTGCCCCGGCTGGCCCTGGTGTTCACCGGAGCGGCGCTGCTCGTCGTGCTCTACGCCGCGCCGGGCGGGATCGGCCAGGTGATCGAGGGGCTGCGGGACCGGGCCGTCCGGCGCCTCGCCCGCCGCCACGGCGTCGACCTCGTCGAGGCCTGCGCCGACGGGTCGGCCGGGGTCGCCGCCCCGGCCGGTGGCTTCCCGGACGACGGGCCGCGTCCCGGGGTTCCCGTTCTCCGCCTCGGGCGCCTGACGGCGTCGTACGGATCGCTGCAGGTGCTCTTCGGGGTCGACCTCGACGTCGAGGAAGGCGAGATCGTGGCCCTGCTCGGCACCAACGGCGCCGGCAAGTCGACGGTGCTCCGGGCGGCGGCGGGGCTGCTGGCGCCGACCGGCGGAACGGTCACGCTCGACGGCCACGACCTGGCCGGCGTACCCACCGACCGGATCGCCGCCGCCGGCCTCGCCCTGATGCCCGGCGGCCGGGGCCTGTTTCCCACCCTCACCGTCGACGACAACCTGCGGCTGGCCACCTGGCTGCTGCGCTCCGACCCGGAGGCGGCCGCCGCCGCCCGGGAGGAGATGCTCGCCCTCTTCCCGGTGCTGCGGGAACGGAGCGCGGTCATGGCCGGGAACCTGTCGGGGGGCGAGCAGCAGATGCTGTCGCTGGCCATGGCCTTCGTCACCCGGCCGAAGGTGCTGTGCATCGACGAGCTGTCGCTCGGCCTGGCCCCGGCCGTCGTCGCCTCGCTCTGCGACCGGGTGCGCGCCATCCACGCCGCCGGGACGACGGTCGTGCTGGTGGAGCAGTCGGTCGACGTGGCCTTGCTGCTGGCCGAGCGGGCCGTCTTTCTGGAGAAGGGCGAGGTGCGCTTCCGGGGCCGGACGGGCGACCTGCTCGACCGGCCCGACCTCCTGCGGTCGGTGTTCATCGGCTCCGGCCCGTCCGCCGCCGCCGCCGCCGACCGGAGCGGTGCCGGAGCGGAATACCCCCCGTCAGCGGGGGGTGATCCGCTCCAGCAGGTCCCGGCCGGCCACGGACTCCGGCTCACCTGCCGGGGTGTCACCCGCCGCTTCGGTGGTGTCACCGCCCTCGACGACGTCGATCTCGACGTCGCTCCGGGTGCCGCCGTCGGGCTGATCGGCCACAACGGCGCCGGCAAGACGACGCTGTTCGACGTGATCTCCGGCTTCCTGGCCCCCGACGCCGGCCAGGTTCTGGTGGGCGGGCTCGACGTCACCGGCGCCCCTCCGCACCGCCGGGCGCGGGCCAGTCTCGGGCGGTCGTTCCAGGAGGCCCGACTGTTCCCGTCGCTGTCGGTGGCCGAGACCGTGGCCGTGGCCCTGGAGCGGCACCTGCCGAACCGTGACACCCTGGCCGCGGCGCTGGCCCTGCCGGCGTCGACGGTGATGGAAGCGGCGGTGGAGGAGCGGGTCGACGAGCTCCTGGCCCTCCTCGGCCTGAGCGGCTACCGCCACCACCGCACCGCCGACCTGTCGACCGGCACCCGGCGCATCGTCGAGCTGGCCTGCGTGCTCGCTCAGGATCCGGCCGTCCTGCTGCTCGACGAGCCGTCGGCCGGGGTCGCCCAGCGGGAGACGGAGGCGCTGGCGCCGCTGCTCCGCCGGGTCCGGGCGGCGACGGGCTGCACGCTGGTCATCATCGAGCACGACATGGGCCTCCTCTCGTCGGTCTGCGACGAGCTGGTGGCACTGGAGTTCGGCGCCGTGATCGCCCGGGGCACGCCGGCCGAGGTCCTGTCGCACCACCGCGTGATCACGTCCTACCTCGGGACGCACCGGTAGCAGAATGCCCGGGCATGGCTGACACCCCTCCCCCGAAGCGCCTCACCCGCCAGGAGAGCCAGGCCCGGACCCGGGCGCGGCTGCTGGAAGTGGCCCGGACCGAGTTCCTGGCCCACGGCTACGCCGGCACGTCGCTGGAGCGGGTGGCCGAGCTGGCCGGCTTCTCCAAGGGCGCCGTCTACGGCAACTTCGCCGGCAAGGAGGAACTGTGCCTGGCCGTGCTCGAGACGCACTTCTTCGGCCGGCTCCAGACGTTCGTGGCCGACTTCGCCGCCGGCGGCGACAGCATCGACGCCCGCCTCGGCGTGCTCGAACGGTGGCTGGAGTCGCTGCTGGCCGACGACGACTGGCAGCTGCTGGCGCTGGAGTTCGCCGTCCACACCCGGCGCAACCCCAAGATCCAGGCCCAGCTGGCCGAGCGGGAGAAGATGGTCCGGACGGCCGTCACCGCCCTCATGAGCCAGCAGATCAAGCTGCTCGGCGTGAAGCCCGTCCTCCCGCCCGACCAGCTCGGGATCGTTCTCGTCGCCGTCGTCGGCGGGATCGCCGTCCAGCGCCTCGTCGACCCGACGATCCCGACGGGTCTGGTGACCGAGGCGGTCAAGGCTCTCTTCCGGGCCCCCCGGCCGGAGGAGTGATCGGTGTCAGCGCCCGTACCACGAACAGGAGAATGCCATGAACCCTCGTCGCTCCCTGATCACCCTCACCGTGGCCGTCACCGGCCTGCTCGGTCTCCAGGGCCTGGCCGCGCCGCCTTCCGGGGCGGCGGACTCCGGCGGCGGGATGGGGTCGTACTGCACCATCGCCGGATCGATCGCGCCCGACCCGGGCATCGGCTATGAAGCCCGGGCGACCACCTACCGGCTGCAGGGGACGATGGACTGCACGTCGGAGGAGCTGTCCCACGCCGCGGTGACCGGTACCGGCACCGGCACGACGGGCTGCTTCGGCGGTTCGAGCGCCGCCGTCCTCAAGATGGTCTGGGACAACGGCATGGTCAGCACCGTCAGCGCCCAGCTCGGCGACTTCGGCTACGGCACCGGCGGCTACGGCACCGTCACCGACGGAATGCTGAAGGACAGCCACGTCGGGCTGGGCTGGGGCCGGGAGGCCGCCGGAGCCGAGATGCGCTGCGCCGGCGGTCAGGTCAGGTCCTACGAGTACGCCGGCTACGTGTACTTCCACATCCACTCCCACTGAGTCAGCGCATGGCGAACGTCAGGTTCACCACGGCGGTGACGTCCTTGTCGATGGTCGAGGTGTCGTAGACGCCTCCACCGCTGGTGTCGGTGGAGCCGGGGGCGGTGATCTGGAAGACCCCGGCGCTGACGCTCTGCAGCTGACCCAGACGGCCTCCGGCGGCCGACACCAGCCGCTCGCCGCGGTTCCTGGCGTCGCGGCTGGCGTCGGCCAGGAGGTCCGGGCGGATCTGGGGCAGCTGGGCGTAGAGGTACTGGGGCGGCTGCGCCGTGAGCGGGATCCCCTCGGTGAGGAGGCTGGCGCTCTTCTGGACGATGTCGGTGATCTCCCGCACCCGTGGCGACCGGACCTCGAACGCCCGGGTGAGCTTGTAGCCGCCGGCCCGGCCGGTCTCGCTGCGGCCGTCGGGGCCGAGCTGGGGGATCGTCTCGGTGTTGACCGGCTCGAGGCGGACCTCGCCGTCGGTGGCGCCCGCGCTCCGGAGGAACGACTGCACCCGGCCGACCCAGGCGGCCAGCTCCCTGGAGGCGTCGGCCGGCGTCGGCTGCGTGCTGCTGAGCGACGCCCGCCACACGACCGTGTCGGAGACGATGGTCCGGCGGGCCGACCCCGTCACGGTGATCGTGTCCTGGCCGCCCCGGGCCCGCAGCCCGTCCCGGAGGGCGCCGGCGCCGGCCACCAGTCCCACGGAGACGACCGTGAGGCCCAGAAACAGCTGCGGGAGGCGCCCGGCGAAGCGGTCGGCGCGCGTCAACATTTCCATTCCCTCCACGCTCCATTGATGTCACTCTGGTGGTGATGATCGGCGTCGGGCGGGGGGCGGCGGAATGGACCGCCGGGGGGAAACTCCTCGCCGGCCGGGTGAGGAAATCCTCACCCTGAGGACAGGTTCGAGCGACGAAGAGGTCGGACGTGGGGCTGGGCGGGTTCGTGGAGGTCCGGGGGCCGCAGGGCACCCGGCTGGTGGAGCTGGTCAACGAGCGGTCGTCGCTGGGGCGGGCGTCGACCAACGACGTCGTGGTGCTGCTCGACGCCACGGTGTCGCGCCTCCACGCCGTGATCGAGCGCTACCCGACGGGGTTCTGCGTGCGCGACCTCGGCTCGGCCAACGGGACGTTCGTCAACGGTGAACCCGTCCGGGGTGAGACCCGGTTGCGGACGGGCGACGAGCTCCGCCTCGGCAACAGCCGCCTGACCTTCTTCGCCGTCGGCGATGACGACAGCGACATCACCGCCGTGGCCGACGGCCCTCCGCTCCTCACCCGCCGGGAGCGCGACCTGCTGGTGGCCCTGTGCCGCCCCCTCCTCGAAGGCGCCGCCTTCGCCCCGCCGGCCGGGATCCGCCAGATGGCCACCGAGCTCTACGTCTCGGAGGCGGCGGTCAAGTTCCACCTGGCCAACCTCTACGACAAGTTCGGCCTGTCCGAGCCGGCGGAGGGAGGCCCCTCCCGGCGCGTCACCCTGGCCGCCGAAGCCATGCGCCGCCGGGCCGTCACCATCGCCGATCTGCGGGCCGCCCGCCGCTGACCGCCGGTGGTCGCCTCGGCCGGGGCCCGTTCGGCCCGCCGTTCAGGGCCGGGGTGCGGGGGGCACGGCCGACTCCAGCCATCGCTGGTACTCGTCGAAGACGGCCAGGAGCCGGCGGCGGTCGACGGGGTCCTCCATGTGCTGGGTGCCGATCATCGTGGCGAGGCCGATACGGGCCAGGCGGCGGGCCCGGGCGGGCGGGAGACCGAGCGTGCGGAAGGCCTCCACCAGATTGGCCTCCCGGGCGGCGTCGACCCGGCGCACGACGGCGGCGGCGGGGTCGTAGGTGCGGCCCCAGGCCCGGATGGCGCTCTCGGCCTCGTGGTGGGCGGCCACGGCCAGCTCCTTCAGGACGGTCAGGCGCCGGCGGGAATCGGCCACCGCCCGGGCCTCCTCGATGGCCCGGTCCGTGCCGGCCTCCCAGAAGGCCAGCAGCGCGTCGTGGTAGAGGGGGACGCTGTCGAAGTGGTGGTAGAAGGAGCCCTTCGTCACGCCGAGCCGGCCGCACAGGGCGGCGATGGTGACGGCGCTCTCGCCTCCCCGGGCCAGCAGCTCGAGCCCGGCGGCCAGGTAGTCGTCCCGGGACAGGGTGGACACGTCAGTGAACATACCATAGGGTATGGTGATGGCCGTCGATGAGCTGACCGTCGAACAAGCGGCGAAGGTCTTCGCCGATCCCGGCGCCTACACCGATGCGGCGTACTTCCACCGGGCCTGCGCCCGGCTGCGGCGGGAGGCGCCGATCCCGCTGGTGGAGGCCGACGGCTATCCGCCGTTCTACGCCCTCACCCGCCACGCCGACGTGATGGAGGCCGAGCGCCGGCCCGAGGTGTTCCGCAACCTGCCCCAGCCCGTCCTCATGGAGACGGAGATGGAGGCGGTCGTGCGCCGGGCCGGTGACCTGGCCACCCTCGTCCACATGGACGACCCCGACCACCGCAAGTACCGGGCGCTGACCGCCGACTGGTTCCAGCCGTCGAGCCTGGCCCGGCTGGAGGGGCGCATCGCCGAACTCGCCCGCCGGGCCGTCGACCGCATGGCCGAGCTCGGCGGGGAGTGCGACTTCGCCGCCGACATCGCCGTCCCCATGCCGCTCGAGGTGATCCTGTCGATCCTCGGCCTGCCCGAGAGCGACTACCCCAGGATGCTCCAGCTGACCCGGGAGCTGTTCCAGGGCGACGACCCGGAGTACGCCCGGGGGAGCGGGTCGTTCGAAGAGTTCATGACGGTGATGTACGACTTCTTCGGCTACTTCGGGGCGCTGGTCGACGAGCGCCGGGCCCGGCCGACCGACGACCTGGCCTCGGTCATCGCCAACGCCGTCGTCGACGGCGAGCCGATCTGGCCCTTCCAGCAGATCTCGTACTACGTGATCATCGCCACCGCCGGCCACGACACGACGTCGTTCACCATGGCCGGCGGGCTGCAGGCGCTCCTCGAGAACCCCGGCGAGCTCGAGCGCCTCCGCCGGGATCCCTCGCTGATCGCCACCGCCGCCGACGAGATGGTCCGCTGGGTGAGCCCCGTGCGCCACTTCCTCCGCAACGTGGCCGAGCCGGCCGAGATCGCCGGGCACCGCTTCGACGTGGGGGACCGGCTGCTCCTGTCGTACTGGTCGGCGAACCGCGACGAGGCCGTCTTCGACGACCCGTTCCGCTTCGACGTCGCCCGCAAGCCCAACCGCCACCTGGCCTTCGGCTTCGGCGCCCACTACTGCCTCGGCGCGGTGCTGGCCAAGATGGAGATCAGGGCCCTGTTCGCCGAGCTGATCCCCCGCCTCAGGTGGATAGAGCCGGCGGGCGAACCCCAGCTGTCACGGTCGACCTTCGTCGGCGGCCACAAGCACGTGCCCGTCCGCTACGAGCTCGTCTGACGGGCGATGGCCCGCGCCTCCCGGGCGGCGTAGACGACGAGGACATAGCCCGCCAGCGGGTCGGCCCACCACCAGCCGGCGGCGGCGTTGAGGGCCAGGCCGGCGAGCACCGCCGCGGCCAGGATCCCGTCGACCATCGTGACGCGGCCCTCGGTGCGCAGCACCGGGTTGTCGAGCGCGTCGCCGGTTCGGGCCTTGCCCCAGGCCAGGCCGAACATGACCACGGCCGTGACGCCGGTCCAGGCGATGCCGGCCGGGCTGTGCCCGGCGCGGTGGCCGGCGGCCAGCACGACGGTGCTCTGGACGGCCAGGTAGATGGCCAGCAGGACGAACGCCGTTCCGATCAGGCGGATGGCCCGGTGTCGACGGTCCTCGGCGGTGCCGGTGAGTTCCCAGACGACGACGGTGGAGGCGCCGATCTCGATGAGGCTGTCCAGTCCGAAGCCGGCCAGGGCGACCGATCGGGCGGCGATGGCGGTCCAGGCGAGCACGGTGATCCCCACGAGATTCCACCCCAGCGTCGTGTACTCCAGCCACAGCCCGCGGCGAAGCAACGGCGCGTCGGGGCCGGACGGCGCCGCGGGGCTCAGACGGGCATCCGGGCGGCCAGCGTGGGGACTCCGGCGCCGGACAGGGCGTCGAGGGTGCCCCGGCGGCCGGTCATGGCCAGCAGGAGGGGCATTCCCGGGCCGGTGACCTCGGGGCCGGCGCCGTACGTCCAGTCGGTGTCGGTGGCGACGAGGCGCAGGCCCTCGATCCGCTTCTTGGTGCCCACCGGGAATCCCACGCCGGTGAAGTGGCCGAGGGCGGCGGCGACGGCTTCGGTGCTCACCGGCGCCGGCTGGCCCAGCGGCTGGAAGATGTCGCCGGCGTGGGCCACGATCTCGCCCAGCATCGTCATCGGGGGCGCGGGCGGCCCGTTGGTCGTCGCCGTCCGAACCCGGATGCGCTCGATGATCTCCGCCGGCGGCAGCGTTCCCAGCCGGCGGGCGGCCTTGTCGATCATGACGTCGAAGCGGAACCCGCTGCCGGCCATGCCCTTCATGAAGTTGAGCGGGGTCTGCTCGGCGCCGGCCAGGATGTGGGCCGCCGCCACCTGGACCGACCACCCGGCGCACAGCGAGCCCTCGCGCCACTGGTCCGGCTTCAGCTCGGCGAGGGCATCGGCGACCGTCGCCCGCTGCCGGTGGGTGAGCGTCCAGATCTGCGCCTTGTCCATGGGCCGAACGATACGGCACCGGGCGGGTTCGTGCTCTTTGATCCGGCTCCGTCCCGCTCAGGGGAACTCGACGGGGCCCCCGTCAGACCACGGCGTGCGGGTTGTCGGCGGTGAAGGCCGCGTCCAGGGCGTCGGGGCGGTCGAGCTGGAGCAGGGCGATGGTTGGTCCGCCGGCGCTGCGGACCACGCAGCTCGGGCCCTCGGGGGTGCCCATCCGACCGACCTCAACCGTCCAGCCGCCGCCGAGAGCGGCGATCGCGGCGTCCAGGTCGGCCACGGCGAAGATCGGCAGCACCGAACCGTCCGGCCGGTGGTCGGCGAGCAGGACCACCGGGGGAGCCCCGAGATCGACGGCGGCGACGTCGGCGCCGAAGCGGCGGAACCGCCACCGCAGCCGCGCCCCCGGCAGACGCAACCACGACGCCAGCGCCACGTCGGTGTCAGGCGACCCGACATAGAGGTACCGCAGTTCCACGCCGGTGAGGCTACGCCTCTGGCCCCTACCGGACGGGAGGCCGTGGCCCGGGCGATGGTGACGGTGCACGTTCGACCGGGTCTCGCCGGAATTCGGCGTTCTTTTCGGACATCCGTCCGTCCGAAAAGAACGCCGAATGCCCGGGATCACCCTCGGGGTGCCGATCTGCGGCAGGTCGCGGTGCCAGAGTTGCTGGAGTGCCGTGGCCCCGGCGGACGGGCGGTTGCCGGTGGTTAGCCGGCAGCAAGCAGCCATCTCGTATTGTTCGACTCCATGGATGCGCCGAGCTTCGAGCTGATCTGCGAGGTCGAACCGGCCACCCGACCAGATCTGATGCACGTCCGGCACCAGATCGGAGTGCTCAGCCGGATCGCCTCGGCGTTCCTCATCCCCGACAACCACATCGGCCGGGCGACGGTGTCGAGCATCGCCGTGGCCCATGAGGTACAGCTGATGGGGGGCCGGGCCATCGCCTGTCTCAACGCCCGGGACCGGAACGTCCTGGGTTTCCACCGGGACCTCCTCACGGCGGCTGCCTACGGGGTCGGCGAGTTCCTCTTCGTCTATGGGGACCGTCCCGAGACCGGGGCGCGTTCGGACGACCTCACGGTGCGCTCGATGTTGGCCGAAGCCCGTCGGCTCTCCCGGGGTGGCACCGACAGGCCTGTCCGGTTGGGCGTGGCCTCAGGACTCCAGCCCCTCCCTGCGTGGAAGCGGGACGCCGACTTCCTCCTGGCCCAGGTCACGTTCTCTCTCGACGATCTCCTGGAGTGGCGAGAATCCGTCCGATTCGATGGCCCCGTCTACGCCGGTGTGCTGGTGATTGCCAGCGCCCCGATGGCCCGGAAGCTGTCGACGCACATCCCGCAGCTCGCCGTTCCCGAGCCGATCATCGCCCGCATCGAACAAGACCCCAGGGCCGGCGTCGAGATCGCCTGCGAACTTGTCACGGCGATTCGGGACTCCGGCGCATTCGACGGAGTCCACCTCATTCCCGTTTCCCGATACCGGGAGGTCGCCTCCCGGTTGGAGGGCCACATCTGAGCCCACACCGCGTCCCGATGGGCTCACCGGGGCCTTCGGGAATTGCCGCTCCTCGACGCCGTGCCGGGCATCGGCAGACGCCGGGCGATGTCGGCGAGCCGCTTCGCTGATCCTCGTCACAGGCCGTCAGGTCTCGACCGTCCAGCTCGTCGTGCCGGGCTGGTAACAGCAGAAGGTTCCGGTGGTGACGGAGCGGTCGAGATGGGCGCCGAGTTCGGGAAGGCCGTCGGCGATTCGACGGATGGTTTCGCGGAGGCGGGCGGTGACCGCCTTGCGGGCCCGTTCGGTGGCGCTGGTCCCGAGGGGTCGGTCGTGACCCCCGAGGCCCGTGGCGACCCGGAGCTCGTTGAGCAGGGCGTCGCGGTCCGCCTCGGCGCGCTCCCGACGGGCCCAGTCGGCGCTGTCGGCGAGTTCGGCGAGTTCGGCGTCGAGCTCGGCCAGCCGTTGGCGGTACTGGCGGCGGGCGGTGCTGTCGAGCGTCGGTTGGCGGCTGGTGGCGGCGGTGGTGTGTTCGCCGGCGAGGTCGAGGACGTGGACTTCGACGCCGGGGCGGCTGAGGAGCACGGCGAGGTCGAGGAGGCCCTTGGCGTCGCGCAGGTGGATGAGCTGTCCACGGTGGCGCAGCTCCCACATCGACCCGCGCCGGATCAACGCCGCGTCCGTGGCCCGGCCGGCGCGGGACTGCCCGAGACGGGACGAGAGACCGGCGAGGCCGAGCTCGCAGGCCAGGGCTCTGGCTTCTTCAGCGTGGACGCGCCCGACGTCGGGGCCCACGACGGCGGCCAACTCGGCGCTGGTCTCGGCGATCCAGGCGCGGGCGCCGAGCCGGCGGTGGACGGCGAGCGCCCGGGCCAGATACTGCTGCGCCGGCTCGATCCGTCCGAGGTGAGCGCAGAGCATGCCCGCCCAGTGGGCGTTGGCGCCCATGAAGCACACGGCGGCTCCGTTGACCGCGCAGGCGTCGGCCACCGGGGCCAGCGCGTCGAGCAACTGCTCGCACAAGGCCGCCTCACCGAGGGCGATCGCCGCCGTGGCCAGCTGTCCGGTGAAGACGCCCCACAGGTAGGAACGGTCCTGATGCCACTGGTCGAGGTCGAGCACGACGTCGAGCGACCGTCGGGCGGCCTCCAGGTCACCGGCGCGGGCGTAGAAGCCGGCGGCGACGGCGTAGGCGTGGGAGGGCACACCGACCCACCAGTCGACGGCGGCCTTGGCGGTGGCGGCGAGGCGGTCGGGGGTGCCGAGGGCTCGGGCGGCCTCGAGGAGCTGGGACATCCGGACGTTGCCGGTGTCCGGCTCGCTGATGGCCTCGCCGAGCCGGGCTGCTTCCTCGACGAGGGCCTCGGCCGGTTCGATGGGCCCGTCGATGAGCGCGAGGGCGGCCCGTCGGGTGCGGGCGTAGTAGCGGTGGCGGGGGCCCAGGCGCTCGGCCGCCTCCAGGTATCCGGCCAGCACCGGGCGGAACGACGCCGCGCCGCTCTCCAGGAGGGCGTTGGCGACGAGGAGCTGCCCCTCGCATCGGCGTTCGGCGTCCCCGAGGCGCTCGGCGACCGTGATGAGCTCGCGGGCGACGGCGACGCGCTCGTGGGCGAGGCCGATCGTCCACAGGACGTCATGTCGGGCGAGAAGGCAGTCCGCCAGGGTGGCGGGGTCGTCGAGCTCCCGGGCGCGGGCGAGCGCCTCCTGGCTGAGGGGTCCTGCCCGGGGGCGCTGGGCCGGCACCGAGTGGTGAAGCTCCCGGGCGAGGCTGGCGGTGAGCTGCGCCGCCAGCCCGGGGTCCGAGTCCGCCACGGCGGCTCGCGCCTCTTCGAGCACGGCGATGGTGTCGTCGCGGGGCATGGCGAAGCGGGCCCCGAGCCGTTGGATGCCGAGCGCCACGGCGCCGAGCCGGCCGGCGTCGCCCAGGCCCCGGGCCAGCTGACGAGCGTCTTCGAGCAGCTGGCGGGCCACGGCGGGCTGGCCGGCGCGGGCGATCAGGTCCGCCTCGGCCACGAGGAGGTCCGCCACCGTGTCGCCGGGTCGGGTCTGGTCGGCGGTGATGGCCGAGCGGGCGCGGCGCAGGTGGGAGGCGGCTTCGGCGAAGGCCAGCCGGGCGGCGTCGGCCCGGGCGGCGGTCAGCGCCCAGTCGACGGCCCGGTCGGGCCCGTCGAGGGGGATGGCGGCGGTGAGGTGGCGGGCGACCTGACCGGGATCGGCGCCGGGCCGCCCCGCCAGGAGCGAACCGAGCCGGCGGTGGAGCTGCCGCTTTCGGGTGGCGGGAAGGTCGGCCTCGATGGTCTCGCGGAACAGGTCGTGAGCGAAGCTGACGAGACCGTCGGCGTCGACGACCAGGACCCCGGCCGCCGCGGCGCGTTCGATGCTGTTGATGGCGGTGTTCTGGTCGAGGTCGGACGCGCCGGCGACGACGTCCGGGGCGATGCCGTTGCCGGCCACCGCGGCGGCGTCGAGCAGGGCGCGGGTCGCAGTGTCGAGTCGCGCCAGCCGGGCCCGCACCGCGTCGCGGACGACGGACGGGACCTCGGCGGGGTCGGCGCCGTCGGCCACGAGCTGCGCCAGCTCGCGCACGAAGAAGGGGTGCCCGTTGGTGCGGCGATGCACTTCCGCCGCCCGCCGGCCCGCCTGCTCGTCGGGGGCGGTGCGGGCGAGCAGCGTGCGGACCTCGTCCACGCTGAGGCCCTCGAGGTGGATGTCGGTTCCTGTCGCGGCCAGGCTGGCCAGTCGGACGCGGGCCTCGTCGTCGAGCTCGTCGGGCCGGTAGGCGGCCATGACCAGCAGCGGGACCGCCCGACGGGACCGGACCAGGAAGTCGAGGAGGAGCAGCGACGAGCGGTCGGCCCATTGCAGGTCGTCGAGCACGACGACGAGCGGCGCAATCCCGGCGATCTCGTCGAGCACCCGTCCGATGGCGTCGAAGAGCCGGAAGCGGGCCTGCTCGGGGTCGGTACCTTCCTCGCGGTCGACGCCCGGACCCAGCTCGGGCAGGAGGCGGACCAGCTCGGCGAGGTCACCGGCGCCCATCCGTGACGTGTCGCCGCCGGTCAGCGCCGCCCGGAGCGCTTGCGTCCACGGCCAGAACGCCGGCGCGCTGGCCGGTTCCCACGCCGTTCCCCACGCCACCCGGGCGCCCCTCCGCCGGGCCTCCTCGGAGGCCCGGGCCAGCAGCGACGTCTTGCCCATCCCCGCCTCGCCGGTCACCAGGACCAGGCGGCCGTGGCCGACGACGGCGTCGTCCATGGCGGCCAGAAGCCGCCTGAGGGGGCCCTCACGACCCACGAACACGTCGGGCACGCCTCCATTGTGGCGCCGGCGGCTGGCGAAAGTGCCAGACGACTTCTGGCGGGATGGGCGGGCGTTCTGGCGCCTCCGGGGTGACCGACCACCAAAGGAGACCCCCATGAGCCCTCTCGATCCCGGCGCCCATCAGCAGCCGGCCGTCCCGCTCGACGGGACCGTCACGGTGGCGGCCGTGCAGGTGACGCCGGTGTTCCTCGACCGCGAGGCGACCACCGATCTGCTCGTCGGCCTGGTGGACAAGGCGGCTTCGGAGGGGGCGCAGCTCGTGGTCTTCCCCGAGGCGATCCTCCCCGGCTATCCCGATTGGGTGTGGCGCGCCCCGGCCTGGTCCGACGGAGCCCTGTACGACCGTCTGTTCGACCAGGCCGTCGACGTGCCGGGCCCGGCCCTCGACACTCTCGGCCGGGCCGCCCGGGCCGCCGGCGTCTGGGTGGCGGTCGGGGTCACCGAGCGGGTCCCGTCGGGCACGCTCTACAACACCCTCGTCTACCTCGACCCCGCCGGCCGGGTCGCCGGCCGGCACCGCAAGCTGATGCCCACCGGGGGCGAGCGGACCGTGTGGGGCCAGGGCGACGGGACCGACCTCACCGTGCTCGACACCGGCTTCGCCCGCGTCGGAGGCCTGGTGTGCTGGGAGAACCTCATGCCTCTGGCCCGCGCCGCCCTCTACCAGCAGGGCGTCGACGTCTATCTGGCCCCCACCTGGGACAACCACGACACCTGGTTGTCCACGCTTCGCCACATCGCCCGGGAAGGGCGTTGTTTCGTCATCGGCACCAACACCTGCCTCCGGGCCGGCGACCTGCCGGCATCGCTGCCGCGCCGGGACCTCTTCGGGGAGCCAGACGACTGGCTCTCGCAGGGGAACACGGCGATCATCGGTCCCGAAGGGGAGGTCGTCGCCGGGCCCCTCCGCGGCGAGGCCGGCATGCTCGTCGCCACCCTCGATCTGCGTCGCCTGCGCCGGGCCCGCCGCCAGTTCGACGTCGCCGGCCACTACGCCCGGCCCGACGTCCTCCGGCTCGAGGGTCCCGTCCTCCGGGGCCGAGGGTCGAGCACCGTCGGCGTCGCCGGCCCCGTCGGGGGGTGAGCCCCGTGGGCGAGAGGCGGTGGACGACGTGCGTGATCATCGGTGGGGGTCACAGCGGCCTGGCCATGAGCAAGCGGCTGGCCGACCGGGGGATCGACCATGTCGTGCTCGAGCGGGGCCGGGCCGGAGAGTCGTGGCGCTCGCAGCGATGGGACTCCTTCACGCTGCTCACCCCGAACTGGCAGACCCGGCTCCCCGGTGGCGACTACGAGGGTGACGACCCCGACGGGTTCATGACCGGGCCGGAGGTCACGGACTTCATCGTCGACTACGGCCGCAAGATCGCCGCGCCGATCGAAGAGCACACGGCGGTCGAATCCGTCCGCGCCTCGAACGGCGGCTACGAGGTCGTCACCAGCGCCGGCCCGTGGCACTGCGACACCGTCGTGGTGGCCAGCGGCGCCAACAACCGGCCGCGGCGGCCCGGGTGCGCCGAGGCCGTGCCCGACGGCATCGTGGACGTGAACCCGCTCGACTACCGACGCCCCGCCGACCTGCCCGACGGCGGCGTCATGGTCGTCGGCGCGGCGGCCACCGGCATCCAACTCGCCGAGGAGCTGGCGCTGTCGGGTCGGCCGGTGATCCTGTCGTTGGGCGAGCACGTCCGCATGCCCCGGGTCTACCGGGGCCGCGACATCCAGCACTGGATGGAAGCGATCGGCCGGCTGGACGAGCGCTACGACGAGGTCGAGGAGCTGCGCAGGGCGCGCCAGGTGGCGTCGCCCCAGCTGATCGGCTCCCCCGAGCGCCGCACCCTCGACCTGAACCGCCTCACGGACCTCGGCGTGCAGCTGCGGGGCCGGCTCGGCACGATCCGCGACGGTGTCGCGCTGTTCTCGGGCGGCCTGCGGAACCATTGCGCGCTGGCCGACCAGAAGCTCGGGCGCCTGCTCGACGAGATCGACCGTTGGATCGCCGAGCAGGGCCTGGACGGCGAGGTCGGGGCACCGCAGCGCGACGAGCCGACGCGGGTGCCGAAGAGCACGCCGCTGATGCTGGATCTCACGAAGGGAGAGATCCGCTCGATCGTGTGGGCGACGGGATTCCAGCCGGACCTCTCCTGGCTGGATCTGCCGGTGTTCGACTCCGGCGGGCGGATACGCCACGACGGTGGGGTCGTCGACGCGCCGGGCGTCTACCTCCTCGGCGGCTCGTTCCTGCGCCGGCGGCGGTCGAGCTTCATCCACGGGGCGCCGGCCGACAGCGAAGACCTCGCCGAACACCTGGCCGGCTACCTCGCCGGCCACGCGACCCGATGACTGTTCCGAAGACACAGAAAGGACAAGACGATGGCAGACGAATTCAACGGTGTGCCGCTCGACAAGATGTGGGGCGCGATCGGCCGGTTCCGGGCCGACGGCGAGCTGGCCCAGTTCCGGTTCTCGGCCAGGAACGAATGGGTGGAGGGCATGGCCAGTGAGTCCTCGATCTACGAGTGGCATGGCCTGGGAGCCGACCAGAAGCATGTCCAGGAGTTCTCCTTCAAGGCCGACCACCCCACCCTCGGCCACGGCCACGGCCCGACCCCGCAGGAGTACGTGCTCCACGCCCTGGCCGCCTGCATCACGGCCGGTGTCATCACCGGTGCCGCGGCGCGCCAGATCAGGCTGAACCGGGTGTCGTCGTCGGTGAGCGCCGACATCGACGTGCGCGGCGTGCTCGGCATCGATCCCGACATCCGCAAGGGCTTCAGCCACGTGCAGGTCGAGTTCGACATCGACGCCGAGTGCGACGACGAAGCGATCGACGCCCTCGTCGCCGCCGGCACGAAGTACTCCGCCGTGTTCGACATGCTCGTCAACCCCACCGAGGTCGACGTCATCCGATACCGCTGACGGCCCGACTCGGAAGGGAGCGACGGACATGAACCGGATGGCCGCCGCCGGCGCCACCGTGTGACACCCCACGCTCAAGGAGGACAGATGCCCCCGGGGGCGGTCCAGAGGGAGAAGGGGAACCCTGGGTTGGAAACCGCGTTCACTCGGTTGGTCGGCTGCCGCATTCCGCTCCAGCAGGCCGGCATGGCCCAGGTCGCCACTCCACCGCTGGCCGCGGCGGTGGCCGGCGCCGGCGCCCTGGGGATGGTGGTGCCCTCGAAGAACACCGCCGCCATGCTCGACCGGCTCGCTGACCAGGGGTCCGGCGTGTTCGGGATCAACTTCCTCATTCCGTTTCTCGACATGGAGGCGGTGGAGGCGGCGGCGAGCCGGGTGCGGGTCGTCGAGTTCTTCTACGGCACACCCGACGCCGGTCTGGTCGGGCGTGTCCATCAGGGCGGGGCGCTGGCGGCGTGGCAGGTCGGCTCCGCCGATGAGGGATGCGCGGCGGTCGATGCCGGCTGCGACTTCATCATCGCCCAAGGGACCGAAGCCGGAGGTCACGTCCGTGGCGAGCTCCCGCTCCTCATGCTGCTCGACGGGGTGCTGGACCGCATCGACGTGCCGGTTCTCGGTTCGGGTGGGATCGGCACCGCGCGGGCCATGGCCGCCGTGCTGGCCGCCGGCGCCGCCGGGGTGAGGGTCGGTACCCGCTTCGTCGCCTGCGCCGAGTCGGGGGCTCATCCCGCCTACGTCGACGCGCTCCTCCGGGCCGATGCCTCGGACACCGTGCTGGCAACGGCCTTCTCGACGGGATGGCCCGATGCGCCACACCGTGTCCTGCGTTCGTGTATCGAGGCGGCGGAGGCGTTCGAAGGCGATGTCGTCGGCGAAGAGCACCTGGGGCGATCGGTGTTCCCGATCCCACGCTTCGCGCCGCCCCCACCCAGCCGGACGACCACCGGTGCCATCGGTGCCATGGCCCTCTACGCCGGGCAGTCCGTCGGGGCGGTTCAGAAGATCCAACCCGCAGCCGCCATCGTGGCCGAATTGGTCGACGGAGCGGAGCGAATGCTGCGGTCGTGGGCCTGAACCGCCGCCCCACCCGATCGGCACGTCCGGATCCGCCGGCGTCGGCGGGGCGAGCACCTCAGACGGTGGACGGCCCGGGGCGCCGGGCGATCGAGGTGAGCTTGGCGGGGTCGGCGACGGCGTCGATGTGGCGGATCCGGCCGCCGCCGATCTCGAGGACGAGCAGGCCGACGAGGGTGCGGCGCTGGAAGACGAGGACAGCGGGTTCGCCGGCGATGGGGGACGAGACCAGCGTTCGCCCCGAATCGGGCCCCAGGAGGCGGCTGAGGATGAACCCCACTCGTTCCCGGCCCCGGTTGATCCGGCCGGAGCCGGCTCGGGCCCCGAGGTCGACCTGACCCACCACGTCGGGATCGAGGGCCTCCATCAGCGCGGTGAGGTCGCCGCCGGCGCAGGCGGCGATGAAGCGGTCCACGACCAGGCGCTGCTCGGGCGCATCGGGGGCGAACCGGGCCGGGGTGGCGGCGGCGCCGATGCGTCGCCGGGCCCGGCTGGCCAGTTTGCGGCAGGCCGCCGGCGTGCGGCCCACGATGTCGCTCACCGCGTCGAAGGGGAACTGGAACACGTCGTGGAGGACGAGCACCGTCCGCTCGGCCGGGGTGAGCCGCTCGAGCATGACGAACAGGGCGGAGCGGACGGTGTCGTCGAGGGTGACCCGATCGGCCGTGTCGGCCACGGCCCCGAACAGCGGAACGGCACCTTCATCGGCCAATGGATCGGTGTCGTCGCGGTGACGGACCCGGGCGGAGCGGAGCTGGTCGAGGCAGAGCCGGCCGACCACCACGACGAGCCAGGCCCGTAGGTCCTCGATCTCGTCCGGGTCGACGCGCAACAGCCGGACGTACGCCTCCTGGACCACGTCCTCGGCGTCGCCCAGGTCGGTGAGCATCCGGAAGGCGAGATCGACCAGGAACGGGCGGTGCGCCTTCCACGCCTGATCGATGCGTTCGGTCGTCGTCATGGCCACCTCCACCGTCATCGTCGTCTTCTTCTGGAAGGACGGTGCAGCCGCTCCCAGTGTGACCTCAGGCCGGAGGTCACATCGGATCGCCCTGGGCCGTCCTTGTCCGGTGAAGGCACTTCGCCGATCCGAGGAGGATGCACCATGGAGCACGGTCCGATGGCGGCGGACGGGCCGGTCGTCGAGGTGCGCGGCCTGCGCAAGACCTACGCCGGCGGCGTCGAGGCCGTGCGGGGCGTCGACTTCGAGGTCCATGCCGGCGAGGTGTTCGGACTCCTCGGCCCCAACGGCGCCGGCAAGTCCACCACCATCGGCATGCTCACGGCGACGGTCGTGCCGACCGGGGGGACGGCCCGCCTGGCGGGGTTCGACCTGGCCGCCGACCCCCTGGCCGCCCGCCGGCGCAGCGCCGTCGTCTTCCAGGACCCCGTCGTCGACCGGGCCCTCACCGGGCGGCGCAACCTGGAGATCCATGCCCGTCTCTGGGGTCTGCCCCCCGTCGCGGCCCGGGCCCGGAGCGTCGAGGTGGCCGGCCGCTTCGGTCTCGCCGGGCTGCTCGACCGGCCCGTCGCCTCCTACAGCGGCGGGCAGCGACGCCGCCTGGAGATCGCCCGGGCCCTGGTCTCGTCACCGGGCGTCCTGTTCCTCGACGAGCCGACGGTCGGTCTCGACCCCCGCATCCGGGCCGAGCTCCTCGACACGATCGGCTGCCTGCGCGCCGCCGACGGCATGACGATCATCCTCACCACCCACTACCTCGACGAAGCGGAGCGGCTCTGCGACCGGATCGCCGTCATGCACGACGGCCGGATCGTGGCCCTCGACCGTCCCCGGGCGCTGCTCGACGCGCTCGGTCCGGAGATCGTGGAGGTGCGCCTGGACCAGGACCCCACCGGTGTGCTGCGGTCGCTGCGCTCCCGGGGCGTCGCCGGCGACGACGCCTTCATCGTCGGCCACACCCTCACCGTTCCCCTCCACCGGGCGACGGCCGCCCAGGCGGTGGCCGTCATCGGTGACCTCGGCCTGCACCGGGCCGAGGTCACCACCCGGGCTCCGAACCTCGACGACGTCTACCTGCGCCTCACCGGCGGGCGCCTCGCCGCCTGAGCCCGCCAGAAATCCCGTCCGCTGCACCGATCAGGAGATGACCTCCCATGGCATCGATCACCGCCTCCCCGTCCGCTCCCGGGGCGGCCAGGGGCACCGACCGGCCGCCGGTCCGCACCACCAGCGCCGTCCGGGCCTTCACCACGTTGTCCCGCCGGCGCTTCGCCCTGTCGGCCCACACACCCCGGGAGATCCTCCTACCGCTCGTGACCCCGATCCTCTTCGCCGACGTGATCGCCCCGGCGCTGGCCCGCACCATGGGCCACGGCGGGCCCGGGGGCCTCGACTACCTGAGCTTCGTCGCCGTCGGCACGGTCGGGCTCCTGGTGCCGCTCAGCGCCGTCCTCGGTGGGATCGGCATCATCGTCGACCGGGACAGCGGCGCCCAACGGGACCTGCTCGCCGCCCCCGTCCCCCGGGCCCTCCTGGTCCTCGGGAATCTGTCGGTGGCGGTGGTGGTCGCCTCCCTGCAGGTCGTCGCCCTCATCGCGGCCGCCGCCCTGCGAGGGGCCCACTTCCACGCCACGGCCACCGGCGTCGCCTGGTTCACCGGTGCCACCCTGGCGCTGGCCGTGGCCATGCACGGCGCCGCCGAGACCCTGGCCAGCCGCATCACCAGGCAGGAGGAGTACGTCGGAGCGGCGCCGCCGGTGGCGCTCGTGCCGTGGTTCTTCGCCGGCTCGTTCTTCCCGATCACGGCCATGCCGGCCGGTCTCACCGCTGTGGCCAAGGTGCTTCCCCTGACCCACGCCCTCGCCCTCATGCGCTACGGCCTCGTCGACCGCTCGGGCGCGGGGCTCCACGACATCTGGGGAATCACGAACACCACCGTCATGGCCGGCCTCAGCCTCGCCGTGGTCGTCGCCTTCGCCGGCCTGCTCTCCGCCGTGGCGATCCGCTCCTTCACCCGTGCCGCGCTGCACTGATCGCCCGCCGGAGCCGGTCGACGGGCCGTCGGTCCAGGTCACATTGCCAGGCGCTGCCCCGTCCTTGAGGAATGAACCGCTCAGTCGAGAAAGGAGACACGTCGTGATCCACGTCGAGACCAGCACCCACATCAACCGGCCCGTCGATGAGGTGTTCGCCTACATCGACGACCTCTCGCACCTCCCGGAATGGATCGACATCATCGACGACTCGGTCGCCTCCGAGCCGACGACCCGGATCGGCACGCAGGTCACCAATCGGATCGACCTGCTCGGCCGGCACTTCCGCAATGTCCTCGAGGTCGTCGAGCGCGAACCGAACCGCCGGCTCAGCCTGCAGGCCACGGAGCCGTTCGCCGTGACCGGCACGTTCGTGGTCGAACCGGAAGACGGCGGGACGCGCTTCACCGTGCTCCTCGACGCCCGGCCGGCCGCCTTCTTCCGGGTCGGCGAGCCGATCCTGGCCGGGGTAGGACGGCGCCGCTTCAACGGACATCTCCGCCGGCTCAAGGGTCGGCTCGAGCGCGGCGGCCCGAATGGGCAGCGACAGGCCGCCTGAACCGGCGCGGTCGTCATGGACACCCGCCACCACCGCCGGCCGAATCGGCGGCCGGCCTGGCTGCCCCCGGGCCAGTTCCCGTTCACCAGCCGCTTCGTCGACGTCGAGGGCGACACCGTCCACTACGTCGACGAAGGGTCGGGGCCGACGCTGATCTTCGTCCACGCCGGGCCGGCCTGGTCGTTCATCTTCCGTGGCCCGATCACCGAGCTCCGCCAGGATTTCCGCTGCGTCGCCCTCGATTTCCCCGGGTCGGGCCTCTCCCTCCGGGCCCGACCCGGGGAGCGGCCGACCATGGCGGCCGCCTCGCGGCTCCTGGCCCGGTTCATCGACGCACTCGACCTCGGTCGGCTGACCCTCGTGGTCCACGACGTGGGCGGCCCGGTGGCCCTGGCGGTGGCCGCCCGTCACCCCGACCGGGTGGCCGCCGTGGCCGTCACCGAGTCGTTCGGTCGGCCGCTCGGCGCCGAGAATCCCCGGACCGTATCGGGACCGCGGCGTTCGCCGCCGGGCGACCGGCCTGCTGACCGACGCCGCCACCGACGCCGCCTTCCTCGGCTCGGTCGACACCGCCTTGCGGACGAGCCTGAGCCACCTGCCGGTGCTCCTGGTCTTCGGCGAACACAGTCCGACCGTGAAGGGCGGCCGGGGTCAACCTGTGGTTGACAATCGCAAGCGCGTCAACGTACAGTTGACGCATGGAACCTGCGGATCTCGGGATCACCGTCGAGGACCTCGTCCGGGCCGTTGACGGGCTGCAGCCCGACGCCGGCGACATCGAACGGCTGCGGGCGGCGGTGGGATTCGCCGAACGGCTCGGCGAACTCGGCGACCAGCTCGTCGGCCATTTCGTCGACCGGGCCCGCCGGGCCGGGGCGTCCTGGCGGGAGATCGGCGACGGCCTCGGCGTGAGCAAGCAGGCGGCGCAGAAGCGGTTCGTGGCGGCCGGCGGGGAAGCGGGGGGCGAGGGGTTCCTCAGCCGGTTCACGCCCCTGGCCCGGGAGGTGCTGACGGCGGCCCGCGACACCGCCCGGCGCCTCGGCCAGACCCAGGTCCGCACCGAGCACGTGGCCGCCGGCCTGATGGCCGACCCCGCCGGCTTGTCGGCCCGGGCCATTGCCGCCCAGGGCGTCGCCGCCGACGCCGTGGAGGCCGCCGTCGAAGCCGCCGCCGGCCCGCCGAAGGCCACCGTGCCCGACCACATCCCCTTCGCCGCGGAAGCGAAGAAGGTGCTGGAGAACGCCCTGCGGGAGGCGTTCAGCCGGCGCCACAACTACATCGGCACCGAGCATCTGCTGCTCGGCCTGCTGGCCGAGCGGCGCTCGACCGGCGCCAGGCTGCTGCGGGACCTCGGCGTCACCCAGGACGCCACCGCCGAATGGATCGACACCGCCCTCGCCGAACTCGTCGCCCGGAAGCGCCCGCCGCAACGCTGACGCCGTCCACCGGCCTCGGCGCTCGAGCGGATCAGCGGCGCGGCCGGCGGGGCTTCGACGCTGCGGACGCGGCGGCCCCGGTCGCCGGGGCGGGGGCGAAGAGGAGCTCGGTCAATCGGGCGGCCATGGCCTCGGCGTCGATCGGCTGGCCGCAGATGGCCGCCCGGTAGACGAGGATGGCGGGGCCGGCGACCGCCCGCAGCTCGAGGTCGGGGAAGTCCTCGCCGAGCTCGGCGGCGAGGCGGGAGCGGAGATGGGCGTGCATCCGGGCGATCTTGGTCTCCCGGTAGAAGTCGGCCATCTCGGGATCGCTGCGCATGCTGGCCACGAACCCGAGCATCGTCTGGGCCCCGGCGCCGCTCAGGTCCTCGGCCAGCCGGCGGAGGAAGGCCCGGACGTCGGCCCGGGGGTCGTCGGTGACGGTGTAGCGCTCGGTGGCCCGCTCGCAGTCGAGGCTCGCCCGGACCAGCTCCTGCTTGGTGGGCCAGCGGCGGTAGATGGTCGACAGGCCGACGCAGGCCCGGTCGGCGACGTCCTGCATGCGGAGCTGGTCGTAGCCGACGTCCTGGAGGACGTCGAGGACCGTCCCGAGGATGTGGTCGGTGCGTTCCTCCGACAACCGCCGGCCGCGCCGGGGCGCAGCGTCGTCGGGATCGTCGGCCGGACGGGCGGGGGGCGGGGCCATGACGCCAGTCTAACCGAGAACGCAAGTTCCAGGAATATTCATTATCGGTAACGTTGACTTTCGTTTCTCGGTCTGTCATGGTGACCGGAGACCGGAGCGGCACCGGCCCCGACTCGTCGAGTGGGCCGGCCTCGCCCGATCCGTGTCCCTTCTCGGCCCGCCCCCGCCTCTCGGGCGGCGCGCGCTCCCACACCGTCAGGAGGACGCCCCGTGACCACCACCCTCGAACGCGCCCGGCCGGCGACACCGCCCGAGCCGTCCCGTCCGCCCACCGCCGCCCTCGGGCCCCGCCAGCGGCTGCTGGTCCTGGCGGCGATGTGCCTGGCCCTCGTCCTCGTCATCGCCGGGGTCTCCATGCTGGCCGTCGGCCTGCCCAGCATCGGCGCCGACCTCGGCCTGAGCCAGACGGCCCTCACCTGGGTGGCCGACGCCTACGCCCTCACGCTGGCCTCGCTGCTCCTGCTGGCCGGCGCCCTCGGCGACCGCTTCGGCCGGCGGGGAGCGCTGCTGGCCGGTATCGCCCTCTTCGGGACGGGGTCTCTCCTCTCCGGCCTCGCCCCCTCCGGCGGGGCGCTCGTCGCCTTCCGGGCGCTGACCGGTCTGGGCGGGGCGCTGATCATGCCCGGCACGCTGTCGACGATCACCAGCGTCTTCCCGCCCGAGGAGCGGGCCCGGGCGGTGGGGATCTGGGCCGGCTTCGCCGGCGCCGGCGGCACGCTGGGCATGCTGGCCGCCGGCTGGATGCTCGGCCCGTTCTCCTGGCGGTCGATCTTCTTCGCTCCCGCCGCCCTGTCGGCCCTCACGTTCGCCGCTGTGATGGCCTTCGTCCCCACCACCCGCTCCGACGAACACGTCGGCCTCGACCCGCTCGGTACCGTCCTCTCGGCGCTCGGCATCGGGGCGCTCGTGCTCGGCATCATCGAAGGCCCGATCCGGGGCTGGACGGCCCCGTTCACCGCCGGCGCGCTGGTGGCCGGGGCCGTCCTGGCGGTGGCCTTCGTGGTGTGGGAACTGCGGATCGAGCATCCGCTGCTCGATCCCCGGCTGTTCCGCTACCGGGGTTTCGCCGTCGGTTCGGCGTCGCTGCTGGTGCTGTTCGTCGCCCTCTTCGGCCTGTTCCTGGTGATCCTGCAGTACCTGCAACTGCTGCTGGGCTACAGCGCGCTGAAATCGGCGGTGGCGCTCCTGCCGCTGACGTTCCTCATGATCCCGATCTCGACCCTGGCGGCGCCGCTGTCGGAGCGCTACGGGATGCGGCTCGTCAGCGGCGCCGGCCTGGCCGTCACCGCTCTCGGCATGGTGGCGTTCGCCACGCTCGACGGCGGCAGCGGTTACCCGGGCCTGCTGGCCGCCCAGCTCATCCTCGGGGTCGGGATCGGCCTGGCCATGACGCCGGCCACCAACGCCATCGTCAGCTCGCTGCCGGCCGCCAAGCAGGGTGTGGCCAGCGCCGTCAACGACACCACCCGGGAGATCGGCACGGCGCTGGGCATCGCCCTCATGGGCAGCATGTTCACGACCGGCTACCGCCACGCCATCGACGGCCACCTGGCGGGCCTGCCCGCCGGCCTGGCCGCCCCGGCCCGGGAGGCGCCCGGCCTGGCGCTGGCCGCCGCCTCCCGTCTCGGCCCGGCCGGCGGCCCCCTGGCTCACGCCGCCGGCCAGGCCTTCACGTCGGGCATGCGCCTGTCGATGCTGATCGGTGCGGCGCTGCTGGTCGGGGCGGCGGCCTTCGTGGCGGTCCGGGGCCCGGACCGGCGCCAGGAGGCGGCCGAGGACGTCGTCGACGCGGCGGGGACCGATGTTCCGCTGGTCTACCCGGCGGCGTGAGGGTGGGTCCCGGCCCAGGCCTTGGACCAGGCGTCGAGCGGGCGCAGCGCCCGTTCCAGCGACCGGCCGTGGTCCGTCAGGGCGTAGGTGCCGTCGTCGCCCTGGCGGATCAGGCCGGCGGCGGCCAGTTCCCCCAGCCGGGCGTAGAGGACGCTGGGCGACATGTCGTCGCAGCGGGCCCGCAGCGCCCGGGCGCCGAGCGGGCCGTGGCGCAGCTCCCACAGGATCCGCAGGGCCCAGCGCCGCCCCAGCAGGTCGAGGGCGGCCATGAGGGGGCGGCCGGTCGTCGATCCCCGCACCGGCTCGCCCGGCCGCGGCGCCCGTCCTGCCACGGAGCCTCCCTTTGCGTTACGGATTCCGAAACGATAGCCTGCCGGCGCCCGCGTTACGGAAACCGAAACGCCCGAGGGAGGGAGAGGCCGTCGTGCCCGACACCGCCGCCCGGATCGCGCCCCTGTCGCCACCCTACGACCCGGAGGTCGCCGGGCTGCTCGGGGCCATGATGCCGCCGGGCGTGCCGCCCATCCGGCTCTTCCGCACGTTCGCCCGGAACCCCGCCATGACCGCGGCCATGCGGGGGTGGGGGAGCTACGAGCTCGGCCGGCAGCTGTCGCTGTCGATGCGGCAGCGGGAGATCGTGATCGACCGCACCTGCGCCCGGTGCGGCTGCGAGTACGAGTGGGGCGTGCACGTGGCGTTCTTCGCCGACCGGGTCGGCCTCACCGGTCCCCAGGTCAGGTCGCTGACCCACGGAGCGGCCACCGATCCGTGCTGGGAGGAGCCGGGGGAGGCGCTGCTCATCCGGGCGGTCGACGCCCTCCACGACGAGGCCGACATCGGCGATGAGCTGTGGGCCGAGCTGCACGGCCGCTTCTCGGCCGCCGAGCTGCTCGACCTGCTCCTGCTGTGCGGCTGGTACCACGCCGTCAGCTTCGCCGCCAACGGCGCCCGGGTCCCGCCGGAGGAGGGTGCACCCCGCTTCGCCGATGCCGGACCGTGATCGGTCGGTAGCATCCGCCCGATGGTGGTGATGGCGGCCGTCCTGTCGGTGGCCCTGGCCGGCTGGCTCGTGCTGGTGCAGCCGTGGCGGGGCCGGCAGCGGTACCGGCGGCTCATCGAGCGGCTGGGGCACGACCCGTCGGCCCGGCTCGACCACTACCGCCGGGGGATCATCTTCGAGTGGGCGGGGGCGGCTTTCGTCGGGCTCCTGGCCCTGCTGGCCCACAGCCGGGTGCGGTCGCTGTGGCCGCCGGGGACCGACACGGCCGTGGCCCGGCAGATCCCCGGCCTGGCCGTGGCCCTCGTCGCCATCACCGCCGTCTACCGCTTCGGCGGTCCCGGGATGCGGCGGGCGCTGGCGGTGCAGCTGCGGCCGGTCGCCGCGCTGCTGCCCCGCACCGCCGCCGAGCGCTGGCTCTTCGCCGGGTTGGCCCTCACCGCCGGCGTCTGCGAGGAGGTCCTGTACCGGGGCTTCGGGCTGGCGGGGCTGCGCTGGCTGGCGCCGGGGCTCGGCCATCCGGCGCTGATCCTCATCACCGCCGCCGCCTTCGGCCTGGCGCACCTCTACCAGGGGCCGCCCGGCGTCGTCCTCACCGGGCTGGCCGGCGCCTACCTCGCCTGGGTCGCCATCGCCACCGGCAGCCTCGTGCCGGCCATGATCCTCCACGCCCTGCTCGACCTGCGCATCCTCGGCCTGCCGATCGACGCTGTCCCGCCTCCGCCGGCCGCCCCCGACGGCTGAGACGGCGCCGCTCAGAAGGCCAGGAGCTTGGCCACCCCGGGCAGCGAGCCCAGCGGCAGGCCGCCCAGGACGTTGCCGATGCCGGGGAGGGCGGCGGCGGGGAGACCGCCCGAGCCCGACAGCACCCCGCCCACCACCGGCAGGCCGGCGGCGCTGCCCGACAGCGGGCCGAGGAGGTTGCCGACCAGCGGCAGGCTCGCCGGTTGCACCGCGCCGAGCAGCTGGCCGATGACCGGCAGCCCGGCCGACCCGGCCCCGCTCAGCACCGTGCCGAGGGCCGGCTGGAGGCCGAGCGGCACCGTGGCGAGCAGGTCGCCGACGACCGGCAGGTCGGCGCTGCTGACGGAACTCAGCAGCCCGCTGACGATCGGGATGCCGGCCGGCGACAGGCCGATCGAGTTGAGCAGGCCGGTCACGGTGTTGAGCAGACCCCCGAGCAGCCCGCCACCCGAGCCGGCGAGGAGGCCGCCGCTGGTCGACGTCGGCAGCAGCTGGCCGAGGATCGGCAGGTCGCCGGCGGGCAGGTTCGACAGGACGCTGCCCACCTCGATGATCTGGGTGGGGGAAAGGGTGCCGAGCACTGCCGTCAGGTCGGGCACCGCCCCCGACGGCATTCCCGACAGCACCTGGCCGAGGACGGGCAGGCCCGACACCGGCAGCGTCCCGAGGAGCCGGCCGACGACCGGCAGGCCGGCCGGGGAGAGGCCCTTGAGGAGCCCGGCGAGCTGGGTGACGTCGCCGGCGTTGACCGTCGTCAGCAGGCTGCCGACCAGCGGGAGGTTCTTGGCCGGCACGGCGCCGAGCAGCTGGCCGAGCAGCGCCAGCCCGCCGGCCGGCAGCGAGTTCAGCAGCTGCGAGATCCCGGGGATCTGCGCCACCGGCACGCGCTGGAGCAGATCGCCGAGACCCGGGGTCCCGAGCGCGATGGCGCTGAAGGTGGGCGGAGTCGATCCCGACCCCGAGCCGCCCGACCCGGAACTGCCCGATCCGGAGGCGACCGGGGATCCGGACGGGCCGGAGCCCGTCGCCGTCCCGGTGCCGGAGCTGTCGCCCGACGGCGCCGCCGAGCCGCCGGCCGGCGTCGCCGCGCCGGTGGACGGGCTGCCCGCCCCGCCGCCGTGGCCCGAACCCGTGCCCGAGGCCGGGCCGGCGCGGAGCCCGGCCGGGAGCGGTGCGGTCGTGACGACGCCGCCGGCCGCGCCGGCGGCGGTGCCGGCGGTCGGCGCCGCCGATGGGCTGGAGAACGTGCCGGTCATGGCGGCGGCCGATACGACGCCGGAGGTCAGGACGACCACGACGGCCGTCGCCAGCGTTCCCTGGTGTCGCATCCTGCTCACCGCTCTCCTTCCGCCGGTCCGGCCTCCTGCCGCCCGGCCCCTTCTTGCCTCGACAAATCGGCCGGACCCGTCGCGGCCTGACCACCGCCCGGTCACCATTGCGCTGTTGGGGGCGATTGCGAGCAACGGGGGACCAGGAACGGGGGAGCGGGGACTCGAACACCAGCCACGATGCGCGCCGTCACCGCCCTCCCGAAGCGCCTGGCCCGGGCCCTCGAGCGTCTCGTGCCGCGCCGCGGCGACCAGATCCTGGTCGTGGCGGTGCTGATGGTCGTGGTGCTGGCCCTCGGCGGCACCGTGGCCATCGTCCGGTCCTACGCCCCGGCCGGCGGCTCGGAGCAGGCCTTCGACGTTCCGAGCCTGGCGGCGCCGCCGATCGCCGCCGACACGTCGTCGACCACCGAACCGCCGACGACCACGACCACCGCTCCGCCGGTCGCCCCGGTAGCCACCGCCCTGCCGGCCAGCGCCCACAAGGTGAACCTCGGCGGCGACGTCCATCCCAACGTCCCGCAGACGTCCATCGGCCGGATCGAGATTCCCAAGATCAACCTCGACCACCCGATCTTCGAAGGCGTCGACGAGGACGTGATCCACTGGGGGCCCGGGCACTGGCCGGGTTCGGCCATGCCGGGCAAGGTGGGCAACTCGGTGTTCGCCGGTCACCGCGTCACCCACACCCGCCCGTTCTACGACATCGACCTGCTGGTCCCCGGCGACCAGATCATCGTCCACACCGCCGACGGGACGTTCACCTACCGGGTCACCGGCCACCAGATCGTGAGCGCCAAGGACACGTGGATCGTAAACCCGACGACCACGGCCACGATCACGATCTTCGCCTGCCACCCCAAGCACAGCGCCGTCCAGCGCTACGTGGTGCGGGGCGACCTCGTCGCCTCCGGCCCCGTCTCCTGACCGTTCCGTTCAGGACAGAACGCTGTCGTCGTCGTGGTGCTCGCGGTCGTAGTGCGAGCGCCCCTCGCCCGGAGCGTCGTCCGACGCCGGCCGGAACCGGCCGGACCCGTCCCGGTCCTCGCCCCGATGGCGGGCGGTGACGGTCCGTCCCGCCGGACGGCCTGAGCCGGCATCGGCCCGGGCGGGCAGCGCCAGGCCGGTGACCAGCACCAGTCCGGTCAGCGTGGTGGGCAGCATCCGCATGTCGATTTCTCCCTTTCTCCTGTTCTGTGCCAAGAGATAGGGAGCGCGGTTACGGGCCCGGCGCCTTCAGTACTGCACCAGTTCGACCTCGTGGCCGTCGGGGTCGAGGAAGTAGGCCCGCCGCCCCGGCTCGTAGTCCGGGGCGAAGTGCACCACACCGCCGAGCCGCTCGAGCCGGGCCCGCACGGCGTCGAGGTCGTCGACGACGAACCCGACGTGGTTGAGACCCGGCCGGCCGTAGTCCTGCGTCACCCGGCCCTCGACCGCCGCCTGGAACAGCGCCAGATAGCAGCGTTCGTCCCCGACGTGGGCGCCGAGCCGCCCGGAGTCGATCGGCCCCTTCCACCGCACGTGCAGCTCCAGCAGATCGCAGTAGAAGGCGATCGACCGGTCCAGATCCGACACCGTGAGATTCACATGCTCGATGAACATGCTCTGGACGGTACGACCTCAAGCCCACTTGAGGTCAAGGAGATGTTCGCTGCCCGCCTCGGTATCGACGACGGCCCGGCGGACGGCGTCGACGGCCGAGACACCGGACTCGCCGCTGCCGCCGGGCGGTTCGTGATGGGTGGCGACCGCCTCCACCACGGCCGGGGGCAGGCCCCACAGCCCCAGCAGGTAGCCGCCGGCGTCGGCATGGGTGAACCCGAGGACCGTCTCGTCGCACCCGGACAGCTCGGGGGCCTTGCAGGCCAGCAGCACCGTGCCGAGGTCGCAGAGCAGCCCGGCGGCGAAGGCGTCGTCGCGCTGGTCCCGGGCGGCCATGGCGGCGGCACCGGTGGCGATGGCCGTCGACCGGGCGGCCAGCTCGGCCAGGTCGAGCCCGACGGCGGCCGGCGGCCGGAACAGCGAAAACGCCCCCGACGCCAGCACCAGCGCCCGCAGGGTCGTCACGCCCAGATAGGCGACGGCTTCGTCGATGGCGGTGATCCGCCGGGGAAGGCCGAAAAACGACGAGTTGACCAGCTGGAGCACCTTGGCCACCAACGACGGGTCTCTCGCCACCACGGCGGCGATCTCCGGCGCCCCGCAGGCGGGAGACTCGACGACCCGGCTCAACTCCACGAACACGGCGGGCAGGCTCGGCAGCCCGTCGACACCGCCGATCACCGCCCGCAACCGCTGATCGGGCACCAGTTCCCGCAGGTGCCAGGTGCGGGTCACCGCCGCCCACAGCAGCTGCGGCGGCTGGCCGCCGGGAAGCACCTGATGGGCCACCTCGGCGTGGCGCAACCGGAAGACCGCCCCCCGGGCCGGGTCGACCACGATCCGGGCCAGCGACGGGTGGTCGGCCCGCAGCCGGTTCAACAGCCGCAGCCCGTCCAGCCCGGGCAGCCCCACGGCCACCACGGCGCACACGTCGCCGCCGCCGAGCCGCAGCAACGCCTCGCTCGGCGACCCGCAGAGGATCACCCGGTCGGTGGCCGCCGCCGGCAGGTCCAGGCGGTCGACCGCACCGACGAAGAGCACCTTGCCGTCCACAGCGAACCTATCGGCACCGGCCCGGAGCGGCCGAAGTCGGCGAAGCCGCCGACCGGGAGACTTGATCCGGAACGGCGCCGTTCGGACGGGTGAGGGCGCTGACGAGGGACCGCCCGCGGGTTCGTCGGTTCCGGCCCCGGGTAGGGCGAAGGCGGGGCACTGGACGACCAACGGGGGAGCGCCGATGAAGCGGATGTTCGTGGCCATCGTCGTGGCCGGTGTGGCCTTGGGAGTCGCCGGCCTGCCGGGCGGCGCCGGTCATGCGGCCGAGACCGGGACCAGCAGCAGCAGCACCACCAGCACGACGCACTGCGCCAATCCGGCGCCGACGCCGACCACGACGCGCTGCGGTGGAGGCAGCAGCGGCGGGAGCCCGGCGGGGTAGGCCGGCGGAGATCTGATCGCCCCGTTCGCCGTCGGCGCCGCCGCGGTGTAGAACAGCGACCGGGGAACCGGACCAATGGGGGGGATCGTGAAACTGGATCGCGTCGCGGCGATGCGCAAGGAGCAGCAGGATCTGGTGGCCTTCTGCCGGACGCTCCGCCCGGAGGAGTGGGCGGCGCCGAGCCGGTGCGAGGGCTGGTCGGTCCAGGACGTGCTGTCGCACGTGACGGCCGCCGCCCACGGCGTGTTCACGCCGTGGATGTTCAAGCTGATGGCGTCGAAGAGCGTCGAGCGCAGCAACGACGCCGACGCCGAGCTCCGCCGCGGCCGCCCGCCCCGGGAGGTCCTGGCCGAGTACGAGAAGTGGAGCGGGCGGATGGCCCGCCTGCTGGCGGTGGCCCAGCGCCCGCCGCTGGCCCAGGTGCCGTTCAAGCTCGGCGAGCTCGGCCTGTACCCCATGGCGCTGGTGGCGTCGGCGGTGGTGTTCGACACCCACGTCCACCTCCACCACGACATGGCCCCGGCCGTGGGCCGCACGCTCGAGCCGCCCACGCCGGCCACCCTGGCCGTCGTCAACGAGTGGGTCCTCGCCGGCATCCCCAAGATGTGCAAGGAGGGCCTGGCCTTCCTCGACCGTCCGGTCACGATCACGCTGGACGGGCCGGGCGGCGGCAGCTGGGCCGTCGTCCCCCGGGCGGGCGGCGCCACCGCCCGCCTCCAGCCCGCCCCCGTGCCGGGGTCGGCGGCCACCGTCTTCGCCAACCCGGCCGAGTTCGCCCTGTGGGCGACGCGCCGCCGGCCCTGGCGGCAGCAGGACGTGAAGATCGACGGCGACGAGGGCTACGCCACCCGCTTCCTCGACGCCCTCAACGTCGTCTGAGCGCCGGCGTCGTCAGCGCCGGGTGCTGCCAGCCGGCGTCGGCCGGGTGGAGGTTGGTCCCGGGCGGGACGATCTCGTCGATCCGGTCGAGGATCTCGCCGCCGAGATCGAGCTCGGCGGCGGGCAGCTGGCTGTCGAGCTGCTCCATGGTGCGGGGGCCGATGATGACCGAGGTCACGCCGGGGTGCCGGAGGACGAAGGCCACGGCCAGCTGGACGAGGGGGAGCTCCACCTCTTCGGCCAGCCGGGCCAGCCGGTCGGCGGCGTCGAGCTTGCGCTGGTTTCCGGGGAGCGACAGGTCGTAGCGCTGCGGGAGGCGCTCGGCCCGGTGGCTGGTGGGGACGTCCTCGTCCCTGCGGTACCGGCCCGACAGCCACCCGCCGGCCAGCGGGCTCCAGGTCAGTACCCCGATGCCGTACTGCTGGCACACCGGCAGCACGTCGGCCTCGATGCCCCGGACGAGGATCGAGTACGGCGGCTGCTCGGCCACGAAGCGTTCCCGGTTGCGCCGTTCGGCCACCCACTGGGCCTCGACGATGGCATGGGCCGGGAACGTCGACGTCCCGAAGTAGCGGATCTTGCCCAGCCGGACGAGGTCGGTGAGGGCGCCCAGGGTCTCGTCGATGTCGGTGGCCGGGTCGGGCCGGTGGATCTGGTAGAGGTCGATCCGGTCGGTCCGCAGCCGCCGGAGGCTGTCGTCGATCTCCTGGGTGATCCACCGCCGGGAGTTCCCCTGCCGGTTCGGATCGTCGCCCATGGGGAAGTGCACCTTGGAGGCCAGGACGACCTGGTCCCGCTTCCCGCCCGCCAGCGCCCTGGCCAGGATCTCCTCCGATTCGCCCGCCGAGTACACGTCGGCGGTGTCGACGAAGTTGATCCCGGCGTCGAGGGCCCGGTGGATGATCTTGATCGACTCGTCGTGGTCGGGGTTCCCCCAGGCGCCGAACATCATCGTCCCGAGGCACAGCGGGCTCACCTTGACGCCCGTCCGGCCCAGTACCCGCATCTCCATGCCGTGCCTCCTTCTCGGACCAACCCGTTACTCCTCCCCCGGCGGGGCCCCGCTCACTCAGACGATCGGGTGCTCCGCCTGGGCCAGCGGGGCGACGATCGTCCGGGCGCCGTTGCGCCACTGGGTCACGAGGATCTCGTGGCCGGCCTGGCGGCCGTCGGGCCCGAGGGCGAAGCGGCCGAAGAACGTCGTCGCCCGCAGGGCCCGGGCCGTGGCCCGCACCGCTTCGTCGTCGCCGCCGGCCGTGGCCGACCGGCAGTGGAGGGCGAGAACGACGGCGGCGTAGGCCTGGGCGGCGGGGTACTCGACGTGGGCCCCGGCCGGGCCGGGGGCGAGGGTGGGCGCCAGCCGGGACCGCAGCCCCCGGAGGACGTCGACCGCCCGGGGCCCGACGTCGGGCGAGAAGCGGGCGCCCTCCTCCCACTGCGACGGGGCCAGCACGCCTTCGGCCCGCCGGGGGCCGACGGCGGCGGCGAACTCCCCCAGCCCGGCGGCCACCGCCGCCACGATCCGGGGCGGGCGCCGGAGCCGGCGTACCACGGCCACGTCGTCGTCGAAGGAACCGGCCAGCAGCAGGACGTCGGCGTCGACGGGGTCGGCCACGGCGGCGGGCTCCACGACGCCGGCCAGGGCGAGGCCCCGGGCGGCCGCCGCCTCCGCCGCCCCGGCCGCCGCCGCCCGCCCGAACGACCCGCTCCCCGCCGCCACCAGCACCCGCCCCCCCGGCACGGCGCCGGCCACCGCCTCGACGACCGCGGCCAGATAGCGGCTCGTCGGCGAGGCCAGCGACACCAGCCAGGGCGACGTCTCGACCTCGTCGGCGCTGCCGCCGTGGTTCCAGACGACCCGGCCGCGCTCGGCGGCCCACAGCCCGGCCTCGCCCGCCAGCCCGCTGCCGTAGGGCCCGATCAGCACGTCGGCGCCGGCCAGCAGGTCGAGGGCGTGGCGCAGCCCCGGGGCCGTCCCGCCGTCGTCGAGCAGGGCCAGGCGGGGCACGAGCCGCCGGCCGCCCACCGTCACACCGCCGTGCCGGCCGGCGTCCTCCACCGCCTGCACCAGGGCGGCCGCCGCCATGCGGGCCTGGCGGACGTTGCCGGCGCTCAGCGACAGCGCCGCCCCGATCGTCAACTCGCCGGCGGCGGCATCCGTCACGGGGCCGAGCCTAGGCGCCGGCCGGAGCGGCGCCGGGCGGCGTCAGAGCCGGAAGGAGCCCCGCATGGTGTGGGCGCCCCGGGCCCGGCCGAGCAGCGGCAGCTTCAGCATCTCCTCGGTGGTGCGCAGCAGCGAGTAGTGGTCGAAGGCCTCGGCCACCGTCTTCCCGGCGGGGGTGCTCGGGCTCATGACGACGTTGGGCATCGGGGTCGGCTCGTCCCAGACGACGAACACCGCCGTCTTCCCGTCCTTGTAGAGGTCGCTGGTCCACAGCCGCCACAGCCAGGACCCGAGCCAGCGGTCGCCGGTCCCGACGTCGCAGTCGTGCGTGTCGTGGCAGACGTTGGGGACCACGACGGCGAAGGCGGGGAGTGACCAGTGGTCGATGTCCCACTGCAGCTGGCCGGCCGAGCCGTCGAGGGGGACGTCGTCCTTGCGGCAGGCCGAGCGGTCGTTCTCGCCGACGTAGTAGGCCGCCGGGTTGTGGCGCACGGCGTAGCGGCCGGAATCCGACAGGGTGCAGTGCCCGGGCATGCCTTCGGCGTAGGTGCGGGAGCTGTGGCCGGACCGGCGCACCTGCCGGAAGACGTTGTCGGCGTTCAGCCGGTGGTCGGCCGGATCCCCGTCGTCGTGGATGCCGTGGGTGTCGCCCGACGTGGCGCCGATGTAGTTCGGCAGGGACGGGCCGCCGACGGCCGAATAGCGCCGGGTGTGGCCGCACTGGTGGGCCAGCCAGGTGGTGAACGGCGCCGAGCGGTCGTCGATCACCTGGCCGTAGTTCTTGTTCTCCATCCAGATCCACACGACGTGGTCCCAGTGGTCGGGGCGCGCCGGCCGCCAGCCGCAGGGCGAGCGGCCGGCCGCCCGGGCGGGCGGGGCGGCCGCCGCCGCGGCGACGAAGGTCGAGACCAGAAAGAGCGCGAGCCGGCCCACCCTGCGATGACGCACGGGGTCTCCTTGCGGCTACGGAACTTCGGGGACAAGCGGACGCTAGGAGCCGGAGGTGTACCGGCCGTGACGGCTCAGTGACAAGCAGCAACAACACCGGTAAAACCGGCGCCGTATAGCTAGCACAGCCACACGGGCCTCGCGGGTGGCGGCTACCAGCCGGCGCTCAGGAAGCGGGCCACACCCGGCAGCTGGGTGACCACCAGGTCGAACAGATGGGGGCCGGGGGCCACGACCAGCGTCGGGTGCTGGCCGGCCGCTTCCGCCAGCCGCCGGTAACGTTGGGCCTCGCCGACGATCAGCGGGTCGCTCTCCTCGGCCGCGCTGACCAGCAGGATGCGGCTGCCGGCCCCGGCGGCCACATGGCGGTCGGGGCTGTTGGCCTCCTCCCACTGCGGGTCGCGGCGGCCCATGCCCGACGGGTCGTCGATCCGGAAGTAGCCGGCGATCGACACGATCTGGCCGAACAGGTCGGGGTGGCGGAGCCCCAGGTTCATGGCCCCGAAGCCGCCCATGGAGAAGCCCATCACCGCCCGGTGGGCCCGGTCCCGGCGGTTGGGGCCCTCGACGGCGGGGATGAGGTGGTCGACGAGCCAGGTCTCGAGGCGGACCTTGCCGTCGGCGGCGTCGGCCCATTCGGTGTCGGGCCGGAGCCCGCTCTGCCCGTTGGGGGCCACCACCACGAACGGCGCCACCCCCGAGGCGAAGGCCCGCTCCAGCGTCCAGGCGAAGTCGGTCTGGGACAGCGCCCGCTCGTTGCCGGGGTAGCCGTGGAGGAAGTACACGACCGGCAGGTCGGCGGTGTCGGGCAGGCCCGGCCGGTAGACCCAGAACGACCGCCGCTTCCCGTCGGCGTCGCCCGACGGCATCGTGAAGAACTGCACCGTGCCCGGCCCCGGGCGCTTCGGCCTCGCCACCGGCGCGGCCGGGGCGGCGGCGGCCCGCCGGACGGTGGTCGTCGTCGGGGCGGCGGTGGCCGGGGGCGCGGTTGGGGCCGTGACCGGGGCGCCGGCCGCTCCCGGCAGCGACCGGGGCGGGGTCATGGCCGCCGGCCCGCCGAGGACGCCGGCGCTGACCTCGGGGACCGCCCGGTCACGGGCGGAGGTCAGGCCGACCACGGCGGCCACGGCCACGCTCGCCGCCACGGTGCCGATCACGGTGAGGCGCACGAGCCTCTGCTGTCCAAACCCTGCCTGGGGCAAACCGCCACCGCCTGTGGCCCGTCAGTCGGCCGACAGTCTGTCAGAACAGTTTGGTGATGGCGTGCCCGAGGCCGATCACGACGGCCACGCCGACGACGCCGATCGCCAGCCCGGCCCCCGCCACGACGATGTCGCCGAGGAGGACGCCGAGGCCTCCGATCACCACCCCGAGCGACGGCAGCGTGTCGAGGCCGGAGAACGGCGGGGCCAGGAAGGCCGTCAGGGCCAGGCCGAAGACCGCCGCCCCGAAGGCCATGTTCGTCACCCGGTTCTCCAGCAGGCCGGCCATCCGGGGCCGGGAGAACTTCTCGAACCACCGGATCCGTTTGAGCAGGGCGTTGGAGAACTTGGGGCCCGAGAGGCCCTTCAGCTCCTTGTGCTCGAAGCGCTCGGGGATCCACACCTCCCGCCGGCCCACCATCAGCTCCAGGGCCAGCAGCATGGTCACGATCTCCAGCACGTGGCTGATGGCCCCGGTCGGCAGCGGCAGGGCCGGCAGGGCCATGAGCACCACGAACAGGATGGCGAAGCTCCGGGGGCCGAACGTGTCGACGAGGTCGCCCATCGTCTTCTTCCGGTCGCTGCGGAGCCACTCCTCGAGCTGGACGCTGATCTTGAGCTGCTCGAGCTCCTCTTCGCCTTCACCCCGTTCGGTCACCCCGTAATGATGGCCGCTACGCTCGCCCCCATCCGTCCAGCCCCGGGGAGGGAGGCTCGCAATGGGCAGCTCGGTGCCGATCGTCGACTACCTGGTACTCGACGGCGACCCGCATCTGGAGGCCAACGAGTGCACCGGCTGCGGCGCCCGGTACTTCGACCGCCGCAACGCCTGCGCCAATCCCGACTGCTCCGGCGCGGGCTTTCGCCGGGTGCCGCTCCCGACCAGCGGCGAGGTGCGGGCCTTCACCATCGTGTCCCATGCCGCGCCGGGGATCCCGGTGCCGTTCGTGGCCGCCGTGGTCGACTGCGACGGGACCAGCGTGCGGGCCAACGTCATCAACGTCGAGCCCGACCCGGCCCACGTCTCGCTGGGCATGAAGGTGCGGCTGGCGACGTACCCGCTCGGCACCGACCGCGCCGGCACCGAGGCCGTGGGCTTCGGCTTCGAACCGATCTCGTAGGGGGCCTTCCATGGCGAAGCGCGATGGCGTCTGGATCCTCGGCATCCACATGACGAAGTTCGGGAAGCATCCCGACAAGGACATCGTCGACCTCGGCGCCGAGGCCGTGCTCGGGGCGCTGGCCGACGCCGGCGGCGTGCGCATGCGGGACATGGGCGTGCTGGCGGCCGGGAACCTGCTGGGGGGCGGCCTCGGCATCGGCCAGCAGATCCAGAAGCAGGTCGGCCAGACGGGCATCCCCGTCTACAACGTGGCCAACGCCTGCGCCACCGGGGCCACCGCCCTGCGCACCGCCGTCATGGCCGTCAAGGCCGGCGAGTGCGACATGGGCCTGGCCGTCGGCGTGGAGAAGCTGGCCGGCGCCGGCCTGCTGGCCGGCAAGGACCGCAAGGCCGACGCCGACACGTGGACGCCCCAGGGCCGCTTCGGCGCCGTCGCCTCGGTGGACGGGCGCATCGGCACCGAGACCATGCCCGGTGTGTTCGCCCAGGTCGGCATGGAGTACGGGCACCGCTACGGCGGGGCCACGTTCGAGCTCTTCGCCCGCATCGCCGAGAAGAACCACGCCCACTCGACGCTCAACCCGCTGGCCGCCTACCAGAAGCGCTTCACCGTCGAGGAGATCATGAACGACGTCATGATCGCCTACCCCAACACCCGGTCGATGTGCTCGGCCAACTGCGACGGGGCGGCGGCCGCCGTGGTGGTGAGCGGCGAGAAGCTCCGCACGCTGTCGGCCGACCAGCAGCGGCGGGCGGTGAAGATCGCGGCGTCGGTGCTGACCACCGACCCCTGGGAGGAGGCCTGCCAGATCCTCCCCAACGTCAACACGCTGACCCGCAACGCCGCCACCCAGGCCTACGAGGCCGCCGGCGTCGGGCCGGAGGACCTCGACCTCGTCGAGCTGCACGACTGCTTCGCCACCGCCGAGCTCGTCCACTACGACAACCTCATGCTCTGCAAGGAGGGTGGGGCGGTCGACTTCTTCGAGTCCGGCGCCAGCTGGCGGGACGGCTCGACGCCGGTCAACGTGTCGGGCGGCCTGGAGTCCAAGGGCCACCCCATCGCCGCCACCGGCATCGCCAACATCTGGGAGGTCTGCCACCACCTCCGGGGCGAGGCCGGCGACCGCCAGATCCCCGACGCCAAGGTCGGCCTGGCCCACGTCATCGGGCTCGGCTCGGCCTGCGGCGTTCACATCCTGGAGAAGGCCGCCGTCTGACCCTTCAGGGTTGAATGTCGGCTTTGTGGGGAAATCTGCCAACGTAAGCGCCTGCTTCCGCAGGGGGCGGCGCCGACGCGCTGGGGCCGAGCGACACGGAGGCAGAGATGCGCAAGATGTGGACGGTGCTGGCCGGAGCGGCGCTGGTGGTCGGCGTCGCCGGTCCGGCCTGGAGCACCGGTCGCCATCAGGCGGCCGGCCCGGCGTCGGCCGTGCGGGCCCTGGACAAGGACGACGGCGGCCACAGTGGTGGCGGCCACAGCAGCGGCGCAGGCCACAGCGCCGGCGACCACGACGGTGGCGGCCATTCCGACCATCGCGGCGGCGACAGCGCCGGCCACGACCGTGACGGCCACGACCACGGCTATTCCCGCCACGGCTACGACGGTTACTACGACGGCTGGTACGGCGACGGCTACGACGGTTACTACGACGGGTACGGCCGGTGCGGCTACTACGGCTGCCGGTACCCCTACTACGGCGGGTACTACGGCGGCTACGGCTGCAACTACGACTACCCCTGCAGCCAGGGTGCCGACTACCAGCAGAGCTCCGACTGCTGGAGCCGGTCCCACAGCGGCCACATGGAACGGAACCCCGGCTGCCGGTACGACCCGAGCTGCGACTGCTGGTACCGGTCGTCGACACCGCCGCCGCAGCCGCCGCCCGACCAGAGCTCAGGGGGGCAGGCGGGCAGCGCCCCGTCGTCCGGGACGAGCCCGGGTGGAGGCGGCAACGCTGCCGGCAACGGCGCCGGTGGTGGCGGCGGCGGCAACGGCGCCGGTGGTGGCGGCGGCGGCCGCTGACACGCCCGAGCGCCCTCGGAGGGATTAGAACGCGGCGGCGAGGCCGTCCCGGTGCTCCGGGGCGGCCACCGCCGTCAGGCGGCGACGCCGCTCCGGCCCGTCGGCCCCCCGCAGGTCGGCCACGCCGTACTCCGTGACGACGAGGTGCACGAGGTCGCCGGGGGTCGACACCCGTTCCACCGCCGGCACGATGGTCGAACGGCCCCGGCGGGTGGCGGTCAGGGCCACGATCGACAGGCCGCCGGGGGAGCGGGCGGCGGCGGTGCAGAAGTCGCGGTGGCCGCCGATGCCGGCCACCGGCCGGCCGTCGAGGACCTCGACGTTGACCGATCCGTCGAGGCCGACCTCGAGGGCCGAGTTCACGGCCGTGAACTGTTCGAAGGCCGCCAGCCGGTCGACGTCGTGGCTGAGGTCCGACGGCACCAGCCGCAGGTGCCCGGCGGCGCTCAGGGCGGCCAGGTCGTCGCCGCCCCAGGCGTAGGCCGCCTCCGGCCGGTCGAGGAGCGCGCCCCGGCGGTGGAGGTCGACGAGGGCGTCGGTCACCATGCCCGACCGGATCCGGACGCCGGCGGCCAGGCGGGCGGAGGCCACGTCGCAGATGGTGCCGAGGCCGAACTCCAGCGTCGCGCCCGGGGAGATGAGCCCGGCCACCGTTTCGCCGATCGCCGCTTCCACCGGCGTCGGCGCCCGGCCGGTCGGCGCGGCGGGCGCCACCGGGCCGTCGACCACCGCCAGGATCTCGCCGGGGACGGGCGGGGCGTCGTAGGCCGGGAGGCCGGGCCGCACCTCGACGACGACGCCCCGCCGGGCGAGGCGGCAGGCGGCCGGGGCCCAGCCGACGCTCGGCCCGAACACGAAGCCGGTGCCCGACGGGCGGCCGCTGACGACGACGACGTCGGGCCGCCGGTCGGCCGCCAGCCGGGTGGGCATGGCCGAGATCGGCGTCGAGCGCACGGTCACGATCCCGGCGGCGACGGCCCGGCCCAGCCGGTACCCGGCGCTCATGCTCTCGACCCGGCCGGCGTCGAGGCCCTCCAGCCAGGGCAGCTCCTCCACCGTCCAGCCGAGCAGGACCCGCCAGCCGTCGAGGCCGGCGGCGAGCCCGGCCACCGTGGCCGGATCGACCGTGGGCGCCCACGGCCCGTCCCCGTAGACGATGAGCGGCTGCCCCTCCCCGGTGGCCACGGGCCGAAGCGTAGGCGTCAGCCGGGGCCCGGCCGGTGGCGCGACCGACGACCGGACAGAGGAGGCGCGAGATGGGCAACGCTGACGGTTGGCCGCTGGCCGTGGTGACGGGGGAGTCGAGCGGCATCCGGCCGCCGTCCGTCAGGATGTGGCGGCGGTGACCTCGATGCCGAGATAGCGGTGGAACACGTCCTCGTCGACGAGCTCTGACGAGTCCCCGGCAAAGGTGATCCGGCCCCGGCCGAGGATGTAGGCGTAGTCGGCGATCGCCAGCGCCTTGTTGACGTACTGCTCGACGATCAGGAGCGACGTCCCTTCGCCGGCCACCCGCTCGAGGAATTCGAAGATGCCGTCGACGATGACCGGGGCGAGGCCCATCGACACCTCGTCCAGCAGGATGACCGGCGCCCCGGACAGGTAGGCCCGGGCCAGGGCCAGCATCTGCTGCTCGCCGCCGCTCATCGTCCCTGCCGCCTGGTCGAGCCGGTCCTTCAGGCGGGGGAAGGCCTCGGTGGCGCGGTCGACGGCCGTCCGCTCGCTTCCGGGCTTCGAGAACAGGACCAGGTTCTCCCGCACCGACAGGGGCGGGAAGACGCCTCGCCCCTCGGGGACATGACACAGTCCCCGGGCGGCCAGTTCGTGGGAGGGAAGGCCGGTGACGTCCTCGCCGTCGAGGGTGATCCGCCCGGCGGCGGGCCGGAGCAGTCCCGACGCCACCCGCAGCAGGGTCGTCTTCCCGGCGCCGTTCGGGCCGAGCAGCGCCACGACCGAGGACCGCGGGACGGCCAGGCTCACGTCGCGCAGGACGAGGACTCCGGCGTACCCCGCGCTCACCCCTTCGATCGTCAGCATCCCCTAGCCCTCCTCGCCGCCGGCACCGGTCGACAGGTCGGCCATCTCCATCAGATCCTCGGCGCCGAGATAGGCGGCCCGCACGATCGGGCTGCGCTGTGTCTCGGCCGGGGTCCCGTCGAAGACGAGCCGCCCGAAGTCGAGGACGTAGAGGTAGTCGCAGACCGTCATGACCAGCGCCATGTCGTGTTCGACGAGCAGGATGCCGATGCCGCGGTCATCGACCAGCGAACGGAGGATCCGGCCGAGGTGCTCCGACTCGGCGTGGTCGAGGCCGGACGAGGGCTCGTCGAGGAGCAGCATCCGGAAGTCGCCGGCGTAGACCCGGGCCAGCTCCACGAGCCGGCGCTGGCCGGTGGACAGGCTCTCCACCGTCTGACCGGCCAGCTCACCGATGCCGCAGACCTCGAGCGCCTCGGCGGTGGCGGCCCGGACGGCGGCCCGCTGCCGGCGCGTCGCCATCTGCTGCCACAGCGGATTCGACCCGGCGAGGCGCGCCTCCCGGCCGAGGGCGACGTTCTCGGCCACGGTCATCGACGTGAACAGCTCCATCCGCTGGAACGTCCGGCCGAGCCCCCGGCGGGCCCGGCTGGCCGGTCCCCGGCGGCTGACGTCCGACCCGAAGAGCAGGACCCGGCCGTCGGCGGGACGGAGGAGACCGCTGCAGGCGTTGAACGTGGTCGTCTTGCCCGCCCCGTTGGGGCCGATCAGCCCGGTCAGCCGACCCATCGGCGCCGACAGGCTCACGCCGTTGACGGCGACGTTGCCCTCGAAACGCACGGTGAGGTCGACGACCTCGATGCCCGGCTCGTTCATCGGTCCACCGCCGCGGCATAGGCGGCCGGGGCCTCCAGCTGGCGGGCCCGGGCCGGGCCCACTCCCTCACCTCGCCGCCGTTCGGCCTGGGTCACCGCCCGGCCGACCCAGCCGCCGAGGCGGTCCCGGAGCGCCGCGCCGATGCCGACCCGGTCGGAGACGAGGGCGGCGGCCACGGCGATGCCGCCGAAGAGCATCGACTGGATCTCGAAGGTGATCGACGTGAGGTAGCTCGGCATGACGGCCAGGAAGAAGGCGGCCAGGAACGCCGAGGTCACGTAGCCCGACACCGCGCCGGTGACCGTGAGGACGGCCAGGTAGAGCAGCGAGTTGACCGCCGGGAAGCTGATGTAGTTGACCCGGCCGATCTGCATGGCGAACAGCGCTCCGGCGATGCCGGCGAAGAAGGCCGACACCGCGAAGACGAGCACCCGGGTGACGTTGATCCCGAGGCCCAGGGTGGTGAGGGCGGTGGGGGAGTCGGCGATGGCCCGCAGGAACCGGCCGAGCCGGGAGCGCCGCACCACCACCAGCGCGGCGCAGCAGACGGCCACCACGGCCAGCACGATGTAGTACCAGGTCTCGGGGTCGGCGGCGTTGAGCGAGCCGATGCTGGGCCGGGGGGCCCGCAGCCCGGCCAGCGTCCCCTGCGATCCGCCGAACATCAGCCAGCTCTGGAAGACCACGTTGTCCATCAGCTGGCTGAAGCCGAACGTGGCCAGGGCGAGGTAGATGCCCGACAGCCGCATGGCCGGCAGCGCCAGGAGGGCGCCGACGGCCGCCGTGACGAGCCCGGCACCGATCAGCGCCACCAGCCACGGCACACCGCCGTGGGTGTCGGTGCCGAGGCCGCCGAACTGGCCGGTGCCGTGGACCGGGGCCGCCAGCTTGCTGAACGTGGCGGCCCCGACGCCGGCGAAGGCGGCGTGGGCCAGCGAGATCTGACCCGACACCCGGGTCAGCAGCGACAACGACAGGAACAGCACGACCAGCGCCAGCGCCGAGGTGTAGACGGAGATGCGGGTGTCGACCAGGTTCGGGATGGCGAGGAGCAGGGCCACGCCGGCGGCGGCGGTCCCGATCCGCACCGGCCGGCCGACCGGCAGCGGCCGGCGGGGGGCGGCACCGGCGAACCGGCCGGTGCCCGCCGGGAGCTTGCGTTTCGGCGTCACCAGCATGACGACGATCAGCACCAGGAAGGGGATGACGTTGGGCAGCCCGGTCAGCGGCGGTTTCGTCAGGTACTTGGCCGAGACGGCGGCCAGCGCGCCGATGAAGAGGCCACCGACGTAGGTCCAGGGCAGGCTGGTGAAACGGCCGATGGCCACCGCCCCGAACGCCTGGACGACCAGGGCGCTGAGGAGGAAGGCGTCCATCCCCAGGATGCTCGGGGTGATGAGGATCCCGGTCAGCGCGGCGAACGACGAGCCGATGGCCCACGAGGCGATGCGGACTCCGGCCGGGCTCGTCCCCGCCAGGCCGAGGAGGTCGGGGGAGGCGACGACGCCCCGCATGGCGATGCCGAGACGGGTGCGGTGGAGCAGCACGTAGAGCCCGATCAGGCTGGCGACTCCGACGCCGAAGTTGATCGCCTGGGCCCAGCTGACCTTGACGCCCTCGATGGTGAGGGCGGTGGCGGTCGGGAGGAAGTCGGGCGACACCCGCCGTTCGACGCCGTAGCGCCAGTAGAGGAAGCCCTGGATGAACAGGAGCAGGCCGATGGTGGCGACGATGATCGTGGCCACCCGGGCGTCGACCAGCGACCGCGTGAGCCGTTCGACGATCACACCGGCCACGCCGCCCAGCAGCGCGACCGAGACGATCACCGCCACCGGCCACGGCCAGCCCCAGGTCCAGTGGAGCGTGAAGAACAGGTAGGCGGCGCCGGCGCCGAGGGCGCCGTGGGCGAAGTTGAAGACGCCCGATGTCCGGTAGGTCAGCACCAGGCCGAGGGCGGCGAGCCCGTAGAGCGAGCCGGCGGTGAGCCCCACGACGAGGAACGGCAGGAGCTGTCTCATGGGCGGCACACCCCGCACGGTTGGAGGCCGGCCCGTTCGTGCTCGCTCCGGCTGGCGGGCCGGACGGCCTTCCCGACGGTGAGCGGACAGGCCGGCGTGTGGTAGCGGACCATTCGGGCCCCGGCCACCAGCGCGCCGGCGGCGGGGGTGACGCCGTTGGCCGCCAGGTTGACGGATGCCGGCCCGGCGGCCGGAGTCCCGCCGGCCGGGGCGCGGCCGGCCAGGGCCGGCCCCAGGCGGGCGATCCGGAGGGCGATCGCCTGGCGGGCGATCAGGATCGAGGCCACCAGGCTGAGTGCCACGGCCGTCGTACCGGCCAGGCCCACCGAGGCCCAGTCGACCTGCTCGCTGACCTGAACCGTGCCGGACGCCCGTGCCCAGGCCAGGCCGATGGCGGCCAGGCCGGCCGCCGCCAGCAGCCCCAGACCCCAGGCCACCACCCGCCCGCCGGGCCGGGCGGCGGCGGGAATGCCGCTGAACATCGCCGCTCAGCTCTCGGCGGCGGCGTGGACGGGCCGGGCGCCGGCCGCCGGCGGTGTCCGCGTGGTGGCGGCGTCGGTGGCGTCGACCTCGGAACCGTGGCCCAGCACGGCCTGCTCGAGCCGGTCGAGCTTGCGCCACTCGTCCCGCAGGTCGGCCGACAGCCACAGCGTCGCCCCGATCGCCACCAGGCACACGCCGATCAGCCCGCCCGACATGAGGTAGGGGATCTGCTCGAAGGTGAGGATCGTCCCGCTGGCCAGCGCCCAGGCCACGATGACGGCGACGAGGCCGCCCAGCACCAGCCCGGCGGCCAGGGCCCGGTCCCACTGGTAACGGACGAGCTTGGCCAGCGAACTCATCGCATCCTCTTTCCGAGCCGGCGCACCACGAGCGCCGAACCGAGGGCGCAGAGGAGGCCGGCGGCGAGCACGACGAACATCGGCGTGGTGTCACTGGCACTGACGAGGAGGCGGGCGGCCAGCAGCCGGTGGTTCGTGGCCACCGGTGCTGCCGCCGCCCGGCCGGAGCCGCCGGCCGCCAGTTGGATCAGCGCCGGCGCCGGCGTGGCCTCCACCGCGGTGGTGGCGGGCCCGGCGGCCACCGGCGGGTCGGGGAGCACGAACGACGTCGGGACGTCGACCTGGCCGGCGTCGCCGGCGACGGGCTCCGGGGCGGCCGGCGTCAACGACGCCGCCTGGCCGGCCGCCGGAGCCGGCGGGGTGGCCGCTCCGTCCGACGACCCGGCCGACGCCTGGTCGGCTGATGTCGAGGCGTCAGGGGTGGCGGCCGGCGTGTCGGTCCCCGCGCCCTGGGCGAAGGCCGAGGCCCGGCCGAGGATGTAGGTGATCGAACCGCCGGAGTCGTCCTTCTGCGTCACGCGGATCGTGGGGGCGACCACCCCGGCGTCGGTGTCCTGGCGGGGCATGTACTCCAGGCCGATCTTCGCCTGGGCGAGGGCGTCTTCGACCGGCTTGGGGTCGGCCGGAACGGGCGACGACCCCACGACGAGCCCCTTGGCCGTCAACGCCACCGGCGTGTCACCGACCATCATCCCGGTCACCTGCGTGTCGGCGTCGCGGGTCAGGGTCCCGGCGCCGGAGAACACCGTCTTGGCCCTGGAGAGCACCTGGCCGATCTTGAGCGGGCCGGCGGTGAAGGCGGTGATCTCGGTCGCCGCCTCCGACGTCACGGTGTCCGGCGTGGTCGCCGTCGAGGCCGTCGAGCGGGCGAGTCCCGCCGCGCCACCGCCGCTGGGCGCCAGTCCGACGCTGGCGGAGGACGTCGACGCGCTGTCACTGCTCTCGGCCTTGATCGAGTACGGCCCGTTCCCCGCCTCGGACTTGGGCGCCACCGGGTATGACGACCCCACCCAGAACGGGTAGGCCGGCAGGTTGATCTTGCCCCCCGAGGCGCCGGCAATGAGCGCCGGAGCCGTCACGGTGTTCTCGCCGGGGTAGGGGAACGAGGCGTAGGCCTGGCTTCCGCCGATGCTGTCCAGGGTCGCCTGGGCCGACGGTCCGCCGACGTCGAGGACGGTGTCGCTGGCCGGGGCGTGGGGGACGACCCACGTCACCCGCACGGCGTCGGCGGCCGCCACCGCCCCGAAGGTGCCCTTGAAGCTGTCGGCGGCGTGGGCGCTCGGGCTGAACGACGCCGCCGCGGCCAGGGCCAGGGCGGCCGGGAGGCAGAGAAGACCGATCCTGTGCCGCATCGCTCGCTCCCGTCCGCTCACGGCTCGAAGCCGGGCATGCAGGCCGACTGGTTGATCGGGGCGTCCCAGCGACCCTTGGCCACGACCTCGACGGGGTAGCCGCAGACGACCTTCTTCTTGTTCGGCTGCGAGGCGCTGTACCGCAGCGGGTAGGTGAGGCCCCCGAGGTCGTTGCCGTTCAAGCCGTACAGGCCGTTGAGGACGTCCTTGCTCGTGACGGCACCGCTGCGGGGCACGCCGGTCGTGGCCGCCTCGAAGGCCTTGGCCGTCGTCCAGCCGTTGATGGCGGCGGGCCCGAAGATGGCGTCGTGGACGTGCTTCTTGAAGATCGCCCGGTGCTCGGCCACGGCCGGGGCGTTCGAGAACCACGGTGCCACGTTCATCCCGACCAGGCTTCCGACCATGTTCGGGTTGTCCTTGAAGTCGTCGGTGCCCTGGATGGAGGCGGCGGCGATCGGAGCGTTGAAGCCGACCTTGGCGCAGGAGTTCACCAGGCGCTGGTTCGTCTGGCCGTCGAGCGAGGTGATGAAGGCCTGGACGCCGTTGTTGCGGGCCTCGAGGCAGGTGGCGGTGTAGTCCGGGGCGGTGATCGTGACGTCGGCCTGGTAGACGAGATCGAAGCCGAACTTCGGTCCGAACTCCTTCACCGTCTTGTCGAAGATCGGGCAGTACTCCGCCTCGACGCAGGCGACCGTGCCGATCTTCTTCTTTCCGGCCGGGACCCACACCCGGGAAGCCTGGAAGACCTGGTTCATCTGCATGGGAACGCCCATGGCGAAGACGGGGAACTGCATCGACTTGTCATAGGTGAACATCTCGCCGCCACCGCCGCCGATCACGGGGACCTGCTTCTGCTCCAGGTAGTCGGCCCCGGCCTGAGCGGCGAAGGAGTCGGGGTTGAACACGAAGGCGATCACGCCCTCCCGTTCGACGAACTGCCGGACGAGGGCCTGGTAGCGGGCCGGGTCGCCGCCGCTGTCACCGATGAGGTGCTTCACGGAGTGGCAGTTGATGCCGCCCTTCTCGTTCATCTCGGCCGCCCAGGCCGAGACGGCCTTGGCGCCCGGAGCGAAGAGGTAACCGACCACGCCGGACATCGTGCCGACGCTGCCGATGACGATGGGGGGCTCGGATCCGCTGCAGCCGGCCGGGGCCGACGGGAGGGCCGGGGTGCCGGGCTTCCCGGGGGCGCCGGGTGCCGCGCCCGAGGAGCCGCCGGCCGGCTCGGCCGATCGGGTCGCCGTGCCCGGCGCAGCTGAGGCGGCCGACTTCTGGCCCGGGGCGGGCGTCGCCGCCGCGGTTCCGGCCGCCGACCGGGCGGCCGGTCCGGCCGCCGCGCCGGCCGGGCTCGAGGCTCCGGCGCCCGGCGCCACCGCCGACCCGGCCGCCGGAACGGCGGCGGGGCTTCCGGCGTCGGCGCCCGTCGCCGGTGCCTCGGCGGTCGGTGCGGCCCCCGGCGCGGTGGCGGCCGGCGCCGCGCCCTGGTTCTGCCCGTTCAGGAGGGCGTTGAGCTTGTCCCCCGAGCTGCGGTTTCCGCAGGCCGCCGTCGTGAGCACGATGGCGCCGGCGACAGCGAGGAGGCGCATCCCCGGCGAACCCATGAATGTCCTGGCCGCTCGACCTTCGCCGTGACGGTGTCGCGCTGTGCGCATTGCCCGCTCCCCCTTCTGCCATTGAATAACGGGCCCGGCGTCCGGAAACGGGGCGCGCTCCCCCTGGAGCACCCGGCCCACCCGGTCACCGCTCGTGCCGTGCACCACTGGCCGAGGGTTCCGGTCACCGCTCCACCGGGAAAGTCGGTTCGCCCCGGCGTTCAGGCGGATGCTAACGGCATTGATCGGACGAATTCAAGGAGTTCATCGGATGTGTCCCCCCGGCGACGGTCACCGACGCCCAGAACATCCGATCACGTGACCCCGGCCCGCTTGGCCTTGCGGCGCGGCCGCTTCTCCAGGCCGAGCTCGGCGGCCACGGGCGTCGCCGGAGGCGGGGTCGTGTCGCCGAGGAGATGACGCAGCCAGTTGTCGGACGCCGCCACGAGCAGCGTGGAGGCCGCCCGGGCGAGCTCGGCGTCGCGGGCGGCCAGGGCATCGACGATCACCTGGTGCTGGGCCAGCGTCCAGGCCTTCGTCCCACCGCCCGAGATGGCCCGCCAGACACGGCCCTTGGTGGTGCGCGTGACCAGCGCCTCGAGAAGCGACTCGAGCGTGGCGTTGCCCGCCGCCCGGATCACGAGGCGATGGAACTCCATGTCCTCGGCGACGAGCTCCTCGGTGGTCTCCGCCTGGCGCATACGGGCGAACGACTCCCGGACGGCGTCCATCGTCTTGTCGTCGATGCGGTTGGCGGCGAGGGCGATGGCGGCCGGTTCGAGGATGCGGCGCACCTCGCTCAGTTCCAGGACCGTGCGGTCCTGCATGAGGTCGACCACGAAGCTGAGACCGCTGAGCAGGAGGTGCGGCTCGAGGCTGGTGACGTAGGTGCCGTCGCCGCGGCGCACGTCGAGGACCTTGGCATGGATGAGCGCCCGGACCGCTTCCCGCAGGGTGTTGCGGGACACGCCCACGAGCGCGGCGAGCTCGGGCTCGGGCGGCAGCCGGTCCCCCGGGGCCAGCTCACCCGTGGCGATCAGTTCCCGCAGCTTGCTGATGGCCGATTCGATTGCGCCCACGCGGGGCTCCCCTCTCGTGCCTGGTGTCCGAAAGTCTGGCACGGCGGCGGTCGATCCGAAATGATTCGTCGGGTGAGTGCCGGCCGCGTACATAGGATGTCCTTCCCGGCCGCCGATCGGCCGGGGGACGGGAGGGCGCCGGGCATGCCGTTGACCCCTGACGACGTGCGGTCGCTGCTGGCGGCCTTCGATTCGAGCCCCTGGCAGGAGATGACGCTGCAGGTCGGGACCGATCGCGTCCACGTCTCGCGGCGGTCTGGTCATCGGGTGAATGCTGGGGTAGCGTCGGCGGCCCCGGCCGAGGTCACCGTCCGGTCGCCCTCGGTCGGGCTGTTCCGCCGAGGGGGCGTTCCCGGCGCGCCCATGACGGTCGACGTCGGGTCGGTCGTGCGGGCCGGCGATTTCATCGGTGCCGTCGACGTGATGGGTCGGATGATTCCGGTGGCGGCCTCCGTGGCCGGAACGCTGCGGGCCCTGCTGGCCGACGACGGGGCCACGGTGGAGTACGGGGAGCCGCTGGCGCTCCTCGTGGCGGATCAAGGAGACTGACGTTGGCCACGGTTGAGATCGTCGATCAGTCGCTGCGCGACGGGCAGCAGAGCCTGTGGGGCATGCGGATGCGGGCCGGCCACATCCTGCCGGTGGCCGCCCAGATCGACAGTGTCGGGTACCGGATCGTCGACTGCACCGGCAGCTCGATCTTCGAGGTCCTGGTCCGATACTGCCGGGAGAACCCCTGGGAGGGGCTCGACCTGGTGCGGGCGGCCATGCCGAACTCGCTGCTCCGGGCGGGAACCCGCAGCAACGGCGTCGTCGGCATGGGCATCAC
>Ga0070741_10001045_pt1 | contig 89714 bp, 61 predicted proteins | sample Coa_R1_4_FD_66440 | JGI IMG/M metagenome (GOLD analysis project Ga0070741, IMG submission 66440) | Surface soil microbial communities from Centralia Pennsylvania, which are recovering from an underground coalmine fire - Coalmine... | ecosystem: Environmental > Terrestrial > Soil > Unclassified ... | reverse complement strand
TTAAATGCCGGTGCCACCGTTTGGTGAACCGGGCGTGTGCCCGAGGATTGTGTTGTTTTCATCTACCACCAATCAGTTCCTGATCGGTGGCGCTTTTCCAACTGAATTGTTCCGGCTTAGAACCTATCCAGGTAGAGCGGCAGTCCTCTGCCCGTCGTCGGCGCGCACGGAGTGACGCGCCCTACCGAGATAGGCTCTTAGCTGCCGCTGCGGAGAACCTCACACTGGCGGTGATGCTTCGCCCTTTAGGCATTCAGTTTGCAGGCACTTGGCTGCATGGATGAGCGCTCCTGGATCCATGGCCTTCGAGAAAAAGCAGTGCGCGCCCATCGCCAGCGCTTCCTGACGATGGGTCGTGCCCGATGAATCGGCCAGCACGGCTACTTTTAGTTGCGGAAAAGGATGTTGCTGGAGCCACTCCAAGGTTTCAAATCCGTCCCGCCGGGGCATTCTCCAATCCATCACCAGCAGATCCGGCAGCGGATGCTTGTTGCGATCGCTGAAAGCTCCCTCGCCATTCAGATATTCAATGATCTCCTGGCCATCCCGAACGGTGCCCACCACGCTCAAACGCGGGGCGGCGCTCTCAATCGCACGGGTCAGAAAAAACACATCCTCGGTCGAATCGTCTGCTATCAGGACCATGTATTTGGCCTTCGACACAACACGGCAAGGTTGTACCGCCGCCCGCAAAATGTCAAGGCCAGGGCAGCGGGCAGTCAAAGCGGGCACATTTCAGACGTCATGTGGAATACGTGTGGCCTTGCTGGTGTTGTTCGGACCGGCGGTTCAGGCCGGGTCGGAGCCAGGATAGAAGCGGCTGCGGTTCGCAATTCGCCGTCCTTATCGAGTCAACCGGTAAAACACGGCTGCGCCGCTGGTAGGAATGACCACCTGGAACATTCCGTTCGTCACCACCACAGTGTCGTTGTCGTTTGCCCAGTTTGTTTTGGCAAGAGCAGCTTTACTCTGCAATTGAAATCCGGGAAAACTGGCCGGCCATGATAAAATTATATTGCCTTTGGAAGCGGAAGCACTCAAGACGGGGCTGGGCAGGAGCGCTTGGAGGTTGAAGATATTTCCCGCGCTCGGAATGCCGTTGACGAACAGGGTTGCCATCGTCCAACCGGGCGGCAACCCGTTCACCGGCACGGCGCTGAACGCGTTTGTGCTCCACGCTATTGGACGCGAATACAGAATCTGCGCGTTTCCCAGGCTCCGCAGTTGAACGACCGGATAATCGCAAGGCGAATCCTGGGAATCGCCGCTCGAACCTTCCGAGACGCCTCGAAAGAGTGAGCCGGTAATGGTGAAGTTGCCGCTGGGATCAATCGGGGAGGTGATCGTGGCAATGTGCGGCTGCCACGATGGTTTGAATCCCAAACCCACGTCATACACTTCGGCGCTGCTGATGTTGCCGCCTGTTGAAGCGCCTCCGGCTACCAGGATGGTCCCATTGGTCAGCAAGGTTGCGGTGTGGGAATAACGCGCGGTAAACATGGAATTGGTGGCTCCCCACGTGCCGGTGGCGGGATCGTATATTTCCGTTTCGGAAGTAGCGGTCACAATGGAGTTGAATCCTCCCGCCACCATTACCTTGCCATCAGGCAACAAGGTCGCGCTATGGCTGAGGCGGATCACACTCATCGAACCGGTCAGGGTCCAAGTCCCGGTGACAGGATCGTACAGTTCCGCACTGTTATAGGTGCCGCTGCCTGAGCCGCCTGCAACCAGCACCTTTCCATTGGGCAGCAGGGTCGCGGTGTGGGAAAGACGGTTCGAAACCATCGAGCCGGTTGCGGTCCAGGTTCCAGCGGCTGGATCGTAAAGTTCCGCGCTGGAAAGGGCGTTGACGTTGTCGCCTCCGGCCACCAGGACCTTCCCATTTGCCAGGAGAGTGGCTGTGTGTTGGAAGCGGGCCCGGGTCATCGGGGCTGTTAACGTCCAGGTTCCGGTTGTCGGATCGTACAGTTCCGCCGTGGAGATCCCGACGCCAACGGAGCCGCTAAAGCCGCCGGCGACCAATACCTTGCCGTTGGGCAGCAGGGTTGCGGTGTGGAGGTCGTGCCGGACATTCATCGTGCCGGTTGGAGCCCACGTGCCGGAGCCGGGATCGAATAATTCCGCCGTGGCAAGGATGTTGCCGCTGCGCCCTCCGGCGACCAGCACCTTCCCATTGGCCAAAAGGGTGGCGGTGTGGAGATAGCGATTGGTCGTCATCGAACCGGTTGTCGTCCATGTCCCGGAGGTTGGGTCGTAAAGCTCCGCACTGGAAAGAGTGGGACCTCCTGAAATCAGCACGCGGCCATCGGGCAGCAACACCGCCGCGTGCAGGTTCCGTATGGTCGCCATTGAATTGGTCACCAACCATGTTCCGGTCTTTGCGCTGTACACTTCCGCGCTCGACAGAGCTGCGACGCCATCGCTTGTGCCGCCGGCAAGCAGGACCTCTCCGCTAACCAGCAATGTCGCCGTCTGGTTAAAGCGCGCCGCCTGCAACGAGGTCGTCGCGGTCCAAGTGCCGGAAGCTGGATCGTACAGCTCCGCAGCAGAAACCGAAGCGCTGCCGTCGCTTGTGCCGCCTGCAACCAGAAGCTGTCCATTGGGGAGCAACGTGGCCGTGTGACTGAAACGCGCGACGGTCAGCGAGTTTGTTATCGTCCATGTGCCTATCGCCGGGTCATACAGCTCCGCGCTGGAAAGAGACGAGCTTCCGTTCGTTGTTCCGCCGGCGACCAGCACCTGGCCATTGGGGAGCAACGTGGCCGTGTGATTGAACCGCGCGTTCGTCAGTGAGTTTGTCGCCGTCCATGTTTGGCTGGCAGGATCGTAGAGTTCCACGCTGGAAATGGAGTTGCTGCCGCTGCCTGCTCCGCCCGCCACCAGCACCTGGCCATTGGGCAACAAAGTGGCCGTGTGCTCGAAACGCGCGGAAGCCAGGGAGTTTGAAAGGAGCAAGGCGCCGCCGGCAGGATCGTACAGTTCCGCGCTGGACAACGGCACATTGCCGTCCACTGTGCCGCCGGCGACGAGCACCTGCCCATTTTGCAGCAAGGTCGAGGTGTGGGCAAAGCGCCCGGCGTTTAGCTGCGGCGCGCTCGTCCATGTTCCCGTCACTGGATCGTACAGTTCCGCGCTCGAAAGCGTTCCATGGATGGTGCTGTAACCGCCGGTTACAAGCACCTTGCCATTGGGCAGCAAGGTCGCGGTATGACTCGCGCGTTCCGTGTTCAGCGGGCTGGTGCTCGTCCAATTTCCGGTGGAGGGATCGTACAGTTCCGCGCTGGCGAGCGACTGACCGCCGCTGGCCGCACCTCCGGCCACGAGCACCTTTCCATTGGGGAGCAACGTTGCCGTGTAACGAAAGCGGCCGGCGATTAGCGGATTGACACTGGAAATCGAAGCCGCTTTCACGCTTGGCGTAAAAAATGGATGCAACGCGAGCGCGCCCAGCATGAATGTGAGCCGAACGAACTTTCCGAAACGAGTTTTGGTTGGACGGTTTGTGTTGTGCGCAAAGAGCGTTTCGCGCCAGCCGAATTTTAAATCATCGAGTGAGTTCATAGCGTGCTGACTTTCGCGTCAGTCACTGAATAAATGGACTCAACCGACAAAAATCCGACAAAAAGTTTGCGTGAAGTTAGATAGGAGCACTGCTGGATGAGCGGCGTCAGGCGCCGAGGGCCGCAAGCAGGCCTAATTCCAGAACTGCCGAGGGCTTTGATTATTTCCCGAACTTGGCGGTCCCGAACGCGGCGGTCTTGGCGTAGGTAAACAGGCCCAATCCGTCCGCGCCGTAGGTCTGGTCGAAAACCTGCCGCTGGCTCGGCGAGAGCATGGCCTTGATTTCGCCGGCCTCGGCCTGGGTCGATTGCGCCATGGCTTTCAGCGCGTCGTTGAGCGTCGCGCCCCGGGAGAGGCGTTTCCGAATCCAGGAGTAAACGGCGCGTTTTTCCGGCGAATCCAAAGTCAGGGTTTCGCTGAGTTCCACGGTCAAAAACTCGGCCACACGGGCGCGATCATCCGGCGGATTGAGCAGCGGAGCGAGTTCAGCCGAAATACGAACCGTTTCAGCGGAGATGGCCGTAGCCTCCCGAATTACTTCCTGATAACGCGGATCGGTGGGAGGGGTGGGAAGAAACTTTTGCCGGTCCGTTACGACCCGCACGTCTAATTGCGCCCAAGCTGTGCCCAGATTTTCAATTCGCGGGTCCGACACGTGAAATTCCACGGGGGCCCTGGTCAATTCCCGCGTTGCCCAAAGGCCGCTGCCAATTAGAACCGCCGGGAGAGCGAGCTTTAGGCTCAAACTAAAGGCCGAACGCCACGACAACGACCGCAAGGCGTGATCCGCGAGAGCAATCGCCTTTCCGCCCGCGGCTTTCCCTTTCACCAGCGCATGGGCGGTTTGGATGGCTGCCTGCGACACATGCGCTCCGGCTTGATGCGCCCACTCCGCCGTCAATAACCCAGGGATCGCGGTCACCGGCACTTTGATGCCGCGCTTCACCAGGAAGGCCCGCATCTTTTCCAGACTGCGTGAAACCCGCTTCTGGGCGGCATCTTCGCTGATGGTGAAGATTTCAGCGATTTCCTTGAAACTCCGGCCTTCAAAGAATCGCGCGATCGTGCAACTTTGTTCCTCGGCAGACAAACCGAGAAGAGCCTCCTCCAACAACAACGCCATCACTGTTCCATTCGAATGCGAGTGGGCGGCCTCCACAAAATGGCCGCTCAACTCCTGCTCATTTTTCTTGCGGCGGCAAAGCATTTTCAGTGCGTCCTTTGAAACAAATCGCGCGGTCCGCAGGAGCCAGCCGCAGACTGAAGCCTCCCGGGAAAATGTCCCGGCCTTGCGGGCGAGAATAATGAAGGTGGACTGGACAACCTCCTCTGCGATGTGTGGATCGCCGACCTGGCGCAGGGCGACGCTGTGAATCATTCCGTAGTATTTAACGACGAGGCTTTCGAACGCGGCTTCCTCGCCTTGGACGTAGGCGGACAGAAGTTGCCGGTCGTCAGAGGCGGAGTCGCCGGCCCATGCCGCATCCGGCTGGGCGGCAGTTTCCGCTGAGTCACCAGCCAGTTCAGCGCACCGGTTGTCAGTAATCATGCCTGTTACATCGTGCGAGCACGTTCTCCCCCTCGCGCAACGCTGAGAATGGCGTAACCCTAGCACAAGCTTCTCGCGTTGCAAGGAGACACAGGATCCCCGCGTGTGATCGTGGTTCATCTCAACATTGCCAACGTGTCTGCGGTAGGGATGGCGCGCTGCGCCGTCACCGTCGCCGAGCGCAGCGTCAGGCGACGGAACGAATGATCCGGATCGCACAGCTTTGGCCAGCGGGCGAAACGATTGAGCCAGCGCGTCCGCTTTGCAAATTCGGTTGCGCCACCTGACGCTGCGCTCGGTGGCGCGGACGGCGCAGCGCGCCGTCCCTACCTCCCGGGTAAGAACAGTGTCGAGCTGCGCCCCCGTGATCGTTCATTAGCGATCCCGGTTTTCTGCAAGACCACCGCAAGCTGGCAACATCCGGAGTCTATCTTATTACAACACGGTACAACCGGAACCACCAGGACCGCCCCACGGCGCTCCCACGCTCCCTCCCCCTGCTGGACCCGTGACACCGTGACAACCCAACAAGGACAGGCCTATTCTGAAGTGCGACCCGTGACATTACCCGTGACAACCCGTGACTCACCCGTGACACTTGCCCTCCCAATCCTAACCTTCTTAATCATAACTAATCGTTCATTAGCGATCCCGGTTCAATCCCGGTTTTCTGCAATACCACCGCAAGCGGGCAACATCCGGAGTCTATCTTATTACAACACGGTACAACCGGTCCGGTGCTGCCGCATTGGTATCGGTGATGGATTGTATCGAGTCCGAGCCGAGGAGGTTCGTGGCCAACACACTCCAGGCTCCGGGAATGGTCGGATCGCTCTTATACTGAACCGAGTATAAGCGGCCGGAAACGGTTGGAAACGAAATGACCGGCAAGAGCGTCGCGGGATCAAGGGCGATTTGCGCCGTGACGTCGGGCGGCGCGTTGGTGGGCTGGACGACGACGGTGACGGTCGCGGTGGAGCATTGCCCGGCGCTGTCGCACATTTGATAGGTAAAAGTATCGTTCCCGTGAAAGCCGGGGCTGGGAGTGTAAGTCACGGTCGTGTGGCGATAGAGGTCCGTGTAACGCTTCAAGGCTTCCAGAAAATAATAGTCGCCGTAGATCAAAGAGACATCAATTTCAGGGCTGCCGAATTGGGGCGGCTCGCCGGTGCCATGAAGAAGGATGCCGTTGCCATGCGTGCCTTGCGCCAGATAATTGGTTGAGCCAAGGGAACTGAGGATGTGGCGGGCGCCGAGCCAATACCGTGCCCCATCTGAAAAATTCGTCACAAGCTGGCTTAATTGCACCAAAGCGGAAAGTGTGATCGCCGCCGTCGAGGAATCGCGCGGCGCATTGGTGGGAATGCCGGGCGCGTAAAAGTCCCAATACGGAACGTAATCGGAGGGCACCGTGTTGAAATAAAAATCGGTCGTATGCTGGGCGGCTTGCAGGAGACTCGGGTCATGCGTATTTCCATACGCCATAGTGAAACCATAGATGGCCCAGCTTTGGGCGCGGGCCCAGCAGGAGGTGGTCGATGCGCCTCCGCGCGTCCCCAAACTAATCAAGGTGCCATTGGTCGTGTTGTACAGCGCGAGTTGATACGTGCTCCCGTACGGATCCGAACGCACCTGATTGGTCGCGGCGCGCAACGCATGGCTGTAGGCCATGGTGAATAAATTACTGCTGCCCCCCAAAGCCGCCGCATTATAAAGCACCTCCGTGTTCAACATCGTGTCGAGGATCGTTTCGAACTGAGGCGGCGCCAGGAGACGATCGTCGGCGAGGACACCCACCACCCCGTTAAACCGGTTCGAGAACGAGCGGGCAGTCTGGAGGATGACGTTTTTGTAAGAAGCAATGCCGGTCAAACGATAGCCGTTGCCGAAAGAGGTGTTGATCATGTAACCCACGTCATCCGTGTTGGTGCTGGTTTGCTCCCGGGCGATTCCCTGCATCCATCGTTGGGCCCAAAAGCCGTAGTTGGTATCGCCGCTCAACTCCTGCTGATACCACAGCGCGCCCGGGAAAAAGCCGACGGTCCAATTGTTGTCATCCACGGGGGTGGTCGTCCAAAGCCCGTTGGTCATGGTTGCGCGCGGATATGCGTTGGTGTTCGACAATCCCAACTGATGGACCGTGTTACTGAGTTGGACACCGGCAAAACTCCAGAGCGTTTTGAGTTCGGCATTGGTGGCCACCGCGTTGGTGTTGATGATGACGATTCCGTGAGACGGAGCGGTGACCTGGAGTATAGCGAGTTGATTGCTGGTCGCGTCCGTGTCGTTGTCCAACACGGAAATGGACACGGGCTGGTTTTGGGGAGTGACAACCAAGTCATCCGCGGCGGACGGGCCATCCGCATGGAGAATTGGGGCGGCCAGCAGAAGAACGACTGCCAGGCAACAGAATCCAACGCTTCTGCAAAGCGGCAATCCCCACTCCGGCTGATTCAAGGTTGTCATTCAGAGTTTTCGAATAAACAAGCGGAACGCCAAACCAAAAAAGTGGAGTCGCAAACCGCCTTTTAACAGTTGCCACACCCAGGGGCGTCGTCAACCCCGAAGTGAGCGTGGAGCGTGCGCAGGTGGATCGCTCGGGTCTCAAACTGCCCGCAAGAGGCTTTAGGCGGGCTCAAACCGGGTTCGGACAGGTCAAAACCGGGTTCGAGCGGGTGCACTCCATGGGGGGAATCGTGCCGCGCTCAACTGAGGAACCCGCTCCACCATTTTTGTTTTTGGTAAATTCCGGACAAACTGGTAAATTGCATCGGATGTCAGGAGACGATCTGTTTGTGGCTCCGCCGGCGCCTGACGAGCCGGTTGGCGAAGGTTTGGAGACGCCGCAGTCGCGTCACGAGCCGCTGGCCGCGCGCATGCGTCCGCGCAGCCTCGCCGAATACGCGGGGCAAACTCACATCCTCGGTCCCGGGCAGTTGCTGCGGCGCGCCATCGAAGCGGATCGGATTCAGTCGCTCATTTTCTATGGCCCGCCCGGCACCGGCAAAACTTCGCTCGCGCAAATCATTGCCCGCCAGACGCGCAGCCGCTTCGAAAGGCTGAGCGGCGTGGAATCCAATGTGGCCGACATGCGCCGCGTGCTGTCGGCTGCCGCGAATCGCCTCGAAAACAAGGGCCAATCCACGATTCTTTTCATCGACGAAATCCATCGCTTCAACAAGGCGCAACAGGATGTCCTTTTGCCGGATGTCGAAAGCGGGGTAATCCGGTTGATCGGGGCCACGACGCACAACCCGTTTTTTTTCGTCAACTCGCCGCTGGTTTCACGTTCGCAAATCTTTGAATTGCGCCCGCTATCCGAACAGGAACTTTACGATCTATTGCAGCGGGCGCTGGCCGATGCCGAGCGCGGCCTCGGTTACATGAAAATTGAGGCTGAGGAAGCAGCCTTGCGGCACCTGGCCAAGCTGGCCGATGGCGACGCCCGCAAGGCGCTCAACTCGCTGGAGATTGCGGCCCTCACCACTTCACCGGCGGAGAGCGGCGTGATCCACATCACCCTCGCCGTGGCGGAGGAGAGCATCCAGCGCAAAGCGGTGGTGTACGACGGCGACGGCGACGCACATTACGACACGATCTCGGCGTTTATAAAGTCGATGCGCGGCAGCGATCCGGACGCGACTCTTTACTGGCTGGCCAAGATGATTCACGCGGGCGAGGACCCGCGCTTCATCAGCCGCCGAATTCTCATCTGCGCCGCCGAGGACGTTGGGCTGGCCGACCCAATGGCCCTGGTGCTGGCGAGTGCGGCGCATCAAGCAGCGGAATTTGTCGGCTGGCCCGAAGCGCGGATTCCCATCGCCGAAGCCGCCATATACATTGCCACCGCCCACAAAAGCAACAGCAGCATCATCGCAATCGACGCCGCTTTGGAGGATGTGCGCTCGGGACGCACGCTGGCCGTGCCGGAACACCTGCGTGACGCGCATTACCAGGGAGCGCAGCGCCTTGGCCATGGCAAGGGTTACGAATATGCCCACGATCAGCCCGGCCATTTTGCGGCCCAGGATTATTTGGGATCGGACAAGCGCTACTATGAACCCACCGAGCAAGGCGTGGAAAAGAAGATCAAGGAGCGGGTCGAGAAATGGCGGGCGGCGTTCATGCAGGCGCGAAAGGACAGCGCTGGAAAATGACCAATGCCCAGACTTCAAAAGGGATCCGGACTCCGATTCTGCCGGGCCTTGGGAATTTCTTTATCGGCTGCTCCATCGGAGTGCGGCAAGCGGACGCGCCTGTCTAACGTGAATCCACAACCATCCACCGAAAAAGCCCGCCTCCGCGCCCGGATTCGCGAGGAATTGAAGGCGATGTCTTCGGAAGAGCGCGCCGCCGCGTCGTTGCAAGCTTGCGCGCGCCTGGAACAGCAGGAGGTCTGGCGCAAGGCCGGTTCCATTCTCTTCTACGCGCCGCTGCCCGAAGAGCCGGATATTTGGCAACTGCTCGTTGATACGCTGGCTGCGGGGAAGACGGCCGCCCTGCCCCGCTTTGTTCCGGAACACCAGGTGTACGTGGCGTGCGCCGTTCAGGATATTGAGCGTGACGTTCGCACGGGACAATTCGGGATTCGGGAACCACATGAGTCCTGTGTTAGAATTTCCTTAAACCGGCTGGACTTGATGCTCGTTCCTGGGGTAGCTTTTGATCTTGATGGGCGCCGGTTGGGCCGTGGCAAAGGGTTTTACGACCGCCTGCTGGCCGCTTTTCATGGGCCGGCTTGCGGTGTGGCTTTCGATCAGCAGATCGTCCGCCGCGTTCCGGTCGAGCCGCATGATGCGCACCTGACGTGCATTCTGACGCCGACACGCTGGCATTCGGTTGCGGGGCCGCGTGCGGTTTTGAAATGATTTTGTTGGCCAATATTATCATGCAAAGCGCCGGATATTTTCTTGCGGGCGCGGTACTTTGTTATCTTCTCATCTGGTGGCGGCAAACCAGCGCCAAAAAAGCGGAAGCCATCCAGGCGCAAACGATTCTCGAAAACGCCCGTCGCGACGCCGAGGCGCTGGTCCGCGAGGCGCGTTTGGCGGCCAACGAAGAGGCGCTCAAAATCCGCGAACAAACCGAGCAGTCTTTCGTCGCCCGGCGGCAGGAACGTGCCGAATTGGAACGCCGGCTGAGCGAACGCGAGGCGCTCATCAACACGCAACTGGAGGGCGTGCTCCAGGTCGAGCGGGGTTTGCGCGAACAAAAGGATGCGCTCAAGAAGAAATCGGAAATCCTCGAAACACAGCAACAGGAATTGGACCGGCTCACCGAATTGCGCCGGGAGCAGTTGCAGGCTTTGTCGCACTTGACACAAGCCGAAGCGCGCGCGCAATTTCTCAAGGAAATCGAGCAGGAAGCCAGCCACGATGCCGGGAATCTTGCGCGGCACATTGTCGAAGCCGCCCGCACCCAGGCCGAGGAAAAGGCCCGTCAAATCATCAGCGTCGCCATCCAGCGGTACGCGGGCGAACATACTTTCGAAACCACCACGGCCACCATCGCCCTCCAGGGCGAGGACATCAAAGGCCGCATTATTGGCCGCGACGGACGCAACATTCGCGCTTTTGAAGCCGCCACGGGAATTACCGTGCTGATCGACGATACGCCCAATGCCGTCGTTCTTTCAGGCTTCGATCCGGTGCGCCGGGAAATCGCCCGCGAATCGATGACGCGCCTGATTCTCGATGGCCGCATTCACCCGACGCGGATCGAGGAAGTGGTGGCGAAGGTCACGCAGGAAATGGACGAGACGATTGTGAAATTGGGCGAAGATGCCGTCGCCAAGGCGGGCCTGGCCCCGATGCATCCGGAAATCATCAAGCTGCTGGGACGATTGCATTTCCGCCGCAGTTACTCGCAAAATATTCTGAACCATTCGGTTGAAGTGGCGCACTTGATGGGATTGATGGCCGCCGAACTCGGGCTGGACACGACGACGGCCAAGCGCGCCGGCTTGTTGCACGACATCGGCAAAGCGGTCAACCACGAAGTGGAAGGGCCTCACGCGGTTGTGGGCGCGGATTTGATCAAACGCTATGGAGAACCTGACCCGGTGGTTAACGGCGTGGCTTCCCACCACAATGACGTGCCACCGATCGGTCCCTGGGGCATTCTGGTCAGCGCAGCGGACGCCATCAGCGCGTCACGCCCGGGTGCCCGCTCGGAAAACATGGCGACCTATATCAAGCGGGTCGAAGATTTGGAAAAGATCGCCCTCTCATTCAAGGGTGTCGAAAAATGCTTTGCCGTCCAGGCCGGGCGCGAATTGCGGGTGCTCGTTAATCCCGATGAAGTCACCGACGACCAGGCGTACAGCCTCGCCCGGAACATTGCGTTAAAAATCGAGAACGACCTGCAGTATCCCGGGCAAATCCGCGTTACCGTGGTCCGCGAGACGCGGTGCGTGGAAGTGGCGAAGTAAGGAGCCGGGCGGACATACATTATTCGACCAAGATCTGATCCCCTTCCTTGATTTCCGCCGCCTTCCAGCCTGGAAGTATGTTCGCAATGCTTCGAGTTGGCTCGGTGCTCTTAATCAAAACTTTTGCGACTAATCTGCCGTCCCGATGAACCAGCAACGGAGCACCTTCAAAGACGCCCTGATCCTCGCCAACATTCAAAACTACAAAGCCGTACTTGGGATCGGACACCTTGATCGTACCCTTTAAGTCTTTTGGCAACTCCGCGCCTTCACCGTGAAGCGGGTCAATTTTTGCCAACCGGGCTTTCAAATGGTGGTTCCTCGCGGTCAATGTGTCGCGTTCTCCAGTTACTTTCTTTAGAGAAGCAAGCGTCGTTCGAAACTCTTCAATGGAAACTGCCGTTGTCCTCAAGGCTGCGAGATCGTTTGCCGCCTGGTCACGCTCTTCCTGGGTCGCCTTCAAAGTTGCGGCCAGCGCGGTCGCTTTTTGCGATTCTGCATCCGCTCGCGCAACTGCTGCGTCGCGCTCAATCCTGATGGCACCCAATTCCTCTTGGGTGCCCTTCAGTTCGTTCGCCGCCCTGCTCAACTTCAGATTGGTATCAGCCAGGCTACGCTGTGCCGCTTCCTTGAGGGTTTTCTCCCGGCCTCGATCCGCGGTAAGGGAGGTAATTTGATGCCTGATTTTAACCACATTGAGACCGGTGACGGTCAGGGCTGCAACGATGGCTACGATGAGACTGATGCGAGTGAACATGGCTTGCTCCTTTGTTTGGCTGACTTGGAGCAAGAGTAGCGGAAGACAAGTGCCGTGTCAAATCAAGCCTGAGGAACCGAAGCCATAAGCCGCAACTGAACCAGGCTATTTACGACGGGATCCCTGGGCCGTTAGCCCAGGCTGGTATGAAGCGCGCCTTTGGCGCTGGGAACAACGATTGAAGTCTTAATGGGGCTGGACCATGCCCGGCGGTAGACTGCCATTTTGCCAGCCTTCAGGAGAATTCCAAGGGCGGGTGGATTCGTTGGACGATTCCTCAGTGGCGCAACCGGCGAGTCCCAGCCCGATACCGGTGAGAAGCGCCAGCCAAAGCGTCCGGCGAAACATGGAACACGGTAACTTCATTGGCTCAATAAAGAACCTGATCACCTTCCATTATATCCGACAATTTCCATCCTGGCAAGACGTTGGCAATGCTCCGAGTGGCATCGACGCTCTTGATGACCACCTTGGCGATCAGCTTGCCGTTGCGGTTAACAAGTAGCTTGCCGCCTTCGACCACCTTCTGGTTGTCGCCGATGTCCAGGACCACAAAATCATACTTGGGATCGGCCACGAGCACCTTGCCCTTCAGACCGTCAGGGAGGGGCACCTCATAATCCGACTGCGTGAGCAGCTTTATCCTGTTGTCAAGCCGGGCAACCTTCCTCTCCAACACTTGCTTCTCGATTTCAATCGCTTCGTTTTTCTCGGTGATGGTCTTTATCGAAGCCAGGGTGGCGCGGATCGACTCCAACGGAACACCCAGCGCTTTCCAGGCCGCCAGTTGGTTTTGGGCGGCATCGCGATCCGCCTCGGTCTTCTTGAGGGTGTCCTCGACAACCTGCAATTTCTTGGTGGCCTCCTCGGCGGCGGCATTGGCCTTCTCCAGCAGGTCCTTGGTGGAAGCCAACTCGGCGGTGGTGGTGTCCAATTTGGCTTGGGTGTCTTTGGCGAGCTTTTCAAACTTGTGGTGCGCCGCGGTTTCCGCATCCGCTGTCTTATGAAAATCGTCCCGCTCCTTGAGGGTCGTCGTAATTTTCTCCTTCACCTGCAAGAAATTCAGACCGGCGGCGGCCAACCCGGCAAGGATGGCCACAATGAGGCTAATTCGAATCAACATGGCTTTTCTCGATCAACTGTGTTACTTGCCGAAAGATTACCGATTGTCGGCAACCCTGTCAACGCCCTTTGCAAGAGAATCGGTGCTTGTCAAAATGAGCCCTCCCGGGCCCTGGCGTAAGCCCGAAATGGGCGCTTCAGCGCGGCATTTTGCACTCAGCCCAGTCCTTGCGCCGCTTCATGTCCGTAAATGACCCGAAGCTCGCGGTTGAAACCGCCCCAAAGCGCCGATCATTAGCACCTGTGTTAGTCCAAAAACTTGTTTCCTTCCGCGACTCTGGTTTATGTTGCTCGCATGAATCTATTGCCTTTTGAGAATCTTCCCGTCTGCAAACCCAGACAATTCGTCCCCGAAGGCATTGATTTCGGGGATTGGAACCAGATCAGCCCGCTTTACGACCGGTTGGAGGCTCGCGCTCCCGAGTGCAAATCATCGGTCGACCTGGAACGCTGGATCGTGGACTGGAGCGAACTCAATGCCGCCCTCGACCAGGACGCCAGCAAACGCTACATCGCCATGACCTGCCATACGGACAGTCCGGAGGCGGAACAGGCCTACCTCCATTTCGTCGAGCACATCCAACCGCAGATCAAGCCGCGCGAGTTCAAGCTGGCCCAAATCTTCATCGCCCATCCCTTGCGCAAGCAACTGCCCAAACACCGCTACCAGGTTTTTGACCGCGACACCAACCTCTCCGTCGAATTGTTCCGTCCCGAAAACGTGCCCCTCGAAACCGAGGAAGCCAAGCTGAGCCAGCAGTATCAAAAGTTGAGCGGTTCGCTGACCGTGCAATTTCGCGGTGAGGAAAAAACGCTCGTGCAAATGGGCCGCTACCTTGAGGAACCGGACCGCGCGCTACGCCAGGAAGCCTGGCAATTGGTCGCCAACCGGCGCTTGCAGGAAGTCGAGAACTTCGAAAACATCTTCGATCAACTTGCCAACCTTCGGCAGCAGATCGCCCGTAATGCCGGGTTCAAGAACTATCTCGATTACGCCTTCCGCCTCCGCGGACGTTTCGACTATACGGTAGCGGACTGCGAGCGATTCCACGACGCCATCGAGCAGGAAATCATGCCCGTGGTGCGCGAGTTGCAAGCCACCCGTCGCAGCCAGTTGGGCCTGGCCGCTTTGCGGCCCTGGGATCTGGCGGTGGACCCGCTGAATCGCCCGCCGTTGCGCCCGTTCGAGCAGGTGGACACCATGGTCCACAAAACCCAGCGCATCTTCGATCAACTCGACCCGTCATTAGCGGGCGGTTTCCAAAACATGCAGGACCTGCGCTTGCTCGACCTCGCCAACCGCAAAGGCAAGGCGCCCGGCGGCTATCAATCCACGCTCTCAGAAGCCCGCCTGCCATTCATCTTCATGAACGCGGTGGGGCTTCATCGCGATGTCCAGACCCTGCTCCACGAAGCCGGGCACGCCTTCCACACGCTCGCCACGCGCACGGAGGATCTCTATTCGTATCGCAGCGCACCGATTGAATTTTGCGAAGTCGCCTCCATGAGCATGGAATTGCTGGGCAACGAATTCATCGAGAACTTCTACGCCGCGCCGGAAGCCAAACGGGCGCGACGCGATCACCTCGAGGGAATCGTGGGCATTTTCCCGTGGATTGCCACCGTCGACGCGTTCCAGCACTGGATTTATTCGCATCCCGGCCACACGCGCGACGAACGCAGGGCGGCCTGGGATCGCTTGATGACCCGGTTCGGCGGCGATGTGGATTGGGGCGGCTACGAAAAAGCGCGAAGCTACCTGTGGCATCGGCAGCAACATATTTTCACCGTGCCCATGTACTACGTCGAGTACGGCATTGCCCAACTCGGCGCGCTGCAGGTTTGGGCGAACTCGAAGCGCGACAAATCACAGGCGCTGCGCGAATACAAGCAGGCCCTCGCGCTCGGCGGGTCCCGTCCTCTGCCCGAGTTGTTCGCCGCGGCGGGCTGCAAGTTCGAATTCACTCGCGGCACGATGCAACCGCTGGTGAACCTGGTGCGAACCGAACTGGCCAGGTTGAATTGAAAGGCGGCGTGGGAGCGGCATTTATGCCGCTGGGCCGCGCTGAGAGGCTCTATTAATTACCAGACGCGTTCGGCCTGCGGCTGTTGAAGCGGCATGAATGCCGCGCTCCTCTGGTAGCGGCTTTGCCGCGTTGGTTAAAAGTTCGATTCGGTGTTCTCCGGGCGAGGTGAAGACAATGAAGATATTAGTGACGGGCGGCTCGGGCTTTGTCGGACGCGAAATCCTTCGTCAGCTTGCCGGCTTGCCGCACACCATTCGCGTGCTTGCCCGGCAACCGACGGCACTTCGCGGCGTCGAAGTTCATCGGGGCAACATCCTAAATCCCGGCTCACTCGCCGGCGCATTGGACAACATCGACGCGGTCATTCACCTCGTCGGCATCATCAGCGAAGTGGGCGCGAACACCTTCGAAAGCGTGCACACCGAAAGCACGCGGAACATGGTCTCTGCCGCGCAAAAGGCGGGTGTCCGGCGGTTCATCCAAATGAGCGCGCTGGGCGTGCGGCCCAATGCCGTGTCACGTTACCACCGGTCCAAATGGGCCGCGGAGGAAATTATCCGGCAGAGCGGTCTGACCTGGACCATTTTTCGTCCCTCGATCATTTACGGCCGCGAAGATCTTTTCGTAAACCTGTTTGCGCGGATGTCCCGGTTCTCCCCCATTCTGCCGGTGATCGGAAGCGGCGCTTCGAAGCTGCAGCCGATTCCAGTTGAAGACGTCGCCGCTTGTTTTGTCGGCGCAATAACCGAACCTCGCTCGTTCAACCAAACGTATGATCTGTGCGGCCCGGAACGACTGGGTTTTGTGCAGGTGCTGGACACAATACTGTCCGTCACGCACCGTCGGCGGTTGAAGCTGCACATTCCTCTCGGCGTAGCCCGCCTGCAAGCCGCGCTGCTCGAATTCATTTTTCCCAAACTGCTCGGAAAGGCCCCGCCGTTAAACCGCGACCAACTCATTATGTTGCAGGAAGACAACATAGGAAACCCCGACGCAGCCAATCAACTGTTCGGCTTGAAGCCGATTTCGTTCCGTGAGGGGATTGAGCGGTATCTTATCCCGGTCGGCGCTGGGCAATGACAACCCAGCCCATCGAAGCTTGGTAATGGAGCTTCTCGGGAGCTTGGTGCTTGGCGCTTGAAGCTTTCCCTTACGTCTCGATCCCGTAAGCCTTGATCTTATTGTAAAGCGTCTGCCGCCCGATGCCCAACCGTTTCGCGGTTTCCAGCTTGTTGCCGCCGGTTTCCTTGAGCATCTGGACGATGGTGTTGCGTTCCACGCCTTCCAACAAAGTAAAACTCGTATCCCCGGTCGCATCGCTCGCCGGTGAACTGATGGACAAATCCGCCGCTTCCACTAACTTGCCTTCACTGAGCAGCACCGCGCGTTGCACTTCGTTCTGCAACTGGCGCACATTCCCCGGCCAATCGAACGAGCGCAACCGTTCCGCCGCCTCGTCGGAAAAACCGGCAAGGTCCCGGTTTGCCTGTGCCGCGTAGCGTTTCAGGAACGCATTGGCCAGCGGCAGAATGTCGTCGCGCCGCTCGCGCAACGGCGGCAAATGCACCGACACCGCGCTGATGCGATAGTACAAATCCTCGCGCAGCTTGCCGTCGCGGATGGCTTCCTCCACTTTCCGGTTCGTCGCGGCGATGATGCGGCAATCCGTCTTGTAGCTGGTTCGGCCGCCGACGGGCCGCACTTCCTTTTCCTGCAGCACGCGAAGCAATTTGCTCTGCGTGTCAATGGGCATCTCCGAAAGCTCGTCCAGCAACAGCGTCCCGCTTTCCGCCTGGCGGAAAAGGCCTTCGCGGTCGCTATGCGCGCCGGTGAAGGCGCCCTTGACCGAGCCAAACAATTCGCTCTCGATCAGTTCGCGCGGCAGGGCGGCGCAGTTGATTTTGATCAACGGCCCGGACGAACGCAAGCTGGTGGTATGAATCAGGTCCGCGATCACTTCCTTGCCGGTCCCGCTCTCCCCGGTGATCAGGATGGAAACGTCGCTCGGCGCGACCCGCCGCACGGTGCGCACCACGGTCTTCATCGCTTCGCAAGCGAAGATGGTGCTGGCGGATGAAACGGCTTCGCGCAAGGTGCGAATTTCAATCGCCCGCTTGATCAGGTTCAACAAACTCTCGGGATCGAACGGCTTCTCCTGGAAATGGAACGCGCCGCGCTTGATCGCTTCCACTGCCACGTCATAGGTGGCGTGGCCGGTCATCATGATGACTTCCGCCTCCGGCCATTCCTTCTTGATCACCGGCAACAGATCCAGGCCCGTCGCATCGGGCAGCTTATAGTCCAGCAGGACCACGTCCGGCTGGAGCCGGGCGAAGGCGTCCTTCAGCGAGGCGCCATCCTTAAGCTGGGAGACTTGATGATTGGCGCGCGTCAGAATCTGGACCAGCAGTTCGCGAATTTCCGCATCGTCGTCAATTACCAGTATATTGGCCTTCATAGAGTGCTGTTGCGATTGATCATACACGCCCGGACAAAACTGTCGAACAAAGCCTGATGCTCTGGATGCCGGGGCGCCAGACGCTCAGGATGAAATTGCACGGTCATAAAATACGGCAGCAGGCGGGCTGCATCAGCCTTCAACTCCAGCGCTTCCACTATCCCATCATCACTCCGGGCCGTGACTCGTAACGGTTCAGCCACGCGTCCGACGGCTTGATGATGAGTGCTGTTGACACCCAAAGTCTGCTTCCGGGTAATCCTTGCAAGCATTGAATCCCCTGTCAACCGTGCTTCATGTACGATTTGGCTCTTTTTCTTCATCTGCTGATGCTTCATCGCCCCGGGAATCTGGCTGCGGATATCGACTACAAGCGTTCCGCCCAGGGCCACATTCATGAGCTGATGGCCGCGACAAATGCCAAACACCGGCTTGCGCTGCCGGAACACCTCGTCAATCAGGATCAATTCCCGAAAATCGCGCCCTCCGGCCGCCACCGTCACTGTCCTGGCCAGTTTCGGCGGCAACGGTCTGCTGTAAAGCTTTGGATTAATGTCGTCCCCGCCCGTGAACAACACTCCATCACAGCGCGCGACGCATTCCTGGACCAACGGCCGTTCCGATAGGCACGTCAGGACCAGCGGCACGCCTCCCGCCGACAGCACCGCTTGCTGATACGTCTCGGACAGGCTGATCGAAGTGTCGCCGAACTCGTAGCCTTTGGTTTCTTCGCTCGGAGAAATGAGGATCAACGGGGCCTTCTGGTTAGATTTTTTCTTCCGGGAATCGCTCATGAATTGATTTTTTTACGCGCGCTTCTTCTTCCGGCCGCAACAACCGGCGGCTGATCCGCCGCTGGACCGCGTCCAGCAACTCCAGCCAATCCTCAAGCGGCGGCTCCGCGACAGGCTGCCAGCGTTCGTAACGCCGGTCACGCATAAAAAACTTCCATTGGTCACCCACATGCTGGGCGTAAACCTCCACCCGTTCTCCCGCCTCCGTCTGGCGTTTCCAACTGATCTCAGCTTTGGCCATACGTCACACCTCCGGCAAATCCACCGCCGCCACCGCCATTGCCGCGATGCCTTCCTCGCGCCCAACAAACCCCATGCCTTCGTTAGTCGTCGCCTTGATCCCAACCCGGCGCGCCGGAATGCCGAGAGCCGCGGCCAGGTTGGCCTTCATCTTTGCCAGATGCGGATACACTTTCGGTTGCTGCGCGATGATCGTCGCATCCACGTTCACCAGCCGGCCTTCGTGGACCTTGATTTGCCGCGCCGCCTCCTCCAGAAAGACCTTGCTCGGCGCTCCCCGCCAGCGCGGATCAGTGTTTGGAAAAAAATGCCCAATGTCCTCTTCCCCGAGCGCTCCCAAAATGGCATCGCAAACCGCGTGCATCAGCACATCCGCATCCGAATGCCCGTCCAAACCCTTGAGATGCGGAATCTCCACCCCGCCTAAAATCAGCTTCCGCCCCGCCACCAGTTGATGCACATCATAACCTATGCCCGTATGAACCATTCCGGCAATATATCGGCGGCCCCGAAGGCTACCAAGCGTTTTATACCCAAGATCGGCCAACCGGGCGCACCTCGGTGCCACCACTTGGGCGTGAACGTGCGCGGCTGGAATCCGCTCTCATTGGCCCGCCTTCGCTGGGAAGCTGCGGCGAGGCGGGCAGGATGGCTGCCGCTGCCACTGCGTAGCGGCGCAATTTGCATTGTGTTTCGGTTCCCAAACCCTTAAACCAGTGCCCGTCTTGCCCGTTTGAGGATTGGATTATTATGGGACTCACTTATACGATCATCGGCACGGACGGCCAGCAGTATGGGCCGATTACCTTGGAGCAATTGCGAGTCTGGATGCGCGAAGGCCGCGTCACCCGTGAGACGCAGGTCTGGCGCAGCGACACCAATGCCTGGGTGCCCGCCGTCCAGTACACCGAACTTGGCTTGGGCGCGACTCCTGTCGCAGTCCCGGCTTCGGGAGTGGCGGCCACGGGCGATCCCATGCTCGAAAGGCGGCTCAGGATAAGCGCAGATTGGTTCATTTGGATCGCCGCGCTGTCGCTGGTCAACTCGGTCATCCGGCTTTCCGGAGGAAGAATATTTTTTATCTTTGGGTTGGGGATTACCCAGGTAATCGATTCATTCGCCACCGGGCTTGCGTCCGGCGGAACAGCCGTGGCCTTTGGGCTTGATTTGGTTGCCGCTGGGGTTTTCGCCCTGTTTGGTTTCTTCGGCCGCAAGCGTCAGACCTGGAGTTTCGCCGTTGGAATGTCGCTGTATGCCCTGGACGCGGTCATTTATGTGCTCGGAGGAGATTGGCTGTCAGTCGCGTTCCACGGTTACGTTCTCTATCGCATGTTTGGCGGTCTTCAGGCAAGCGGACAATTGAATGGCATGGCAAAAAGGGTCGTGGCGCCTTCGGTTTAATTGAGGATTGCTCCTGGCATGACCGGTTTGAGCTCTGCGGTGGAACTGGGGATAAGACAGCCCACCCCTCGCCCGGTTTGAGCAGTGCGCATTGATTTGTATCTGAAACCGGTATATTATAACGGGATTAAGGAACAACGATGACCCGGCGTCCTACCATTCGAATCGCGCTAATCGCGCTGTCTGTGCTCCTGTTGGATCAGTTGACCAAGCAGCTTGTGCTCAAGTACATCGACCCGGAACGGCCGCGGGTGGTCATCAAGGGCTTTTTTTGCCTGGTGAACTGGGCCAATACCGGAGCGGCTTGGAGCATGTTCATGGGCAACAACCGTGTGCTCGCCTTCGTCGCTTTGGTGGCGCTCATCGTGTTGTTCCTGAGCCGGCATTATTTTGACGCCCACACGCTGCTCGGGCAAATCTCGCTCGGGCTGATCTTTGGCGGCATTCTGGGGAACCTGATTGACCGGATCGTGGTCAAACACGTGACAGATTTCCTGTACTTCTATTTGCAACGCCGCGGTGGCGGCGTCCTGGATTTTCCAGCGTTCAACGTGGCTGACAGCGCCATTTGCGTCGGTGTCGGGCTGATGTTCATTCTTTCCTGGAAGAGCGAAAAGGGTTCGCCCAAACCGGCCGAACCGCAGCCGGGGAAGGTGTGACGCAAACGCAAAGCCCGGCACAGGCCGATTTCATGTCCTCTCGTACTGAGTTGATCAACGTTAGATTTTCGCAGCCTTCAGGGCGATTGGATGTTTTTATCCGCGAACATTTTCCCGCTGTTTCCCGCGGCGCGATTCAACGGTTGATCGAGGAAGGGCACATCCGCGTCAACGGGCGCTCCGTCAAGCCGACGCACCATCCGCAGGCGGGCGAGCAAATTGAGGTCCATTGGCCGGATGCGCGGCCTGCCGACGCCCAACCAGAGGAAATGCCGCTGGACATTCTTCACGAAGACGAGGACCTGGTCGTCTTGAACAAGCCACCGGGGTTGGTGGTGCATCCGGCCGCCGGCCATGAGGAACACACACTCGTCAACGCGCTGCTGCATCATTGCGCGGGGCAGTTGAGCGGCATCGGCGGCGTGGCGCGGCCGGGCATCGTGCATCGCCTGGACCGCGACACCAGTGGCTGCCTGGTGGTGGCGAAAAACGACGCGACCCACATCGCTTTGGCCGACCAATTTGCCGGGCGCACTTTGGAGAAGATTTATCAAGCCATTGTATGCGGAGAAATCCCGCGCGATAAGGGTGAAATCCGGGCCGCGATCGCCCGTCATCCAACGCATCGCAAACGCATGGCCGTGATGGATGACAGCGGGCGCGAAGCCAGGACCAGTTTTCGCGTCCGCCAACGGCTGCGCGGCGCGACCTGGGTGGACGCCGAGTTGCACACCGGACGCACGCATCAAATTCGGGTGCATTTCGAGCATCTCGGTTATCCAATTGTGGGCGACGCCACCTACGGCAAGCGGTTGAACAAGCGATTATCGGAATCAACCGGCTACACCGCGCCGCGACAAATGCTGCATGCGTGGAAACTCTCCTTCTGTCATCCGCGCAGTGGCCGGAAAGTCAGCTTTGAAGCGCCGATTCCGGCCGATTTTAAGGAGGCATTGACGGCCTTGGGCGCATCGCATTAAGGCGGCACCTGGTTCTTTTTTATCCAAGATTGAACGTTTGGATGTGGTTTTCGGCCTAATGGTTGGCTCCCTCTGGAGCGAAATAAATGTTCAATTCGCATGCGCCATATCATCCCGCCGCCCCCGCTGCCATCCCTCGGCCTGACCGTCGAGCGGGAGCGGGCCGAAACTCCGCTGGCCATCAGGATTCCGCAGGAAAGCTTGCGGCCAACAGGTAATTATGTCCCTGTCGTGGTCCCCGTCAGTCCTCGTACGCTCATTTTCGCGGGGTAGAAACCGAATCTTGCCCTTGCCATCGACCAACGAACGCATCCTCCTCCTGACGCAACGCGAAGAAGACGCAAGCGCGATCCACAGCGCCCTCGCGGAAGAGCCGGGGAACATTTGTAGCTGCCCGGAAATGCGGAAACTTTGCGCTGAGATCCGGGCCGGCGCATGCGTCGCCCTGCTCGATGCGGAGTCGCTGGCGGGTGCGCGCCTAAAGCTGCTCGCCGAGACGCTTTTGGAGCAACCCAGCTGGTCGGACCTTCCGCTGATCATTATCGCCGATGCAGGCGATCCCTCAGGGGAGGCCTGGGAACGAATCGGGCGGCTGGTTCCGACTGGCAATGTAAGCCTGTTGGAACGCCCGCTGGACCATCGCTCCGTGACCGGTGCAGTGCGGGTTGCGTTGCGTTCGCGTCGGCGGCAGTACGCCTTGCGTGACCAACTGCTGAAACATGAGCGTCAGCCAGCAGCTCCGCGGGTGTCGAAAGCAAAACCGCAGCGTGCGAGGGAGAACACCCCGGAAAGCACAAATGAAACCGATTTTCTAAATGCAGTGATCAACAGCCTGCCCGGCACCTTTTATGTGTTTGACGCGCGGGGGCAGCTTCTCCGATGGAACGAGAAATTGGAGATCATCTCGGGATATACCGCCGCGGAAGTGGCCCGGATGCATCCGCTGGATTTCATTGCTCACGAAGACCGGGCACACATTGCCGAGCGGATACGCGAGGTGTTTGAACGGGGGGATTCGTCGGCGGAAGCCGACCTGCTCTGCAAGGATGGGCGGCGCATTCCCCATTTTTTCAATGGCAAACGCTTCACCTTGGGAAGCCAGACCTGCCTTATCGGCATGGGTATCGACATTGCCCAGCAAAAGCAAACCGAGCGCCAGCTCAAGGAACTCCATGCCATAGCCGAGCGGCGCGTGGCCGAATTGGACGCGGTCATCGAAAGCATGCCGGATGCGGTTTATATCGGGACGGCGAGCGGCATAACCAAATGCAACACCAATGCGCTCAAGATGCTGGGCGCGAAGTCTGTCGCGGATCTCAATCGCAGAATCGATGAATTGGGCGGCAAGTTCGACGTCCGCTGGCCGGATGGCCGCCGCTTGAGACCGGAGGAGCTTCAATTTAGTCGCGCTCTTCAGGGCGAACTGGCCATTGACGATGTCGTCGCGCGCAAGCTGGATACCGGTGAAGACGTTTACATCCGGGCGGCCAGCGCTCCCATCATGCTGCATGGCCGGATCGTGGGCGCGGTGTCCATCAACTCCGACCTGAATCAGCGCAAGCGAGCCGAAGAGGCCCTGGCGAGCGCCAAAGATCAACTGAGCCGGCATGCCGCGGAATTGGAAAAGCGGGTGCAGGAACGCACCGCCAAGTTGCAGCAAAGCGTTCAATCATTGGAAGGCGTCCTGTATCATGTCGCCCACGATCTGCGCGCGCCTTTGCGGGCCATGCAGGGCTTTACGACGATATTGTTGGAAGATTACGCCCCCAAACTGGACAAGCAGGGTGAGGACTATGCCCAGCGCGTTTCCTCTGCCGCCAGCCGGATGGACAAATTGATCCAGGACTTGCTGGCTTACGGGCGGTTGGGACACATGGCCCTCTCCATGGGCACGCTGGATCTGAACGAGGAAATCAATGCCGCTCGGAACCGTCTCGGCCCGGAGATCCGGGCCAGGAATGCCAATGTGCAGGTTGAGCGCGGACTGCCAAAAGTATGGGCCGATTCGGTCCTGCTGGGGGAAATCCTGGTCAACCTGATGCGCAACGCGATCACTTTCGTTGCGCCCGGCGTCACCCCGCAGGTGCGCATTCAAGCCGAGTCCGCCAGGCCGGAGTTCATTCGCGTCTGGGTCGAGGACAACGGCATCGGCATCAACCCCGAACATCATGAGCGTGTTTTTCGCGTGTTCGAACGGCTCCGGGCCGATCCTGTCTATATCGGAACCGGCATTGGGTTGGCGATCGTCCGCAAAGGCACGGAGCGCATGGGCGGGCGAGCCGGGGTGGAATCGGTTCCTGGTGCTGGAAGCCGGTTTTGGGTGGAGTTGCCAGCAGCATCAAAAGCGAATGAATAAAATGCCAACCATCCTCTATGTGGACGACGACGACAACGATGTGTTGTTGCTGAAACACGCCTTGCGTTGCGCCAAGTTGTCCTACGATGTCCAGGTGGTCAATGATCCCGAAAACGCCAGCGCCTACCTGAATGGACACGGAGCATTTGCCGACCGTGAGCTCCATCCTCTGCCCGACCTGGTTCTGCTCGATCTTAAAATGCCGCGTATGCACGGGCTCGAGATCCTGGCCTGGATTCGCCGCCAGCCTCACCTTGAAGACTTGACGGTGGTCGTTCTTACAGCTTCAAATCACATCCCCGAAATTAATCGTGCCTATGAACTCGGCGCCAACTCCTACCTTATCAAACCGGTCGAACTAGGCGAGTTAGTGGATATTATCCGGGGAATGATTACTTACTGGCTGCGCGCGGACGTAGTCGCGCGGAAGTAAAGAACGAAGCCACATTGGGGCGCGCAACCTATTGTGCTTAGCTGGCTTCTAGCCAAGGCTAGATGGATGAAGACAGCGGCTGCTCACGTTCTGCACGTTGATGATGATCCGGGGGACATCCTGCTGCTGGAGCAAGCTTGTCGCCGAGCCGCGGTTGCCTTTCAATTACACTCAGTCAGCGATGGAGAAACAGCCATTGCCTATCTGGGTGGAACTGGAGCTTACGCCAGCCGGGAACGCTATCCGCTACCTTACTTGATATTGCTTGACCTGAAAATGCCGCGCAAAAGCGGTTTCGATGTCCTGACCTGGATGCGGAATCAGCCTCAGTTGAGATGCCTGCCGGTTATAATCTTTACTGCTTCGAACCAGGAGGAGGATATTAAACGCGCCTACGAGGCTGGCGCTAATTCCTATCTCGTGAAACCGGTTGATATTCACTCTTTAATCGAGCTGGTCAAACTCATCGAGGCTTACTGGTTGGGTATAAACCAGACGCCGGATGGTTCAAGCTAATCCATGCACCACGAATAACAGGAACTTTTCGACTTCCTATTGTGCTCCAGGAGTTGCATTCACATCCATCATATTAGTCCCAATCAAGACGCGCCCACGCAGTTGCGCGCGTGAAAGCGGGAGCACAGTTGCGCCCGCTGGCTTGATCGGGGCGATGCCTCCAACCGCGCTGGCTCGCGCCATTGTCTGCGTACCGGTCACCGACGAGGCCCCCGGCGTCAATATTCCGCTGAAGACAACAGGCTGGCGCAGGCTGCGGTTTGTGCCGGTGACTCGAAAATAGTAGCTCTGCGCTGCGGCGGATCGGGCTTCCAGGGTGTCCACCGGGACATCCAGCGCGGGTTCCCTGGCAGGCTGGCGATTGTCAGCCGCTGGTGCAGGCGCCGCGCCGAAACCAGCGAAGCGCCGAACCGCTTCCTCGGACGTTTGCACAAAGCCGGAATAGATCGAACCATCGGCATCGATGACGCGCATTTTGTCCCCGTTCTGTTCAACGCGAAAGGAACCCAGGGGAGCTTTGTTCTCGGAGGATTTGGTTGTCATGATCACGCTGTTGGTCGCAAGCAGTTGGAAGAAGCGCTGGGTGGCGGAGCCCGCCAGACCGTTTGAATCTGACATCGCAAATGCAGAAACGACTTCGCTTGGCGCGGCCGGAACCGGCGGAGGCTGCAATCCAACAGCAGACGGCGGAGGAGGAGCTGCGGCAGCTAATGAATTCACTGACGCAGCATCGCTCTGAGTGCCAGGGGCCTCCTGGCTCTTCTTGTAGGCAAGGTCTGTGGCTTGAGAATTCTGTGCGCGCGCTCTGGCCGACTGGTCCACCAGGCCCGAAGCACGATCGGCTGGCTTCAAAACTCTCCCGCTAACGCCCGGCGTTTCGAGCGAGGGCGCGGCTGAGGGCAATGCGGGCGCAGGGGAAGCCGTGTCGGCCCAACCGCGGCCATTCGACGAGGCTTGGGCGGGAATTCCAGCGGCAGGTGCGATTGTGCTTTGCGCAGATGCCAGAGTTTTGGCCTGGTCTTGCCCCCGGCGCAAACCGCTCTCGCCGGCAATAGCGTTAAGCGCCAGAGCTTTGGAGCGTTCGTCCTTTTGCTTCTCGGCCACTGAAGGCGTTCCCGGCTCATTCAACGCCGACGCCGATGCTGCCGGAGCAGCGGCAGCGGCGTCGGATTCCTTTCTGTCACGCAAAGCGGTCGGAGGTTCAACTTTAGCCAACTGCTTCGCCGCAGAAAGAGTGGCGGTTTCCTTGTCGGCTAATTTGCCCTTTGAAGCCTGGCTCAGCGAGGCCATTTCCTGGCGTTTGGCGCGGCTTAACGCCGGAATGAAAAACACCGCGGAAACGCCGGCCAGCGCAACCAAAACGCAAACGAACACCATCCGTCGTTTCAGCAAGCCAGCCACCCCCGACCAGAAACTTGGCCGCCCCGCCTTGCCCGGTCCCAGGCGGGCCACTTCGCCCTGAAGCATTCGGCGCGTGGCAGGATGCAATTCCAGCGGCGCGCCGGCCTGCTGCCGACGCCGGCGGGCGTAGGCTTTCAACGTCTTTTCCATGTTCCGTTCGGGCTCGCTCGGCATATCGATCTAAGGATTAGACGGAGTTGCGGTGAATTTCTCCCCGGAAAAAACCGTTTGTGCGATGCTTTCGAGCCGGTCCAGGCATTTACTCAAACGCGAACTGACGGTTTTCGGGTTCAAATCAAGTTCACGGCTCAGTTCCTCGTAGCTCAGGTCCCCAAAGTAACGCAGTTCGATGATTTCCCGGCAAGGTTCGCCCAGTTGTTCCAAGGCTTGATGTAACAATGCCGCGCGCTCCGCCGTCATCAACTCCGAGTCCGGCCCGGGCGCGCTGCTGGCCGGATCGAGTGCCGGCGCATCATCCGGCCGTTCCGCCTGGAGCGAAACCGTCGTCTGCCCCCCACCCCGTTTGGCCGCCTGCTGCCGTTGCCGATAATCCCGCGCTTTGTTGACCGCAATGCGGAACAGCCAGGTCTGAAACTGGCTGTGGCCCTGGAACAAACCAATGTTCTTGATGACCGAGAGAAAAACCTCCTGGCAAATCTCATCTGCGTCCTCCCGCGTGAACTGGTGGCCCAACTGAAAAATAAACCGCCCCGTGGCCGCGTAATGCCGGTCAAATAATTCATCCCACGCCTCCGGGTCGCCCTGGCGGCAACCCGCGATCAATTCGGCTTCCGAGCGGGAACTCATCTCCGTGAATCTAACGAGTGGCGCAACGCACCGCAACGCCCAAGACGACGCCAAATGAAACAAGCTGGTCTTTTGAGCCCGGGCGCTTATTCTCCGCCCATGAATATTCAAATTGCCGTGTTGTGTGATGCCGCCACGGAATCCGGCGGCAAGCTGAATCTGCTCGGAGCCTTCGACGCCATCTATACCCCGCAGCCCCCCACGGCGCAGCAACCCGCCGTGCACGCCCAATGCTCGATCGCCCTCCGCATGACCTTCAACAATGTCGAGGAAGGCGCCCACAAACTCCGGCTGAACTTTGTCGATGAGGACGGTAAATTCATCATGCCCAGCATCGATCTCCCCATCCAGATCGCCGTTCCGTCCGATGCTCACTTTGTCACGCGCAACTTCATCGTGAACATCCAACAATTGAAGTTCGAAAAAGCCGGACTCTATTCCATCGACATCGCTCTCGATGGCCGCCAGGAGGCCAGCATCCCGCTCCTGATCAAGTATCTCGACGCGCTGAAAGGTGCGGGCGCGGAATGAGTCAGTGGAGCAACACCTGGCCGCGCCAGACCCCATCGTGGCATTGCGGGCAGTCCCCCTGCCCGCCAGCGCGCACGGAAGGATGCGCGCGAACTGCAATAAAGTTCACAGCAAACTCGCCGAATCCGTATCCAGAAACAGTGTCGCGTGTGATTGCCGGCGCAATATCGAAGCCGGACAAGCCGTGCTGATCGGCCCTTGAAGCGCGTCCTTGACCGCCTGCGCTTTCCGTTTCTCCGGGGCCACGCACAACATTTTCTTCGCGGAACAAAGCGTCGGGATCGTCAGCGTCAGCGCGTATTGCGGCACCTGGCCAAGATCGGCAAAATGACCTTCGCCGACTTGTTGCAACCGGCATTTCTGGTCCAATCCCGCAATCGTCACCGTTCGTTTATCCTCGAAGTTCGCCACTGGCGGATCGTTAAACGCCAGATGTCCGTTCTCACCCACTCCCAGGCAGCAAAGATCGATCGGCTGCGCCCGGAGCAACTGAGTATAACGCTCGCATTCCTCCAGCGGCAGCAACGCGTCGCCTTCCAGGTAATGGAACACGCGGGGCTTCACGCGTCGTTCCACCCGCTCGCGCATGTAGCGTCGAAAACTGGCTTTGTGCTGGTTCGAGATCCCGAGGTATTCGTCCATGTGAAACAAGGTAATCCGCGACCACTCAACGCCGCCCAGGCGGATCAATTCTTCCAAAAACGCGATCTGCGAATTGCCTGTCGCCAGGATCACCGCCGCGGAGCCTTTCGCCGCCAGCGTCTCCCGCAAACAAGCCTGCGCGATGCGGGCGACATCACGCGCCATCTCCCCCTGGTTCGCGTAAATTCTTACGGGCAGGGAATCCACCTGAAAAGTCTTCAAGGGAGCAACAGCCGGTTCCATCGATGCAGTCGTCATGATTTCGATTTATTGATAATCTGGTCAACAATGGTAAGTGAACCATTCGCGGGATGCAATCGTTCGCTGGCGCTGGCCGGATGGCCGCCTTTTGGAGGTTGAAGCTTGAAGTTTCTCTGGTGGTTGGTGCCGGGAATTTTTCCCCACTCATCTCCATCAGGAAACAAAAGGCAGCGACACGATTTTCACCGCTGTCTCGCCCCCGACACTCCGCAGCTTCAACTCCGTGCCAATCCGATTGGCCTCTTTGCGCACATAGCCAAGCGCGATATTCGCCTTAAGCGCAGGCGACGCGACTGCGCTCGTAATGTAGCCGGCCTCTTTCTCCCCATGATAAAGTTTGTCTCCCTTCCGGGGCAGTTGCTCAAGCTCCTCCGCGAGCCTCAGCCCGCGCAAAGTTTTCGCCACCTGCCCGTAGGTGCGAATGCGGGAGATGACTTCCTGTCCGATATAACAACCCTTGGTATAACTAATCGCCCGCGTTTCGATGCCCGCTTCCGGCGCAAGATTGGTTTCGTCCATGTCGATGCCGAACCGCGGAATGCCCGCTTCAACTCGCGCCATTTCGCACGCCTGCCACCCGCAAGCCCGGCCACCCGCATCCTTGGCCGCCGCCGCCAACTTGTCCATCACCGCGCCAAGGGCCGGCGTTGGCACAAAGACATCGAAGCCGCTCGCGCCAAATCGCGCGCGGTTCACCAAGTACAGTTCACCCAGCGTCGCATCCTTTGCGCTGCCCACGTTCATCGGCTGCGCGGGCAGTTCGCCATCCCCAGTCTCGCCTCCAGGAGTTCCCCAACCCAGCCCCAGTCCCTTCACTGCCGCCGCAGCCCGCGGCCCCTGCACCGAAAGCAGCCCGTAATGCGGCGCCACATCCACCACCTGCACATCGTCGGCGATGACATACTTCTCCAATCGTTGCGCGACGCTCGCCGCCAGACCCGGCTCGAAATCCAGCAATAACTCATCCGGCAGCGCGTAAATATTCAGGTCGCTCTGCAGCTTCCCCTTGGCCGTGACGAGCGCCGCGTAGCACCCTTGTCCCACCCGCAGGTCCTTCACGTTGTTGGTGACCTGCCCATTGAGAAATCGCACCCGGTCCGCGCCCGTGAGGCACAGCCGACTGCGGCAACTCAGATCGATCACTCCGGCCGCGTCCCGCAACGCCGCGTGCTCCGCCAGCGAATCGCCGTAATGCTCCACCACCTCGCAGCCGTTCACTTCCGCAAACCGGGCGTTGAGGCCCTCATGGAACTCGTGCAAATGCAAAGCCAACGAACTCATCAAGGTAATTTCGCCAACCTGACGCCCGATGACAAAGGAAAACTGCGATACCAAACCATGGTGGGTTCCAAGTCCCGATGTTCTCAGTCAAAGGTCCTTCCCGCACTCGATGCCGTCGGCAGGCAACGCGTGGCAAAGTTGAAGCATTGAACAATCCGGGAAGATTCAGGCGGCAGTCCATCCGCGACCATCACATTATGGTTGTTCCCGTTTCCGGATCGAAGCAATGCGCGCGGACCACATCAAAAACGAGCGAAATCTTCTGCTGAGGCTTGGCGCGAAAACCCGGTTGAACCCGCGCCACAAATGAATGCGCGCCGGTCGAAGCATAGAGGTGCGCCTCCGCTCCCAACAGTTCAACCGCTTCAACCGTGGCCTCAATGCGTTGACCGGCGCCGGCATCCAGTCCTTCCAACTTCTCCGCGATATGCTCCGGGCGAATGCCGAAGACTGCCGCGCGGCCAATATGCCCCGCCAATCCCACAGTTCCAGCCTCTCCCAGCCGCAGTGAAAACCCACTCGCCGCCGCTGTGTCCCGAAGCGTTCGCTCCTCGAAGAAAACTCCGCCTTCGCGTTGCGCCAGAGTGCCGCGAAAGAAATTCATCGGCGGCGTGCCCATGAAGCCGGCCACGAACAGGTTCGCGGGTTGATGGTAAATGACCATTGGTTCGGCCACCTGCTGAATGACGCCCTCCTTCATTACGGCGATTCGATCCCCCATGGCCATCGCCTCGGTCTGATCGTGGGTAACATACAACATGGTCGCCGCGAGCCGCTTGTGCAGTTTCGACAGTTCCAGCCGCATTTGAGCGCGCAGCGGAGCGTCGAGGTTTGAAAGCGGTTCATCAAAAAGAAACACCTTCGGATTGCGGACAATGGCGCGGCCCAGGGCAACTCGCTGGCGCTGCCCGCCCGACAGTTCCTTCGGTTTGCGGTCGAGACAATCCGCAAGCCCGAGCAATCCGGCCGTTTCGCGCACGCGCTGATTGATTTCCGCCCCGGCAACTTTTCGCAGCGTCAACCCGAACGCCATGTTTTCGTAAGCCGTCATGTGCGGGTAGAGCGCGTAAGTCTGAAACACCATGGCCAGGTCCCGGTCCTTGGGCGCGAGATGATTGATCCCGGCGCCATCGAACGAGATCGTCCCTTCGTTAATTTCCTCCAATCCCGCAACCAGCCGCAGCAGCGTGGTCTTGCCGCAGCCCGAAGGACCAACCAAAACCAGGAATTCCCCGTCCATTATTTCCAGGCTCGCCTGATTGACGGCGCAAATCGTTTTGCCTCCGGGCTGCTTAAAGACTTTCGTCAGTTTCTCGATGGTGACTTGCGCCATTACCCGAGTTTTTCAAGTCAACCCGGCCCATGTCGAGGGGAATTCCCGGGCATCATTATGCCGAAGGGCACAATTCAAAGAATTGTAGCAGCCGACGTGGGGGGAATTGGATCCTCAAAAAAGGACGACTTGAGGCCGAAGAACCGGACGCTTTTCCCCGGAGTGCGCCCGTCCCCGGGCGCAGCAACGTCCAGATTCACCGGCAGTGTTCGGCCTCTGTTATGTTACCTACACGGCGTCATCAATAAGTGACGCCTTGGGCGAACGGACGGCGTGCAGAGGACTGCCCGCCCTACCACCGTGTGCCGGGTAGGGCGCGCACTCCTGTGCGCGCCGCCGCGGGCCCCAGGCACATTCATTAATGACGCGTGTATAATAGAACAGGGAACTACCCTGGCCGGGTGACACGGTGGGCAGCCCCCTGCACGCCGCCGTCAAACGAAGCGCTTGAGGCCGTTCCGAATGGCTCCATTCACTGGCAAACTCTAATCTCTTTTGCCGGCAAGCAATCCACCAAAAAGCCGCTGAAAATTCTGCGCCACCCTTGCCGCCAGTTCTTCCACATTCTCTTCCAATAATCCCGCCGCAAACCGGTAAATCGCGCCGATATTGGCCGGGTGATTGATCGGCTTTCCCGACGTTTCGTCCACCAAAGGAAACTGCACGCAATCTGCCGGCGGCAGCATGTCAGGCGCGTCCGTTTCAATCAGCAAACGCTCCGGCGGCACATGACGGAACGTTTCCCGCTGCCGGCCTTTCCGCTCGTGCGCGAAATAGCCGGAGATCGAAAAATACGCGCCCAATTTCGCCAGCGGTTGAATCATCTCCCGCGGTCCCCCGTAGGAGTGCAACAAGAATCCGCAGCGCGGCCCGGGTTCGCGCTGGAGCAATTCCAGCAAACGCCCCCACGAGCGCAAACAATGGATGCTCACTGGCAAATTCCGCTCCGCGGCCAGCCGCCATTGCCAAAGGAACACTTCCTCCTGTTGCGCGATGTCGTAGTTTTCAATCCAACGGTCCAGCCCAATCTCCCCAATCCCCGCCGGTCCTTGCTTCAGATAATTCAGCAAGGTCGCCTGCCACTTTGGCGAGCGCTGCGCCACATGCCAGGGGTGCATTCCATACGACGGTATCACCTTCGGAGTCCGCTGCGCCAAAGCCAGCACCGCGGCCCAATCCTCCTCGCGCGTCCCATTCACCACCGCCTTCGCCAGGCCCTGCCGATCCAGTTCCGCCAGGACGCGGTCATGGTGCGCAACCAGGGCAACATCCTGCAAGTGGTTATGACCATCGTAGAGCGGCAGGCTCATGGGTAAATTATTCCACCGTACCGTGGCTTGGCACAAGCAGACGGTTGGCCGGAAGATCCAGGCCCGGACCCCGTGAGGATGCCCGCGATTTTACAATCGCAAGCTATTAAGGCCAGCTTGCGCGATAAAACGCAGGCGAGGTCGGGCTCGGGTCGAAGAAAGTTGCCGTGCCATTCGTATCCGTGGTCACCGTCTGCACATCCGTCCAGACCGCGCCGCTGCCAATGACTGGGCTGCGTTGCAGGCGATAGGTGTAGCCGGGCAAGCCGGTCAAACTGAACGTCGTGGTCGGCCCGGCAACTCCTGACTGAGCACTCATCGTGACGAACCCGAACACATTCGGCGCGGCCGGGCCGGTCACCGTTAGCACAATCTGGTCAGTGCTGCTCAAGCCGTCCAAATCCGTCGCGATAATTCCCACGTTAAATGTCCCAGGCGCGTTGGGTATGCCACCGAGGACGCCAGTGACGGGATCAATCGTCAGCCAGGCCGGCGGCGCGGGCACGGAACTCAAGGAATAGGTGAAGCTGTCGCCAATGTCCGTGTCCGCCCAGGTGTTGGTTGGCGGCGCAAAGCCGAACGGCACGCCGGTCGTGGCCGCCTGATTTGCGAGCGGTTGTATGAGGATGGGCGAATTATCGAATTTCACGCGGAAGATATAGGTCAGCACCAGCCGATTGTTGCTGGCGTCATTCATGTGGGCGGCGATGGCAAGCGTGCCCAGGTTCAACGAAACGGCCGAGCCGAAGCGGATATAAGGCTCAGCGGTCGGCACCACCAGTTTCCGCACCAGACTCCATTGTGGCAAACCGGGATAATTCCGCACATAAACGAAGCTGACGCCAATGCCGACTGACTCGAACACGGTCGGCACGCCAATTACGATGATTTCGCCATCAACGGAAACCGCCGCCCCGAAGGTGGCATTACCGCCAACATCCGCGCCGGGCACCAATTTGTCTGCCTGGCCCCACTGATTGGAACCGCTCTGGTTGCGGCTGAACACATAGGCCGAACCGGAAAGTGTCCCATTGCCCGTATCGAAAGGAGCGCCCGCCACCACCAGATCGCCGCTGATTCCAACCGCGGAACCAAGCAAGGCATTCGCGTACGGGTCCAAGGCGACACTCTTTTTCACCTGGCCCCATAAATTCGGGCCGCTTTGATTACGGCCGAAGACATACACCGCGCCGGCGGCCGCCGCCGCTCCTGAATTCCTGGGAGCGCCCACCGCAGCTGTATCGACGTTGATGGCCACCGACGCGCCGAACTGGTCGCCGGAAGCTCCGTCCGAAGGCGAAAGCTTTCTCACGAAGCCCCATTGGTTGGTCCCGTTCTGGTTGCGGCTGAACACATAGGCCGAGCCGGTGCCGTGATTTTGTATCGCTCCCACCACAGCGGTATCGCCATTAATCGCCACCGAGTTTCCGAATTGATCACCGCTCACGCCGTCAGGTGGCAGCAAGCGCTTGACCAGGCCCCATGCGTTCGATCCGCCAAAGTCACGGTCGAAAATATAGGCCACACCGGTCGCCACACCATTCGAGACGGCGCCGGGCGCGCCGATGATGGCTGTAGTTCCGCTCAAACCGGCGGAGAAACCAAACAGGTCGCCAGAGGTGGCGTTGCTCGTTCCCGTCAGCTTCGTGAACTGCCCCCAGGCATCGGCTCCGCCCTGGTTGCGGTAATAAACGTAAGCCGAACCCGAATGACCGACTGCGCCATTATCGTAGGGCGCTCCCACCACGGTGATGTTCAACCCGGCTGCCACGGATGAATTGAAAGGATCACTGGTGGTTCCATCGGAGTTCGTCATCCGTTTGCTGAACCCGTCGATCGCCGTAATGGTCGTGTTGTTGTCCACGACCGGCGCGGCGAAGCCATCATTGACTGCGAGCGTCAACCGGCTGGTCTCAGAACCCCCGGGAGCCAGCCGATTTGTGGTGGTCGGCACAAACACAATGGCACGCAACATCGCCGTCAACTGCGCCGGCGTGATGTTGCTGATTGAATACACTCCGTTGCTCCCCGCGAATCCTCCCAGCGCGGTCAGAAAGCCATGATTGGTAAGGTCGAGCGAGACCGTTGCCGCCAGGGGTTGCAGCCCAAGATTGTCCACGTCAGCCACGGTAACACCCGCAAATGGCCGCAGGCTCAGGCGATCATAAACGCGCAGAGCGCCAGTCCCGGCAATCGTCGGCGGATCGTTCACGGAAGTGACATTGATGGTGCTATTGGTGACCAGCGGACTGCTCACATAAAAGTCAGTCGTGCTCATCGTGAGGATCGTCAATTCCGACGTTGGGACCGGAATGCGATTGGGAGTCGGAACAAACGTCAGCCCGCGGATGGATGCAGTGAGGTTGGACCCGTTGTCCAGCATCTTGTAAGTGCCCGCGGCGGTATTGATAAATCCGCCCAGGTTCTGCAAGACGCCCTTGGCCGCATTGTCGAGGGTAATGGTCACTTCCACCCGCTGCGTGCCGTGCTCGTCAACATCCGAAATGGTCACGTTGGTAAACGGCTGCACGGTCTGCTTGTCAGTGATCGCGAAGCCGGTTTGGATGCCGGTCACCACGGGCGGATCATTCGTGCCCACCAGCGTGATGGTCACCGTCCTCGTGTCACGATCCGAACCCGCCCGCGCCACGGACACGGTGGCGTTTCCGCTCACCACGCCGCCGGTGTCGTCTTTCATCTGATAAGTGAAGTGCTCCGTGCCGGCGAAACCAGGCGCGGGTGTGTAAAGCACCTTTGTCGCCGCCGGATTGGTGGTCACCGTCCCGCCCTGATCAGGAATGCCCAGCGTCGAAATCGGGCGCACCCCGAGGGTGTCCGGCAACAGCAGATCATTTGCCAGCACATCCAGCGAATTGGAAGCCGAGCCTGATAACGCGGCGAAGTTGTCATCCCGGGTGATCAAGCCGCCCACAATCACGTTTGCCTGGTTCGTAGCCGCGTTACCACGCCCGTCCGAAATGGTGTAGCCGATGATCTCCGTGCCAATGAATCCCGCCTTGGGCGTGTAAACCAGCGTGTTGTCGGGTCCCATGCCATTGATGGAAACCGCACCCTGCGTGCCGTTGGTTTGGAGGCCGGTAATCGTCAGCGTGCCGGGAGTGCGCGGCATCACATAGTCGTTTTTGAGCACCGTCAGGACGTTTCCAGTGCTGTCGCGCGCGACGCTGTAGGCGTCCGGGCTGGACTTAAGCGTCGCGAAGTCGATTACCTTCACCAGCACGCTGCCGCTCGCTCGCGCGGCCGTGCCATAGGAGATCTCATAAGTGAAAGTTTCCTGGCCGCTGAAATTGGCCGCTGGTGTGTAAACCAGCCCATTGCCCGCTTGATTAATCGTGACCGTGCCACCTTGGTTGGGGGCGTTGTTGCTGATGCCAATCGCGGTAATAAAAATGGGTTGGCCCTGGTTCGGCAGGATGGCGTCATTGGCTAGCACCGTCAGGCCGTTGTTCTGGCTGTTCTTGATTACCGAGAAAACGTCGCCATTGGCGAAGAACCCGCTCGGTTGCACCTGGATGGAAACATTCGCACTGGCGGTGCCGCCCGCGCCGTCAGAAATAGTGTAGGTAATCAGCGGCTCGATGTGGCTGGTCACGTTGACGCCCGGCTGATAGACCAGCCGGTTGCGGGCCGCGTTGATGGAAATCGTCCCGCTTAGCGCGTTGCCATTGTTGGTCACGGCGATGATCGTGAGGTTCGTATTGATCGCGGGCAGGATTTGATCGTTCGCCAGCACGTCGAGCGAAGTGCTCCCGCCGCCGGCAATGACCGTGAAACTGTCATCGTTTGCGCTGAGCGTGTTGCCGCGGTCGATGACGGTGACCGCCACCATGCCCGTCGCCGTGGGAAGACTCCCGGCGGAGAGCACATAAGTGAACGTTTCCGTAAACGGAGTCGTGTTGGTGGAGTTGGGCGTGTAAGTGATCAAATTGTTGGGCCCAATGCCGTTTAGCGACACCGCGCCGCCGTGATCAGGCACACCCAAAGCCGCAACGGTCAACGGCGTGGCGGAAGCGGGAAGAATCGTGTCATTGGCCAGCACATCAAGATTGGCGGTGGTGCCCTTGGCAACCGTAAACCAATCCGGGTTTGCCTGTGGCCGGCTGCCAGTCATCGTAACAGTAACATTGGCGGTGTCCGTGCCTCCGATCCCATCGGAAATTGTGTAGGTGAACGTCTCGGTTCCAGAACTGATTGCCGGTGTATAAATCAGCCCGTTCGCTTGCGCATTGATTGCGACAGCGCCGCCGGCGCTCGGCGCAGTAACACCAACGATGCTGATGGACCCGCCTGCTTGCGAGAGTATGACGTCATTCGCCAGCACCGCGAGGTTGTTGGAAGAACTCCCGGCCTGCACGGTAAACAAATCGTCGTTCGCTATGCTCAGACTGTGGTCCATGACCGAGTAAGTAAAAGTATCCGTGGTCAATTGGCCCTGCTTGAGCCAGGCGAAAGAGTTATGCGGATCGTAGAGAAAACTGCCGTCGGCGTTCAGATTCACCGTCGCCCCGCCCGCCGTCACAAAGTTCGCAAACGGTATGGCTCGGATGGTGTCATCGGGCGCATGGCCATTCACATCCGGATCATGGTCATTGGCCAGCACACCCGGAGCAGCCATCGGCACGGGAATCTTCTCGCCGGTTACATAAGCGTCATTCACCCCAATCGGCGGATCATTCCGGCCCAGAACAGTGACGCTGACCATCGAATTGCTGGACGCGCCAAAATCGTCCGTGATTGTGTAAGTGAACGTGTCCACGGTGGACTCCTTGCGCGCCAACGCGTTCAGATTCGAGGATACAGTCGGGTTATAAATCACATTCGTCCCCACTACTTGGACGCCGGCGCCTTGAGCGCTGAGCGCCGAAGGAAGCGAAAGGGTCAGGTGCGGAGGCACGGGATTGGTTATCCCCGTATCGACATCAAAGTCGTTCGCCAGCACCGTCGCAATCGGGATGGTCAGCGGCGTATCCTCGTCGGTGGCGAATGAATTCGGATTGGCTACCGGCGCGTCATTGATCCCAGTGACCGTGACATGAACGGCCGCAGTGCCGAACGCGCCATGCCGATCCATCACGCTGTAATAAAACGTATCGACCGCGCTCTGCCCCTGGCCGAGCGCCTCCAGGATGGCGGAATTGCGTGGATCATAAGTTATGTGCGTCTGGTTGCGATCGAATCGGATGTAGAGCGTCACCGCCGCTCCCAACGCGCTGATGGCCTGGAAGCTATTGACATAACCGTTCGTTGACTCCACCGAAACAATCGTCAGAGTACTGCCGTTGTCGTCGCTGTTCGGATCAGTGTCATTCGCCAGCAACGTGTCGGCCGTGGTAAAATCCAGCAGTGCATCTTCACTGGTGATCAATCGCGGGTCGGTGCTGACGCTGTCGTCCTGCGGCGTGGGTGGGAAATTCACGCCGGTGACGGTGACGCTGACGGTCGCGGTCGCTTTGACGATATTATTGCTGATTTCCGCCGGGGTGCTGCCGCGAGCGTGATCGATGCCATTGGAAGAATCCAGGATGGTGTATTGGAATGTGTCCACCACGTTGCTGCCCGGCGGCAAGGCGCGCAGGAGCACGGAAGCGCTTGGATCATAGGTGATGCTCGCGCCGGTTTGCGGCGAGTTGTTGATGGAGAGCAAGGCCCCGAACGCGCTGGCCCCGGTCGAATTAGTCACTCCCGGAGCAATCCCGTTGGTTACACCCACCCCAACCACCCGGATGGTGTCCGTAACATCGGGATCGATATCGTTGGCGAGCACCAGAACCGCCGGCAATGGCGTGGCCGCATCGGTGGCCGCCACATCGTTGTAGGCACGCGGCGGGGCATTGCCGATCGCCAGCGCATTGCCGCTGGCATCATAGCCGGGATTTGACAATTCATTGGTCGCTGGAATCCTCCCGCCCTCCTTCGCCACCACGCGCTGGTAGGGCAAAAAGACACCCTGGAACTGCGGGCTGAGAACGAGCGACTGGTTGCTCGCCGTGAGAAAGCCCGGGTCATTGGGATCGGACGAACTGAACGCGCCCACGTAACTGGCGGAAAACACCACCTGGTTGGACGGGTTCAACAAGGTAACTGTCCCCGCCGATGGATCCATGGACAGATCGCCCGCCGCAATTTGCATGTGCACTCCCGTGGGAACAGACGGCCCCACCGCGTGCTGTGAAAACAGGACCAGCGCCTCGCCAGGATTCAGCGGCTGGCTGGTGAAAGTGTGGCGCAAGTTGCCGCCGACCAATACCTGGTAACCACCCAGATCCAGGTTGGTCGAGTCGTGCGGAACGTAAAACTCGATGAACTGGTTGTTCGTGTTCGGCGCGGCCGGCGCAACAAGCATTTCCTCAATGATAACTCGCTGACCCGCATTCAGTTCGAATGCGCCATTGTCGGGCGCGGTGTCGCGGAAAAAGCCGCGCTGGTCCGTCCCAAGTGTCGTGTAGAACGTGGCTGCGGGAGTGTTGGACGCCGCATTGCCGACGGCCGGGCTGTTCGTCGCCAGGGCATAAGTCAAAGTGGGACCGCCGTTATTCGCCAAGGAAAGCAAAACCGGGCTGAGATTGGTTCGATCGGTCGGTTGGTCCAGAATGACCGTGTCCACGGGAGCGCCGCCGGCCGAATAAATCGTCGCGGTCCCATCATCAGAAATATTGCCGCCCAGCGAAATAATCGCGCCGCTCTCATCCATCTCAAGGTTTTTGCCCGAGCCATCGGCAACGATGGTGTTTTGCAACTGGACGGTGGTGTTGAAGACATTGGGCCGAATCGAAGAGCCTTGGCTGGAGGCATCGACGTTTTCATGGAAAGTGCAACTTAGGATAAACACGTCCAGTTCCGTGCCTGGATCGAGGTCTTCGACATACAGCGCGCCGCCGCCCAATCCACCGGGGGAAAGCTGCTGATTGGCGGAGAAGGTGGTGTCGAGCATGACGCAGGGCTGAACCGTGTAAATGGAAATGCCGCCCCCGCCCTGCCCCGTGGCCGCGCCCGTGCTGTTGCCGCGAATGAGGCAGTGATCCAAATTGAGGCCGCCGCCGTTTACATCGATGCCCCCGCCCCAAACCTCCGCGCGGCTGTCGGTGACGGCGCAGTAACTCAGATTGAGCGTGCCGCCCTCATTGACTTCCGCCACGCCGCCCGCGAAGGAATGATGCCCTTTCGTCAATGTCAAACGATTCACCGTGACCAGCGCATTGACCACGAACAATTCCACATCCGCAACCCCATCCGAGTTGGTGTCGCCGCTGATGAACAATTGGTTGGCGCCCGGGCCATCGATGGTCACGTTTTTATTCAGTACCAGGGTGCTTTTGAGTCGAATCGTGGCGGGATAGTCCGGCACGCCCGAAACGGTGGAGCGAATGTCGAAGGTGATGTGATCGTTGCTGCCGGCGTCGGCCAGGGCGCGGCGAAGCGTTCCGCCGGTTACACTGTCCGGCAACGAGGGTTGCGCAGGGTCATAATCATCGGTGCGCGTAACAATGAGCGTGCGCTGGTTTTGCCGGAACACGACAGCCAGGCTCGCGGTGGTGGAATTGCCCGTCTGATCGCGGGCGGTGATGGAAAAAGTAATCGCTGTGCCAACCACCAAATTGGTATTGGGAATGAATTGCAGCGCGCCCAGGCTGGTGGTGGCATTGCTCGCGCTGCCGCTAAAAACATACGAGCCGGGCGCGTTATTGGTGAACCCGTTCGCCGCCAGGCTGTTCGAGGTGAAACTACCCCAAGCCGTGTTCGTTAGTAAGACCGTCACGGTCACGTTCTGCTGGTCGGAAATGGAAACGAGGCTGAGCGGTTGAATGGGTGGCGTGAATGGCAGCGATACGGGCTGGGTGGGCGGGACGTTAATAACCGGCCCACCGCTCAAGGCAGCCACCCGGATGACGCTGCCGTTGTTGCTCACCAGGCCGCCTTGATGATCATCGACGGCGATGTTGAACGTGGTGTTCTCCGTCAGCCCCACCGGGATTCGGTGCGGCGTGGGCACGAAGACGAGTTGACGGATCGCGAAGGTCACGCCGCCGGGCGTCCCGGTGACTTGATAATTACCGTTGCTGCTGACAAACCCGGAAGCGATGAGATTCGTGGGACTGAAACTGCCCTTGGCGTTGTCATCCAGGCTCACAGTCACAGTGACTTGCTGCTGGCCCAGTTCGTCCACGTCGGTGATCAGCACAGTGGGAAACGGCGCCTGGGTGCCGGAATCCGGAATGGTGACCAGCGGTGAAATGCCCTGGATGGTGGGCGCGTCGTTCACCGGAGTGACAATCACCGTGGTGCTCGTATCCGGGACGTTGGTCACGCCTCCGTCAATCATCGTCAACGTAAAAAACGTCGTCTCATTCGTCGAACCATTGATGCGGTTTGGCGTCGGTTGGAACAGCAACTGGCGGATGGCAGCGGTCGCAGCCTGCGCCGTCCCCGTGAAACTGTAGGATGCGCTGGGCAGCGTGTTCGCTTTGACGAACCCGCCCAAATTGACGAGCTGGCCTTTAACATCGCTGTCCAGTTGGATCACGACGATGAAAGACCCGGCGTTGAAGCTCTGCATCGTCACTCCTGAAAAGAGAGCGATGGTGCTGTTATCGTTGACATGCTGGCCCGAAGCGGTGCCGGAAAGCCCCGGCGGCGTGACCGGCGTATAAACGTACACGGCGGCATTGGTCGTCGTGGTGGCAAAACCGTCATTGACAGAAACGGTCAAGATGACGGTGTTCGTAAAGGCTTGCGGGAAAACGGATGGCCGGTAAACCAAGGTCTTCAGCGCGCTAACGACATCCCCAGCCGTCGCGCCGGACAAAACATAGTTCGTGCCGGTGACTCCGCCTCCGGCTTCCAATTGGCCGAGCGGACCGGCGCCACTAAGGCCGACCGTCAAAGTCAGCAGTTGCCCGAGATAACCATTTGTGCCTGTGCCGCGATCGACATCGGCAACATTGGGATTCTGAAACGGCAGGATGGTACGGCCCGTCTGGGCCGGTTGCGGAGTGGAACTGACGCCCGTAATGACGGGAGGATCATTGATGGAAGTCACCACTACATTGACGGAACTGTCACTCCGGGGGTTATATCCGTCGTCCACCAAAATGGTGAAGGTGTTCGTTTCCTTTTGGCCCACTGGCAGCCGATTGGGTGTCGGCACAAACGTCAGGGCGTGGATCGCCGTCGTTACGTTGCCTGCAATGTCGCTCAAGCTATATGTCCCGTCGGCGTTGGCGGTGAAGCCGGAACCGCCGACCAGCAGCGCGCCTTTATTCGTATCATCCAGGCTCACCGTCACCGTCTCCGATTGCTGCCCCCCATTGTCGGGATCGGAGATGTTCACATTAACAAAGGGCTGAGTGGTCTGTTCGTCATTGATGTTAAAACGAGTCGGCGATCCGGGATTGATCACAGGCGGATGGTTGGTTGAGTTGACTCGCACTGTGAAGGTGAAGTTGCTGGAAAGCCCGCTGGAATTGGTGGCCGTTATGGAAAAGGTGACGTTGCTGCTGTTCGGAACGGGAATCGAAAATGGCACGGGGGCAAACTGAAGCGTGTGGAATTCGTTACCGACCGTGGTTTGGCTGGCAAACGCAATCGTATAGAGGCCGCCGCCCTGACTCGTGACCCCGGCCCCCAGATTTCGAAACGAGCCCAGGCTGGAGGGACTGATCGTGATCGACATGCCCAAACCGTTGTTGTCGCCATCATCCACAGCCAACAGCGTAAACAAGGCATTGGTCTGCTCATCCGAAATGGTGCCCGGCTGGATAAGCCCGCTGATTGATGGCGCATTGGTTGTCGCGGCCCGGAGCGTTGTGGCACACAGGCACAGGAACAGCGCGGCCAGCAGCGTGGCCTTGTTGAACAGGCTGTCAGAGGGATGGCGTGGTTTCATGATGGTAGAAATCAGGGTGTGCGAAGCATCGTGGGCGGAAGCGCCTCGGCTGCCTTGGCGACGGTCGTGGTTGGATAATCCAGCGCCGCCAAAGCCTGCGGATAAGTCTGGACCGGAACAAAAGCGCGCGTTTCCCGCTCGAAAGCCTGCCGTAACTGCTGCTGTTTCCCGGCGAGCAACCGCCGTTGGAGCGAGTTCTCAACCTGTGCCAGCGGCGTCACCACCGAGGGGCGCGAGTCGAGTTTGCTGACCAGGAAAAAGCCGCGGCCGGTCTTGATGACCTCACTGATCGCGCCGTTGGTATTAAGGGCGAAACCGGCGGAAATTACCTCATCCGGCCAGCGGTAGCCGGTCACCCCTTCGTCAAACCATCCGACATCGCCACCCTTGTAGCGGCTGGTCTGATCTTCGGAAAAATCCGCCGCGACGCGGGTGAAGCCGCGGGTCAGGGCCTGGCTGCGCGCCTCATTAATGCGGGACTGTAATTCAGTGATTTTGTCAGCTTCCAGCTTGGGATCAATTTTGATCTCGATCAGCGCAAGACGGGCTTTCGCCGGCCGGGTGTAATGTGCCAGATTTGTTTCATACAAGGAGCGCACTTCATCGGGTGGGGCTTTGAGCGCTTCCAGGCGCGGTGTCAGCTCGTGTTCCTCGAGCCTGGCGGTGAGCATGTTTTCGTACTCGCGACGCACCTCCGGATCGTTCTCCAGCCCCAGGGCGCGCGCTTTTTGCAAGCGCGTTTCGCGGGTAATCATTTCCTCCAGCAGCGCTTGCTTGTCCGGCAATGGCCGCTGATTGCTGACGCGCCACTGCACTTCCTTCTCAAAATCCTCCCGCGTGATGACATGAGCGCCGACCCGCGCCAGAACGCCAACATCCGAAGGTTTGTTGGAACAACCAGTAAAGGCCGCCAGCAGCGAAACCAAACCAGACAGGGCCGCCATCCGACGGCACTCCCCACAAACGCCGCGGACCATCTTTATCATTGGTGCCGGGAAACTCACGGTTATTGCGGCGCAAGCCGCACGCGGATGAATTGTTTCGGCGACCCGCTGACCGGGCTGGTGCTGCGCCAGTACACCGTTTGCAGGTCGTTTGTGCCGGTGGCCGGAAAGTACTGCTCGACGTCAGCCGCGGTGGAGCGCCAATTCTGCATATCGTTGGAAACTTCCACGATGTAATCAATGTCCGACACCGCGACCGGTTGCTGAAAGCTGACCGTAAGGCGGCCGCCAACAACCTGGCCTGCGGGCAGCCCTTTGGAACTCTGCGGGTTTTGCGGGTTCAAGCCAAAGGCATAACGGAAGAGGTTGCGAATCCCCATGTGGCCGCTGTCCTCCTGAGCAAAAATGGTCCAGCCCTCCGAAGCGCCGGAGAAGTTTTGCTGCTGCCACGCAGCGCCAGTCAGCATCTGGCTGATAAGCAATACCCGGTCTGAGGACGGCGTCATGACCTTGTAGGATGGATCGGTCTTGATGGCGATCTGAACGTACTCCAGCCCATTCGCGATCGTAACGCCGGTCTTGGGCGTCACGGTGAGCAATGCCGTCGTTTGTTGCGGCAGCAGGTTCACGAATGAGGAAATGCTGGCATAATGACCGCCGTTGGGCGCTGTGCCGCTGATCGTCAACCGCACCAGGACGCTGCTGTTGATCACGCCGCCGCGCGTGACGAGGAACAGCCCGGGAGTCTGGTCGGCTTGCACCGCCACCGGCTCGATTGCCTGGATGGAAATTTGCGGGCTGAGCGGTTCAATGGTCACCTGGGCCAGCGCCTGGGCGCTGAGTTCATAGCCTCCGCCCGTCATGAGCGCAACCTGAACAACTTGAGTGACGGTGGCTGAGTTGAGATAAGGATTTACCGCCAGTGTTACGGTCGGTTGGCCCACCGCGAACGTCGCCTGGGGATTAATATATTGGTAATCGCTGCCGTTCACTGCCGAACCGGTAATTTGCAACGGGATGGTCATCGCTGAATCCGTCGGACCTGTCCGCGTCAAAGTGAACTGGCCGGAAACCGGGCCGTTTTCGCTGGCGCCCGGGATGCTCGCCACAATCGAGACTTGCGGAGCAAAGACTTTGCCGCCGGTGAGGAGGTTGTTGTTTTCAACCAAGCTGCGCAAATCTGCCTGGGCGAAATGCGTGCCCAGCAGGGTGATGGTCAAATTTGTAAAGCCGGCGCCGGTGCCGTTGGAATTGATCGCGAGATAGGAATTGGTGCCCGAGTTCGTGATCTGAACGTAATTGGTGATATAGCCGGACGCGCCCGTCAGCACCCGCGAGATGTCAATCACATCGTTGTCGGCCAAATTGAAGTCCTCAATGGTTTCGTTGCTGGCCACCGTCGCCGGAATGATGAACAGGTCCGCGCCGCCGTTGCCCCGAAGCGTATCGTTGCCACGACCACCGATGATGATGTCACCTTCCATTCCCCCAACGAGGCGATCGCTGCCCGCGCCCCCCATCAGCAGGTGACGCCGGTCATGGCCGTACGCCGCCACATATTGCGAGTATTGCGCGGCGGTCAGGCCGGAACTGGGCACTGTGATCTGCTGCGGCGCGGTGGCGCGCGACGCATCCCAAACCACGAAGCCCTCGTCGCGGCCGAGAAAATAGTTAATCAGCATCTGTTGTTCGCCGGCTTGGAACCCATGCAACGGCGCATAAACAGCGGGTGCGGCGGCCATCGTTTCCGCAGCCTGCATGAAGGGAGCGGGATAATCGGGACGGTACACATTCAGGCTTATCGTGCCGTTGGTTGCCGGATGCGCCGGGTTCTCGTCATGGAGACTGACCGTAAAGCTTGTGGGCAAAACCGGGTCGTTCGTATCCTGCTGCAAGAAAACCAGCCGGCCATTGTTTACGTCGTCCTGGGTAAATGCCGCGCCGGCGCTCAACGCCGCGTCGCCATTGGTCCCATTGGCGTTGCTGTTTCGCAGGTAGAGCGTGCCCCCTTGCGGCGGCGCAGTCAGCGTGTAAAAAAGATTCGTCGGCGCGCTGTCGGAGTCGATTGCCTGCAAACGGATCCCGGTGAAGCCGTCGGCATAAACGAAGATTTCGCTGGTTCCCAGCGTGGGAATCCGGTTGTCCTGGTTCGGGTTGCCGCCATTGAGGAATTCCTGGAGGTTCGACCAGCCGTCGTGGTCCGGATCAGCATTGGGATCAACCACACCGAACATCGCCTTCCACCAATCCGGGATCCCGTCGCCACTGGTCGAAGGCAACCGATTGGTCAATTCGAGATCAAGCCGGTAAGTGGCGGCGCGCAAAGCCTGCGCCACCGAGAACTGGCTGGAACCGGGCGGCAGGATCGTCGCCGTGTTGCCATCGACGGTGATCTGGAAGTTCGTGTAGCTGACCGGCGTCGGAGGCAGCGGGAGTGAGTTGGAGGACACCTGCAACCCATAGCCAAGCGCCTCATGGGGCACGAGAAGTTTATACGAATACATACCGCCGTTGAGCGGTTGGAGAGTGTTGGTGACGCTTATAAACGCGCCATCGGGGCCGGTGATGTTCCAGACGAGATTGCCCTGCGTGATCAAGTCTTCCTGCCCGCTGGTGCGATTGATGATCCGGCCGTAGAAAATCGTCTGCGGCTCGGAAATATCAGCGCGCGCGCACCAGGCCAGCAGCAAAGCGCCCAATAGCAGCGCCAATCGGCCCATGCGCCCGCACGCCGTCCGGCTCGCAGCGGGCGGCCGATTCGTTTTCGGTAAGAGGTGGTTCATAACGCTGGTCTGGTGGATCAGTTTCCGGAATATCCGTAGGAATTGACGACGAGCTTGATGTCTTTCACGCTGTTGATGAACTGGTTCAGCCCCTGGTTGGGATCGGCGTTCAGCGTCGCACCCGGGATGATCATGAGCCACCTGGTATTCCAGACTGAACGCCCGACCAGGCGCGCGTTAAACACCAGCGTGGTCTGCTCGTAGGGGCTCAGCACGCTGTGGTCAAACCCGAAGGCCCGGAAACTTGAGAACTGCCGCAGGTTGCCAAACGATCCTTGCAGGCTGTCGGTCAGCGGCTTCCAATTCGGATCCTGCAAATTCGCGGAACTGGACGGATATGGAATCGGGATGGTCTGGTCCACCACGTTCCACGTTCGCAGCTCGAGATCCGGGCTGGTGGGAATGGTCATGATGTCCTGGCCCACCGGGATCAGATACACGCGCGGAGTCTGCGGCAGGTTGACGACGTCATACCCGGCAAACCACACCGCCACGGAAGCGATCCGGGTGGCATAAACGCTCGGGTCGTAGCTGTTGTCCCCGCCGCCCAGCGGCCAGCCAAAGAAATTCTGGTTCGGCCGGATTTGCGTGCTGAATGGAATAACCAGGCCCGGTTGTGCTCCGTTGGTCGGCGAGGAGAAGGGCCGGCAATAGTTGCGGAACTCCGCCACTTGCCACAAATCAGGTTGGTAAATCTGCGCCCCTCGCAATGTCTGGGCCCAGTTCGCGTCCGAGTTGGTCGTGCCGAGGATGCGGAAGGTTTCCGTCCGCAGTGAGAACGTGGTGGTTTCTATCTGCGGATTATTGATGCCCAAGGACGTTCTCAGCGCGTCGTAGTTGGCTTTGAGTTGCGCCAAATCCTCCGCCAACCCGCCGGCTCCGACCGCAGGAATACCGTTGCTGTTGACCAGACCCAGCGTCCGCTGGCGAACAATGTCCGCAAACAAATCCGTCGGCGCGCCCGGATCACCCACCCTCAGATTGGTATCGTAGTCGTAGGCGGTGGCGGCCAGATAAGTGTAGCGCGCGGCCAGATCAAAAGCCGAACGATATTTCTCCAAGGCCGCATTCCGGGAGATGCGGAAGGTCATGTCCTGGAACCGGTTTTGCGTCGCCTGGGCGGCAACCCGCTTGTTATAGGCCGTCCGCTGCTGCATCAACCTAAGCCCGTCCTGCAGCTTCGCCTTGTATTGATCGGACAACTGGCTCAGGGCTTGGATTTGCTTGAATACCGCCACGCGGTCGTTCGCCTCATTGCTGGCGTCGTTCTGAAGCTCCAGCAGATCCTGGATCAGTTCGAAGTTCTTCTCCGCAGTGTCTTGCTGAAGCTCAATGACCTGGTCGCCAATTTCCTTGGATAAGTCCACGACGTCCGCCGCGGTGTTCAAGCCCAACTGAACGCCTTCCGAAGCATCATCCAGGCTCCCTTTGATCGCGTCCAGAGCTGCGCGGATTGGCGCCAGCGCGTCGCCCAACGAGTCCGCGAGCCCCACGGTAGGAGTACTGGTCGGGACCGCCGTCTTCGCGGCAGCCACCGGGACATCCGCAGCGTTGATCACAATTTTTGCCACGCCGGCCGCGGTCCTTAGCGCGAGTGAAACGCCGGACAGAACCGAATCCGCAATCAGCTTGTTCTTGATGTCCTGGTTAAGCCTCGTGTCGAGATCATACTTCGCGTTCATCAACTCCAGCTTTTGCAGGAACGTGCTTTGCGTATTGTCCCAGGAGTACAGCGCCTGATTCAGGCTTGCCTGGGACTGGAGCATCTGCGTGATCAGAATTTGAAGTTCCCCCGGCGTCGCGCGTGAACCAAAGGTGGGTGGCGCGACGAAGGTGTAGCCCGACGCCATGATCGGCAGGTTCAGATTGGTCAACTCATTGACCCCATTGTTGAGCGGGTTGTTGTTGGGATCGGTGAAGTCGGTGTAGTTGACGGTGTTGGTGATGGATAACGGGTTCGAAAACGTCAGGTTGTATTGGTTGGTGTAGTTGACCGCGATGGCAATATCGGTCCCATTCGAGCTCAGCGTTGGGTTGGCGTTGGTGAAAATGCCGAGAAAAACGGGCGCGGTAAAAAAGGTGCTGCTGATCAGGGCCTGATAATTGGAGTAATAGGTCGCGGGCGGCTGCGGCACGGTGTTGTCGTTGAGGTTGTTCACGTCCACGTACATGTAGAGCATGGTGTCCGGCCCCAGATAGCCGGCGGGAAATGCCTGCCCGGAACCAATCGTGCCGGAATAGGGCGTGCCGAAAATCTCGATCAACTGATTCCGATACGAAATATCCTGCTGTTCCACCTGGTTCTGGAAGTTCTGGTCCGCGTTGGCCACCTGACGGATCATGTTGTTGAGTTGGTTGGCGTTGTCGAAGGTCGTCTTGGCATTGCTCAACGCCGTCAAGGCCCGCTGGTAAACCTGGTCGAATAACGTCTGGCCCGCGACGGGAGCGCCCGCGCCCTGGGTGCCGGAGGGCACGTTGAGAAGAGCGGGATCGATGGCGAATGTCAGGGCGCCGCTGGCGACACCCAGCGGATTGTTGCCATTGTTCACCTGTTCCATGGTGGTTTGGACGGCCCACAAATTCGCGGCCACCACCGAAATGTCCTGCACCGTCGTACGATCAACCTTTTGGATGCCGGTAAGAGTGGTGTTGGGATGGACGGCGGGCAGCAGCGCGTTCGCAGTCACCCAGTCGAAGTAAGCGCCCTGGCCGGCGCGGCGCGCCCATTCTTCAACGCCCCAGGCGCGGTTCGTGTCGGTGTCCGTGTAACCCTGCCATTGGCCGCTGGGATCAGCCACGTATTTCTCGCGGTACGTCAGGTTCACGATCTCGGCGCCTGCCTGGGCCTTGGCCGCCGCCGCGGCTGCAAACTTCCGCTCATCCAGGTAATCCACCGGCACCACGATGTCGTTGATGTTTACGAATTCAGAACGCGACACCCAATTGAAGTTCGGATTGCGCAGCAGATCATAATCCAGCGTCAGCGCCGTCAGGTAGTGGCCCCAGGCATCGCCGTGGCCTTGCGGGTAGAGGATCATCGCGTCATTTTGGTCGGTGAAACCATCCTGGTTCACGTCCGTGATGTCGTACTTCATCACGTAAGCGGCCTCGCCTTCGCCGCTGGTGAAATTCCAGAACAGCCGGTTGTAAACTGGCGTGGCGAGATTCTGATCCTGCCCGCGCAGGAGCGCCAATTCCTCCTCCAACAGGGAGGACACCTGATTCTCAAATGCGAACACTGAAGGCGCGAGGCTGCCGTATTGCACGCTGTCGCTGCCGTAACCAATGGTGGGATTTTGCGAGTCCGAGTAGGCTTCGTTGCCCAACAGCACGTAGAAATCGTTAAGGCGGGTGGAAGCCAGTTCGAGCGCGTCGCTGATGCTTGGGGTGGAGACAGGCGTCGAGAGATTAATGCTCAGGCTCTCGCCGCGCGCGAGGATGGTTTGATAGAGCGCGATCAGGCCGACATTTTCGATCACATTTTTGTCGGGATTGAGCGCCACTGGACCGGAGTAGCGCGCGCCTAGTTCTTGCAGGATGCTGCTGTAACTGGCGGGCGCGTCGGCCGTGAAATCATTGATGCGCGCCTCGTAGGGGTTGATCCGGTCGAGCACCCGTTTGATCCAGCCTTCGGCGAGCTGGGCCACATAGTCGGGAATGCCGTCGCCGTTCAGGTCTTGCGGCGTGGAATTGCCCGCGCCGGCCCACTGATAGGGAATGCCAGGCACGCAGTTGTTCAGTTCGCAATGTTGCTCGCCGTTGGGTTGCGGCACCTCCCAGTTCACGCTGGAGACAACCTCGTTCTTGTGGCGATAGCGCACGAAGAACAACGTGTCCCCGAGCAATACATCCGGTGCGCTCGGGTTGCCTTTCAATGTTAATTGATAAAATCCGCGGCCCTGGTTGCCCGAAGGGTCCGCGAATAATTTCCACGGCGTGGGCGACGGCTGCCGATCCGGCGTCCGCGCCGTGGTGCCGTCCTCGGGCCGATACCACCACTCGAACACCAAATCCTCAGCGTTGCCGCCGAAGTCGCCCGTATGGCGCAACACAATGTTTTCATCAAAGACATTCGCCGACAGAATGGTCTGGATTGCGCCGCGATAACGCTGGCTCTTGTCGATCTTGATGATGTGCAGCACCACCGGAGCGGAACCAACCAGATCGCTATTGTTCTCGGCGACGGTGACATAACTGATCAGGTTGGTGTCGAATGGATCGAGAAACGCCGGGTTCGCCACCAGGGCCAGCCCAGGGCCCAGGGCCTGCAGTTCCGAGCCTTTGTTCGGATTATGTTGGACGGATACGATTCCAAAATTCGTTGTGGTGATCGGAGTGCCGTTTATGTCGCGCTGGACTTCCTGGTCCAACCCGACCCGCCACGCACCCACGTCGTTGGCCCGAACTGAATTCGGGTTGCGAGAAAGATTGACGAGCGCGTCCATCGCCTGGGTAAACGGCGTGCCGGCCAAATCGGCGAACGGACTTCCCTGCCCGCCGTCGAGGATCGTCTGCTCGGTCAGTGTGAGCACATTCGGCTCCAGGACATACACTGCGCCCGGCGAAGCAGTGAGCGTGGTGTCGCTGATGCTTTTGTTGTTCAGAAAACCGACGATGCCGAGCTTGCCATTGACAGGATCGTAGAAAATTCGTTTCTGGAGCGAGGAAGGCAGTTCAGTAAAGACGAAGTTCCCGTTTTGGACCGTGGTGCGTTTATTGGCGGGTTGAAGAATATCGGGAAATTGGCCAACCGGCAAATCGACCGTTCTTTGTTCCAATGCCGGGAAAAGCCGCGCGGTGTAATTCGAAAAGATCGACTCGTCGTTCATCAAGGGGTTCTTCGTATCGAAAACAATCTGTCCCGCGGCCCAGCCCACCACGCCTGGCAAACCCGGTGTGGGTTGGATGCTAATGCTGCCGTCCGGCAAGGTCACCGTCGTGTTCGGATTGTCCGAGGCATATTCGCCGCCCGGGAAAGTCAACGTCTCGCCCACTTTCAGGATGGGCAGGTTTTGGGGCCAAACGGTGGTGTACTGGACGGCCTGCGCGGCTGGGACCTGGTCGTTGCGCGTGTAGTCAATCGGTGCGCCGCTGGCGTTTACAAAGAAGTTGCCCGCGTAACGAGGAGTTGACGGGAGCCAGGCCACGCAATCGCCTGGCATTTTGATGCTTTGGTTGGTCGGCCACCAGAAGTCGGGGCTCAGCGGATAATAGAAAGAGGTGAAAAAGAAACTGTCACCTGAAACCGCCCAGTAGGTTCCCTTGTGATCCTTCCAGAAGCAAATCTGTTTGCCCGGCTGCCCGTCCCGGCCATAAGTGGCCGCGCAAGGCGTGGCGCCAATCACGGGCCCGAGCGGATAAAACGGGATCACCGGCTCGCCCGCGTTCATCTGCTGCGTGAACGTGTATTGATAGCTCAGATCACCCAGATTCAGGTTCGCATCCGAACGAACGATGCTGTACACCTTCATTTTGAATTCCTGGTGCAGCGCATCGAAGAACTGGACCAGCACGTACGGATCGGACGTGTAGGTGGCATCGCGGTTCGTGATATTCAAATCCCCGTCGCGCAACGCGTAAGCAGCCTGGGGCCGGGGTGAAACCGACACGGAACGCAAGGAAGGCGCCAGCAACGCATGCTCTTCGTTTGGATTGTATCCGGGTTTCGTGGGATCGGGCTGATTGTAAATCTGCACCTGTTGGAAGCGGACCGGATCGAAAGTGGTTTCGGCGGCGATGAGATTGGTGCCGATCATTTCCGCCGGGGTGACGATCTGGTCGGTGCCATTGGTGGCGACGCTTTCATTGCCAAAGCGGCTGGCAATGACGATGCGGCCCAAACCGGTGTCCGGCGTTGGCCAGGCAGGGTTGTATAGCACCGATTGATACGGCCAGTTGATGGTGTCACGTGTTTCGTACCACACGACCACCAGTTGCTGCGTCGGCCCGGCCGTGGGGAACAAGTTGACCGGGATGATGGGCCCCTGCACGGTCGTGCGATTGTAAATCGACGCGTTGTAGCGCGCGTTCTGGAAGAAAACATAACCCGTGCCCAGCCCGGCGGTATCGTAACTGCTGGTGATCTTCTGGCCGATGATGGCCGTCTGCGTCGTGGGCAGGTTTGCGTTCCACAAGCTGCTCTGGACCACCCGGACGCGCAGCGTCGTGATGCGGCCACCCCGGCCCACACTGCTGGTTTCATTGAAGAGCAGCACCGTGTTGCCACTGCCCGTCGCCGTGAAGTTGCCCGAATTATCCACCGCCGCGCCGGTCGTTGGTTCGGTGTATTTGAGAGCATTGAAGCTGATTGGGTTGTTGGTATTGGTTGGCAACGGCACCGGAGGGGTGGATGCGATATGGCGGTAATGCGGCGACGAAGGGTACTTGAATACGAGCCGGATGATCACCACCGCTGTGGGATCGGACGAGGTCGTTTGCCAATACGAAAGCACCGTTCCCGGACGCAAGGGATAATATTTTTTGCCCTGCGGGTCCCAGATGGCCATGTCATTGGCGACGCTCCCCTGCGGGCCATCGGTTACGTCCACGCGCGGCGGCGGCAGGTCCGTTCGCAGCATCGCTTTCACCGCCGGATCATCGACGGTGGAGAAAGTTACCGAATTGCCGATAAAAACCGTCTCCTCGAAAATGCGGTCGCCATAATTCCACATGACGCGCGCAGGCTGGACGAGATTGGGCACCGATTGCGAAACGTAAGTCAGTGGACCATTGGAACCGTTGACCGTGAATGACGAGTTCAGATTGGTCAGATCGCCGCTCGAAGCGAAGATCGTCCCGTCACCATTCAACCAGCCTTGCAACTGAATGGTGCCCTGGTGCTTCAACGTTCCAATTTGCAAGCTCGTATGCTCGTCATAGTAAAACGTGCCGGTGCCGACCCCGTTCGGTTGCGTGGGTGGCGCTGAATTGGTTTGCCCGGGATCTTTCACGACCATGATCAATGGGAATCCGACCGAGGACGGTCCGGTCGTATCGACTTGCACGCCGATCTTAAGTTTCCAATGATAATTAATGGAGGCCGGTCCGGTCATGATGAACTGCGGGACCTGCCGGCGGGTATCGTTGCCGCTGAAAGCGAAGAAATTGGTGGCGTTGGAATTCTGCGAATTTGCCGGACCACTCGCATCATAGCCCGTCACCAGGTATTTGACGGGCAATCCAGGGCTGTTGAGGTCGAGCACAGAGGCGTCGATGGCTGCAATTACGGTATCGTTTGCGGGAGTCCAATGCTTTTGCACCGCGGGCACGGGATTGCCGGATGCAAGCGAGGTAAGACCGGGAATGCCCGCGATGCCGTGGGCCGGATCGCCCGTGCCCACCGTGCCCGACAAATCCGCGGTGATGTTCAACGCGTAATCCACCTCCCAATTGAACGTCACCGTGGTGTCAGCGGTGATTGTGAACGTGTAATTGTTGGCCGTGCCGTTGGCGACGTTGTTATCCACCGAGTAACCGGTGGAACTGATGCGCGTGTCGGCCTGATCGTCCGTCGTCACGTCCACCTGTCCCTTGCGGAAAATGATGGAAGGCACGGAAGCAGTGATGGGCACGCCTTTGAGCACCGGTTGACGGTTGGTCGAGGTGGGATTGCCACCCACGAGCGGGCCACCGAACGGCTGGATCTGAGTCCCGCTTTGACCAAAAGCCGAGACAATCGTCAAATAGACCTGTTCGGTAAAAGTGCCATCGGGCTCGAGAACCGCGACGAAGCCCTCGACTGCGCCGCTGAGCGTTGCGGGAGCGTCGGGTTGGCCCAAGGTGATGGAGCCGTTGAAAAATGTCCCCGCCCAGAAAAGCCGCTGCAAGGTCGAGTTCCAACGAAGTTTGGCGGTGCTGCTGAAGGAGGCCACGGCAGCAGTAGTCGGACCTTTAGCCCATTGGTAATTGAGGTTGGAATCGAGTTTGGCGACGAACAAACTTTGTATTGGCGAAGACAGCGAAGTGAACTTGCCATCCTGCGATGCGTCCGTGGAGTTCCGGTCGCCGTTCCCGACAAAATCAACCGAGCCCGGCCCGAACGAGCCGGTGATATAGACGTTCCCGGCATCGTCCGGTGTGACGCTATAGCCCTCGTTATCCGAGATGCCCTTGACCGTGGCTCGCCCCTTTAACTGCAGGTTGGTGTCGAGTTTCAGCACTTCGATGTCTTCGGAGCCGTTCGACGAGTTGTCGTTCAGGCCGATGGCCGGGTTGTTCGCCAGCCCCTTCCAAAAGCCGACGGCATAAATCCAGCCTTGGGAATAACGCAATTCCGTGATTCTCCCGCCGCTGCCCGCACTATTGATGGTGGTAAAATAGGAACCCGTCAGCGACGATAGATCGCTGTTGAATTTCAAAACGTAGCCTTTATTTTGCGAGTCGGTCAGTTGAGTGGCGGGAAGCAATTGGCGGCCGACGTTGCTGTTGCTGTTAGTATAGGTCAATTCAAACGAGGCCCCACCCTGATGCTGGAACTGCACTGCTTCAATCACATAAACACCTCGGTTAAGCGCCACCGTCGTGGTGTCATCCGTGGGGGCCTGCAACCCGGGGGTCGTAAAGTAACGCAGGCCATTGATATTCAGCCAGTTGCCGTCATCCGTGTTTAGAAAAAAAGTGTAAGTGCCGAAGGTTGGAACCCAGATCGACCCGACCGCGTACGTGACGAATTCCGTGCTGGCCCCGTTGGGAAACGCCAGGTCATTGCCAACCACGCCCTGGCTGCCCGAGCCAAAATTTATCGTGGAGTAATAGTTGATCGGCGAATTCTGCGGAGTGGCATACCCCAGCAGGGTGGCCGCATCGGAAGCCGACGCCACGGACGTCGGCCCGCCGCCCGTGCCGCCTTTTACCAATTGCACGGCCCATTGGCCGGACGAGGCAACGGAGGCATCCGTGCTGAACACGCCAAAGCCGGAATGGCCGGAAACATAAACCGATCCCGCCTCATCCACGACGACGGAGTCGGCGAAGTTCCCCCCGAACGAACTGCCAAATGTCCTCAGCCCCAAAGCATTGGCGGACAAATCTCCGCTCAGTTCGATCACAATTCCCGCCTGGGACCCTTGCGGCGTGACCGTATGGTTAAAGATAAAAGAGGAACTGGGACTCGAGTAGATCCCGCAGACATATACATTGCCGCCGGCGAAATAGATGCTCCGCGGACCGACCGTGGAAGGCACTGCCAACCCGGCCGGCCCCGTGCCCGTGTCAGTGCTCACGCGCAGGATTTGTTGGTCCCCCGCGATATAGAGATTGGTGGTGCCCGCAGCGAGGCAGAAGGCGCGAGGGGTAAAACCACTGATGATCCGGTTGGTCGCACCGTCGCCCGTCCAGGGAATCAGCACACCGCTGGTGCCGTATTTGTTGATAATGCAATTACCGCCACCGTCGCTGGCCAGAACGTAAGTGACTCCCAGTGAATCAACGGTGGTATCGACGATCTGAAGCCCGGACAGCCCCACCACGAATGAGTTCGCGCCGAAAGCAGCCGGGGCCAGGGCCGACAGCAGGGCCAGCAGCAGACCCGCCAGGAGCCTTTGCGTTCGGCAGAATCCAATCATGCAGCGAGTTTTCATGGCAAAAGTTCTCATCGTTCTGAACAAAGTTTACTGATTGAGAGTGTCCACCTGACTGACGCGATTAAGGCTGATCACCCCTTCGGTGATTAGGCCGATATTTTGCGACGTCCCCAGCGGTTTGTGCAGGCCGCTGATCTCTTCCCGGTAAGTGCCCGTGAGTTGGTCCACACCGAAACCAGCCGACTGAAAAACGTTGGTGCCGGAAGCCGCGTCGAACTGGATCGTCAACGCGCGGGTGATCGCGTAACCAATGGTATGATCGGGATGCATCCGGTGGCGGAAAGGATTGGTGGGATGGCTGGCCCCGAGGTAAATGCTCCCGGACAGGGAACCACCCGCCGCAAACGTTCCGTTCATATTCACCTGATTCACCACCACCGCATCGGCGGCGGCAAAATCGCCGGCATCGGTTAACGCCTTCAAAGCGGCGGCATTGGCGTCATTCTGAACTTGCGCCGGCAAAACACCCGCGTGCAGGTCCGTTGTCGCTGCGGCAGTGGCGGCAGTGGCGGCGATGCCCGCGCTGGAAAGAAAGGCGGGCGTTGCAATAAAGCTCTTGTAACCCGGCGAAACTGGGGACGGGGCGTTGATGGCGGCGGTGACCGCGGCCAGGGCGGCATTGGTGGCGGCTGAGCCCACGGTGGCCGTGTTTGTCCCGCCGGCAATCACTGCATTGGCGGCTCCGCTGGCCGCCGCCTGCGCCACGGAATCCACCGCGGCAACGTAGCGCGTATCGACGAAAAGAACGTTGGTTTGCAGGGTCTGCGCGTAAGCCCGGTTGGTCACGACAATGAAATTGTTGGTGGCCGCCGAGAGTGCGGCGGCAAGGAGTTGCTGCGAATTGGCATTAGTGCTGTGGGATTGCAATGCCCCGGCGGTAGCGGAAGCAGCCGCATTCAAGGCAGCGCTGTTAAAACCGGCGCCAGTAACAAAGGCATTGTAAGGCGCATCGATGTTGGCGCCTTGAACGACTTTATTGGCGGCATTGAGGGCGTTCTGGCCGGCGGCGGCGGCATTTCCGGCGGCGGCGGCAACCTGGTTGAGGATGGCCACCGTGTTCGGTTCGCCAAAATCAAACGCCGCCGACGCAATCCGCCGCCCGACATTGGAGAACCCGGTGAAATTCGGATACAGGGAAGCGTCCGTGATGAGCGCCAGATGCGGGGGTTGATTGGTATCCTTCGCCAGCACTGCCACACTCTTGAGCAAGCGCACCTGGCCCTGGCCATCGACATGGAAGATGATTCGAATATGCGCCGGGGCATTGACCGGTGTGGTGACGGACGGGTCGGGCGCCACCACCTGGTTCGCGGCGTTGATGCCGACCACAGATTCGTTAACAGCATTGAGCGTCACGTCACCCACCCAAAGACCGCCCGATGGATTGGCCGCCTGGGAAATCTGCGGCCCAAAACCAATCGCCACCGCCAGCCCGAGAATGAAAAATTTGGTTCGCATGGAAGGATCGTATTAGGGTGTCGCGGAAAGATCCGGCCGGGTGCCGGTTACCGGGACCCAGACTTGCACACCGGTGTCGGTGGAGAACTTGAGCAGTGAACTTTGCGAGCCCTGGGTCATCTGTTCACGCCGCACGCCCAGTCGCAACGTGGTCACCGCACCGGGGTTCAGCGCGGGCATCGGATAGGCCGCCGGCAAATCGAAGAGCAACTCGGCCATGTTGGTTGCCGTCACGCTCCGCACCATCAATGCCATCGGCAAGCCGAGACTGCCTGGAACCGTGTCCACGCGCACGTACATTGGATTGGGTGATTGATTGGCAATCGTGACCTCTGCATCACTGTCGGTTCCAAACGCAAGCTGTTGACCCAGAGGGACTTTCACACTTAGCGGCCCCTGGTAACTCGAGCCGCCGTTGCAGTAAATCCAAAATGCCTCCCCGGTTTGCATGGTGGTCCCAACCGGATTGGCCACCAGCGTCCATTGGTCGTTGACCAGTCGAAAAATTCGATATGGCTGGTGGGCGGCGGAACCCGAAAAGAACTGGTCGAAGGTCGGCGGCGACTGGTCATCCAGGGAAAAACCAACGACATTGAATGAACTGCTTTTCCACTTGAGAGCCTCGAACACGACCGCGCCCGTGACCTGCCAGACATAGTCCTGCTTCGCATAGAGCAGATACGCGCGGTTGCCATTGATGGTATGCAGGCTGGAGAGGAAGGCGTCCGGCCGATTAGGCGCGTACCAAACCGCCCAACCATCCTTTTTCCACTGAATGGTCCCGGGATTCTGAATGAATTCGACCGGCGTGGCCGTCGGAAGAAAAATCGCCGCCACGGAAATGGGCGTGTTGCTGAAAACCACCGCCGGGTTGGGGATGGCGGGCGTCACCTGGAGGTAAACTGAGTTCCACCCTTTATGCAGGGTGATGGTTTGTGTCCGCACGAGGTCGGCTCGCGCGGAGGAACCGGCCACAACAGACAAAAGCAATAACAGCGAGGCAAACGATTTCAAAGGTGTACACATTCTGAGCGAGTTCATAACACACTTCGTTTCCGAAAGATCAATACCGCCAGCAAAAAAACGGGTACAAAAGAAGACCATAACCATCTTGCGATGGTCTCTGCCTTATACCGTGCCATCCAGAATCACATCAGGACCGCTGATGCGTAAAAAAACCGTCCCGGCACAACCGTGCCCCAGCCAGCGGGACAAGAACAAAGAGCAAAAGACGACAAACCCCTAACCGCAGTAACGCACCCGTGTCGGTGATAAATTTGCGACGAGAGTAACGCGCAGGGGTTGGGTGTCAACGCTTTTGTGAAATCTTTTCACAAACGTTTCAGGAATGTTTCGAAGGATCTGGCGCGCCTTTTACCGATTCCCTCGTGAGAAGAATTTTTTCCCTGTTCGTTTAAGAGCCTATCTTGGCAGGGCGCGTCACTCCGTGCGCGCCGACGACAGGCAGAGGACTGCCCGCCCTACCGAGATAGGTTCCAAGTCACGGCGCGCGCAAACGATAGAACGTATTCACGGCTCCGACCGGAACTGTGACGCTGGTTTGCGCTCCATTTACCACGGGCGTCTGCGGTGCCGTGCTCCAGACAGCGGGTGCCAGGCTGTGGGTGAATTCCAATACATGGCCCACCGGCCAGGTCGGCCACATGATGACGATCTGATTTCCGCCATACACCACGCTCAACGTCGGAGGTGGCGGAAGATTCCGCGCAAAGGTAAAATTGCTGACGGTTTGTTGCGAAACCACCCCGCCGGTTGCGCCAGTGAAACCGACCACTGCTGTGTTGCCGCCTCCGACCGCCGCAGACAGATTGACCGCATAGTTCGCGTCGTAAATCTGGCCGGTGTTCTGGTCCACCAAATGTTCGGTCAGGAGGGAGCCATTATAAAACAGCGTGGCCCAAATGGGATCTCCGCTGCCGAGATCCAGCGGTAGCGTTGAGATATAGCCGCCCGTAACCCCATTGGTGGCATAGCGCGTGCCCGTGCCGCCCTGACCGCTATAAAGGTTGAACTCAATGCCCGCACTGGGGCTGATGCCGGCATAGCCCAAACTGCCGCCTCCGCCGCCCAACGCCCCCGCGCCGCCCGGGGAGTTTTGCCAGACAAACACCGTTCCATCGGCGCCCCCGGTGCTTCGGTAAACGAACTCGGCGGCAAAATTGGTCATGCCTTGAAGTGTGTTGAAGAAAGCGCTGCGAGCCTCGCCGTTTTGTCCGTCGGTCAGCGTCAGCACATCGTTGGTCACCCCGGCCCCGCCGTTGAGAGTCCAACCGCTGCCGTTATCGCCGAATCCGACGATGGTGGCGGCAGGCAAACCCGGAACGAAGAAAGCAGAGGCGACCCCGCTCTGGGTTGAGTTCGTCACGGTGGCGATGGCTTTGACCATGGCCGTGTTGGTCAGGGTGAATGGTCCCGAGTAATGTGTGGAACTGCTGGTTGGCTGGCTGCCGTCGAGCGAATAATAAAGCTGAGCGCCGGGATTGGTGGTGGTCAGGGTGACGGTGATCGAATTCGTAAACACGCCGCCATTGGGGGTGATCATGGGCGCCGCCGGCGGCGGGGTGTTCACGGTGAAGACAAAACTGCTGACCGCCTGCTGCGACGCGGCGCCGCCGGTTGCGCCGGTAAACCCAATGAAGGCGACGTTCGAACCCACAGCACCGGGCAGGTCCGCCACATAGTTGGTGGTGTAGGTCTGGCCCGTGCTCTCGTCAGTCAAACTCTCATTCCAGCCGGCGCTGGTGTAATTCAAGATCACCAGAATGGGATCTCCGCTGCCCAAATCCAGCGGAAGCGTCGAGCTGTAACCGCCCGTCGCGCCATCGATCGCGTAGCGCGTCCCGCTGCCGCCATTACCGCTGTAGAGGTTGAATTCGACCGCCGCGCTCGGAGTGATGCCGGCATAACCCAGGCTGCCACCGCCCCCGCCCAGCGCGGCCGCACCCGCGGTGGCATTTTGGACTACAAACGTAGCTCCGTCCGCGCCGCCCGTGCTTTGATAGATGAACTCGGCTTTAAAGGCCACGATGCTTTGGGGAAGGTTGAAGAACGCGCTGCGCGCCTCGCCGAATTGCCCGTCGGTCAATGTCAACATGTTGCCGCTCGCCACCGCCCCGCCGTTCAGGGTCCAGCCGCTGCCGTTGCCGCCGAAGCCGGCGATGGTGGTTGCGGGGGTCACTAAGCTGAATAAAGCTGCAGAAATACTGCTGCTGATCAGGTTGGTTTCGGTGGCAATGGCTTTGACTATTGTCGTGTTCGTCACCACAAGCGGGTTGGCGTACAGCGGTGAATTGGTCGTCGGTGTCGTGCCGTCCAGGGTGTAATGAATTTGGGCGCTCGACGTGGCGGTGGCCAGCGTGACCATCACTGAATTGCTGAATGCGCCACCGTTGGGGCTGATGGTGGGCGCGGCCACCCAGGCGCCGAGACCGAAGACGGCCAGGCCGGACGCAGTGCCAACATAGACCTTGCCGTTGGCCACCGTGGGCACCGTGTATTTGACCGCTCCGCCGGGAACGTCACGCGAACCCGCCTGCGAACTATTGTAAAGTTCCACTGCCACATTGGTGGCGGCATAGGCGTGTAGAATACCCACTCCACCGCCGTCCGCCGCATCGGTTTGCAAAGCCCAAACAATGCCGTTGTTCGTGCCGTTCGCGGAAATACTTGGCGTGGCTCCTGGATAGCCGAAGGTGTCGCCGGATTCGGCCGCGGGAGTGCCGACCAGGACTCCGCCGGAAAATGCGAACGCCTTGAGCCGGTCTCCGATGCCCAGGTAGTAAAGCGTATTGTTGAAATAAGCCGGGGTGCTGAACGACCCGCCAATCGCGCTCGGCAAGGTTTGAACGGCATTGCTGTTATTGAGCGCGTTGAAGTGACCGAGGTTATCGCGGTCGATGAGATAGATGGTTCCTTCCTTGCCCGTGCCCACCATCAAATGAGGATGATTCGAACCGCCGACCGAATCAGGCAGCAGCATCGCGCCGCCCGAGCCAAGGTCCGCATCGGCATTGGCGAGGTCCTGCTGGTTATACGGCGTGAAGTAATCGCTCAGGTTTAGATTCGTGCCATTCAAGGTCAGCCGCAGAAAGCTGTCGCCATAATCCTTATTGGTGGCGCCGTCGAACACGCCGTTGCCGGTGATGCAATAGATATTGTTACTCGCGTCGGCGGCCGGCGCATCGCCGGCCTGCCAGAAGCCGCCGAGCCCTCCGTTGGGCGTCGCATTAAAGACGCCCTGCGGTTGCAACGTCAGCGCACTGAAACCGAGCAACCAGCCGTGATAAGGGCCATTGTCTCCATGCGAACCATAAGCCACGTAAACCACGCCGTTGACCAGCAGCAAGCCGGGGCGGTTCACGTGGCGCAACCCATTGAACGGCACATGGCCGGCCCCATCGTTGCCGTCGCCGGTGCCGGGAACAGTTGCCTGGATGACCACCGGCCCGCCAAACTTCTCCGTGCCGGAGCGGAGGTCGAGCGCGTGCAGTCGATGCACATAACTCGTGTTCGGCCCGCTTACTTCCTTGGTCTTCGCTTCCACATAAATCGTCTGCGTGCCGGCGTCGATGACGGGCGTGCTGGTAATGCCAATCTCCGGAGCAATATTTTCCGAACCAACGTCGCCATTGGGCACAGTCGTCACCCCGGCAGCGGGATTGATGAAACTGACGTGCCAGAGCGGCGCGGTGTTGTTGTCCGCATCGAAGGCATACACGCTGTCGTGTTCGGTGGCGACGAATACCACATTGTGCGTCCCCTGATTGGTGATCGCCACGTTCGACACGTACAACGGCTGCCCATAAATCTGCCCGTCCACGGCCTGAAAAAACAACCTCCCAAAGCCATTCATGTTGACGTTGGCGGGAGTGAGCGTGGTTTCGTTCAGGTTTTGGCCCGTGCGCGCGTTGTCATTGTGATAAGTCAACACGTTGACCTGAGCCTGCAATGTACAAGTCATCGCAGTGACCATCGCCCAGATGAGCGTGCGCAAACGGACTCGAGCCGCGATCTGCCCAATCGCACTAACCCAAATTGCTGAACCTGAAATGGCGGTGACGCGCGGCACGCCTGTTCTTACACTTAAACGGTGAAGATGGAAAGTTTTTTTCGGACGAAAACGCTTGATTCTTGATTCGCGTGCGTGTCGCAACCGCTCAAGGCGCTCCCAGGACAATGAACGTATCCTGAACCGTGATGCTCCGTGTGTAGCCTGGTTTAAACGCGCGGGCTCGCAAAGTGACCGGGCTGTCGAGATGAATCGGCTTCGTATAAACGGGCGCGTCTTTGCCCGGGACTTCCCCGTCCAAAGTGTAACGGATGACCGCCGTGGGATCAGCATCCCTCAATGTGACATCGACAGCCTTCGCAAATTCCCCGCCCTTCGGCTCGATCACCGGCGGGTCAAGCACTTCGGGGCCGGGCAGGCTCTTGATCCAGTCGCGCAACAACGCGACCCCGCGTTCGTCAATCACGCCGCGGGCGAGCGGCGGCATCTTGAAAGCCTCCGTCGTATTGACCCGCATGAAAAGAATCGAGCGCCAAATGTCACGAGGCGCGATCAACCGGGCACGATCGATGCCTTCGTCGATCAACACCGGCGTATCAATCAAGTTCTGCTCGGCCAGCGGCGTGTCATAACGCGCGTCGAACGTTATAATCGTTCCGCCTGGTCGATGGCACTGCGAACAATTGGCGTCGAGATACGAGCGGGCGCGATCCTCGAGACTCGCGGTGGCATCATCCGCGCGCGCCAGTTTGCGGCAGCCGGAAATGTCCGCTTCCTCCAGGGCGGGAGTAAACAGTCCAAGGTGGTTCCAGGTGCGGAGCTGGTTGTCGCGCCGGCCCGTTTGCGGATAGGTGAAGTCCCCGTTTAACTGGCGGGCCTTTACCCCCAGCACACCGCCAGAATTGTCAGTATGACACGTTCGGCAATCGCCGCGGGCGGGATAAAACCATTCCTGCGTCCTCACCCCCGTGGACGTTTTAATCGCAATCGGTTCCACCAGGCTGTCCGCCAACAAATCCGCGTCACTATTATCGGGACGCCATTTATAGGTCACGCCATACACCGCGCCCGTCGCGTCGCAAACGAGCAGCCGCGTTTCCAGCCGGCGCTTGATTTCCGGCCGCGTTTCGTCCACCGCCAAATCAAAATGTTTCACGAAGACTGTGCCCTTGGGAAATTTCCATTCACCAACGGGGGCAAAGCCGATCGTAGTGGTATTGGAAGCATTCTGGTTCGGCACGGAAACCCAACGGGTCTTGGCCGCGCCGTCGGACCAAAACGCCACGTTCAGATCATACGGAATCAGGCTGGCCGAGGGCGTGAGAGTTCGTGTGTCGGCGAAAGCGCCGGTTTCGGACAAATGTTGGGGAAGAGGTCCAGTCGCCGTTTCCGGCATCCGCAAATACGCCTGCGCGCGCGGGCGGGAGTCCAAACCGAAAGATGGATTCGAAGCAGATGCAGCCTCAACTCGTCCAGCGCCGCCGATTAACAAACAAACCATAACCGCCGCAAACATGAATAACGGAGCGCACAACTCCTGCTCTGCTCGTTGATGCTCCTCGTGTTCGTGCAGAGCCGGAACTCCGCGCTCCGTTCCAAAAGCCTGCGGCATCACCAGTCGCTCACGCCTTGACCACCAGATCACTTTCCGAAAACCCGCGCTCATACACCGCCCAAATACGCGCTCTTCACCTGCGGATTCTGCCGCAGCGCAGACGATTGGTCCTGCAGGATGATCCGGCCCGTCTCCAGCACATACCCGTAACGCGAAATTTCCAGCGCCAGATTCGCGTTCTGCTCCACCAGCAAAATGGAAATTCCCTGCTGCCGGTTGATCTCCACGATTTTTTCGAAGATCGTCTTTACCAGCAACGGCGCGATGCCCAGCGAAGGTTCGTCGAGCATCAGAAACTTCGGCTTGCTCATCAACGCCCGGCCAATCGCCAGCATCTGTTGCTCGCCGCCCGAAAGCGTGCCCGCCACCTGCTTCTGCCGTTCCTTCAATCGCGGGAACGTGCCGAACACATACTCCAATTCCTGCTCGATCACTCGCCGATCTTTCTGCAAATACGCGCCCATCATCAAATTTTCCAGCACCGTCAAGTTCGCAAAAATCATCCGCCCCTCCGGCACATGCGACAACCCCAGTTCCACGATCTTGTGCGCCGGCAGATTGGCGATATTCCGCCCCTCATACAGCACCTCGCCCCCCTGCGCCCTGAGCAGCCCCGAGATCGCCCGCAACGTCGTCGTCTTCCCCGCCCCATTCGCGCCGATCAGCGTCACGATGTCCCCCTGCTTCACCTCCAGCGAGATGCCCCGCAGCGCGCAGATCGCCCCGTAATTGACCGTCAGATTTTTGACTTCAAGCATTATAGCCGGAGAAGAAATAACAGCAAAGCGCGAAAGAAAACACCAAAAACCACGCGCCAACCTCCAAACTCCGCTCATTGGTCAAACAAAAACGCGACCCAACGCAAGCACCCCGGCGGCTTTGTTCTACCTTGTTTTACTTTGTTTCGCCTTGTTCAGGCTTGTGCCGTTTAGACAGTAAAAGCGGCGTTTCCCTTCCCCTACTTCATCCCGCATTCCGTATCCTCCTATCCCCCTTGCACGCGTGACAGCGTGACAATTCAATAAAGACGGCTCAATTCCGAAGTGCGACCCGTGACAACCCGTGCCGCCACAGCCCTTGGCTATTTGGGCTTGTAATCGCCGATCATAAACCCCAAACGGTGGCTGGCGGAAAGGGTTACGTTGTACTCCCGGTAGCGGCCGTTTTGCCAGACTATTACCTTTACTTCCGGAGCCGGTTCCAGATCGCGAGCAATGGTCATTTGTTCCATGTCGTGGACGCGTATTCCTCGAACCGCCACCAATACGTCGCCCGTTGCCAGCACCGTGTTATCCTTGGTCTCATTTTTCAGCTCCTCCAGCAGGACGAGGCCGTTGGTGGGCGGGGTTTGAAAATCCGCCAGATTCACTTTTTTCTGGCTGTCAAACCAGCGCCTCAGGCGGGTGGCAATTTGTTTATCGAGCGCGGCGTCGCCGGTTGGCATGGCATGGCGGCTGCAGAAGCTTAACGCCTCATTCGAGCTCCCATAACGCTCCGCGATTTTGTCGAACCATTCGAGGGCTTGGGGAAGGTCTCCCGTTTTCTCAAAATACCAGGCTTTCGCGGCCAAGCCGCGCTGCGAGTAAACGTCGCCAGCCAAATCTGCCATCTCGCGTGCCTTTTTCTGGTCGCCGGTCGCCAGGTAATGGTCGATGAGGAACGCCGCATAATTGGCGGCATGAAGCGCATCCGAGTCCTTTTCCACGGCCTTTTCATAAACCTTGATGGCCTCGTTGGTCTGGCCGTGCTCCCATTCGTAATCTCCCAGGTTGTAATAATAGGATGGATCCAGTTCCGCGACGTGTTCCATCGTTCTTACGTACTGCTCCGGTTGATCGGTCTGGGATTCGGCGATACACGAGCCCGCCGTGGCGGAATAGGGCAGCAACGGACCAAAGATTGACATGGCGGCTTCGTACGGCCAATTGGTCGTGTAATAGGTGCGGCCGATATACCTGTCGATCTCGATATCGTAGGGCGCGAGTGCGTGCGCTTTGAGGACCTGTTGCTTGCCCCCGGAACCAAATCCACCGGTAAAACTCGGAAAATCAAACCGGGCATCGGCATCGTAAGCTGTTCCCGGCAGGGGATTGTGGACCGTCCATTCGTTGCAATGCGGATTTGGGAGCGGGTCGTAGCGAGGCGCAAAGGACACCGTGCCGCAGAGATAATCGGTCCACATGACCGGCGTCAGGTGCGGAAATTCCGTAAAGAAGGCCCAACCCTCGTCCGTGGACTTGCGATAGGTCACCTCGTTGGTGCAGTTGAGGCGGCGTACGAAGGCATAAAAGCGAAGACCGCCAAAGCGGCTCTCGGATTCCTCGGCGAACTGCCGCGCATCGTCGGGCAGACCCAGCTTGTATTTCAGCGAATCATAATCGTTAACGACGGTGTGGCAGAGATGATGCTGCAGTTGCAACGCCCACAAGCCCCAGCCGATAACGCTGATTTGCGGCGGGTCTTTCCGCTCCAGCTTGAAACAGCGATCCGGCGCCTCATTCAGTGCCGCCACCAACTCCTTCTCCTTCAATTCCCGGCCATGCGACAAGCGGTAGATCCTGACAATCTCCTGCTGCTCCAGCGGCAGCCAGGCTTGGAGCATGACGTTGCCCATTTGCACGCTATAGCCCTTGGCGGCGACAATGCGCGAGTAATCGGGTATTCGGGCAACATCCTCTCCCGCCTTGTCCCACGCCACCACCCGGCTGTTGACCGAGGAATACGCCCAAAACCACGCGACCCGCTCGATGCCTTGCGCAAACTCTGAATACTTTAGGCCCCGAAAGTCGCGGCTCGCATAGGCCTGAAGCACGTGCACCCAGATGGCTGCAGCTCTGTCCTTTGTGTCCACCTTCTTGAGCCGGTCGAGTGCCGCGACTTCGTTGTTCATCAGTGTCAATAACATGCAATCCGCCAGCCGCCCGTTGATGTCGGGAGGATTATCACCGGCCAGAAACCGGGCCAGCGCCAGATGGGCAGTCATCCGGCAGAGCGGCAGGCGGATGTCCTGGAAAACGCCGGAATTTTCCCGGAGCGCAAATGCGCCCAGCAGCGCGGCCGCTTGCTCATGCAAAGCCGGGTTATTGAAGTCCTTTTGCAAAGATTCCGAGAGATCGAGATTTTGCTGTTCGATGGTCTCGGCCAGGCCGTCGGTCAAAAAACCGAGCATGGTGGTATCTTCTGCCTGGCTGGACGACGGCGATTCCAATCCAACCTCCTGGGCAATGGCCACGGTCAAATTGGAATAGACCTCTTCCGACCAGATTGGGCCTGACACAGTCACCGTGGTGTGCACCGGGGGCAGATTGCCGAGCTTGATCGTCACGTTGTAAGCCGGCGCATCCGGGGTGCCCCCACTTTCCTCCGCATTGACAGAAAAGAGTTTTGAATCGGGCAGTCGATGATTTCGCGCAAAGTAAACCATCTCCGCAATGTCCACGGTGATATTCCCGACCACGAACTGCGATTCGTCCTGGAAGGGGGTTTTAAAGTAAGCGGAGCCGGCGGGTTGGTTCGGCGCCGGCTTGATGGGACTGCCCGCGGCAGATTCGTCCCGCTTGCAGCCAAGCCCGAGGCCACCGAGCGTCAACAATAAGCACACTGCCGTCGGCCAGACTCGGGACGCAAAATTGCCCGCGGATTTCATGGAACCCTTCGCATCTCGGCTTAATCCTTCGCGCCTCGTTCTTAATGGTTTCGTACTGCCGAAGGATAGAATCAGAGGGGCGTGGAGTCAACTGTCGTCTGCCACCAGTCTGCCTCCATTTTTCCGCCAAAAAGTATTTCCTCCGCGCCCTTTTTTCAGCGCCCATTTTCACAGCCATTCCCTTTTAAGATTTCGGTCCTCGGACTCGGATTTCCCCACTCCCTCTGCGTGCTCTGCGCCTCTGCGGGCAGGATTTTTTGCGCCTTTTGTGCTTTTTCGCGGCGGTCGATTCACCCTCGAACCGAAACGTGATGCTCTGGAAGGTGAGAGTTGCGAACGGCCGGCCGGCGGCGGTTCGAGGCCATTGCCGAAGCCCGTGCCCAGGCCCACTTTCAATCACGCCTCACGGCGACCGCACCCAATAAAACCTCACCGCGCTTCCCCCCGCCTGCTCATCCGAAAACTGGAATTGCCCCGGCGAAACCTCCGTGGCCTGCCTTTCCGGGTAAGAACAGTGTCAGATGCGCCCAAAGCGCTTTGAGCATTGACATCGGCATTCATGCCTGCTGTGCTGAAAGGCATGCTTGGAAGTTCATCATCAGGACCACCATGCCCGCGGTTTTAGGCAGACCGTCATTCTATGCCAGATTCTGGAATTAATCCGTCTCCAAATCGAAAGAAGCCGGAAAAGAAAAAGTGGGCGAAGATTTTAAAGGCAGTGCTACCCGTCATAGGTATGATAATCGCGCTGCTTAGCTTCATTTTTGGCTCGTCTGGGCATCAAAGTTGGAAATGGTTTGGCACAAATAGTGTAAACCATGTTGTGCCAACCAACCCTGCGGTCCCTGTCACCGCGCCTCCTGGATCCACGACTAACTTCGTAACGATACGATTACCCTCGACGCATCTTGATCTTGATATTTTTGTAGATAATCGGCCGGCCGAAATCGTGGACAAGACCCTGTCGGGAGTCAGCATCCGGATTGTTGGACCGGAGAAACAATACAAATTTCGGTTCGAAAAAAACTCGACGGTGGTAAAGGAAGTAATGTTTCCCATTTCGCAGAATCAGACCAATCAAACATTCTCACCATTTGCATATTGAACCATGAAAAGACCGCTGTTCATACTCCTGCTGATTCTCCTGGCTGGCCGCACTTTCACCGCCTTGGCAACCGACCAGCAGCGGCAGATGGTTTATGTGTGGGACTTCACCGACCGAACCTCCTTACAAAGGACTGAACTGACCGACAACTTCACGCATGACTTCGAAGAGGCTTTGTCGAGCTGCGACAACTACCAGGTGCTTGAGCGCCGACGGGTGGATCGCCTGCTCGAACACGCGAAAAATGAACAGTCGACAACCCAGCTTTCCCCCACAAACGCGAGTATTTTGAAGCTTCAAGGGGCGCAGATGGTCGTTTTTGGCGAGGTATTTGACGACAAAGAAAGCGGTCAGCTCAAGGTTTCCGTCACCTTTGAGGATTTTCCCGGCAACAAAAAACTTATCAAAAGTGTGCTTATTCAGCGCGGCTTGATTAATGATGCCGTCAGCCGGATGTCCGCAATGCAAAATCTGGTAAAAAAAATTTGCGACCAGAAACCCGATACGGTTGATTCCAGAGACAAAGGCGGGGAGCACGCGGGCGGTAATTCAGGTTCGGAGCCAAAAGCGCCCGCCCCAACAGTATCAGCGACTCCAACTCCGGGGGGTGAATGGCCGCTGCTGGGACAGGCTTTGCCGATAGAAATTACAGCCGACCTTCCGAGATCCGGCTTCCCCGGGGCAGTGGCCTATGAGTTTTATCTGAAAGTTGACCAGGGCGACCGATTTCACTTTGATGTTGTGCCGGTCAACGGAGCGGCGATGAGGACGCTAATCGAGATCTATGAAGATGGCAGCCCCCGCCGTTTCGTGGAGAAGTCAACCATCGGCCTGAGCCAGCACTGGACAATGAGCAAGGGAATTCCAGGACATAGAGTAACCGTCCAAATCATCAGTTTCAGCCTCGGCACTCTCAATGTTCGGGTGGACAAAGCCAATTAGCCGCGGCCATTCCCCTTTTGGATTTCAGCCCTCGGATTTCGGATTTTCCCAGCCCCTTTATGCGCTCCGCTCCTGATACAACGCGGACAGATCTTGCAGCAGATCCGGATCAGTATGCAGTGGCTTTTGGGCCACGTGTGCCGAGTGCGTGGGGCTCGCGCGCACAAACGCACGAATCTTCACGTACTGCGGATGAACAATAATAATGGCTTCCTGCTGATTGCTCAGTTGCAGATGGTGGTGAGGATTTGGAAAGCCGGGCCAGGGATTCAGCATGTCGGGTGGCTGACACAGTGAAAGCCCGTATTTTTCTCCAATCCTTCTGACAATCTGTTCCCTGGCCGGAACAATTCGGCCATTCTCCTGATACCAGTTCGCCAGTTCCTGCCGGGGCACACTCAGCATCACAAACCGGTCACAATAGCTCAGAAACACGAACCCCGATTCCACCGGCAACTCCATCTGCTGCAATAATCGCGTAAATTCGTCGTCGCTGAGCTCATCTCCAACGCTCACTCGAATGGCCCTGATGGTGTCCAGCAAACGTGAGTTGGCCGTGGAAACGAAATTGGAACTGGATTCGCCTTTGTTCATGTTATTCACCGGCGGTTTGCTCGCTGGGGCCATGGTGGCCTAAAGCGGCTTTGTTCGGCAATTCTATTCGTTTCCTGAATAATATCGCTTACGCTTCGCTCGCTTGCAAGCAGGCGGAACATGTGAGGGGCGATCATACACAGTGACACTGGTCGGATGTTGCCCTCCTCCATCTTTTGCCTCCGTTTACTCTGCCAAAGTTTTCCTCCACGCCCTTTTTGCAACTATCGCGGCTGTGAAGCCTGGAGCTTGGGAATTATTTGATCATTTGACACTGGTCATTGGCCATTCAGCTATCGGCTTGCTGCTCTTCCCCCAAATACGCCTCAATCACCTTCGGATTCCGCCGCACCTCCGCCGGCGTGCCCTCGGCAATCTTGACTCCGTAGTCGAGCACGGCAATCCGCTGGCAGATGCCCATAACCACCTGCATGTCATGCTCCACCAGCAACACCGCGATTTGGTATTTGTCCTTGATGAATTGAATCAGCTTCATCAATTCCACCTTCTCCGTCGGATTCATCCCGGCGGCGGGTTCGTCCAGCAGCAACAATTTCGGCTGCGTCGCCAGCGCGCGAACAATTTCCAACCGCCGTTGATCGCCGTAAGGCAGGCTGGTGGCTGGTTCGTCCCGGAGTTTGGTCAGGCGAAAAATCTCGAGCAATTCCACCACCTGATCTGCCACGGCCTTTTCGCCGTCATGAAAGCCGCGCCCTCGCCACAACGCATCCCGCACGCCATGCGGGCGATGCACCTGCGTGGCCGCCCGCACATTGTCGAACACCGTCATGCTGCCGAACAGCCGGATGTTCTGAAACGTCCGCGCAATCCCCAACCGCACAAGTTGAAACGGCTTGAGCCCGGCGGTCGGCTGGCCATTGAAAGTGATCGCGCCCGCAGTGGGCTGATAAACTCCCGTAATCAGATTGAACACCGTGGTCTTGCCCGCGCCGTTCGGACCAATCAAACCAATCAGTTCATCGCCGGCCACGTTCAAGCTGAGTTCCGAAACCGCCGTCAGCCCGCCGAAGCGGATCGTAACCCGATCAAGCTGGAGCAGCGCGCTCATCAGCATGGAGCTTTGGAACTGCCGCGGCGCAAGTTGAAAAGCCCTTGAGGCCGCAACAGCATCAAGCCGATGAGCAGCATGGAGTAGAGCAACGGCCGCGATTCTCCGATCCAATGAAGCGACAACGGCGTGCTGCTCCACGGGACGGGAATCGAACGTCCAGCCAGGTCGCGCAGGCCCTCCGGCAGCAACGCCAGCAAGGTCGCCGCGATGATGACTCCGGCGGTGTTGCCCATCCCGCCCACAATGACCATCACGACAATCTCGATGCTGCGATTGAAATCAAATCCCTTGGGATTGATCGTCAGCGTAAAATGCCCGTAGAGACCGCCGGCCACGCCGGCAAAAAAAGCGCCGATTACGAACGCCACGATTTTGTAGCGCGTGGTGTTGATCCCCATCGCCTCGGCCGCAATTTCGTCGTCGTGCGTGGCAAGGAAGCCCCGGCCATACGTGCTGTTGACCATCGTGGTGACGACATAAACCGTCAGCGCGGCAGTGGTGAAGATCCAGAACAGGTTGGTGTAAGGGGGAATGCCGTTGAGGCCGAGCGCGCCACCGAGCGATTCGATATTGCGGAAGACCACGGCGATGATTTGCCCAAAGCCAAGCGTAACGATGGCCAGGTAATCGCCCTTGAGCCGCAGGGACGGCGCGCCCACAAGCAATCCCGCCGCCGCCGCAATCAGCCCGCCCGCCAACAGCGCCAGCAAAAACCAAAGCATGGGAAGAACCGGCCCGGCCGTCGCCGGCAAAACATGGGGCCCGGCGAACAAGGTCATCGCCGCCGCCGTGTAAGCACCCACCGCCATGAAGCCGGCGTGGCCAAGCGAGAACTGGCCGGTATGGCCATTGATGAGGTTCAGGCTGACCGCCAGCGTGATGTTAATCCCGATGTGAGAGAGGATGTCTACAAAGTAGGGATCGATCTGCCCCTGAAAGAAGCCGAGCACCACGCTGCCAATCAGCGCGGCCACCAGGCAGATTCGAGGACGGGCAAGCAGCATCAGACTTTTTCCGGTTGAAGCGTCCCTAATAGTCCCGCCGGTCGGAAGAGCAGAATGAGAATGAGCAGGACGAACGCGATGGCCTCACTCCAGGTTGACCAGCGGCTCCCCTTCACGAACGTCTCGATGATCCCAATCACCAGCCCGCCGAGGGCCGCGCCAGGAATGTTGCCAATTCCACCCAGCACAGCGGCCACGAAGGCGGTCAACCCCGGCATCACTCCCATCAAAGGGTCGATCTTGGGAAATTTATATGCCCACAAAATGCCGCCCGCCGCCGCCAGCGCCGAACCCAGCCCAAACGTGAAGCTGATCACATTATTGATGTTGATGCCCATCAGCGAAGCCGCCTGCGGATTGAAAGCCGCGGCGCGCATGGCTGTGCCGATCTTCGTTTTCAAGACCAGGAACTGCAATCCCCCCATCAACACGATCGCCACCACGAGCACCACCAGGTCCTTGCTCGAAAGCACCACTTGATCGTATTGAAACGTGTGGGAGGGAAAAATATTCGGAAACGGCTGCGGGTTCGGACCAAAGATGAGTTGCCCCGCATTCTCAAGAAACAGCGAAACGCCGATGGCCGTAATGAGCACCGTCAGTTTGGAACGGCTGCGCAAAGGCCGGTACGCGAAGCGCTCGATCAAAATGCCCAGCAGCGCGCAAATGACCATCGCCCCCGCCATCACCATCAGCCCGCCCCCAATCGACGATTTGCTGGATGTGCGGCCAATGTACATCCCCATGAAAGCCCCCACCATGAAAACGTCGCTGTGGGCAAAGTTGATGAACCGAAGCACTCCATAGACCAGAGTATAGCCGATGGCAATCAAGGCGTACATCGAGCCCACCGACAGGCCATTGATTAGTTGCTGGAAAAATTCCGTCATGGCGTCAGGTGATTCCGGACGCGCTCAAGGATTGACCGTCTCGCGATAAACAAATTTGCCGCCCTTGATTTGCAGAATGACCGCCGGCTTGCGCGCGTTGCGCTCCGGGTCGATCGTCATCTTGCCGGTCACACCCTGAAAATCCTTGGTCGCCGCGAGCGCATCGCGGACCTTCGCGCCCTCGGTCGTGCCGGCGCGCTTGATGGCGTCCGCCAGCACCAGCGCCGAATCGTAGCCCAGCGCGCCCATCGCGTCCGGCTTCGCGCCAAACTTCGCCTCATACTTTTTCACGAATTCCTGCGCCTCGGGCGTTTGCTGGTCCGGCGCAAAATGGGTTGAGTAGAAGCAACCCTCCAAGGCTTCCGCCGCGCCCGGCCCCTGCACCAGTTCCGGGGCTTCCCACCCGTCCCCGCCGAAGAGCGGACAAGTAATCCCCAACTCCCGCGCCTGCAGCGCAATCAGCGTCGCCGGACCATAGTAAATCGGCATGAAAATCGCATCGGGATTTTGAGTCTTGATCGCCGTCAGTTGCGCTTTGAAATCCTTGTCGTCCTTCGTGAACTTCTGCTCGGCCACCACCTGCCCGCCGCCCGCGATGAACTGCTCCTTGAAATACGTCGTCAATCCCGCGCTATACGCCGCGCTGACATCGGTGAGGATGGCCACGCGCTTGGCCTTCAGACTTTGCAACGCGAACTTTGCCAGCACAACCCCGCCTTGAAACTTGTCTTCGAAGCACACGCGAAAAATGTAATCGCCCATCGCCGTCACTTTTGGGTTGGTGGACGATGGTGAGATCTGTGGAATTTTGTATTCCTGGCAAATCGGCGCGGCCTCGAGCGACCGGCCCGACGCCACCTCGCCGAGAATCGCCACCACCTTGTCGCGCGAGATGAGTTTCTTCACGGCGGTCGCCGACTCGCCGTCCTTGGATTGATCGTCCTCGGTGAGCAGTTCGAATTTCTTCCCCAGCACCCCGCCGGCGGCGTTGATATCATCGATGGCCAGCAGCGTTCCTTTGTGGGACGACTGGCCAAACGACGCTTCACTCCCGGTCAACGACGCGAACTCGCCCACCTTGATCGTTTGGCCGGAAGCGCCGCTGTTGGAGGAATCCTTGCAACCAGTGATGGCGAGGACGAAACCGCACAAAAGCACCGGCACAAAAAATGACCATTTTTTCATAGCGTTTGATTGTCTAAAAAGCATTGGCTCCAAGGGTTTTAGCCCCTGTCGAGCCTTTAAACTAAGGAAGGAGCCGATTACTTTCAACACCCAAAGCGGGCTCGCTTCGTTTGACTTTGACCGCGCTGGCAGGGCGGCCAGGTCAAGATGCTCCGCTTGACAGTCCACCCGGGCGGAAGCAGACTTGAACCATTCAACACCAACCCCCCCGTAAGAACTTAACGCCGATGAACATCAAACCCTCGATCCCTTCTTTCCTCGCGGCCAGTTTGCTCATCCTTGCCGGTGGATGTGGCAAAACAGAGACCACGCCCCCCGCGTCCAAAGACGCCGGGACGCCCCCTGTGGCTGCAACCGCACCCGCAAAACCCGCGGAACCAGCCGCCCCGACGGCGGCAACCGCCGTTCCGGCCGCCCCTGAAATCCCCAAAACAGCCCCGGTCGAAACCGCAGCCCCAACCGGGGTCGCGCCAGCCCCGCCCCCGGAGCAAGCCCAAAAATCGGTTGCCCAGCCCAGCGCGAGCCTCGCCTCGCTGCCGCAGGACCAGTTGGTTACGGGCCTTAAAGACGCCCTCGGCAAGGGCCTCCAGCAAGCTGTTGCCAGCCTGGGACACGACGGCGGGTTTCTTACGAACCTCAATGTCAAAATCCCCATGCCGGAGAAACTGCAAAAGGCCGAAACTGCATTGCGCGCGATGAAACAGGACAAGCTCGCGGACGATTTCGTCGTCACCATGAATCGCGCCGCCGAACAGGCCGTCCCCGAAGCTGGCGCGGTATTCGTCGATGCCCTCAAGCAAATGAATATCGACGATGCACGCTCCATTCTTACCGGCGCGAACGATGCCGCCACCCAATATTTCCAAAAGACGACCTCCACCAATCTATATGTCAAATTTTACCCCATTGTCCAACAAGCCACCGCGAAAACGGGCGTCACCGCCGCCTACAAAAAGCTGATCGAAAAAGCCAGCCCTGCGCAATCGCTTGGGGGCCTGGGCAGCGCCCTGGGCAATACGCTCTTCGACAAGGATTCCCTGGACATCGACGCTTACGTAACCAACAAGACACTGGATGGGCTGTTCAAAATGGTCGCCGAAGAGGAGAAACAAATCCGGCAAAACCCCGCCGCGCGGACGACCGACGCGCTGCAAAAGGTTTTCGGCGCGCTAAAATTATGAACCCGCAGATGCGTTCCAGGCAGCGGACAGTTCATTAGCGTCCATCGAGCCCAACCCTTCCTCTTTCAGCCAGACCGCACGATGCCCGGACTCCTGGGAGAATACCGTGCAAAATCGGGTAACCGCTCACATTTTGGCGGCTTTGACTTGCGAGGAGTTTGGAGCGACGGTTCTTAAGTGGACGGTAGTGCTTCAAGCACATGAAATTTGAAATTGTCATTGCCGGAGGCGGGTTTGCAGGCGCGTATTGCGCGAAAACGCTTGCCCGCCAATTGGGCCGGGACAGCATCAATCGTGTGGCCCTGGTGGCCGAGCAAAATGTAATGGTGTTTCAACCGATGCTCGCCGAGGTGGCCGCGGCCACGCTCTCGCCGTTGGATGTCGTCAACCCGTTGCGTCAATTTTGCCGCGGCGTGAATGTCCTGCGGGGGCGGATTACCGAGATCGACTGGGAGCGGCGGCGGTTGTTGCTGGTGCCGGGGCGGTTTGCCAAGACTACATCTGTGGAATTCAAGCACCTGGTGCTCGCGCTGGGCAGTGTCACCGACCTCAGCCGGGTTCCCGGCATGCCCGAGCACAGCTTGATGCTCAAGAACGTAGGGGACGCCTTGAAGCTGCGCGCCACCGCCATCAATCGTCTCGAACAGGCCAACCTGGAAACGGACCGCGAGCTGTTGCAGAAGCTGTTGACGTTCGTCGTGGTGGGCGGCGGTTATTCCGGTGTGGAGGCGGCCGGGCAACTGCTTGATTTCCTGCAAAGCGTCAAACATTTTTACCACAATCTCGAGCAGGTGCCCCTGCGGGTGGTGCTCGTCCACAGCGGCCCCAACCTCCTGCCCGAGGTCGGCGTTCCACTCGGGCTCTACGCGGAGCGCAAACTACGCGCGCGCGGAATGGAAATCCTTCTGAACACCCGCGTCACTTCCATTACCGCATCCCGGGTCTTTTTCAATCATGGCGACCCGATCGACAGCACCACCGTGCTTTCCACCATTGGCAACGCACCCAACCCAGTGATCGTCGAACTCTGCCGTTCCCTTGGCCTCGAGATGTACAAAGGCCGGATTGCGACGAAACCGACCATGCAAGTAATCGGCCGCGAACGCTTATGGGCCGCCGGTGACTGCGCGGCGGTGCCCCTGGGTGATCAACCAAGCAGTCCGCCGACCGCGCAATTCGCCCAGCGCCAGGGCAAATGCCTGGGCCGGAACCTGGCTCGCTTCCTGCGCGGTGAAAAGCTCGAGCCGTTTTATCATCGGAACCTCGGTCAACTGGCGTCCATCGGACGTCGCACTGCGGTGGCGGAGATCCTGGGCATGCGATTCTCGGGCTTCATCGCGTGGTGGCTGTGGCGCTCCATCTACCTCTTCAAGCTGCCCGGATTGCAACGCAAGTTGCGGGTGATGGTGGATTGGACCATGGACCTCTTTTTCCCGCGTGACATCAGTCTGCTGCTGCCGCCCCCGACCGAGTTGCTGAACGACATGTACCTGGAACGCGGCGATATCGTCTGCCATGCCGGCGAACCCGCCAACTCGTTTTACATCGTCAAGGACGGACGCGTGGATTTGTTTGATGGCGACAAGATGATCAAGACCATTCGCGCCGGCCAGCACTTTGGCGAGCACTCCCTGTTGGGAAACGGCACCTGGCACTACAGCGCCATGGCCGCGGAACCGACCAAGCTGGTATCAGTGGGCCGCGGCGCATTCGAAACCCTCTTCAGATCCAGCGAAGCGTTCCGCCGCGCGCTGGCGGAGGAAGAAGCCGCCGAACAACCTCAGGAACCGGAGCGGCACGAAACGGTTCCAGCGAGCAGATAGAGACGCGGACAGCCCGGTGTGATGAAGTTTGACAAAATTAAGACCGCGCGGTGTGGGGCTCCGCTTCCAATTCCGGTTTGGCGCATTCCAGACCCCAATAATGCGTGATGGATTGGAACAGCGTCTCGACGGAGCGAAAATCCACGGGTTTGATCATGTAGGCATTGGCCCCCGATTCGTAGGCGTGGTTGATGTCGTCGGGTTGGTCGGAGGAGGAAACAATGATCACCGGAATGCGTTTGAGCAGACCGTCCCGCTTGATCCAATCGAGGACTTCGAACCCGGTTTTGCGCGGCATCTTGATGTCCATCACGATGAGATGCGGCAGAGGATGGAGATGGCGGTCGGCATATTTCCCCTCCCCCTGAAGGTAGTGTATCGCCTCGACCCCATCCGTCACCACCTGGAGGGGGTTTGGAATGCGGGCCTTTTTGAAAGCCCGTTTAACCAGGAAAATGTCATTCAGGTCGTCTTCCACCAACAGGACCGTAAATCGGTTGTTACTATGGTTGTTCATAATCAAGGTGCGCCAAAGCACCACCCCAAATCTACCTCAGCACGCCTCGGTCGCAACCGAGGGAGAAATTTGGGGGCTGGTGTAAAACCCCCAGCCCCGGCTGCCATTGGGAAGCAAGGCGGGATTTCCGCCACAACAGCCAGCGGTTTACATCCGGCACTCGCGCTGATAGAAACAGGCTGTGTTAAATGATTCGGCAATTTGGAAATCCCTCAGCGCGTCCGGGCGGCTGAGCTTGATCGGTGGGCCTTGCGCCATCGAGAGCGAGAAGCTATGCCTGCAGGTGGCGACGGCGCTCAAGAAAACCTGCCAGCGGCTGGGCATCAATTACGTTTTCAAGGCGAGCTATGACAAGGCCAACCGCACGTCCAACGAATCATTTCGCGGGCCGGGAATTGGCGCCGGATTGGCCGTGCTGGCGCGGGTGCGATCGGAAATAGGCGTGCCCGTGCTCACGGACGTGCATACGGAGGAGCAGGTGGCGGCAGCGGCACAGGTGGCCGATATTCTGCAAATCCCGGCTTTTTTGTGCCGCCAAACCGACTTGATTGAGGCGGCGGCGCGCACGGGCAAAATCGTCAATGTCAAGAAGGGGCAGTTCCTTTCGCCTCAGGAGATGGGTCAAGTCGTAAAGAAAGCGGAAACTGCCGGGGGCCGGCGAATCCTCGTGACTGAACGGGGCACGACCTTTGGTTATAATAATCTTGTGGCGGACATGCGGTCGATTCCAATCATGCGGCGATTTGGTTATCCGGTGATTTTTGACGCGACGCATTCGGTCCAACTGCCGGGTGGCAGAGGCGATAAATCAAGCGGGCAACGGGAATTCGCGCCGGTGCTGGCGCGCTGCGCCGTGGCCGCCGGGGCCAATGGCGTCTTTATTGAGACGCACCCGCAACCGGACCGGGCCTTGAGCGATGGACCGAACATGATTCCATTGGCCGAGATGCCGGAGTTGCTGGCGGAGTTGATTCGCGTGAAGAATGCGGTCCAAGGTCCAAGGCCCAAAGCCCAAAGGCGCCGGAACTGATTTTATGGCGAGTGAAGTGACTCAAGCGTTGAATGCAAAGCTGGCGAGGGTGAAGCTTTTTTTGTGCGACGTGGACGGGATCCTGACCGACACGTGCGTGTACATCGGCCTGCCGCAGGAGATCAAACGGTTTCACATTCGCGATGGCCTCGGGCTGATGATGTTGCGCAAGGAAGGGATAAAAGTGGGCTGGGTTTCAAACCGCCCTTCCACGGCCACGACCTTGCGGGCGGAGGAGTTGAAGATCGATTATTTGGTTCAAGGTAAGGGCAGCAAGGTCGAAAAGGTGGAGACTCTGCTGGCGCAAACCGGATTCAAATGGGACGAAGTTTGCTACATGGGCGATGACGTGGTTGACCTGGGCGTTTTGAAACGCGCCGGCGTGGCCGCCACGGTAGCCAACGCGATCGCCGAGGCCAAGGCGGCGGCGCATTACGTTACGCAGATGAACGGCGGTGATGGCGGCGTGCGGGAGGTGGTGGAATTAATTCTCAAGGCGCAGAACCGGTGGGAACGGCTGGTGGCGGAGAACTCAGCCTAAACCATGCGATTGAAAAAAGTCCAGGAAGCCTATGAGTCGGGATTGCGCCGCGTGCCTTTGGAATTGAACAAAGGCAGGGCGCGTCACTCCCGCCTGGGACACCGGTACCTGACCGCTCTGGCATTGGTGGGCGCGCTGGTTCTCATGTCGGCCACTGGATTATATGCGCAGGTGAACTCGGCCAGGAACTTTAGCATTCCCGACCCGTATCCGCCGCCGCACCAGGACAAACTGAAAACGCTGACGACGGGCGATGTGTTGGAGCCGCAACCGGACGGCACCTATCATCTCAAAGGGGTCATGATCAAAACCTTCCGCGAAACCGGCGACACGAACCTGATCATGCGCGCGCCAAGCTGCACGTTTGACAAGCGCAACCAGAATGCCAATTCGCCCGGTCCGTTGCAGATCGATTCGGGCGACAATAATCTTCACATCGAGGGCGAAGGATTCGCCTGGCTGGCGGCCGGTACGAATACCGGGCTGGTCATTTCAAACAAGGTGCATACGATCATCCGGAAGGATTACCTGGCCCAACCCAGCGGCACCAACGCTCCCGCCGCCACGAACAATGCCACGGGAACGAATCAGATCATCAACGTTTTCTCGGATCATTTTCAATACGACCGGCAAACCGAGCTGATTACCTACCGCGACCACGTGCAGGCCGAGGACAGCCAGATCTTCCTGACTTGCGACATCATGACCATCCAGCGGACCACCAATGGCGCGGTGGAAACCATCGTGGCCGACGGGAACGTGGTCATCATCAACAAGGCCAGCGGAGGGCACACCACGGGCGACCATGCCGTCTATACCACGAAGTCAGGAAAGCAGGATGTGGTGCTGACGGGAAATCCGCATTTGCTGGAAAACGGGCGGGAAGGGACGGGCAAGGCATTTATTTTTGACCGGTTGCAAAACACGTTGGAGATCGAAGGCGAGGCTTACCTGAAGCTGCCACGGGATTCAATCAGCCAGTCGGGCTTGCTGCTGGGCGGTTCCCCTGCCCCGACGAACGCCCCCGGCTCGAACCAACTCCCGGCTGGCGGAAAAACGAATGGGGTGGAAAAGTTCGTGGAGATTTATTCGGATCAGATGACCTTCCAAATGCCGCCAACCAACGGGCCGGTGCAAAAAGTGATTGCCGAGCGGAATGTGGTGATCCTCGATCCTGAGCGGAACAGCCGGGCAACCGGCGGGCGGGCCGTTTTCACGGACGCCACCGGGTTGCTCGAACTGTCGCAGGACGCGATGTGGCAGGCGGACCAGCGGGTGGCCAAGGGCGGTTTGCTGATTTTTGATCGCAACACCAAGGGATTCACCGCGCGCACCAACGCCTATCTCAAGCTGCCGGTGGCGGCGTTCGGAAACGCGATGCAAGCCGCCAACCCGGCTTCCACCAACACCAGCGCAACCAACCAGTTTGTGGGGGTGCTCTCCGACCACTATGAATATGAGAACGACGTATTGACGTTTCACGACCAGGCGCATGCGGCCCTCCTGGAAGGAGAAACGGTAAAGGGAATGATTGATTGCGCCACGTTGACGGCGACATTCACCAGCAACCAGTTGCATTCCATCCGGGCCGAAGGCGATGTTTATGCGCGAATGCTCCCCGCCCCAGCCGCGGATGGGCGAACCGTCGAGAAGGACCTTAAATGCGACTTCATGACCTTGACCATGCGAACCAACGGGTTGGTGGAAGAAATCGTCGCCAATAAAAAAGTCTTCACGACTCAAACGGAAACACGCACGAACAGCCCCGTGCCGATCCGGGAAACATTGAGTTCGGACGTGATGACCACCACGTTCCAGCCCGGCACGAATGCGGTTGATAGAATCGTCGCTGAGCGGAAAGTTATCATCACCCGGGACGAAATGACCGGCACCGGCGAGCGGGCGGTCTATACCGCCGCGGATGACATGGCCCGGTTGACCGGCAATCCCCTGGTCACCTTCACCAACGGCACCTTGCGCGGGACGGTCATCACCCTGGACCGGCGCAACAACAAGTTTCTGGCCACGAAGTCGAAAATAGTAATTAATGTAGATGCCAACAAGTTTGGGCCCAAAACCACGGTTAAAAAGACCGGAAAAAAAGCGGCGCGATGACTCCCGAAGCCGAACCGACCTTGAATATGCCTGAAACCGGCGACCCGGTTGCCACGGGAACTCAGGACGCTTTGTTGACGACCGACCGGTTGGTGAAAGCATACCGGCAGCGGCGCGTCGTGAACGGAGTGTCCATTCACGTCGGGGCCGGTGAAATCGTCGGTTTGCTGGGGCCGAACGGCGCCGGGAAGACCACGACCTTTAACATCGTCGTTGGTTTGGTGAAGCCGGACGCCGGGAGCGTGAACTTTCTGAACCAGGACGTGACGAAGCTGCCGATGCACAGGCGGGCGCGGCTGGGGGTCGGCTATCTTACCCAGGAACCGTCGATCTTCCGGAAGTTGACGGTTGAAGAGAACATCCTGGCGATCCTCGAGACCTGCAAGCTGAAGCGCGACGAACGCAAGGTCCGGCTGAAGTATTTGCTGGACGAGTTGGATTTGGGACGATTGGCCAAGAGCAAGGCCTACACGCTCAGCGGCGGGGAAAAGCGCCGCCTGGAAATCACCCGCGCGCTGGTGACCAGCCCCAAACTGCTGCTATTGGATGAACCGTTCAGCGGGATTGATCCCATCGCCGTTTACGAAGTGCAAAAGATTGTGCGCCGGTTGAAGGAACGCGGGCTGGGCATTCTGATCACCGACCACAACGTCCGCGAAACCCTGAAGCTGGTGGATCGGGCCTATTTGATCCACAAGGGCGAGGTGGTGTATGAGGGAGCAGCGGATCAGTTGGTCAACGACCCGAAGGCGCGGGAGATTTATCTGGGGCCGGAGTTCAATATGTGAGCTTGAGAATTCCCAATGCCAAATGATCAATGACCAAAAAAAGATTCAACGACCAAGCTCCAATGGGATTTGGGACTTGGGCATTCGTTGATCATTGGACATTTGGCATTGGTTATTTGCCTTAAAATCGGTCTGGTTTTTTGAGCAAGACCAGGATTAAGATTGCAATTAGGAATGGAACGGGTGTTGTAACGCCATGCAACGCGACATTGTCACTGTGGAGCGGTTTTATACGGAGCAAGCGAGTCCGCTGGAGCTCAGGCTGGTCGCTGGCGCCAACGGGTTGAAGCGGATCATCCGCGAACCCACGGTCAATCGCCCGGGCCTGGTGTTGACAGGATTCACCCGTTACTTCGCCAACAAACGCATTCAGATCATCGGCAATGCGGAGGCCTATTATTTGAAGTCGCTGCCGCAGGATGAACGCGAGAAGCGGTATGTCACACTGTTTTCGTACAAGATCCCGTGCGTGGTGTACAGCCGCAATATCCATCCGGACCGGCTTGTCCTCAAAGCGGCGGAACTTGCGAACGTTCCAGTCTTTCAGTGCCCGTTGATCACCATGAAGTTCATCAACCTGGCGACGCTGGCCTTGGAAATGATGTTCGCGCCTCACGGCACCGAAATGGGCAGCATGATCGACATCCTGGGTGTCGGCGTCATCATCCGGGGCGAAAGCGGCATCGGCAAAAGCGAGAGCGTGCTGGCCCTAATTGAGCGCGGCTACAGCCTGGTCGCCGACGACATTACCAAGGTCACGCTGGTCGATGGGCGGGACGTGATCGGCACCAGCGCGGAACTGACTCGCAATCACATGGAGGTCCGGGGCATCGGGATCATCAACGTGGCGGCGATGTTCGGGGTCAAGAGCATCCGCCGGGAGAAGCAGGTGGATTTGGTCGTGTCTTTGAAGCTTTGGAACGAAGTGCCGGATGTGGACCGGGTGGGTATGGATGAGGAATTTGTGAAGATTTTGGGCGTGGACATCCCGCATATCACCATCCCCGTCCGTCCGGGGCGTGATTTGGCCCGTTTGATCGAGGTGGCCGCCTTCCAGACCAAGTTGAAGGCTTCCGGCTACAACCCGGCCAAGGAACTCAATGAACGGCTAATTGCCAAGATGACCGGCGGTAATAAACTGTAAAAAGTGTTAAAAAGATGAATTTGGATTGGAATAATGCCCGAATATCGGTTACATATTCGGCAAGGGTCCATGAGTGCAAAAAAATTGGCCGATGATGGCTCGCTGATGATCAAAGAACTCCTGGTTTCAAACAAGCTGGGGATTCACGCCCGCCCCGCCGCGATGTTCGTCAAGATCGCGAACCGCTTTAACTGCAATATTTTTGTGGAAAAGGATGGTGAGCGGGTCAATGGCAAGAGCATCATGGGCTTGATGATGCTGGCCGCCGGGCCCGGCAGCAAATTGACCGTTCATGCCGAGGGGCATGATGCTTCCCAGGCGTTGGTCGAGTTGGAAACGCTGCTCAAGCGGAAGTTCGACGAGGATTGACAGGAGCGCAGAGCTTCTGCTCTGCGAGTTCATGTCCTTTTGGGATTGGTGAGTTCACGCGGAGCTGCTTTTGCGCTCTGAATCCAAAGATTTTACCCTTTGAACTTTGCCCCTTGAACTTTAGTCTGTCCCCATGGCTGCTACTGAAATCGATGTTAAGTACGTTGCTCATCTCGCCCGCCTCACGCTTTCACCGGAGGAGGAACAAAAGATCGGCGCGCAACTGGGAAACATCCTGGGTTATATCGAGAAACTAAGGGAACTGGACGTCAGTGAGGTGCAGCCAACCGCGCACGCCGTGCCGTTGATCAACGTCATGCGGCCGGATGAAGTGCGGCCATCATTGCCCACGGAAGAGGCGTTGCGCAACGCGCCTGCAAAGGCCAATGGCCTGTTCCTCGTTCCCAAGATTGTCGAGTAACGTCGCGTTCGGAAGCCATGATCACGAGCATTGCGTTCACAGTTTACCCGGTCTCAGACATCGCCAAATCGCGCCAATTCTACGAAAAAGTGCTTGGCTTGAAGCTCGATCACAATTTTCAGGACCGCTGGATCGAATACGATATTGCCGGCCAGACGTTCGCCATCACCACGATGATGGACAACCATAAACCCGGCGCCAAAGGAGCGGACATCGGTTTTGAAGTGGACGACTTGGACCAGACGTTGGCCCATCTGAAACAACTCAAAACGCCCGTCGTCGTTGACCCATTCGCGACCAGCGTGTGCCGGATGGCCGTGATTGCAGATCCGGACGGCAATACGATTATCATTCACAAGCGGCACAAATAGCCGCCCACGATTCATTTTCCATGTTAAACCAACTCACCATCTCCGAACTGACGGCCAAAGTGGCCCGAAAGGAAGTGTCGGCTCGCGAGGTTATGCAGTCATGCCTCGACCAGATTGGTCGCATCGATGGCCAAATCCACGCGTTCCTGAGTTACGACGCTGCGGATGCGCTGGCGCAAGCAGACGCGCTCGACAAAGTCGTTGCTGGCGGCGCTGCTGCCAACCGTCCATTGCTCGGTGCGCCCATTGGCATCAAGGACGTGCTCGCGGTCAAAGGGCAGCCGTTGAATTGCGCTTCGAAAATTCTCGGCAAGTTTGTTTCGCCTTACGACGCCACCGTGATCCAGAGGTTAAAGGCTGCGGGAGCAATTGTTTTCGGGCGATTGAACATGGACGAATTCGCCATGGGCAGTTCCACCGAAAACTCCGCTTTCGGAGTGACACGCAATCCTTGGGATACTTCGCGAATCCCCGGCGGTTCGTCGGGCGGTTCAGCGGCGGCGGTGGCTGCGGATGAATGTCTGGCCGCGCTTGGGACGGACACGGGTGGGTCCATCCGCCAACCCGCCGCACTGTGCGGTTGTGTCGGCTTGAAGCCCACGTATGGGCGAGTTTCGCGCTATGGGTTGGTGGCCTTCGCATCCTCTTTGGACCAGATCGGTCCATTCACCAAAGACGTGCGCGACGCAGCCATGCTCCTGGAGGTTTTGAGCGGGGTTGACCATGCCGATTCCACCAGCGTGCCCCAACCGGTGCCGCATTATGCAGCAGGCCTGACCGGGGAAATCAAGGGATTGAAAATCGGCTTGCCCAAGGAATACATGGTCGGCGGCCTTGATCCTGAGGTGAACCAGGCTGTCCAAAATGCTGTCAAGCAATTGCAGCAACTCGGCGCGGAAGTGATCGAGATTTCCCTGCCGCATACGGATTATGCGGTCGCCACCTACTACATCGTGGCTACTGCGGAAGCGAGCGCGAACCTGGCGCGCTTCGATGGCATCCGGTATGGAGCGCGCGTGGAAGGCAGCGATCCAATCTCGCTCTATGGCAACACCCGTGGCGCGGGCTTCGGCGCCGAAGTAAAACGCCGGATCATCCTGGGCACCTACGTGCTGAGCAGCGGTTACTATGACGCCTATTATTTACGCGCGCAAAAGGTCCGCACCCTGATCCGCCAGGATTTTCTCAAGGCTTTTGAAAAAGTGGATGTCATTGTCACCCCCACCTCCCCCACCGCCGCATTCAAGATCGGCGAAAAATCGGATGACCCACTGCAAATGTATCTCTCCGACATTTTCACGATCTCCTGTAACCTCGCCGGCATCTGCGGCGTAAGCCTGCCGTGCGGATTCACCGCCAACCCGAAACTGCCCATCGGCCTGCAAGTGCTGGGCAAGCCATTTGGGGAAGAGACGCTATTGAAGGTGGCACATGCTTATGAGCAGAGCACCCGTTGGCATAAAGAAAAGCCAATTGGCAAACTGACCCGGCGATGAAGACGGCGTTTGGCATCGCACTAATTTGCGCCACGCCACGTGGAGTCGAACCGGTTTGACAGATCCGCTGCTGTGTGGGAGAATCCCATTATGTCACGACAGATTACCATAGCGAAACATGACAAACGCAAGCGCCTGGTTCTGCCCGACGATTTCGTTGCCGAGGCGCCTTATGGCGAATACATCATCCGGGAGGGCAAGGGCCGCCTTTCCGTCGTCGCGATTCCGGCGCCCAAAACCAAGCGCACCTACGCAGCTACATCCGCCCTCGAGAAAAAATTAAAAGAGGCAAAATTCGCCAAAGAACTGGATTGCCCGCCGGATTTCTTCACCGAACCCCTTGACGATTGAGAGTTACTCTAACGGAAGTGGCCCGGGAAGACTGGCGAAATATTCGCCGATACCTCAGGCGCCAATTTGGGCGGCGGGTTGAAATGTCCGTCGCCGCCCAGGTCAGGGCCGCCCGAATAGCCATCGGAGAAAATCCCAGCCGCGGCCACCGGATTGAATCGGCAGTTTTTCCGGATTTGCGGGCCATTGTGGTTAAGCAATCGCTCATTTGTTATCGGGTGCTTCCTACTCATGTTCAAATCGTCCGCATCCTGGATGTTCGCCGGGACACGTGGACCATTTTGAAGGCGCCACATTGACCAATCCTATCGCCGCGTTTTCGGTTTAAAGTCGCTGGCTTTCTGTGTTAAATTGCTGAAGGCAACAGAGATTTATGGAATACGAAACCGTCATCGGACTGGAAACACATGTCCAGCTCAAAACGAAATCGAAAATGTGGTGCGGGTGCGCCAATGAATTCGGCGCGCCACCGAATACCAATGTCTGTCCGGTGTGCCTTGGAATGCCCGGCGTGCTGCCGGTGGCCAATGAGGAGGGCTTGCGCCTGACCACGCTTACGGGTTACCTGCTGAATTGCAGCGTTCCGCGATTCGCGAAGTTTGATCGTAAGAATTACTTTTATCCGGACGCGCCGAAGAATTACCAGATCACTCAGTACGACAAACCTTCCACCGTCAGTGGGTACGTTGATTTCGAGTTCAACGGCGGGATTTCCCGGGTCCGCATTACGCGCGCGCATCTCGAAGAGGACGTGGGGAAGAATTTTCATTTCGACCGCAACAGTGGCGTGGATTTCAACCGCGCCGGGGTTCCGTTGCTTGAAATTGTTTCCGAGCCGGACATCACGAGCGCGGACATGGCTTACGAATATCTCAATGCGCTCAAGGACATTCTCATTTATGGCGGCGTGAGCGACTGCGACATGGAAAAAGGGATGGTCCGATGCGATGTGAATGTGAGCGTGCGTCCCGTGGGTCAGAAGGAGCTGGGCGCAAAGATCGAAATCAAGAACATGAACAGCTTCAGCGGCGTGCGCAAGGCGTTGGAGTATGAAATTCCGCGTCAGATCGCCGTTGTGAGCAAGGGCGGCAAACTCTCCCAGGAGACACGCCGTTGGGACGACGTCGCGGGCATCACGGAGACCATGCGCACCAAGGAGCAGGCGCACGATTACCGCTACTTTCCCGAACCGGATCTGATGCCTTTTGAACCGACCGAAGCCTGGCTGGAAGACGTGAGCAAACGCGTGGTGGAACTGCCCCTCGCCCGCAAACAGCGCTTCATGAGCGCTTATCAGTTGCCGGCCAGCGACGCGCAGACGTTTGTCTGGGACGTGCCGCTGGGAACTTACTTCGAGCAGGCCGTTACCGGCGCGAAAAATCCCAAGGCAGTGGCTAATTGGGTCATCAACAATCTCCGAGCCAAGCTTGCGGAAACGCAAACCGCTTTGGCGGACACAAAAGTCAAACCGTCGAGCATCCCGGAACTGGTGGCACTGGTGGACAGCGGTAAAATCAGCGGCAAGATCGCCCAGGATGTCTTCGCTGAAATGTTCGCGACCGGCGAAGCACCGGCGAAGATTGTGGAAGCCAAGGGCCTCGCCCAAGTGAGCGACACTGGAGCAATCGAAAAACTGTGCGACGAGGCGATCGCCGCGAATTCCAAAACGGTCGAGGATTACAAAAGCGGAAAAGTCGCCGCTTTGAACTCGCTCAAAGGCCAGGTCATGAAACTGAGCAAAGGCAAGGCGAACCCGGCTTTGGTGGGAGAAATACTTGAGAAGAAGCTAAAAAGCTGAGCCGCGTTTGATCGCCTGCTCCTCCTTGACCTCTTTCCGAAGAATTGCTACCACCTGCGCAATCAGATTCAACAATTATTAAACTATGGCCTCCAAGCAAATCATCAAGCCTGCAAAGTCAGCGCCCGCTGTCGGTCCCTATAACCATGCCGTCCGTGTCGGAGATTTATTGTTTTGCGCCGGGCAAATCCCTCTCGATCCCGCCACCGGCAATCTCGTAACCGGTGACATCAAAGCGCAGACCGAGCGCGTGCTCGAAAATGTGAAAGCCATCCTGGACGACCAGAAGCTGGCCTTCGGCAACGTCGTCAAGAGCACCGTCTTCCTCACGAATCTCGCCGACTTCGCCGGAATGAACGAGGTTTATGCGAAATATTTCACCGCCGATTTTCCGGCGCGCTCCACCATCCAGGTGGCCGCCCTGCCCCGTGGTGCAAGCGTCGAAATCGAAGTGATTGCGCATTTTTGACCATTGCGGCCCGCCCCAGGATAGATCCAGCTTCCCCGCCGATTCGGAGGGTGTCACAGATAAATATTTTATCTCTGTGGCCGCCTCTCAATTCTGAATCCGCAGGCTAAACATCGATCCACAAACAATAAAAAAGCCGGAACGCAAATGCGTTCCGGCTTTTTAATGAAAGATCTGGCGGCAACCTACTCTCGCGCAAGCTATACAGGCACTACCATCGGCAAGACTGCGTTTGACGGCCGAGTTCGGGATGGGATCGGGTCGGACCACAGCTTTATAACCACCAAAAATCGTGTGTAACCATTCAGAAGCCCGAGGGCCTTTTTGCGCTGCGAACAGCGTCTGAACAATTACGAAATGTTAAAGAACGTTGATGTTCCCTGAAAACTACACATAGTGACCAGAACAACTATATTCGCGAGTTGAAATCGCCTCTTCTTTAAAAAAGAAGAAAGCGATCAAGCCGCACGACCGATTAGTATTAGTCCGCTAAACGCCTTGCGACGCTTGCACGCCTAACCTATCAACCACGTGGTCTACATGGGGTCTTTAGGGACCTTGCGGTCCGGGAAACAATATCTTGGGAGGAGCTTGGCACTTAGATGCTTTCAGCGCTTATCTCTTCCGCACATGGCTACGCAACGCTGCCGCTGACGCGACAATTGCCACACCAGAAGTGCGTCATTCCCGGTCCTC